>VFQR01000052.1_pt1 | contig 329817 bp, 337 predicted proteins | sample 3512321 | NCBI WGS metagenome assembly VFQR01 (sample SAMN10412374, study PRJNA504923) | tailings metagenome | isolation source: Relicate 3 Philex TSF1 revegetated site | place: Philippines: Tuba, Benguet | collected 2017-08-29 | reverse complement strand
TGCGCTGCGCCAGGTCCTGGCTGCCGGTCGAGATCTCCGCAGACGCGTCGCGCACCATCGCCGCCGACTCCGTCAACTTCTTCACCGTATCCGACAGCCGCTCGCTCACCTGGTTGGCATCGCCGGCCAGATCGGCAAACAGCCCCTGATACTGGCTGCGGATGCGATGCGTCAGGTCGCCATCGGCCAGCTTGTGCAGCATGTCGCCGAGATCGCCGAGCACGCGCTCCATGGTGCCGAGCAGCGTGTTGACGCCTTCGCCCAGTTCGCGCATCACGCCTTCGATGCGACTGGTGTCGATGCGCTCGCTCAGACGTCCGGCATTGGCGGCGGCGACGATCTCGCCCACCGCACTCTTCAGCAGGCCTTCCTGCGCCTTGCGCTCGGCCTCGAAGCGGCTGCGGTCGGCTTCGATCTGCTCCTGCAACTGCTGGGCTTCCTGGCCCTGGTCCTTGAACACCTGCACGGCGCGGGCCATGTCGCCGATCTCGTCGCTGCGCTCGGTGCCCACCACCTGCGCGTCCCAGTCGCGGTTGGCCAGCCGGTTCATGGTGCCGGTGGTGGCCACGATGGGGTCGATCACGCGGCGGCCGATATAGAGCCAGCCGATACCGACAGCCGAGATCAGGCAGAAAATCGCGATCACCGCCATCACGGTCTGCGCGATGTTGATCGCCGAGATCGAGGCCTGCGAGGAGGTCGTTGCATCCCTGCGCGCCGAGGTGACCAGCTGGTCGACGGCATCCGACAGTGCCAGTGTCGCCGACCGGCCCTCGGTCAGTGCCGCGAGCGCCTGCCGCGTCGCCGCCAGTTCCATCAGACGCGTCGAGAACAGCCCGTCCTCGCCCTCGCTGACCTTGGCCATGCCGTTCACCATGTCCTCGATTTCCTTGTTGGGGTAAATCGCCATCACGGTATCGAGGCCGCGCAGCATCTCGGCCTTGGTGTTGATGTTGTCGACCTGAATCAGTTCGACCGTTTCGGGATTGTCGGCCTGCGCCGCAACCGCCAGCATGCCGACGCTCAGGTTGACCTTGGCGACCAGATCCTGGATCGCACGGGCGCCAGCCACCTGCTTGTCGAGAATGCTCTGGATCATTTCCGATGCGCCCTGACCTGTGGCGCGCGAGACCAGCTCGAACTCCATCGTCATGTCCATCACCGCCTGATCCACCGCCGGCTGGGCGAGGAACAGGAAATTGGCATGGTTGTCGGTCATGGTCTTGGTCAGTGCCTGCCGCTTGGCACTCAGCGCCAGCCGTTCTTTCACGGCGGTGTCGATGCGCTCCATCGACTCGGCCAGCCGGCTGAACGACTCCTCGGCTTCGCGGCGCAGCGTTTCAGGGGCGTCGGCTGCCTTCACCTCGTCCAGCGTGCGCTTGATCTGCGTCAGCTTGCCGTTCAGCACCGAGATCGACGTGGTGCGCTCGGCGTCGTTGGTGGCATAGGCCAGCGCCGGCGCGGAAGCCGCGACATCGGCGCTCTGTGCCGACAAGGTCAGCGCCGCCGTGACGGCGGGCAGACTGCGGTCGGTGACAAGGCCGAGCGCGCCGCGCACCTGGCCGAAAAAGCCGAACGAGATTAAACTTGAGACCACCGCCATGGCGGCAATCAGACCCACAGCCAGAAACAGCTTCTGGCGAATCCCGAAACGCATTCTTGCGCTCCCCCTCTAACTCCACTGAACGACACACTGCGCCCGCATCATGACAGGCGCAACCTCTATCCGTCGCAGAGACTGAATGCCGCGGCGTCAAGACATGGTTAAAACACACCCTGAAGTATTATGAGCAGTGCGCGGCAGATTTTACGCCGCGACAATATGCGGGCGCGACGAGCGGCTGCCGAAAAAATGTGGCCGGCAAGCCGGCCACATGACACGCGGTTCGAAGCGCGACTCAGAATTCCTGCCAGTCGTCATCGCCGGCCGTGGCCGGCTTCGATGGCGGCGGCGCAACCGCTGCGGGTTTTGGCGCGGCGGCAGGCGCAGGTTTCGGCGCAGCCATCGCGGCTTTCGGTGCAGGCGCCTTGGGCGGCGCCGGGCGCGGTGCGGGCGGCGATGCCGGGCGCGGTGTCGACACAGCGGAGGCCGTCACATGGCCGCTGCCGTCGAATTTGAAGAAGCCGACCAGTTCGGCGAGCTGCCGGCCCTGATCGGCCAGCGCCTGGGCCGAAGCCGAGGTTTCTTCCACCAGCGCGCCGTTGCGCTGGGTCATCTCGTCCATGCTGCCGACGGCGGTGTTCACCTGGTCGAGACCGGTGGCCTGTTCGCGCGACGCCGCCGCGATCTCAGCGACAATATCGCTCACCTTCTTGATGGCATTCACAATGTCGGTCAGCGACCCGCCTGTCTGGTTCACCAGCGCAGCACCCGTCTTCACCTGCGCATTCGACTCCGTGATCAGCGCCTTGATGTCTTTCGACGCATTGGCAGACCGCTGCGCCAGGGCGCGCACTTCCTGCGCCACGACAGCGAAACCCTTGCCAGCTTCGCCGGCGCGGGCCGCTTCGACACTGGCATTGAGTGCCAGCAGATTGGTCTGGAAGGCGATCTCGTCGATCAGCCCGACGATATCGCTGATCTTCTGCGCGCTGGCTTCGATCTGGGTCACGGCCGACACAGCATCGCGCACCACGCTGCCGCCCTTCTCAGCGGTGTCGCGCGCAGCGACGGCCAGCTGGTTGGCGGCCTGGGCGTTGTCGGCATTCTGCCGCACGGTGGTGGTGATTTCGTGCATCGACGCGGCAGTCTGTTCGATGGAGGCGGCCTGCGATTCCGTACGGCTGGCCAGATCCTGGCTGCCGGTGGAAATCTCGGCCGAAGCATCGCGCACCGTACGTGCCGTATCGGACAACCGGCCGGCGAAATCGCGCAGCCGTTCGGACAGCGCATTGGTGCCGGTCTTGAGCTGGCCGAAGATACCGGGATAGTCCTTGTTCAGCTGTCTGGTCAGGTCGCCCTGCGCCATCGCGGCGATCGACTGCGCGATTTCCCCGGTCATCGCCTGGCATTTGTCAGACATCGTATTGATCGCTTCGCTGAGCGCGCGAATGAAGCCACTCTTGCCGGCCAGATCGATGCGCTCGGCAAAGCCGTTGTCGGTGGCGCCTTGCACCAGCGCGACCACTTCGTTGCCGAGACGCACTTCTTCGGTGCGGTCGGACCATTCCACCACGGTGCCGACCCGCTCGCCGCGCTGGTTGACGGCCGGATTGGCGATCAGGTCGAAGATGCGGCCGCCGACCGTGATGCGGGCACGGTGGGTGCCGGTCATGCTGGCGAGCATGCTCTTCTGGTGCGCCGGATTCTTGTGGAAGATATCGACCGACTTACCGATCAGATCGTCGGCATCGAAATGCGGCAGATCCTTGCGCACGTCGTCCTGCGCCCGGCGCAGCGTTTCGATCACCGACTTGTTGCAATAGACGATGATGTTGTTCTCGTCGGCGATCATCACGTTGGTAGTGACATTCTCCAGCCCGCTCTGGGCTCGCGCGGCACCGACCGAGGTGTTTTTCAGTTCCTGCACGGCGCGCGCCAGCGTGCCGACCTCGTCGCGGCGGTTGCGATGGCCGATGTCGACATTCAGTTCATGCTGTGCCAGACGCTCGGTCCAGCCGGCGATCTGGCCCAGCGGGCGCAGCAGGCTGCGCGTGACCAGGATCGCGATGATCACGCCGATCAGAACGCAGATCAGGCCGGCCAGCACCACCTGCCAGGTGATCTTGTCGATGAAGGCTTCGATATTCGTCTTCAGCACACCGGCATAAAGCATGCCGATGATCTTGCCGGCCGGATCGTAAACCGGGTGATAGACCGTGTAATAGGGTTTGCCGAGAATCACCGCTTCGCCGAGATAGGTGCGGCCCGCAACCACCGGCGCATAGGCGGCGCTGGCCTTGCCCAGCGGCGTGCCGACGGCGCGTTTGCCCTCGGCATTGATGATGTTGGTGGTCTTGCGGAAGAAATCCTGTTCGGCCTCCTGCCAGCGGAACAGCGTCGCGGTTTCGCCGGTCACCTGACCGATCTCGTCGATCATCTCGTGGCTGTTGAAGTCGGGAATCGCCGTCATCGTCACGCGGCCGACGCGGCCTTGCGCATCGATCTCGAATTTGGTGTCGGGGAAACTCTTGCGCACCAGCACCGCCAGCGTGCGCAGGCTATTGTTCTGGCGCTGGATCACCTGATTGGCGATCTCGTCGCGGATCTGCATCACCGCGCCGCCGCCGACACCCAGCGCGGTGAGGACGATGAGCACAGCAGTGACGATGGCGATTTTGGTGACGAGTGGCAGACGGCTCAGCATTGTTATCCCCCGGTGCACAAGACAGGCCCAGTAGTATTGACTCAATAATTTGCACAACCACGCTGACCAGGCACAGATAAAATGCCGTTAACCTTGATTTTTTCGATGACAGGGGAGTGGCAGCGTCGCGTATGCGCAGCTGTTCCGCTTGCGGATCAGCGATTGATTGCGACTGGCGATGGCCAAGCTTCGTTGAGCGTAGCCGGGTGGAATGCGAGCGACGCGATGGCGGATGATTCGGGGCGACGGTGCCGCGGGTCGCGGCCGCAGCTACGCTAGTTTTCGCGCGCGTATTTGCCGCTTTGCGCCAGCGCCTGCAATGTGATCAGACGCTCTTCGCCGCCGGGTTCGAGTTTGCGGATCGCCGCATGTTCCGGCAGGTTGGGCAGCGACACGATGCGCTCGACACGCCAGCGCGCCTGTGCCGTACGCGGCACGAACCGCGAGCATTCGAGAAAAACGGTACCGACCGGGATGACTGCTTCCAGACTCATGCTTCAGGCCCCGCCTGTTCGCGCGCCGGCGACGCAACAGCATACTTGACCATGCTCTGCTCCCCTTGTCTCGACGCCCGCTGCCCCATTCCCCGCGCGCGTATCGACTGTCGGTGCATTATGCTTAATTTTATATAAATAAAAAAGCTGGTTTTCCGGCGTTTTCTCCGCGAATAACCCAAAAGGATGTACTCGCGCAGGCTGCTGCTGCGGGTCGCTGCGATGCGGCGCGGCGGGCTAAAATGCGGTAAGCCAAGCTGCGTTGCATGCTATCGCTTGGCAGTATGAAGAGTGGGAGACGCGCGCGATGCTGAGGCTGCGCATTCTGCTGGCGTTGCTGGTTGTGGCAGGACCCGCGCTGGCGCAGCCCTACGAGCCCGGGCCGAAAGGCACGCCCGAAGGGCCGTGGCGACGGCAGATTCACTGGATACCGTCGCTGGCGGACAAGCCGCCGGGCTGGGTGCTGGTAACGCAGGTCTGCCGGCCCGCGGCGGACAGATTTCCCGACAGCCGACCCGCGCCGCTGATGGTGCTCAATCACGGCTCGCCGGCCGATGCTGGGCGGCGGCCGACGATGAAGCCCTATGCCTGCGACTCCGAACCGGCGGCCTGGTTCCTCGAGCGCGGCTATGTCGTGGCGATGCCGATGCGGCGCGGCTATGGCGAAACCAGCGGGCCATGGCTGGAAGAATACGGCCGCTGCAGCGATCCGGATTTTCATCGCGGCGGCCTGCCGGCGGCCGAGGACATGGAGTCGGCGGTCCGCTACCTGGAAAAGCTGCCCTATGTGCAGCCGGGCCGCACCGTGATCGTCGGGCAATCGGCCGGCGGCTGGGGCAGCCTCGCCTATAGCAGCCGCAATCCGGCGGGCGTGGTCGCCATCGTCAATTTCGCCGGTGGGCGTGGCGGCTGGGCGGCGGGCCGCGCCAATACCAACTGCGTGCCAGAGCGCCTGATCGCCGGCGCCGGCAAATATGGCGAGACTGCTCGCCTGCCGACGCTGTGGATCTATACCGAGAATGACAGCTTCTTCGCGCCGGAGATTTCGCGCGCCATGCATGCGCATTACACGGCGGCCGGCGGCAAGGCCGAATTTCAACTGCTGCCGCCCTGGGGCAAGGATGGCCACAGCTTCATGAGCGGGCAGAACAGCGCGAAACTCTGGGGCCCGCTGGTCGAGCGGTTTCTGGCCGGCGCGGCGCGGAACTGAGGGGAGAGATCGGCGCGTGGTGGGCGGTACAAGGATCGAACTTGTGACCCCTACCATGTCAAGGTAGTGCTCTACCGCTGAGCTAACCGCCCATTACGCGTCATGACCGTCCGCGAAGCTATTGCGGGACGGAAAGTCCGGGGGTCGACCGGACCGGCTGGCTTTTAATGGCTGACGGGCCGGTTGGCAAGCCTCCCCCGGATGCCCCATATTCTCTCCCTGATTGCCCCAGTCACAGTTCCGGCCCGATTGCCGCGGCCGGCCCGGTCTTTTCAGGATTAGATGACAAGCAGCGCCCCGATCAAAGCCCGCCATTTCCGGCCCGACCCGGAATTTCCCGCCGACCCGCCGCTCCGCGTGACGCGGCCGGCCGATGCCGGCTACCAGGGGCCGGCCAGCGCGCTGGTGCTGTCCTCGCCGCATTCGGGCGACATCTATCCGGCCAGCTTCCAGGCCTATAGCCAGCTCGACCCGCTGACGCTCCGCCGCTCGGAAGACGCCTTCATTCACGAACTCTATATCGACGGCCCCTCGCGCGGCGCGCCGCTGCTGGAGGCGCTGTTCCCGCGCGCCTATTGCGACCCGAACCGCTCGGCCTACGAACTCGATCCCGGCATGTTCGATGCGCCGCTGCCGCCCCATGTGGTCACCGAGAGCAGCAAGATCGGTGCCGGCCTCGGCACCATCGCCCGCGTCGTCGCCGGCGGGCTGGAAATCTACAAGAGCAAGATTCCCTTCGCCGAGGCCGAGCGCCGCGTCGAAACCTGCTGGCGGCCCTATCACGACACGCTGGAGCAGCTGCTGGCCGAGGCCCGTGCGCGCCATGGCGTGGCGCTGCTGCTCGACTGCCACTCGATGCCCAGCGTCGGCGGCAACAACATGCCCGATGCCGGCCAGCGCCGCGCCGATATGGTGCTGGGCGATTTCCACGGCACCTCCTGCCCGTCGCGCCTGGTTGATCGCGTCGACGGCTATCTCGCCTCCTGCGGCTTCGGCGTGGCGCGCAACAAGCCCTATGCCGGCGGCTATATCACGCAGCATTACGCGCGGCGCGACCAGGGTATCTTCACGCTGCAGCTCGAGATCAACCGCGATCTCTACATGGACGAGACGCAGATCGTGAAGTCGGCCGGCTTTGCCCGCGTGCAGCGCGCGATGACCGGTCTGGTCGAACTGCTGATCGCCTCGGCGACGCCAGACTTTCTGAACGGGTGAAGCGATGATGGCGCGCCGCATTCCGATCCCGGTCGCCGCGCTGTTCACCATGCTTCTGTGCGTAGCCACTGACGATCAGGCGCGCGCGGCCGATACCGGCGATGCGGCGCTCGGCCGCACACTGGCTGAGCGCTGGTGCGTCTCCTGTCATACCGGTGGATCGCGCGGCAGCGACGCAGCAGCGCCGCTGGCGCAACTGCTGCGCGGCAGCAACGCTGATGAACGGCGTCTGCGCAGCTGGCTTGCCGCGCCGCATCCTCCCATGCGCGGCATCGAACTGTCGCGCCAGCAGACCGAAGATATCATCGCGTATCTGCGTTTGCTGGCGCGGTCCTGAGCCGCGGCGCTACTGCGGCAGCGGCAATGCCGTCGTCTGCTTGATCGTGTGCAGCACGATGGAGCTGCGCACGCTGCGCACGCCCGGCACGCGTAAGAGTCGGTCCGAGAGGAAGTCGGCAAAGGTCTTGAGGTCCTTCGCCACGATACGCAGCACGAAATCCTGCTCGCCGGTCACCGAATAGCATTCGAGGATTTCGGGAAAGCGCAGCACGGCGGCCTCGAAACCGTCCATCGCCTCGGCCTGGCGCTCCAATGAAACCGAACTGAACGCCAGCACGCTCAGCCCCACGGCATCGGGTTTCAGCAGCGCCGCATACGTCGCGATCACGCCCTCGGTCTCCAGTCTGCTGAGCCGTCGGCTGACCTGGCTGGCGCTCAGGCCCACAGTCTCGGCCAGCGCGGCATTGGCTGCGCGGCCGTCGCGCTGCAGGGCCGACAGCAGGCGCAGGTCGAAAACATCCAGATCGGCGGTCATGCATGATTCTCGCATGAAATGAGATTTCCTGACAGATCATTGCATATATCACGGCTCCATTCTGCAGGATGCTAAGTTCTTGCATTAGCGGCGCGATATTCTTGCGAACAATAAATCCAGCCCGGGAGACGATCATGGCCCTCGCCGAACGTCACGACGATCTGGTTCTCCGTCCCGACTACACCCATGACCAGCCGCTGGACCGCTACACGGCGGAGGATCATGCCGTCTGGCGCGACCTGTTCCGCCGCCAGGCCGCGTTGCTGCCCGGCCGCGCCTGCGACGCTTTCCTCGATGGCCTGAAGGGGCTCGGCGTCGCGGCGGATGGCGTGCCCGATTTCGAACGCCTGTCGGATGTGCTGGAGAACGCCACCGGCTGGCGCATCGTCTGCGTGCCGGGACTGGTGCCCGACGCGATCTTTTTTGGCCATCTGGCAGCACGACGTTTTCCGGTGACCTGGTGGATCCGCAAACGCAGCCAACTCGATTATCTGCAGGAACCCGACTGCTTCCACGATATCTACGGCCATGTGCCGCTGCTGATGAATCCGGTCTTTGCCGATTATATGCAGGCCTATGGCGAAGGCGGGCTCAAAGCCGCCGGGCTCAACGCGCTGCATCATCTGGCGCGGCTCTACTGGTACACGGTGGAATTCGGCCTGATCCGGCAGAAGACCGGCGATCTGCGCATCTATGGCAGCGGCATTCTTTCCTCGAAAACCGAAAGCCTGTTCTGCCTCGACAGTGCGGCGCCGAACCGCATCGGCTTCGACCTGATGCGGGTGATGCGCACGCGCTACCGCATCGACACCTTCCAGAAGAGCTATTTCGTCATCGACAGCTTCGAGCAGTTGTTCGAGGCGACGCGGCCGGATTTCACCCCGCTTTATGCCCGCCTGCGCGGCCAGCCCGATTACGGTGCCGCAGATCTCGCGCCGCAGGACATGGTCATCACGCGCGGCACCTTGGATGCAAAAGAGGGCGGCTGGGAGGCGGAGACGGCGGACGCCTGACGGGCACCGCCGGACCGGCCTGGCCCGCGCCTGTTTCGTCCTGTTTGCGCCCGTTTCGGCCCGTTCGAGGGCCTGTTGCGTCCTGTTTCGGGCCCATTGGAGCCGGTTAGAGCCTGTTTCTGCCCGTTTTGGCCTGTTTGATCCCGCTTAAGTCCTTGGCATTCCGTGCCAAGGCATTGATATACCGATTGACGATGTCCAACAGCGACGGTCTGCGGCCGGAACAGCATGCCGGCTCACGCGAACAGATGTTCTGAATATTAGGAATAATAGCATTTATTCGAGCCGGCGACAATGACAAGCACGACGAGCGGCAAACCAGCCCGAAACCTGCCGTTGGGGCGCCGATTCCGCGCCTCAGAACAGGGGAAACGGCATGATAGCCGGCGAAAAGCGGTCCAACAGCCGAGGAATCCCGGCCAAGTGGCGCTGAAAACCGGTCCTTAAGGCTGTTTTTGCATCGAACGGCCCGATTTGACCCGTTTTTGACACCGGAATGCCGTCAAAACCGGGTTTTGCAGCAATCTGGATACAGGCGTAAACCCTGTCTCGCTCTCCCCTTGGCTGCCTCACTCCATCGGCACCATGACATGGGCCCGATAGCCGGCCCGTTCGGCCAGCCGGCCATGCCAGGCCAGCAGATGGGGCAGATGCGGCCGGGTGATCGGGAAGCTGAGCCAGCGCTGCAGCTGGCAGGCCGCCGGGATGTCGCCGATGGTCAGCCGGTCGCCGGCGACGAAAGCCTGGCTGGCGAGCCTGGCATCCAGCCGGCCCCAGTAGTCGGCGGCCTGATCCTCGGCACGGGCCATGGCATTCAGGTCGGCCCGCACCGGGTCGCGCACGAAGCCCCAGAACAGCACCCGCATCGGCTCGCCCAGCAGGCTGCTGGCCCAGTCCATCCAGCGGTCAGCCAGGCTGCGCTGTGCCGGATCGGCCAGCCACAGGCCGCGCCCCGCGCTGTCGTACCGAGCGGCGAGATAGCGCACCACGCTGTTGCTCTCCCAATGCAGGCTGCCGTCGCTGTCCTGCAGCACCGGGATCAGGCCGTTCGGATTCATCGCGCGGTAAGCGGGCGTGTCGTTGCCGCCGAATTTGCCGCCGATATCGATCCGCTCATATGGCTGGCCCAGTTCGTCGGCCGCCCACAACACCTTCTGGACATTGACAGAACTCGCGCGGCCCCAGATTTTCAGCATGCTGATTCGCCGTCCTCTCCAGCTTTTTCATTCGTTCGAATACGACTAGACTCACGCCCCATGCGCAAGCTGTACCATCTCTGGCTTTCCCCCCAGTCCCGCAAGGTCCGCGTGCTCCTGAAGGAGAAGGGCCTGGAATTCGACCTCGAGGTCGAGAAGCTGTGGGAGCGCCGGCCGGAATTTCTCGCCATGGACCCGAGCGGCAACGGCCCGGTGCTGGTGGAGCATGATGGTCGCAGCCTCGCCGACAGCCAGGCGATCTGCGAATACCTGGATGAAGTCTATCCCAACAAGATGCTGATCGGCTTCGATCCGCCCAGCCGCGCCGAAACGCGCCGGCTGGTGGCCTGGTGGGATCACAAATTCGGCCCCGAAGTCTCCGAACCGCTGGTCTTCGAGAAGGTGATGAAGCGCTTCATGGGCATGGGGCATCCGGAATCGGCCGTGATCCGCATCGCGCACCAGAATATGAAGATCCATCTCGACTACATTGCCTGGCTCACCGAGCGCCGCAACTGGCTCGCCGGCGACGATTTCTCGCTCGCCGATATCGCCGCGGCGTCGCATGTCAGCTGCATCGATTATCTCGGCGACATTCCCTGGGCCGACCATCCCGGTGCGCATGACTGGTATGCCCGCGTGAAGTCGCGGCCCAGTTTCCGTCCGCTGCTGGCCGACCACATTCCCGGCCTGCCGCCACCGAAGCATTACGCCGATCTGGATTTTTAAGTTTCATCGTCGTTCCCGCGAAAGCGGGAACCCAGCACAACGCCCGACTGGATCCCCGCTTTCGCGGGGATGACGAAAGTCGGGAAAACAGGAGAACTACCGCATGTCCGTCCGCCGTATCGATGTCGGTCCCCGCATGAGCCAGGCCGTGGTGCATGGCAACACCGTGTATCTCGCCGGCCAGGTCGCTGCCGATCCGAAAGCCGATGTCACCGGCCAGACCGAACAGATTCTCGGCCAGATCGACAAGCTGCTGAAGGAAGCCGGCACCGACAAGACCAAGATTCTGTCGGCCAATGTCTGGCTTGCTGACATCAAGACCTTCGCCGACATGAACAAGGCCTGGGATGCCTGGGTGCCCAAGGGCAACACGCCGGCACGCGCCACCGTCGAAGCCAAGCTGGCGGCGCCGGAATACAAGGTCGAGATCGCCTGCATTGCCGCGATTAGTTGATTGATTGGCGGCTGAGCAACCTGATCTGAAAGAGCTGATCCGTCAGCGCGCGCTGGCGGAAGGATTCGATGCGGTCGGCTTCACATCGGCCGACCGCATCGGCCCAGACCTGGCCGAACGGCTGGATGAATTCATGGCGCTCAAGCGTCATGGCGCCATGCAGTGGCTGGAAGACAAGGCCGAACGTCGCCGCCATCCCAATGCGCTCTGGCCCGAGGCGCGCGGCATTATCGCGCTCGGCCTCAATTACGGTCCCGAGCGCGATCCGCTCGAGGTGCTGCTGGAAAAGGACCGCGCGGCGATCTCGGTCTATGCGCAGGGCCGCGACTATCATCTGGTCGTCAAGAAGAAGCTGAAAAGCCTGGCCGGCTGGCTGCACCGTCATGCCGGCAACGAGGTCAAAGTGTTCGTCGACACCGCGCCGCTGATGGAAAAGCCGCTGTCGGCGGCGGCCGGCATCGGCTGGCAGGGCAAGCATACCAATCTGGTGTCGCGCGACTTCGGCTCCTGGCTATTCCTGGGTCTCATTCTCACCACGGCGGAGATCGCACCGGATGAAGCCGAGACCGATCATTGCGGCAGTTGCAGCAACTGTCTCGATATCTGTCCGACGCAGGCCTTCCCCGCGCCCTATCAGCTCGATGCACGGCGCTGCATCTCGTATCTGACCATCGAATACGGCGGCGTGATCGAGGAAGCCTTCGCCAGTGCCATGGGCAACCGCATCTATGGCTGCGACGACTGCCTCGCGGTCTGTCCGTGGAATAAATTCGCCAGCACGGCGCGCGAAATCGCGCTGCAGGCGCGGCCCGAGCTTGATGCGCCGCTGCTGGCCGATCTGGCTGCGCTGGACGATGCCGGTTTCCGCGAACGTTTCGCCACGACCGCCGTGAAGCGGATCGGGCGCGACCGTTTCATCCGTAATGTCTGTGTCGCGCTGGGCAATAGCGGCGATGCAACGATGCGACCGGTGCTGGAGCGGTTGTCGCAAGACGATGCCGAGGTGGTGCGCCAGCAGGCGGCGCAGGCGCTGCAGCGACTCGACGCGACGGTCTAGTCCTGCTTCACATCCATCTGCTCGATATACTGGCCTGCGGAAATCGCCGCCGGTGAGTCGGGCGCGACCAGCCGCACTTCGATCAGGTCGCGGCGCGCACCCTGCTTGTCGCCCTTGTTGAGCCGCAGAATGCCGCGCTCCAGCAAGGCCTCGGGCAGACGCGGCTGGATCGCCAGCGCGGTTTCGGCATCTTCCAGCGCGCCGGTCGGGTCGCCGGTCTGTCGCCGCGCCGCGGCGCGGAGCGCCAGCGCGTCTTCGCGGGCCGGGTCAACGCGCAAGGCCAGGTCGAGGTCGCGTTTGGCCGCTGCATAATCGTTCAGCGCCGCCAGCGCCAGTGCGCGGTCGATCAGCAGGTCGGGGATATCCGGCGCGGCCTTCAGTGCGATGTCCAGCAGCTGCTTCGCGCGCTGCGGCTGTTCGGCCAGCAGCCAGGCATTGGCCGCCTGGTCGAGCAGCGCCACGGTCAGGTGCGGCGCCTGCTTTTCGGCGAGCGGCAGCAGTTTCTCCAGCCGGTCGGCGGCATCGCCGAAATGCCGCATCTCCACCAGCGCCAGCGCCGCGCAATGCTGCGCCGGCAGGCCGCCGCCGGTCGCCTGCCACAGCTGGGCCTGGGCGAAACCCTCTTCCGCGTTGCGCCGCACCAGCGACAGGCAGTCCTGATAGGCGGCATCCTGCAGAACAGTCGAGCCCTGCAGCGATTGCTGCGCCACGGCCGGCACGGCCAGGACCAGAAGGCTGGCGAACAGCGCCGGAGACACTATCTTGAGGGCGGAGATCATGGCGCGGAGAGTGGCGAGGCGCTGTGGCAAAAGCAAGGCATGCGCCATCGGGATGTGTATGGGATGACAGGGACGCTCTTCTGCTTCGGACTCGGTTTCAGCGCCCGCGTGCTGGCGGCGCAACTGCATGCGCAAGGCTGGGGCGTGATCGGCACCAGCCGCAGCCTGCAGAAAGCCGCCGATCTCGCGGCAATCGGCTATGACAGCCATGTCTTCGACGGGCTCGCGCCGCTCAGCGATGCCTCCGTGCTGCTGCCGGCGACGCATATCCTGATCTCGGTACCGGCCGACGACGATGCCGATGCGGTGCTGCGCTGGCATGGCGCGGATATCGCAAAACTGCCGAACCTGAAATGGCTCGGCTATCTCTCCACCACCGGCGTCTACGGCAATACCGATGGCAACTGGGTGGATGAATCCACGCCGGTCCATCCCGATCAGGCGCGCAGCAAACGCCGTGCCGAGGCCGAAGCCGCCTGGCTGCGCCTGCAGACCGAACAGGGCGTGCCAGTGCATGTGTTCCGGCTGGCCGGCATCTACGGACCGGGCCGCAACCAGCTCGAGGGCGTGAAGCGCGGCACCGCGCATCGCATTGTGAAACCGGGACAGGTCTTCTGCCGCATCCATGTCGAGGATATCGCGCAGGTGCTGCAGGCCTCGATGGCACGGCCGAATCCCGGTGCGATCTACAATCTCGCCGATGACGAACCGGCGCCGCCGCAGGATGTGGTCGCCTATGCTGCCGAATTGCTAAACCTGCCGGTGCCGCCGGATGTGCCCTTCGAACAGGCGCAGCTGTCGCCGATGGCGGCGAGCTTCTATGCCGACAATCGCCGCGTGCGCAACGCCCGCATAAAGACCGAACTGGGCGTGACGCTGAAATACCCGACCTATCGCGAGGGGCTGAAGGCACTGTTGGGCAGCTAGAATAATCTCGTAATGCTGTCGTATAAACCGCACGCGCGATATCGGGCAAACACATCTATGCCATCCCAAGCATGCGGCATGGCCTTATTGAGCTCGAACGGAATACGGTCCGCTTCCTGTTCCGTCATAATGACCACAACCGAGCGGGCTAGAATATGGCTGGCGATCGCGTCTGTTGAAGCGAAGGGCAGAGTCAGGAGTTCTTCAGCAACATGAGCAACCGGAATGGCGTGCTCATGCCTTAAAAGGTTTGTTGGAATTCTTCCGCGCTGCACGGCATCGGCCTTTTGGAGATAATCAAAGGCCGACTTTGTCCAATGAGGGTGGCCACGATACTTGCCTTTACCATTAAGGCCTATATCCGCCAACTTGCGAAAGTTCAGCCGAATAGCCCAGACCACAACTTCATTGCGAAGGTTCTGCTGGCGAACCGTAGCGATCAGGTCCGCAAGCTGGCTAGCCCAGTCAAGGTATCTCGGATGCAGATCGGTCATTCCAGCAGGCTGAGCACGGTCTCCACCAGCAATTCGAGATCCTGCGGCCGTGACAGGCGATGGTCGCCGTCGCGCAGCAGCGTCAGCCGCGTGTCGCCGCCCTGGAAGGCCGCCGCCGTCTTCACCGCATGCTGATAGGGCACGTCGGGGTCCATCATGCCCTGCAGGATGCGCACCGGCTTGTCGTAGACGATGCCGGCCTTGAGGATCATGTGGTCGCGGCCCTCGGTGATTAATTTGAGCGTATATTCGTAGGGCTGGTCGGAATATTGCGAGGGCTCGCGCAGGACACCGTCGCGCAGCAGCACGGCGCGCTGCGCCTCGGTCATGCCGGCCCACATCAGGTCTTCGGTGAAATCCAGCGCCGGTGCGATCAGCATCAGGCCGGCGGTGCGATCCGGCAGCGCGAGTGCGGCGAGCGTCGCCAGCCAGCCGCCCATGCTGGACCCCACCACGATCTGCGGTCCGGGACCGCAGACCTCGCGCAGCATGCTGAGCGTGTCTTCCTTCCAGCGGCCGATGGTGCCGTCGAGGAAGGCGCCGTCCGACGCGCCATGGCCGAAATAGTCGAAGCGCACATAGCCCAGGCCGTGGTGAATGGCGGCCTGTTCCAGCGCCACGGCCTTGGTGCCGGTCATGTCCGAGCGGAAGCCGCCGCAGAACAGGATACCCGGCTTATGGGGCGCGCGCGCCGGCGTGGCGATGTAGGCGAGGCGGGTGCCGTCGGGGCGGACGAGGAATTGCGGTTCGGTCATCCACCTTATCTAGCGGCTTCGGCGGCCGGTTTCCATGCCGCCGCGCGGCGCTCGGCTTCGCTGCGCTCCTCGTCGGCCAGTTCGGCCGACAGGCTGTCGCGGTTCTTCTCCGCCAGCTTGTTGCCGGTCCTGGCCGACAGGATGAACCATTTCAGCGCCTCGACCTTGTCGGTTGCCAGGCCATGACCGTTGCGCAGCATGGTGCCCAGATTGTTCTGTGCCGATCCCTGACCCGTATCGGCGATGCCGGCATACACGCGCGCGGCCCGTTCGTGATCGCGCGGCACGATGCGACCGAACTGCAGTGCATAGGCGGCATCAAAACGCTGCATCGGGTCGGGGCTGGCGGTGGCGCGGTCGAGCCAGAGTCTCGAACGTTCCGGATCCAGTTCGGCGCCTTTGCCGCTGCGAAAGGCCTCGGCCAGATGCAGCATGGCGCGCACATTGCCGGACTCCGCCAGTGCGGTGATGCTGGCGCGGATCTCGGCCAGGACCGCGTCGGGCGGCGTCGCCGGCGGTGCTGCGGGGTTCAGCGCGCGACGTTTCTCCTCGATGATGCCGCTGGCCAGCGCCACGGCCTCCAGCCGCGGCATGCCGGTCTTGATGCGGCGGTCGTACAGCGTCTGCAGCAGCACGATGTCGGCCTCGGTGGGCTCGAACACGAAGCGGGTGGTGTAGTAGCTCAGGATGGAGTGCAGCTTGTGCGGATGCCCGCGCAGCCCGAAGGCATGCAGCAGTTCATGCTGGATGCACTGGCCGATGCCGGACGTATAGGCCAGGTTGATCTGCAGTTCGGCCCAGTTCAGGCGGCCGGTCCAGGTGTCGTTGTTCCAGGAGGTGAGGCAGCCGACCTTGCCGCCATTGCTGGCGCGCAGGGTGTCGGTGTTGCGGAAGACGATGCGGAAATTGACGGCCTTGTCGCCGACCGGGCCCTCCTTGACCGCGATACCGGCCAGATCGGCGAAACGCTGCAGCGTCCTGACCGTCTCCGCGATATTGGTCTTGTCGTATTGCAGACCGTCGAGACTGTAGACGATGGGAGTCTCCCACCGCACCACCATGCCGGTCAGCGTGGCGCCGGAGCCGAAGCCGGTGGTGCCCTGCGATGTGTCGGCATACAGCGCTGCGATATCGAAGCCGCGCAGGATGTCGGCATGGGAGGGATTTTTGCCGGTGGTCTGGGCGCCGGCCGACGCGACCAGCAGCCCGGACAGGCCGACAACGACTGCCATCCCGCAACGCCCGCGCATGCCCAGACCCCCGTCGCGCCGCCAATCTGGGCCGGATGCTACCCTGAAGACCCATAAGCCGGGAAGGTATCCCGTGAAAATATGCGGTGCTCTAGCGCGTCGGGTCGGCCATCGGGCGCCAGGCCGCGACCCGGCGGGCCGCCTCGCGCTGCTGCTCGGGCGGCAGGCTCTGCATCAGGGCCTGCCGGCTGCGTTCGGCGATGGCCACGTTGCCGCGCGCGGCCAGCGTGAACCAGGTCAGCGCCGCCACCGGATCGGCCGGCACGCCCAGCCCGTCGCGCAGCATCACGGCGTAGTTGTTCTGCGACACGGCATGGCCGGCTTCCGCATTGCGGCGATACAGCGTGGCGGCGCGGGCATCGTCCCGGGGCATGTAGCGCCCGCTGCCCAGCGCATGCGCCAGATCGAAACGGGCGACGATATCGCGGCTGGCCGCGGCGCGGTCGATCCAGGCCGTCATGCGCGCCGGGTCCTTTGGCATGCCGTAACCCTGCCAGGCCGCCTCGGCCAGATACATCATCGCGCGCGTATTGCCGCCGGCTGCCGCGCGCTCAAGATCCGCCAGCGCGTCGCGCAGCACCGGCGCGGCATCGGTTTTCGGCGGCGCGCGCGGATTGATCGCGCGGCGGTAGGTTTCGATCAGGCCGTCGACCGTGCTGAGCGCCGCCAGCCGCGACATCGCCGGTGTGATACGCGGATCGTACAGGCTGCGCAGCATCACGAGATCGGCCTCGGTCAGTTCGGCCATCTGGTCGCCGACATGATAGCTCAGCACCGAATGCAGGCGGTGTGGATGATTCAGCAGGCCGAAGCCGTGCAGGATTTCATGCCGCACGCAGCGCTCCAGACTGGGCGCCGCGAGATTGATCCGCAGCCGGGCCCACTGCATGTGTCCGGCGGTGTTGAAATTATAGGTCAGGAAGCAGACCGCCTTGCGGTCGCCGAGGTTGTAGCCGGCGGCGGTGTCGAAGGCGATGGTGTAGTTCGCCTCGCTCGGCGCCTTGGCGGCACGCACCTCGATGCCGGCCAGCGCGGCCTGCTGCTGCAGCGTGGCGATGGCGAAGTTGATCGCATCGGGGCGCGCGCGCTGCCCTTCGATCCGGTAGACGATCGGCTTCTGCCATTTCACGATCATGCCGACCGGATCGTATGTGCCGCCATAGGCGACATCCTCGCGGCTGGCCGACAGGGCGCTGGCATCGAAGCCGCGCAGGATGTCTTCATGCGTCGGGTTGCGGCTCGGCGCCTCGACCAGGGCGGCGGCCGGACCGGAACCGAGGCCGGCCAGCAGCAGGGCCACGGCCAGCGCGGCAATCGCCAGCACAGGGGCCTGCGCCGCTGTCATCGCACCCTGCCGGAACGGGCCTTTTGCTGGCTGCACGGCTGTATTCCTCTTGCGCGGCCTTGCCAGCCGCCCGGCTTTGCGCTACCCGGCAGGCGGCCTATACTCGCCTTCCTCCCGCCTTTCAGCGCCATCAATGTCAGATACTCCGATTTCTACTGCAGACCAGCCCAGTTCGGGAAGACCGCCGGCGGTGATGCAGGTGTTGCCGGCGCTGCGGACCGGCGGCGTCGAGCGCGGCACGGTGGATACCGCCAAGGCGCTGGCGACGGCCGGCTGGAAGTCTTACGTCGTCTCGGCCGGCGGGCCGATGGTGCGCGAACTGGAACGCGCCGGCGCCACGCATATCACCCTGCCGGTCGACAGCAAGAATCCCTTCATCATGCGCAAGAATACCGCGCGGCTGGAGGAGCTGATCCGCAGCCTGCCGGTCGATCTGGTGCATGTGCGCTCGCGCGCGCCGGCCTGGTCGGCGACTGCGGCGGCGGAACGCTGCGGCGTGCCCTTCGTCACCACCTTCCACAACGCCTACAAGTCGCATAACTGGTTCAAGAAATTCTGGGCCGGGCCGATGGCGAAGGGCGATATCGTCGTGGCGATCTCCGACTTCGTCGCCGACTATGCCAACACGGCCTTCGGCGTGCCGCGCGCGCGCCTCGTCACCATTCCGCGCGGCACCGATCTGGCCAAGTTCGATCCGACCCGCATTTATTCCGAGCGCATGTCCAACCTGCAGCAGCAGTGGCGGCTGACCGATGGCCTGCCGGTGATCCTGCTGCCCGGCCGGCTGACGCGCTGGAAGGGACATACGGTGCTGCTGAAGGCGCTGAAGATCCTGGCCGAGCGGCATGACGGGCGGCAGGATTTCACCGCCGTGCTGCTTGGATCGGGCCGCGACAGCTACCGCTCCGAACTGGAAAGCCTGATCGTGCAGTACCGGCTGGACCGCAGCGTGCGCATTCCCGGCGACGGCAAGGACATGCCGGCGGCTTATATGCTGGCCGATGTGGTGGTGTCGGCCTCGACCTTCCCGGAAGGTTTCGGCCGCGTCGCCGTCGAGGCGCAGGCGATGGGCAAGCCGGTGATCGCCACCGATCATGGTGGCTCGCGGGAAACCGTGCTGCCGGGCGAAACCGGCTGGCTCGTCAAGGTGGGCGACGCCAAGGCGCTGGCCGATGCGCTGGACGAGGCGCTCAAACTCACGCCGGAACGCCGCCTGCAGATCGCCGAACGGGCGCGCCGGCATGTCGCCGAGAATTTCACCGTGGACGCAATGTGCGAGGCCTATATCAAGGTCTATACCCGGCTGCTGTTCCCGGAACACCGCTGATCCGCCCCCCGGCTTGACAGGGGGGGCAGGGCGGCTAGGCTGCGCCCCCTTGGAGGTCCGCTAAACCATGTCGAATCCAGCCGTTTCCGCCACCGAAGTCCGCGTCACCCTGCCCGACGGCAGCGTGCGAACTTACGCGGCTGGCAGCACCGGCGCGGATGTGGCGGCCAGTATCGGCGCCGGCCTGGCCAAGGCGGCGCTCGCCATCCGTCTGGACGGCGTGCTGAAGGATCTCAAGACGCCGATCGTCAGCGATGCGAAGCTCGAGATCGTCACCCTGAAGGACAAGAACGAGACCGAGTTGCTCGACCTGATCCGGCATGACGGCGCGCATGTGATGGCGCAGGCGGTGCAGGAACTGTTCCCGGGCACGCAGATCACCTTCGGTCCGTCGACCGACGACGGCTTCTACTACGATTTCGTGCGCGACGAGGCGTTCACGCCCGACGACTTCACCAGGATCGAACAGCGCATGGCCGAGATCGTGAAACGCGATCTGCCGATTACGCGCGAGGAATGGGCGCCAGAAAAGGCGGTCGAGTATTTCAAGTCGATCGGCGAGACCTACAAGGCCGAATGGGTGGCGGAAATCGCCAAGCGCGGCGAGGCGATCTCGATCTATCGTCAGGGCGACAACTGGCTCGACCTCTGCATGGGCCCGCATCTGCCCTCCACCGGCAAGCTGCCGCCGGTGTTCAAGATCATGAAAGTGTCGGGCGCCTACTGGCGCGGCGATGCCAATAACCGCCAGCTGCAGCGCATCTACGCCACCGCCTGGCGCGACCAGAAGGAACTCGACGCTTACCTGAAGCGTCTCGAAGAGGCCGAGAAGCGCGACCATCGCCGTCTGGGCAAGGAAATGGGTCTCTTCCATCAGCAGGAAGAAGCCGCCGGCATGGTGTTCTGGCATCCGCTCGGCTGGACGCTGTACCGCACCCTGGAAGCCTATATGCGCCGTCGCCTGGAAAAGGCGAAGTATGTTGAGGTGAAGACACCGCAGCTGGTCGACCGCAAGCTGTGGGAAGCCTCGGGCCACTGGGAGAAGTTCCGCGAGAATATGTATATCGCGGAAAACGAAGAGGGTATCCGCGACTTCGCGTCGAATCCCGACGAGCGCATCTTCGCGCTCAAGCCGATGAACTGTCCCTGCCATGTGCAGATCTTCAACCAGGGCCTCAAGAGCTATCGCGACCTGCCGCTGCGCATGGCCGAATTCGGCTCCTGCCACCGTTTCGAGCCGGGCGGCGCACTGCACGGCATCATGCGCGTGCGCAACTTCACGCAGGACGATGCGCATATCTTCTGCACTGAGGATCAGATCATCTCGGAGAGCAAGGATTTCTGCGAGCTGCTCAAGTCGATCTACAAGGATATGGGCTTCCACGAGATCCGGGTGAAATTCTCCGACCGCCCGGCCAAGCGCGCCGGCTCCGACGAGACCTGGGACAAGGCCGAGAATGCGCTGAAGGATGCCTGCATCGCCTCCGGCCTCGAATACACGCTGAACCCCGGCGAAGGCGCCTTCTACGGCCCGAAGCTGGAATTCGTGCTGCGCGACACCATCGGCCGCGACTGGCAGTGCGGCACGCTGCAGGTCGATTTCGTGCTGCCGGAACGCCTGGATGCCGATTACGTCGGCGCCGATGGCGCGCGGCATCGCCCGGTGATGCTGCATCGTGCCATCCTCGGCAGTTTCGAACGCTTCATCGGTATCCTGCTCGAACAGTATGCCGGGCGCCTGCCGCTCTGGATGGCGCCGCTGCAGGCGGTGGTCGCGCCGATCGTGTCGGATTGCGACGACTATGCGCGCAAGGTGGCCGACGATCTGGATGCCGCCGGCATGCGGGTCGATACCGATCTGCGCAACGAGAAGATCAACTACAAGATCCGCGAACTCAGCCTGGCCAAGGTTCCGGTCATTCTGGTGGTCGGCAAGAAGGAAGCGGAACAGGGTACCGTCACCCTGCGGCGCCTCGGATCCGAGCAGCAGGAAACCATTGCGTTGGCCGATGCGATTGCTAGATTGTCGGCCGAAGCGCGGATGCCGCAGGGTTGATAAAGCCTTGATCCTGCTGAAAATCGCCTTAACTCACTGATTCCCATTACTAACTACCCTTGTAACTACTTCAGGAGCGCGTCATAGCCCGTCCCCCGTTCAATGCCCCGCCGACACCGAAAACCGATGGTCCGCGGGTCAATTTCGAGATCGACGTCCCCCAGGTCCGTCTGATCGATGCCGCCGGTGAGAACCGCGGTGTGGTCCCGATCCGCGAAGCCCTGCGTCTGGCTGAAGAAGCCGGCCTCGATCTCTGCGAAATCTCTCCCAATGCCGAACCTCCCGTCGCCAAGATCCTCGATTTTGGCAAGTACAAGTACGAGGAGCAGAAGAAGGCCGCCGAAGCGCGCAAGAAGCAGAAGATCATCGAGATCAAGGAGATCAAGCTCCGTCCGATGATCGACACGCATGATTACGACGTGAAGATGCGCGCGATGGTGCGCTTCCTTGAGGAAGGCGACAAGGTGAAGGTCACCCTGCGCTTCCGCGGTCGTGAAATGGCGCACCAGGAGCTCGGCATGAAACTGCTCGACCGTGTGCGCGACGATCTTGGCGACAAGGCCAAGTTGGAGCAGCACCCCAAGATGGAAGGCCGGCAGATGACCATGGTCATGTCGCCGAAGTAACCGGAACTCTTGAAATGGCGCCGATGCAAGTCGGCGCCATTTCTGTATCTGCAGTACAAGAAATCCAGAAAAGCAGGGAGTGCGTGATGTCGGCAGCGGTGAACGTGAAGGCGATGGTCTGCGAGGCCTGGGGCGGTCCGGAGAGTCTGCAGCTCAAGGATCTGGCGCTGCCGGCGCTCGGCCCGAAGGATGTGCGGATCAAGGTGCATGCCGCCGGGCTGAATTTCCCCGACACACTGATGATCGCCGGCAAATATCAGTTCAAGCCGGCTTTCCCGTTTGCGCCCGGCATGGAATGCGCCGGCGAGATCGCCGCCGTCGGCGAGAAGGTGACCGATTTCAGGGTCGGCGACCGGGTGATGGCCACCACCGGCAACGGCGCTTTTGGCGAGCAGGTGAACTGCCCGGCCGCCAATGCGTTCAAGATCCCGGCCAGTATGCCCTACGAGATCGCGGCGGGTTTCCCGATCACCTACGGCACCACCTATCACGCGCTGGTCGATCGCGGCCGCATGAAGAAGGGCGAAGTGCTGCTGGTGCATGGCGCGGCCGGCGGCGTGGGACTGAATGCCGTGGAACTGGGCCGCGAGCTTGGCGCCACCGTGATCGGCACCGTGGGGTCGGACGAAAAGGCCGCCATCGTGAAAGAGTATGGCGCCACGCATGTGATCAACTACTCGAAAGAGAGCATCAAGGATCGCGTGAAGGAACTCACCGGCGGCAACGGCGCCGATGTGATCTACGATGCGGTCGGCGGCGATGCCTTCGATCAGTCGTTACGCTGCATCAACTGGGACGGTCGCCTGCTGGTGATCGGCTTTGCCTCGGGCCGCATCCCGGAAGCGCCGGCAAATCTGGCGCTGATCAAGGGCTGCAGCATCGTCGGCGTCTTCTGGGGTGCGTTTGCAGCGCGCGAGCCGGAGAAGAACCGCGCCAATTTCGCGGCTTTGCTGGCGCTCTATGAGCACGGCAAGCTCAAGCCGCATGTCTCGCAGAGCTTCGCGCTCGATCAGGTGCCGCAGGCGATGGCGGCCCTGCTGTCGCGCAAGACCACCGGCAAGGTGGTCATCAAGGTGATTTAAGGCCCTCACCCCGCAATGGGCGCCCGCGAAAGCTCCACTGGAACTTTCGCAGCCCATGCGCCTCTCCCGCAAGCGGGAGAGGGAGGGCCCAGGGTGCTTTACTTCGCTTCAAGCTCGGCGAGCCACTGCGGCAGCGGGCCGTTGAGGTCGTAGGTGATCAGCTTGCCGTATTCCACGGCGGTCATGTTGTTTGGCTTGTCTTCCAGCACGTCCACCTTGGGAAAGCGCTTGGTGATGCTGGCCTTGTCGGGCGCATTGACGATGGCCCACAGGCCGGCCGAGCCGTAATCATAGGTCACGAGAAAACTGGTCATACGCGTGCTCCCGGTTTGCCTTGCGCGCGGATCGCCGTTGCGCTCAGCGGATTAAGCTTGGACTTCAGCAGCAGGAAGGCCGGCGGTGCTTTGCCGGCCAGGGCGGCGGCATCATAGCGCGGCAGACGGTGGCGCGACAGCCAGCGGGCGGCCGGGCCCTGGATGGCGGTCAGGTTAAAGCCCGGCCGGTCCAGCACGGCAATCGGCATGGTCTGCGCGATGCCGCGCCAGTCCTGCCAGCGGTGGAACTGCGCCAGATTGTCGGCCCCCATGAGCCAGACAAAGGCCGTCAGCGGGAAATGCAGGGACAGGCGGCGCAGCGTATCGGCCGTGTATCGCGTGCCCAGCGCGGTTTCGATGGCGGTGACCCGGATGCGGGGATGCGCCGCCACGGTTTGGGCCTGCGCCAGACGATGCGCCAGCGGCGCCATGCCGCGTGGCGATTTCAGCGGATTCTGCGGGCTGACCAGCCACCAGACCTGATCGAGCTTGAGCCGGTGCAGGGCCGTCAGGCTGATCTCGCGATGCGCCGCATGGGCCGGATTGAACGACCCGCCAAGCAGGCCGATGCGCAGGGGCTGACGCGAACCGAGGGGAAGGATCATGCGCCGCGCTTGCTGCCTGTCAGACTGGCCTGATCTGGCCGCTGCCGTGAACGCGATACTTGAAGGTGGTGAGCTGCTCCACACCGACCGGGCCGCGCGCATGCATCTTGCCGGTTGCGATGCCGATCTCGGCGCCGAAGCCGAATTCGCCGCCATCGGCGAACTGCGTCGAGGCATTGTGCAGCAGGATCGCGCTGTCGAGCCGGTTCATGAATTCCGCTGCATGATCGGCGTTCTCGGTCAGGATCGCTTCGGTATGGCTCGACCCATGCGTGGCGATATGGTCGATGGCGGCGTCCAGATTCTCGACCACGCGCACGGCGATGATGGCATCGAGATACTCGGTGGCCCAGTCTTCCTCGGTGGCGGGCTTCACGCGGGCATCGGCCTTTTGCGTCTCGGCATCGCCGCGCACCTCGCAGCCGGCATCGAGCAGCATGGCAACCAGCGGCATCAGATGCGTCGCCACGGCGGCACGTTCCACCAGCAGCGTCTCGGCGGCACCGCAGACGCCGGTGCGACGCAGCTTGGCGTTCTTCACGATCGACAGGGCCATGTCGAGTGCGACGCTGGCCTCGACATAGACATGGCAGTTGCCTTCCAGATGCGCGAAGACCGGCACGCGGCTGTCCGACTGCACGCGTGCCACCAGTGACTTGCCGCCGCGCGGCACGATCACATCCAGCCAGTTTGCCGCCGTCAGCATCGCCCCGACCATGGCACGGTCGGTGGTCGGGACCAGCTGGATCGCAGCTTCCGGCAGGCCGGCTGCCGTCAGGCCTTCGACCAAACAGGCATGGATCGCCATGCTGGACTGGAAACTTTCCGAACCACCGCGCAGGATGCAGGCATTGCCGGCTTTCAGGCAGAGTCCGCCGGCATCGGCCGTCACATTGGGGCGGCTTTCGTAGATCACGCCGATCACGCCGAGCGGCGTGCGCACGCGTTCGAATTTCAGGCCGTTCGGCCGCGTCCACGCGGCGATCACACCGCCCACGGGGTCCGCAAGTTCGGCGATCTCTTCCAACCCTTGCGCGATGGCGGCGATACGCTTGCCGTCCAGCATCAGGCGGTCGAGCAACGCGGCCGTCAGGCCCTTGGCCTTGCCGGCTGCCATGTCTTCGGCATTGGCGGCGAGAATCTTGTGTTCGTTGTTGCGCAGCGCAGCTGCCGCCGCTTTCAGCGCGGCATTCTTCTGCGCGGTCGAGGCGGTCGCCAGCACGCGCGCCGCAGCTTTGGCCGACGCGCCCATCCGGTTCATCAGCGCTGCCGTGTCGATTACGCCCGTCTCAGCAATGATAGTGTGGGCCGTCATCGCAGCACCAGTTCGTCACGATGGATCATTTCGTCGCGGCCACGGTAGCCGAGAATGTCTTCGATGTCGCCGGATTTATGCCCCTTGATGCGGCGGGCGTCGTCATCGGCATAAGCCGACAGCCCGACCGCGATCTCGGTGCCATCCGATGTGCAGACGCGCACCAGATCGCCGCGCTGGAACCGGCCATCCACGGCGGTCACGCCGGCGGGCAGCAGCGAGCGGCCCGAACGCAGCGCCTTCACCGCGCCATCGTCGAGCGTCAGCGTACCCTGCGGATTGAGATGGCCAGAGATCCACTGCTTGCGCGCGGCGGCCGGTGTGGACTGCGCATGGAACCAGGTGCAGCGCCCGCCCTCGCGCACGGTCTTCACCGGATGCATCTGCTTGCCATTGGCAATCACCATGGCGCAGCCGGCACCGACGGCGATCTTGGCGGCGACGATTTTGGTGATCATGCCGCCGCGACCCAGGCCGGAGCGCGAGACACCGGCCATCGCCTCGATCTCGGGCGTGATGGCGGGAATCTCGGCGAGGAATGTCGCGTCTTTGTCGACGCCGGGATCGGCGGTGTAGAGCCCGTCGATATCCGACAGCAGCACCAGGCAGTCGGCCGAGATCATCTGCGCCACGCGGGCAGCGAGGCGGTCGTTGTCGCCGAAGCGTATTTCGGCGGTGGCGACCGTGTCGTTTTCATTCACCACCGGCACGACGCCCAGCTTCAGCAGGGTGTTCACCGTCTCGCGCGCATTCAGATAATGCCGGCGCGATTCGGTATCGCCCAGTGTCAGCAGCAGCTGCGCGGTCTTCAGGTCGTGCCTGGCCAGTGCATCCTGCCAGGCCGACGACAGCCGGATCTGGCCAGCCGCGGCAGCAGCCTGGCTTTCCTCCAGCCGCAAAGCCTTGCCGTTCAGGCCGAGGATGCGGCGACCGAGCGCGATGGCGCCGGACGATACGACCAGCACGTCCTTGCCATCCGCGCGCAGCTGCGCGATGTCGTCGACCAGGGCGGCGAGCCAGTCGGCGCGCAACTCGTTTTTCCCGGCATCGACCAGCAGCGACGAGCCGACCTTGATGACAATGCGCTTGGATCTGTCGAGATGACTAGTCATCTCCAACCTCGACACCTTCGGCGGCCTTCTCGGCCGCACGCGCCTCGGCGATCACGCGGAACAGTTCGGTCGTGACGGCCTCGACGCCTTCGCCGGTGACACCGGAGAGCGGCAGCACCGGGCGTTTCGCCGAGCGTTTCAGCTTGGTGATTTTCTCTTTCAGCTCGTCGGCCGGGATCGCATCGATCTTGTTCAGGCCGATGATCTCCAGCTTCTTGTCGAGGCCGCCGCCATAGGCTTTGAGTTCCTTGCGCACCAGCTTCCAGTCACGCACCGGATCGTCGGAGGTGCCGTCCAGCAGATGCAGGATCACGGCGCAGCGTTCGACATGGCCGAGAAAGCGATGGCCGAGGCCGGCACCTTCGGCGGCGCCCTCGATCAGGCCGGGCAGGTCGGCCAGCACGAATTCGCGGTCGTTGGCTTTCACCACGCCGAGCTGCGGTTTCAATGTCGTGAAGGGATAATCGGCGATCTTCGGCTTGGCGCGCGATACGCGACTCAGGAAGGTCGACTTGCCGGCATTGGGCAGGCCGACCAGGCCGGCATCGGCGATCAGCTTCAGCCGCAGCCAGATCCATTTCTCCTCGCCGGGCCAGCCGGGCGTGTTGCGGCGCGGCGCACGGTTGGTGGCCGACTTGTAGTGTTCGTTGCCGAAGCCGCCATCGCCGCCCTTGCAGAGCAGCACGCGCTGGCCGATCTCGGTCAAGTCGGCGAGCAGGGTTTCGTTATCCTCGGCGAAAATCTGCGTGCCCTTCGGCACTTTCAGCACGACATCCTCGGCATTGGCGCCCGAGCGCTGCCGTCCGGACCCATGGCCGCCGCGCGCGGCGCGGAAATGCTGCTGGTAGCGGTAGTCGATCAGCGTGTTGAGACCGTCGACGCATTCGGCCCAGACATCGCCGCCCTTGCCACCGTTGCCGCCATCGGGACCGCCATGCTCGATGAACTTCTCGCGGCGGAAGCTGATGGAGCCGGGTCCACCCTGTCCGCTTTCAATATAGACCTTGGCCTGATCGAGAAATTTCATCGGGGTTCACGAGATGCGGTGCAGAAACGAAAAAGGGCCCCAAAAGAAAAAGGGGAATGGCCTGCGCCATTCCCCTTGATCGATTGTGATGCTTGCGGGAAGGCGCGTAGAGTTACGCCTCCGGCGGGAGCACCGAAACATACGAACGGCTGCCCTTGCCGTCGTGGAACTTCACGATGCCGTCGGCGGTGGCGAACAGGGTGTGATCCTTGCCCATGCCCACGTTCTTGCCGGCATGCACCTTGGTGCCGCGCTGGCGCACGATGATGTTGCCGGCGACAACGGCTTCGCTGCCGTACTTCTTGACGCCGAGGCGCTTGGACTCGGAGTCGCGACCGTTACGCGAAGAGCCGCCCGCTTTCTTATGTGCCATGGAACTGTCTCCTTAAATCTGGTCGAGCGCCTTAGGCGGCGATCTCGAGAATCTTGACCGCAGTGTAGCGCTGACGATGGCCGTTCTTGCGGCGCGAATTCTGACGACGGCGCTTCTTGAAGATGATGAGCTTCGGGCCGCGGGTCAGGCCGACGACTTCCGCCGTCACCTTGGCATTGGCAACGTCCTTGCCGAGCTTGACGTCGCCGCCATTGCCGATGGCCAGCACCTGGCCGAATTCGATCTTGTCGCCCGCTTCGCCGGCCACCAGTTCGACCTCGAGCACGTCGCCCGCTGCCACCTTATACTGCTTACCGCCGGTCTTGATTACTGCGAACATCTTGATATTCCATAAGAAAGTGGCAGCGCCGGCCATCCGGAGCCGCCTGAATTCGAGGCGCGCACTATAGCCGGGGGGAAGGGGCTGTCAACCCCGGATTCGGGCGGGGTTTGCCGCATTGTCGTTGGCCGGTTTCTGCCGCTTCTGACGGCGCCAGTCCCAGGCCGGTTCGGCCAGCACATTGCCGGCCCAGACGCCGTTGCCCAGCAGCTGGGCTTCCCATTCGGCTGCCTCGTAATCCCGGCTGTAGGCCAGATAGGCCCAGGCCAGCCCGGCCCGCACCATGGCCCGGTTCAGGTCCTCGCCGCCGGCATGGCAGACCGCCACCACCCGACCATAGCGGTCGCGATCTTTCTCGGTGCAGGTCACCGGCCGATCGCCGATCAGGCGGCGCAGATGGGCGGCAGCCTCCTGCCCGCACAGCCAATCCAGGTTATCCCGCTGGCAAAGCTGGGCTTTTTCAGGTGCATCGATGCCATGCAGGCGGACATTCACCTTGCCGATCCTGAGCGTGTCGCCGTCCACGACGCGGATTTCAGGCCCGGCGGCCAGCGCCGGGCCGGCCATCAGCAGCCAGAGTAGGGCGAGCCGAATCGCATACCATGTCATGCAGCCGGCTTAGCATAAGCCGGTATGCCAGCCCAGACGCGTCAATGGCAGCGTCTGTCATAAAACCGTCCCTGCCGCCGGGGCCGAAAATCTGCTATCCGGCCGCCATGCCCGGGTCACCACATGCGACCTACCGCCGGCGCCTGCTGGTGATCTACAACCCGACCGCCGGCGCCGGCCAGCTCGGGCGGCGCAAGCGCGCGCGCCTGGAGGCCTATCTCGACCTGCTGGAAGAGTCCGGCTGCGCGGTCGAATTCCGTCCCACTGCGAAACGCGGCGATGCCGAAGCCTTCGCGGCCGAAGCAAGTCCCGACAGATACGATGCCGTGGTGGCGGCCGGCGGCGATGGCACGATCGGCGAAGTCGCCAACGGCCTGCCGGCCAACAGTGCGCCGCTCGGCATTTTTCCGTTGGGCACCGCCAACGTGCTGGCGATGGAGATCGGCCTGCCGCTCGATCCGCCGGCGGTCATGCGCGCCGTGCTGCACGGGCCGCAGGCGATGATCTGGCCGGGCTTCGTGAACGATCGCCTGTTCACCATCATGGCCGGCATCGGTTTCGATGCGCATGTGGTACGCGATCTGCCGCCGCGCCTGAAGCGCTGGCTCGGCAAGGCCTCCTATGTGATCGAAAGCCTGCGCCAGCTCGCGGTGTATAACGTGCCGCGCTATCGCGTCAGCATCGATGGCAAAGACTACGACTGCGCCTCGGCGGTCGTCGCCAAGGGTCACTTCTATGGCGGCAAGTTCATCTGCGCGCCGCATGCGCGGCTGGACGATCCGTCGTTTGAGGTCTGCCTGTTCAGGATGGGCGGTCGCATCGGTGCAGCGCGCGCCACCGTGGCGCTGACGCTCGGCCTGCTGCACAAGCTGCCCGAGATCGAATTGGTGCGCGGACGCGAGGTGATCATTTCAGGCCTCGACGGCGAGCCGGTGCAGGCCGATGGCGATATCGCCGCCACGCTACCGGCGCAGGTCAGGATCGGCAGCCGGCCGATTCCGCTGATCCTGCCCAAGGGCAGCATCCTCGCCACGGATATGATAGAGACGGCGGCAGAATAAACCTCCCAGCACAGGATTCGCCGTCATGTCCGCCGCCGGCTTTGCCAGCACACCCAAACCGCCCTATTACGCCGTGATTTTTTCCTCGCAGCGCACCGAAGGTGATCACGGCTACGGCGCCACCGCCGACCGTATTGCCGAACTCGCCGCGCAACAGCCGGGCTTCTTAGGGATGGAAAGCACGCGCGGCGCCGACGGTTTCGGCATCACCGTGGCGTATTTCGACTCGGAAGAGAATATCCGTGCCTGGAAGCGCAACTCGGAACATGCCGATGCACGGCAGAAGGGCCGCGAGGTCTGGTATTCGCATTACGAGATCCGCATCGCGAAAGTCGAACGCGCTTATAATTTCAACGCGCCACAGATCGACTGAACAGCTCGACCGAACGCGTAGAGCCTCACTTCTTCGGGATATCGCCGGGCAGACGTTTGTAGCGCACGCCAGCACCGCGTTCGATGGCGGCGGCATGCAAGCGCTCGACGCGCAGCTCATGCCGCAGCATTTCCAGCCAGCGCAGTTCTTCCTGCCGGCCATGGCCATCGACCGCAACAATGTCGCAGGCCAGTGCATAGGCGGTTTCGCACCAATCCTGCGGCAGGGCTTCCTTCACCAGGCCGAGCGCGGCATCGATGCCGTCATCCTGGTCGAGCAGCGCCACGCAGTCGCCCACCGCCACCTGCATCGCATCCAGACCGTAGCCGCGAAAGATCGGCAGATGCCGTACGGCGGCATCGATGGCGGCGACCTCGGTATCTTTCAGTTTTCCGTCGGCCACGGCGGCAATCACCATGGCATAGATCAGGGCATTCTGGGGCGTGATGGTCGACATGGAGGGTTGATTCCTGGCGCGGGGAAAGTCCGCCTAGCGGGAGAATACGGCGAAAGAATGGCTGGCAGTTTAAGCGAGATTCTGCTGGCCGCCAGTGCCGGCGCGCATGCCGTTCAAAAAAGCCGCCGTCTCGGCCACTGCATCCCGGATGCCCAGCCGCTTCACCTCGACGCTGGCCGGAAAGGCTGTCAGCAGGCGCGAGGGAAGTTGCGCATCCAGCACGACGAAGACGCCGTAATCCTCGGCGCGGCGCAGCAGCCGGCCATAGGCCTGTTTCAGCTTCAGGCGCGTCAGCAGATCGTCATAGGCCTGGCCGCCGAAAGCCGCCTTGCGCGCCTTGTGCAGCAGGTCCGGGCGCGGCCAGGGCACGCGGTCGAACACCGCGAGGCGTAATGACGCGCCCGGCACATCGACGCCATCGCGCATCGCATCGGTACCGAGCAGGCAGGCATGTTCCTCGGCGCGGAAGATATCGACCAGCGTGGCGTTATCCAGCGGATCGACATGCTGCGCGTAGAGCGGTAGTCCTGCTTCGGCCAGCGGGCGCAGAATGCGTTTCTGCACGGCGCGCAGACGGAAGATCGCGGTGAACAGCCCGAGCGCGCCGCCGTTGGCAGCAAGGAACAGTTCGCGATAGGCCGCCGCCACCTGGTCCATCGCATCGCGCCGTACATCGGTGACGACAAAGACGCGCGTGCGGCCGGCATAGTCGAAGGGCGAGGGGAAGGCTGCGCGCCGGGCCGGTTGCGGCAGATGGCGCGCGCCGCTGCGGATTTCGGCGCTGTCCCAGGCCAGTTCCGGCGCCGCATCGGCTTTGGCCGGCGCGATGTCGCGCAGGGTTGCGGATGTGACCGCCACGCCATGCGCGGGTTTCAGCACAGCAGTGGCAAAGGGCAGCATCGGATCGAGATAATGGCGATACAGCCCCAGATCGAGATCGCGCCCGTCGATGCGCTCCAGCCCGAACCAGTCGACAAATGTCGGCGGCGTTTCGGTCTGCAGGTCGAGCAACATGCTGCGCCAGGCCTCCAGCGTCATCTTTCGGCGTAGCAGGCCGCGCAGCGCACCCTCGATGCGCGAGCGCGTCGCGGTATCCAGCTCGGCGGTCTCATCCGCCAGCATATCGCTCAAACTCTTTGTCAGGGTATTGACCGGCTCCAGCACGCGGTCGATGCCATTGGCAAAGTCCATCGCCGCATCGATCAGGCCGTTTACTGGCTCTTTGGTGGGGCATTCCAGACCGTAAGGCGAGTCCGGCTGCGCACTGCGCGCTAGGATCTGCTGGCGGGCTTTGCTGAGAAACTTCTCGCCCTGGCCGACCGGGTTGCCTTCGGCAATGCGCGCCAGCCAGCCTTCGCCGGGCAGGCAGCGCGCCATCTCGACCACGGCCTCCAGCGCGGTGCGCCCGCGTTCGTCCTGCGCCACCAGATCGCCGATGCGATTGGCGATGCCGCGTGCGCGGCTGCGCCGCCCGCCTTCCGGCCCGCGCAGCCAACGTCGCAGATCGACGCCTTCCATGCCGGTCAGATGCGCCGCGAAGGCACCGTCGGCCGCCTCGAACAGGTGATGGCCTTCGTCGAAAACATAGCGCAGCGGTTTCTGCGACTCATCCTCGCCCCCAGAACTCCCTATCGCGGCCTGAATCATGACGAGGGCATGGTTGGCGATCACCATCTCGGCCTTGCGCGATTTGCGCACGGCGCGTTCGATGAAGCATTTGCGATAATGCGGACAGGCGGCATGGATGCATTCGCCGCGCTGGTCGGTCAGACCCAGCGTACGGTTGCGGCCATGCAGATCGGCGGCCCAGGCAGGAAAATCGCCGCCGGCCAGATCGCCGTCGCGCGTCGCCCCGGCCCAGCGCGCGATCAGGCTGAGCGGTACCATATCCTGCGGCCGCGCTGCGCCGCCCTGGGTCGCGTCTTCCAGATTCAACAGGCAGAGATAATTCTCGCGGCCCTTGCGGATCACCACGCGGCCCTGCTTCTCGGCCGGATCGGGGAACAGGCGGTCGAGTTCGTGATCCAGCTGCCGCTGCAGGTTCTTGGTATAGGTCGAGAGCCAAACCGTGCCGCCATTCTTCTCGGCCCAGACGCTGGCCGGCGCGATATAGCCCAGCGTCTTGCCGATGCCGGTGCCGGCTTCGGCCAGCACCATCTCGGGCATGCCGATCACTTCGCGCGGCGCAAAGGCCTGCGCGACGGTGGCGGCGTAATCGGCCTGGGTCTCGCGCAATTCCGCAGTGGTGCCGAGCAGTTGCGCCAGCCGTTCGCGTGCCTCGGTGGGTGAAACACTTTGCGTATCGGGCGGCGGCGGCGGCGCGTAGTCCACCCATTCAGGCAGTTCCTGCCAGATATCCAGACCGCCGAAACCGCCGCTCGGCGCCTGCGCCGCTTCGGGGCCAAGACCGAGCAGCAGGTAGGGCGCCCAGGGCCAACCGGATCTGTTCAGCAGCTGTGCCAGCCGCATCGAACGGCGCAAGGCGCGCGGCTGCTGGCGCGGCAGGTCCTCCAGCAGCATTTGCGCGGCGTGATGCAGATACTGCACGGCCTCTTCGTCATCTGCGGCATTGAGATTGAGGCGTTCCAGCAGGCCATGCGGTGTCGGCAGACAGAACCGCGCCGGCCGTACGAAGGCAAAGAGGTCGAGCAGGTCGAAAGCCATGAAGGGTTCGACGCCCAGCTTCGCGGCCGTGGCCTTGACATGCACCAGCAGCGGCGGCGTGGCGCGGGCGCGGCGCGCAGCGGCATCCGGCGACAGTTTCTCGAGATGGCCGCTCTCGAACCACCAGGCAAAACCGCCGCCGGCGACCAGCGCCGGCAGTCGACCGAGCGCGGCTGCCAGAGTCTCTGTCATCGCGCTATTGCGCGGCCCAGACGATACGGGCGATCCAGGCGATGTCCTGCACGTCGAAGCCGCGCTCGGGATAGGCGGGATTGAAGGAGGCGAGTTCGATCCGCGTCAGCGTGCGGCGCGCCAGCAGCTTGCACATCACTTCGCCCTGCGTCGTCTTGGCGATCACGCGGTCGCCGCGACGCACGCTGGCGGCCGGCGACACGATCACCACATCGCCGTCGCGATAGACCGGCAGCATGCTGTCGCCGCTGATCTCCAGCGCATAGGCCTGCGGATCGCCGATCTCGGGGAAGGGCACCTTCTCCCAGCCCTCGCCGGTCGGGAAACCGGCATCGTCGAAGAAACCGTCCTTGCCGGCCTGCGCCAGGCCGATCAGCGGAATGCGCTGCGCGCTGCGCGGTACACCGCCGCTTTCCACCAGCAGATCCATGAATTCCGGCACGCTGGCACCGGTCGCCTCGATCACCTTGGAAATCGACTCCGTCGACGGCCAGCGCTGCTTGCCGTCGCGCGAGATGCGTTTCGACCGATTGAATGTGGTTGGATCGAGACCGGCTTTGCGGGCCAGGCCCGAGGCGGTCAGGTCGTAGCGTTCGGCAAGTCCGTCGATGGCAGCCCAGATGGCGCGATGTGTCAGCATGGGAAGATTGTCTTGCAATTCGCGCGAATTGACTACAGGAATATTCTCTCTATTTCGATTTGACAACAGAACATAAAGCGAATTATAACCCATCCATAGGCGCGAAAGTTGCCTCTGTTCTGCTCGCATCGGGTCTGGATGTGAAACAGATGAGCGAAAATCCAGCTAAACCCGGACTTCAATCGCCAGCACAGGCTGCAGCCCTCCCTGGCAGCCGGCCCGGCCGGCCGCAGCGGGTCGTGGTGGTATTCGCTGAAGACACCCGGCTGCCCAAGCTGCGCAGGCTCAAGCCTGGCTTTCGCCACTGCTATGCCTATCTGGCCCTGCCGGGCGGCTGGGTCGGGATCGACCCCTTGTCTCATATGATTGAAATAAAAGGATTTTATGACTGGCCCGCCGAGTCGGATCTGGCGCGGCATCTGCGCGGCCTGGGCCACTGCGCGCTCACGGTGCCGGTGCTGGACGCGCCGCGCCGTCTGGCGCCGCCGCTGCCGTTTTCCTGCGTCGAGGTGGTCAAGCGTCTGATCGGCCTGCAGAGCTGGCGTATCAGAACACCTTGGGAACTATTTCTGTATTTACGGAAAATATCCCTTGATTATGGATTTGTTTTGTTCTATATCTCGCTCTCATAGGAACATATAGCAAACACTTTGGACCGACCTGCGAAAGGACCTTGCTGTCATGGGTGGGATTTTCAGCTCTCCGTCACCGCCGCCGCCGCCCCCTCCGCCACCGCCGCCGCCCGAACCGGTCGAGAGCGCGGCCGAACTGGCCGAGAAGGCAGCCCGCGAGCGCCGCCGTCGCGCCCAGGGCGAAACCATCGCCACGTCCTGGCGCGGCGTGAACGACAGCGACACTGAAACGCTCGGCGGTGCGTCTGCAAATGGCAGCCGCAACACCAAACGCCTGCTCGGCGAATGAGGCGCGCCGCCATGTCTGGCACAACACCTCTGACGGCAGAGCAGCGCCCGGACCACGATCCGCTGCATCCCGACGCCCTGCGCCGCCGCTATGACCGGCTGCGCAGCCAGCGCGGCAGCTGGGAAGCCTTGTGGCAGGATTGCTACGACTATTCCCTGCCGGCGCGGCGGACCACAGCGGTCCAGGGCCACATGACGGGCAGCCATGCGGGCCGCGTGGCCGAGCGGCTGTTCGATGCCACCGCCGCCGATGCGGCTGAACAGCTGGCGGCGACACTGCTCGCACAGCTGACGCCGCCCTGGTCGCGCTGGTTCGCTTTCCAGCCCGGCCGCGACGTGCCGGAAGAGCAGCGCGGCGCGATGGCGAGCGAACTCGACCGCGCGGCGGAATTGCTGCAGGCGCAGTTCGACCGCTCGAACCTCGCGGTCGGCCTGTTCACCTCCGATGCCGAACGTGCCCAGGCCGAGGCGGTGCTGGAGAAGCTGAGGCAAAATCCGGCTGCCCTTCAGGTCGAGCTCAACAAGATCGAGGCGGCGCATCGCTCGATTTTCGTGGCCGGCTGGCGGCCGGCGGTAGGCTGGATCTGCGCCGCCGCCGTCGGCTGGGCCTATCTCGGCCATCCGGTCTTTCTCTGGGCGGCCGCGCTCTGGTCGCCCGGCCTGCAGCCACCGGCGATCCATACCGACAGCCTGTTCGAACTGGTGCTGGCGATGCTCGGCATGGCCGGCCTGCGCAGTTTCGAAAAAGCGTCGGGGCGGACGAAGTGACGCTGGGGACGACGACGAAGAGGTGACGGGCTTATGTCCATCTGCTATCTCCACCCCATGACCGTGATCTATCGCATCGTCTCGGAGAGCGACTGGCAGGCAGCGCAGGCCGCCGGCGCCTTCGCCGGCACCGCGCATGACCTGCGCGACGGCTTCATCCATTTCTCGACAGCTTCACAGGCCGCCGAAACCGCCGCCAAGCATTATGCCGGCAAGACCGATCTGCTGCTGCTTTATGTCCGTGATAGCGACCTTACGTCTCCGCTGAAATGGGAAAAGTCGCGCAACGACGATCTCTTCCCGCATCTCTACGGGCCGCTGCCGGTGTCCGCCGTGTATCGCGTCGAGGCACTGCCGCTCGACAGCGCAAGGGGCCGGCATGTCTTCCCGGCCGATCTGCCATGACCGGCCCAGGAAACGTTCTGGTTCGCGATCCCTACTGGAGCCAGCCGCTGGTCTCCTACACCGTCATGCAGATGCTGCAGCCGGCGGCGCGCGAGACCTGCCTGCAGGTGCTGGCGCAGGTCTCTGCGATTGCCGGCGGTGCGGACCGCCTGCTGATCGCGCCGGCCGAGACCTTCCATCTCTCGCTCCATGCCATCGCCCCGGTGCGGTCGGACTTCGACAAGGATGCCTGGTGGCAGATCCATGGCGCGCAGGCGCTGGCGGTGTTCCGCCGCTGGTGCGATACGCAGCCGGCGACGGTGCTGCGATTCCGCGAACTGCGCGCGACATCGACCGCCGTAATCGCGGTGGCCGAACGCAACGAGGCGGTCTGGAGCCTGCGCACCCTGCTGCGGGCCGAAGTGCCGCAGCCGCCGGGCGGCACGCCGAAGTATGACATGATCCATATGACCCTGGCGCGCTATGCCCGGCCGGATGAATTGCCGGCCGATTTCGCCGCGCGCGTCGCGGCATTGCCGCTGCAGCTCGATATCGATCTGAATGCCGTGACGCTGATGCGGGAAACCGCCTATCCGCTGCTCGGCGGCGCGCCGGTGGAAACGCATAGACTGAAAGCAGCAGAGAACGTCTGATGAGTCTGTATCGCAATTTCGTCTTCCCGCTGGTGCGGAACATCGACGCCGAGACCGCGCATCGCGCCACGCTGAAACTTCTCAGCTGCGCGCCTTTGCCGCCGGCAGCGCCGGACGATGCCGTGCTGGCCACCACGTTGTTCGGCAAGCGACTTTCCAACCCGGTCGGGCTGGCGGCCGGTTTCGACAAGAATGCCGAAGTGCCCGATGCCATGCTGAAACTGGGCTTCGGCTTCGTCGAGGTCGGCGGCATCACGCCCAAGCCACAACCGGGCAATCCGCGCCCGCGCGTGTTCCGGCTGCCGGAAGACCGCGCAGTGATCAATCGCATGGGTTTTAATAACGACGGACTCGACGTTGCTGCGCAGCGGCTGGAAGCACGCCAGGAATCGCACCGGGGCCGGGCAGGCGTGGTGGCAGCCAATCTCGGCGCCAACAAGGACAGCACGGATCGCCCCGGCGATTACGCGATCTCGTATGAGCGGCTGGCGCCGCTGGTCGATTTCGCCGTGGTCAATGTCTCCTCGCCCAACACGCCGGGCCTGCGGAATCTTCAAGGACGTGACGAGCTGGCTGCATTACTAACGCGCCTGCAGCCGCTGCATGAGCGCTTGAAGACGCCGCTGCTGGTCAAGATTGCGCCGGATCTGGCGGCGGAAGACATCGCCGATGTCGCCGAGCTGGCGCTGCAGTTCAGGCTGGATGGCATTGTCGCCACCAACACCACCATTGCGCGGCCCGAGACCTTGCGCAGTCTCAATCGCGGCGAGACCGGCGGGCTTTCGGGTGCGCCGCTGTTCGAGCATTCAACGGCGGTGCTGAAGCAGCTTTACGGTCATGTCGGCGGGCGACTGCCGCTGATCGGCGTCGGCGGGATTTCGTCGGGCGCACAGGCCTATGCGAAAATCCGTGCCGGCGCCTCGGCCGTGCAGCTCTATTCGGCGCTGGTTTATGAAGGCCCGGGCCTGGTGACGCGGATCAAGCGCGAGCTGGCGGCGTTGCTGAAGCGCGACGGCTTCCGCAATGTGGCGGAGGCTGTCGGCACTGACGTTAAGTAAGACGCGGATCCCCGGGACAAGCCCGGGGATGACGTTCTAGCAATTGCCAAAGAAAAGCGGCGCCGGTGAGGGCGCCGCTCTGTCGGATTTCAGACTTGATGTATCGTTACCCGTTCTTCACCGGGTTGCGCAGGATGCCGATCTTCTCGATCTCGATCTCGATGATGTCGCCGTCCTTCATGTAGACCGGCGGATTGCGCTTGGTGCCGACGCCGCCCGGGGTGCCGGTGGCGATCACGTCGCCGGGCTCCAGCGGCGTGAAGGTCGTCACATATTTGATGATCTTGCGGATGTTAAAGGTCATCAGGTCGGTGTTGGACTTCTGCATCACCTGGCCGTTCAGGCGGCTCTGGATTTCCAGTGCCTGGGCATCGGGGATCTCGTCCGCCGTCACCATCCAGGGGCCGAAGCCGCCGGTGGCGTTGAAGTTCTTGCCCGGGGTGAACTGGCCGGTATGGGTTTGCCAGTCGCGCACCGAGCCGTCGTTGTAGCAGGAATAGCCGGCGACGATGCTGAAGGCGTCGTCCTCGGAAACCTTGTAACCGCGCTTGCCGATGATCACGGCCAGTTCGGCTTCGTAATCCAGCTTGTCGGACTCGGCAGGCTTCAGCAGGGGCTGGTTATGGGCGACCTGGCTTTCGGGGAAGCGCACGAAGATGGTGGGATGGCCCGGCGGTTCGCGGCCCATCTCGCGGCGGTGTTCGTCGTAATTGACGCCGACGCAGACGATCTTGCCCGGATTGGGGATCACCGGCAGCAGGGTGGTGCCCTCGTAGGGCAGGTCGGCGGCCGCACCTTTGGCGGCAGCTTCCACCTCGGCCAGCGCACCCGCCTTCAGCACGGCGACCAGATCGGCATATTTGGACCCCAGCCTGGCGCCGACATCGACGATGCCGTTATTCACGACCACGCCGTAAGAGCTCTTGCCATTACGAACGAAGCTCACCACTTTCATCGGACTGCTCCCTGCCGGAAAAAGGAAATGCGGTATAATCGGGGTGCAGACGATACGCTCCGCATTGCACCCCGACAAGCACCCCCCAGCCTAGTTCACGCCTCGCGCCCGGCCCAGCCATGACCGACTTGAAAAAATCTCTGCCCGCCTTGCTGATTCCGCGACTCTGGCCGGCCGAGCGTCCGGACCTGCGGCGCCGCGTGGTGATCGCCTTCGCCTTCCTGCTGCTGGCCAAGCTGATCAATGTGACCGTGCCGTATTTCTTCAAGCAGGCGGTCGACCTGCTGGATCGCGGCGTGAGTGCGGACCAATTGGCGATTGGCGCGGTGCTGGGCATGGTGCTGGCCTATGGCATCGCCCGCATGCTGGCGCAGGGCTTCGGCGAGCTGCGCGATGCGGTCTTTGCCAAGGTGGCGCAGGCCGCCATCCGCAGCCTGGCGCTCGAAACCTTCAACCACCTGCATGCGCTGTCTCTGCGCTTCCATCTGGAGCGCCAGACCGGCGGTCTGTCCCGGGTGATCGAACGCGGCACCAAGGGCATCCAGTTCGTGCTGCAGTTCATGACCTTCAACATCGTGCCGACCCTAGTTGAGATCGGCTTGGTCGGCGGTGTGCTGTGGTGGATGTATGGCTGGACCTTTGCCGCCATCACCGTGGTCACCATCGGAGGCTATATCGTCTACACGCTGGCGATCACCGAATGGCGTACCAAGTATCGCCGCCAGATGAACGACGAGGACCAGCGCGCCAATACGCGCGCCATCGACAGCCTGCTGAATTACGAAACGGTGAAGTATTTCACCAACGAAGCGCATGAAGCGCATCGCTTCGACGATGCCATGATGCGCTACGAGAAGGCGGCGGTGAAAAGCCAGACCTCGCTGGCCTATCTCAATCTCGGCCAGGGCGCGATCATCGCCGTCGGCCTGATTGCGGTGATGAGTCTTGCCGTGCTCGGCGTGCGCGACGGCAGCATGACGCTCGGCGACCTCGTCGTGGTCAATGCCTATCTTATCCAGTTGTATCTGCCGCTCAACTTCCTCGGCTTCGCCTATCGCGAGATCAAGCAGGGCCTGATCGACATGGAGCAGATGTTCAAGCTGCTCGATGTGCCGCAGGAGGTGCAGGACAAGCCCGGCGCGCCGGCGCTGGTCTGCAGCCAGGGCGAAGTCGTCTTTGACGAGGTGCGTTTCGCCTACGATCCGCGCCGCGAGATTCTCGCCGGCGTCAGTTTCCGCATCGCGCCGGGTGAGAAGGTCGCCGTGGTCGGCTCATCCGGCGCTGGCAAGTCGACGCTGTCGCGCCTGCTCTATCGGTTCTACGATATCGGTGGCGGCAGTATCCGTATCGACGGTCAGGATATCCGCGATGTCTCGCAGCTCTCCTTGCGGCGCTGCATCGGCATCGTGCCGCAGGATACCGTGCTGTTCAACGACACCATCCTCTACAACATCCGCTACGGCCGCGTGGAGGCGACGGATGCCGAGGTGGCCGAAGCCGCACGGCTGGCCCAGCTCGACCAGCTGATCGCGCGCCTGCCTGACGGCATGCAGACCATGGTGGGCGAGCGCGGCCTGAAACTTTCGGGCGGCGAGAAACAGCGTGTGGCGATTGCGCGCGCCTTGTTGAAGAATCCCAAGATTATGGTGTTCGACGAGGCGACCTCGGCGCTGGACACCCATACCGAACGCGAAATCCAGGCAGCGCTTTCGGCCGCAGCGGAAGGCTGCACGACTCTGGTGATCGCGCATCGCCTGTCGACGGTGGTGGATGCCGACGAGATCATCGTGCTCGACCAGGGCCGCATTGCTGAACGCGGCCGGCATCAGGTGTTGCTGGCGCAGAACGGGCTCTATGCCGCGCTGTGGCAGAAACAGCAGGAAGCCCGCGCACTGGAAGAAAAGACCGAAGGCGAGGCGGTCGGCGTTTTATCCGCCGCTGGCGATTAAAAAATGAAACGTCATGGCCGGGACAAGCCCGGCCATGACGGCCTGGGTTATGACCACTGCCCCGTCTCCAGCAGCTGCATCGCATAGGCCGGCTGGCTCCAGCGTATGGGGAGCGCACCCTGCAGGAGGCGGCCTTCCTCGACGCGCAGCCGCAGCAGCCGCAGCGCGCCCTGGAAGCTCTCGACCTCGGGCCCGTCCCAGACGATCTCGGCCTGGCCGGTGAGCTGCAGCAGGTCGCCGCTGCTGTAATCCACCACCAGGATGCCGGCGCGGGGATCAAGCGCGATATTGCCCAGCGTGTTGAAGAAATTGTTGCCGCGGAAATCCGGAATCGTCAGCTGCGTATAGCCGTTCTTTTGCTCCAGCTTGACGAAGCCGGGCTTGCCGCCGCGATGCGAGACATCGACGCCTTCGTCCTTCGCATGGGTGGCGATGAACAGCGTATCGGTGCTGGCGATCATCAGTGCGGCGCGCGGCGACAGCACGGCAGACTCTTCCTTCACCGGCGGTTCGGCCGGTGCGCCGACCAGATGCGGCAACCGGGCCTGAATATACTGCGGGCAATTGCCGAAACTCTGCTCGACATGAATCGTGAAACCATCCGGCTGCACAAAGCTGACGCGGCCGTTCATGCGGTTGCGCCGCCGGGTTTCCGGCTGCAGACCGAGAATGCCGAGCGGCGCATCCGGCTTCAGGTTCTGCGCCAGCCTGTCGCCGGGTGCGGGCCTGGCATTGACCTGCAGGGTGACGGGATCGGGCGAGGTGACGAAGCCCGGCCGGCCCGCCAGCATCGAGGCCCAGGGACGGCCGCTTTCGTCGACGCTGCCGACCACGAGCGTGGGCAGCAGGGCGAAGAAGTCGCGATGCTGGTCGGGCATGAAATCGCGCAGCGCGACTTCGGCGGTGCGCGCCATGCGCTTGGGCAGATTGGGATCGACCCGCTTCTGCAGCAGCTGTTCGCCGGCGTGAAAGCGTCCCATGGTCTAGGCTGCCTTTTCTGTTTTCGGCATGCCGACGAAGCCGGGCAGGATTTCGATCCGCGCGATCCAGGCGCGGATATTCGGATACGGCTGCAGCGACACATCGCCCTCGGGCGCATGCGCGGTATAGGAATAGAGCGCGACATCGGCAATCGTCGCATGCGCGGCCGCCAGCCAGTCGCGGCCCTGCAGGTGGCGCTCCATGACATCGAACAGCTGCGCCGCGATGGTCTTGGTGCGGCCATGATCCAGCGGCGCACCGAAGACGGTCACCAGCCGCGCCGCCGCCGGTCCGCTGGCGAGCTGTCCGGCCGCCACCGAGAGCCAGCGCTGCACCTGTGCGGCGGTGGCCGGATCGCGCGGCAGCCACTGGCCGCTCCTGTCATACTTGCTGGCCAGATAGACCAGGATCGCATTGCTGTCGGCGATGACGGTCTCACCGTCTTCCAGCACCGGCACCTGGCCGAAGACATTGAGGCCGAGGAAGCCCGGCTGCTTGTGGGCGCCGCCGCGCAGGTCGACATCGACCGTCTCGGCCTTGAGCCCGAGCAGGGCCAGCATGAGCCGGGCGCGATGGGCATGGCCGGAAAGGGGAAAGCTGTGCAGGCGGAGCGTTGTCATGGCGAGGGTCCCGGGAGAGAGGAAAGAAGAAGAGGTGACCCCAATCTGGCATTTCCAATCGAAAACAGAATAACCCGCTTTGACAAGTCACCGTTTCAGATTATGAAATAATCCCATGGACCGGCTCGACGCCATGCGCATCTTTCTCACGGTGGCCGAAACCTCCGGCTTCGCCGAAGCCGCGCGGCAGCTGCGGCTTTCGCCGCCCTCGGTGACGCGGGCGATTGCGGCGCTGGAGGAGCGGCTCGGCACCAGCCTCTTCCAGCGCAGCACGCGTCATGTGCGGCTGACCCAGGCCGGTCAGCGGTTCGCGATGGATGCGCGTCGCATCCTCGCCGACCTGGAGGAGGCCGAAGCCTCGGCAACGGGCGATCATGGCGCGCCGCAGGGCGATCTCAGTATCACGGCCTCAGTCATGTTCGGCGGCCTCTATGTCGCGCCGCTGGTGCAGGATTTCCTCCGGCTGCATCCACGCGTGAATGCACGGCTGCTGCTGCTCGACCGCGTCACCAATCTGATCGACGAAGGCTTCGACATTGCCGTGCGCATCGCGCAGCTGCAGGATTCGTCGTTGCGCGCCATCCGCGTCGGCGCCGTACGCCGCGTGATCGTGGCATCGCCGGACTATCTCGCACGACATGGCGAGCCGCAAACGCCCGACGACCTGCTGCAGCATGAGGCGATTGCCTTCTCCTCCTCGGCTGGCGTCGACCAGTGGACCTTCAAAGGCAATCTGCGCGTGGCACCACCGGCACGCTTCACCGTCAATGCCTCGGATGTGGCGATCCGCGCGGCCATTGCCGGGCGCGGCGTGACGCGGGTGCTGTCGTATATGGTGGCGCCGGCGCTGGCGAAGGGTGAACTTAAAATCCTGCTCAGCGATTACGAACTGCCGCCGACGCCGGTGCAGCTGGTGCATGCCGAGGGCCGCCGCGCCAATGCAAAAGTGCGTGCCTTCCTCGATTTCGCCGTGGAAAAGCTGCGCACCGAACCTGTGTTGCAGAACTGACTCCGGAGCGACGAGCATGTCCGCATTCAAAGCCATCAAGGCCATCGACTACACAGTGATCTATGTGCGCGACCTGGCCGCGATGCGCCGGTTCTATGAAGACGTGCTGCAGATCGAGCTGATCCGCGAACTCTCGCCGCGCTGGATCGAATACCGCATCGGGCCGAATGTGCTGGCGCTGGCGATTCCTGGCCTGACCGCGAAGGACGATCCGATACCGAAAAACACGGCGGCATTGCAACTGGCCTTCAGGGTCGACCGCGACGCGGTGGATGCCTGCGCCGCTGAACTGACGCGACAGGGCGTCGCGATCCTGCTGCCGCCGACCGACCAGCCCTTCGGCCACCGCACGCTGTTCTTCCGCGATCCCGACGGGAATGTGCTGGAGGTCTACGCCGAGATCTGAGCGGCGACTGGCGTCCGTTTACCGGCTGGCGGCATCCCGGAAAGCCTGCGGCGCCTGCGGGCCCCATTGCGAATGCAGGCCGGTGCTCTTCGGATGTTTCCGGTATTCGTGGCTGTTATTCAGCACATCGGTGTCGGTCCAGTGCTCGTGCACGCGGCCCCAGGGGTCCATCCAGTAATCGAACACCTGCGCGCCCAGCGTATGACGGCCGAGGCCCCAGAGATGCAGATCGGGATATTTCTGCATCAGCGTGTCATGCCCGGTGGCAAGATCGTCGAAATCCTGCACCTCAAACGACACATGGTTCATGCCTGAACTGGCATGGCGACCGAACATCATCACATGATGATCGACATAGTCCGGTCCGGCATCGACACGGTTGAAACTGGCCAGCAGCGTGTTCGGATCGTCCTCCATATGAACCTCGTCGGAGGCGACGATGCCGAGATGGCGCTGCGCCCAGGCGACCGATTTCTCGATCTCGGGCGTGCTGATCACCACATGGCCGATCCGCTTGACCATCGACGGACGATGCGCGACCCGCAGCAGCTTGCCCGGCCGCGCGGTCTTGTTCGAACCGAAATTGAAGACATTGGCATCGGCCGGCAGCGGCGCGGCGCCTTCGACGCCCCAGACCACTTCCAGCTCCATGCCGTTATGCTCCTTGATCCGCACGCGCTGGCCGCCGCCGGGCTCATCGATATTTTCCACCGCCGAGGCGCCGTCGCCCTCGCGCGACAGCTTGTGCAGGTCGTCCAGCGAGCGTGCCCAGAAGCCGATGCGCAGCACGGCCGGATCGCCCTTTTCGGTGATATGGATGTGATGTACCGGATCGGTGCCGCGCATGAACAGCTTGTCGCCGCTGCGCTCGGCGCGTACCAGGCCGAAGGTGGTCAGATACTCTTCCGCCTTGTCGAGATCGGGCGAGCGCAGCCTGATCCAGGCGATGTCCCTGATACGGATGATGGGCGTGACCATGCTTGCCTCTAGACTTTAGGGAACCAGAAGAATCTTGCCGAGCGACTCACCGCGCTCGATGATGCGATGCGCTTCGGCGGCCTCATTCAGGGGCAGCTTTGTCGACACGACCGGACGAATGGCGCCCTTGCCGAGCATTTCGATCACCTCGGCCATGATCTGCCGGCGCAAGGCCGGATCGGCATCCAGCGTATGCATCGAGAAGCAGCGCAGGGTCAGGCTTTTGGTCAGCAGGTTGCGCATCTCGGCAAAAATGTCGCTGGGCGGATTGCCGGCGACGGCATTGAACGACACCAGCGTGCCCCAGGGCGCCAGCATCTTCAGCCCATCGAACAGCCCGGCGCCGCCGACATGGTCGAGCACGAGGTCGACGCCGCGTTTGTCGGTCAGCTCCAGCACCCGGTCGAGAACGCTCTCGCGCTTATAGTTGATCACATGGTCGGCGCCTTGCTCTCTGGCAAAGCGATCCTTGTCGGCGGAGCTGACACTGCCGATCACAGTAAGATCAAGGTGACGTGCGATCTGCACGGCGGCCGATCCCACACCGCCGGCCGCGCCAGCAATGAAAACGCTCTTCAGCTTGCGGGCCTGCAGCACGTCGCGCAGCATCGCCCAGGCCACCTGGTAATTCGGCAGGCAGGCCGCCTGGTTGAGATCGACGCTGTCGGGCAGCGCGAAAGGTGCCGCTTCGGGCACGACCATATATTCGGTATAGCAGCCGCCGCGCTGCGCCAGTTCGCGCGCGGTGACCAGCACCTTCTGCCCGACCTTCAGCCTGCTCACGCCGTCGCCGATGGCAGCAACAACTCCGCTCAGATCGCTGCCCGGGCTGGTGGGCAGCGGCGGCATCCATTTGTATTTGCCGGTGCGGATCAGCACGTCGGGCCAGCCGACGCCGATGGCGGCGGCTTTCACCAACACTTCGCCCCGGCCCGGAACGGGCGTGGCGACCTCGGCGGGCTCGAGAACCTCGGGCCCGCCGGTCTTGTGAATGACGACTGTTTTCACGTCTGTCTCATTCCTGCTGCGGAATATTCGCCTTCTTGATCACATCGGTCCAGCGCGCGGCTTCCGAGGCCACCATGGTCTTCATGGCTTCTGGCGTGCTGCCCTGTACGTCGCCGCCGACCACCTCTTCCAGCTTGGCCTTCACATCGGGCCGGGCCAGCGACTGCTGGACGGCGGCATTCAGTTTGGCAACCACCGGCGCCGGCGTGCCTTTGGGCGCGAAAAGACCGGCCCAGGTGCGCACATCAAAGCCGGGCAGGGCGCTTTCGGCCACGGTCGGCACATTCGGCATATCGCGGAAGCGGGTCGGCGAACTGACGGCCAGCGCCTTCAGCTTGCCGGCCTTGAGCTGCGGCGCCACCGTCACCGTTGTGGCGATGATGACCGGCAGATCGCCACTCAGCAGTCCGGTGAAGGCGGCGGCCTCGCCGCGATACGGCACATGGTTCCATTGCATGCCGGCCACCGAGGCCAGCAGTTCGCCGGTCAGGTGATGCGTCGAGCCGACGCCGGCCGAACCGTAATCCACCTTGCCCGGATTGGCCTTGGCGTAGGCGATCAGCCCCTTCATGTCGTTGGCGGGGAAATCCGGCTTGGCCGCGATGGCGAAGGCGTAAAAGACGACGGTCGAGATCATTTCGAAACTGTCGACCGGATGAAACGGCAGGCTCTTGTACAGGCCGGCCGAGGCGGCATGGCCGCCGGTCGGCAGTCCGATGGTGTAGCCGTCCGGCGCTGCGGCGGCGACGGCGCGCGAGGCATTGTTGCCGCCGGCGCCCGGGCGCTGTTCGACCACAATCGGCTGTTTCAGGATTTCGCCCATCGGCTGGGCCAGGATGCGCGAGATCACATCGGCGGTCCCGCCGGCGGCAAAACCGTGGATCAGGGTGATGGGCCGGGTCGGGAAGTCCTGGGCCACGGCCATCGGCGCGGCGGCGGCAATGGAAAAACCGAGGCCCAGCCCGGCGAGAGCGACGAGTGCACGCATTTGTTTCTTCTCCCTAGACTTTTTCTGCGGATTTCCGCTTCGGCCTGCTATTTAGTCGGCTGAAGCGAACCTTACGTATTTGCATTAAGCGGAGTTTTGTGCATAATGTCCAGAAGAATGCATAAAGAATCTTCGAGCATGGACCAGCCCGCCCCGTCAGCAGCAGACCGCCCCGAAGCCGAAACCACCCTGGTGGAAAAGGCCTATGGCGTGCTGCGCCGGGCCATCGTGCGCGGCGAATTGCTGCCCGGCGACAAGCTGAAAATCGACGTGCTGCAGAAACAGCATGCGATTTCCAGCAGTCCGCTGCGCGAGGCGCTCAATCGTCTGACCGCCGAAGGGCTGGTCACCTCGGAAGGCAATCGCGGCTTCCGCGTCGCGCCGATCTCGCTCGAGGACCTGGCCGATATCGTGAAGCTGCGCGTTGTGCTGGAACGCCAGGCGGTCGAGGCCTCGATTGCCGAAGGCGACGACACATGGGAAGCCGGCGTGGTGGCCGCGTTCTATCGGCTGGAGCGCGAGGAAAAGCGCATTTTCGAAGAACAGTTGCCGCTGAACGAAGAGTGGAGCCAGCGCCATCGCGATTTCCATATGGCGATCCTGTCTGGCGGCCGTTCGAAACGCCTGATCAACATGGTGGCCAACCTGTTCGATCAGGCAGAGCGATATCGCCGTCTGTCCGCGGTCTATCGCAAGGGCCCGAAGAACAAGAGCAACGAACACAAGCGGCTGATGGACGCCGTGCTGTCGCGCGATCCGGTGCTGGCCGCCGAACGGCTGCGCGAGCATGTCGAGAAGACCGCACAGAATGTTGTCAACGCCATGAAGGCGAAACAGGCCGAAGCCGAACCGGCCGAGTGAACTCACCCCAGTCCAGGCGTATCCAGGGAGACGTGATTTTATGAAGCTGGCATCCTTTACCGTCAAAGGCCGCGAGAGTTATGGCGCCGTGCAGGGCGACAAGGTGGTCGATCTTGGCCAGCATTTCGCCGGCAGATACGCCACGCTGGCCGATTTCATCGGCAGCAGCGAGTTCGACAATCGTGACCGGATCGTCGCCGGCCTGAAGGCCGAGCTGGCGCTGAACGACGTCAAGCTGCTGCCGGTCATTCCGCGCCCGGAAAAGATCGTCTGCCTGGTGCGCAACTACATGGACCATCACCAGGAAGTGCTGGCCGCCGGCATGCATCGCGAACTGTCGGAGTTTCCGCCGATCTTCCTGCGCGTCTGGCGCTCGCAGGTGGCGCATGGCGAGCCGATCGTCCGTCCGAAAATCTCCGAGCAGCTCGACTGGGAAGGCGAGATGGCGCTGATCATCGGCAAGGCCGGTCGTCACATCGCCAAGGAAGACGCGTACAAGCACATCGCCGGCTACGCCTGTTACAACGATGCCAGCATCCGCGAATGGCAGTTCCATGCCAAGCAGATCGCGGCAGGCAAGAATTTCCAGGGCACGGGCGCCTTCGGTCCCTGGATGGTGACGGCCGACGAAATCCCCGAGCCGGAAAACCTGAAGCTCGAACTGCGTCTGAACGGCAAGACTGAACAGTCGTCGAATACCAGTAACCTGATCTTCAAGATTCCGACCATCATCAACTACTGCTCGACGATTTTCGAACTCGTGCCGGGCGATGTGATCGTGACCGGCACGCCGGCCGGCGTGGGCTGGAGCCGCAAGCCGCCGCATTTCATGAAGCATGGCGATACGGTGGAAGTGGAAATCGAGAAGATCGGCATCCTGCGCAATCCCGTCGTCAACGAAGCCTGAGGCCACGCTGATGTGGAAGGTCCGCAAATTCGTCACCAATGTCGAGGAAGTGCTGCATGATCGCGGGCCGGACCTTCCGAAGCCCCTGCGGATCGGCACGGCTGCTGTCGTAGTGCAAAATCCGTATGCCGGAAAATATGTCGAAGACCTGATGCCCGGCATGGAGGCGCTGAACGAGCTCGGCCGCGAGGTCGCGCGTCGCCTGCTCGATGCTCTGAAGGCGCAGCCCAAGGAGATCGAGGCCTATGGCAAGGGCGCCATCGTCGGCTCTGACGGCGAACTGGAACATGGCGCGATGTGGCATCCTTCGGGCGGCTGGGGCATGCGCGCGATCCTGGGCGACACCAAGGCCATCGTGCCGGCCGGCAAGATGGTCGGCCCGGTCGGCGTGCGCCTGATGATGCCGCTCGGTCATGTCAATGCCGCCTATGTGCGTTCGCATTTTCATACCGTGGGCGTCAGCATCGACGACGCGCCGCGCGCCGACGAGATTGTCTACGCGCTGGGCATGGCCACCGGCGGGCGACCGCATGCGCGGCTTGGTGGCCTCGCGGCCAAGGACATCAAGGGCGAAGACGGCTTGCGCTGACAGCGGGCGCAGGCGCCCTGAGATTCGAGATGGGCCCTCACCCCGCAATGGGCGTCTGCGAAAGCTCCACTGGAGCTTTCGCAGCCCATGCGCCTCTCCCGCAAGCGGGAGAAGGAGGGCGTGGGACACTGATTAACCCGATAAATCCATCCGACAGGCCTTTAAGCCGGGGGCAGCAGTAGCTACATTCCCCCCGACTTCACATTCCAAGGGCTTGCGTCGCACATGGACACCATCCGTTCCGTTCTGGTCCCGATCCACCGCGAAGGCTGGAAGTTCATCGCCATCTTCGCGATCGCGACCCTGGTGCTGTTCTGGGTTGCCGAACCGCTCGGCTGGCTGGGCGTGATCCTGACCTGCTGGTGCGCCTATTTCTTCCGCGATCCGCCACGCGTCACGCCCACGCGCGAGGGCCTGCTGCTCTCGCCGGCCGATGGCGTGGTGCAGATGATCGAACGCGCCGTGCCGCCCGAGGAACTCGGCATGGGCAGCGATGCACGCACCCGCATCTCGGTATTCATGAATGTGTTCGACGTGCATGTGAACCGCTCGCCCATCGATGCCACCGTGATGACGGTCGCTTATCGCCCGGGCAAATTCCTCAATGCCGCGCTCGACAAGGCCAGCATCGACAACGAGCGCCAGTCGCTGCGCCTCAAGCTGACCAACGGCAAGGAAATCGCGGTTGTGCAGATTGCCGGACTGGTGGCCCGCCGCATCCTGTGCGAAGCCCGCGAGGGCCAGGTCTACAAGGCCGGCGAACGTTTCGGCCTGATCCGCTTTGGCAGCCGCGTCGATGTCTATCTCGACGACGGCATGGTGCCGCTGGTGGTGACCGGCCAGCGCTGCATCGCCGGCGAAACCGTGATCGCCGAAGATGGCGCCACCGAGCAGCCCCGCAGCGGTGAAGTCCGCTAAGCGTTTTAATCCTGCCGTAACCCCGTGGCGCTAGCTTGGGGTGCAGGGCAAGGAGACCGAGATGCCGATGAAGCTGAAGCCGCCGCAGCGCCTGGGCAAACTGCCGCTCAACACGCTGGCCCCGAATATCCTCACCATTATCGCGCTCTGTTCGGGGCTGACCGCGATCCGCTTCGCCATGCTCGGCCAGTTCAAGTTCGCCGTGCTCGCCATCGCCACGGCGGCCTTCTTCGACATGCTGGACGGCCGCGTCGCGCGCCTGCTGAAAGGCGCATCTAAATTCGGCGCCGAACTGGACTCTCTCTCCGACTTCCTCAGCTTCGGCGTCGCGCCGGCGATGGTGCTGTATTTCTGGACGCTGCACGATCTCGGCGCCGGCGGCAATACCGGCTGGCTGGTGGTGCTGGCCTTCGCGGTCTGTGCGGCGCTGCGCCTGGCGCGGTTCAACACCGCGCTGGATGACGACACCAAGCCGGTCTGGACCGGCAGTTTCTTCACCGGCGTGCCGGCCCCGGCTGGCGCAGGCCTCAGCCTGCTGTTCCTGATTATCAACCTGGAACTCGAAAGCAGCTTCTTCGCCTCGCCCTATCTGAACGCGATCTGGATGCTGTGCATCGGCGGCCTGATGATCAGTCGCGTGCCGACATTCTCTTTCAAGCGCGTGCGGGTGAAGCGCGAATATGTCGGAGTGGTGCTGCTTGTTGCCGGTCTTCTCGTCGCCGCCCTGGTGAACCAGCCGTGGTATACGCTGGCCGCCCTCGAATTGGCCTATCTCGCGTCGATCCCGCTCTCGATCAAGGCGCATGACAAGTACAAGCGCGGCGACGCCCAGGCGACCGAGATGGCCAAGGCGACGCAGTCGACGGACCCTGTGCCGGCTGTCGATCCTGCGGCGGAGGGCGACGCCAAGCCCGGCACCACGCCCGGTATCCTCCACTAGGCTTTTCCAGAGTCCGATGCGTCTCGCCGTTGCCGGCCTGCTGGCCGTGTTCGCATGCTCGTCGGCGCAGGCCGCCGAGGCCGATCTGCGCAATCTGATCGACCGCCATTTCAGGCCGCTGCTGCAGGCGCATGACCTGCCCGGCATGGCCGTGGCGGTGACTGTGAAGGGCCGCACCGAGATCGTCACCTATGGTGTTGCGGCGCGCGACACCCAGACGCCTGTCACGCCGGACACGCTGTTCGAACTCGGCTCGGTCAGCAAGACCTTCACCGGCCTCCTCGGCGGCTATGCGGTGGCGCGCGGCCGGATGACGTTCAACGATCATCCGGGACAGTATCTTCCGTCTCTGCGCGGCAGTGCGGTGGATCGCGCCATCTTGCTGCATCTTGCCACCTACACGGCTGGCGGCCTGCCGCTGCAGTTTCCGTCCGGCGTCACCGGTCATGACAGCATGATCGACTGGTTCCGGCACTGGGTACCGCAGGCGGCGCCTGGCACGCAGCGACGCTATTCCAATCCCAGCATCGGCCTGTTCGGCCATGTCGCGGCCGCGGCACTGGGCCGCGATTTCATCGCGCTGTCTGAAACCGAGCTGTTTCCGCAACTGGGACTGCGCAGCACCTTCGTCCGCGTGCCGCAATCCGAACTGTCGCGCTATGCCTGGGGTTACAACAGTGCGAACCGGCCGGTGCGCGTCAATCCGGGCCCGCTGGATGCCGAGGCCTATGGCGTGAAGTCTTCCGCGGCCGACATGATCCGCTTTGTTCAACTGAATCTGCGGCCGGCACAGCTGGAGCCGCCGCTGCAGCGCGCGCTCGATCTGTCGCAGACTGGCTATGCGAAGATCGGCGGTATGACGCAAGGGCTCGGCTGGGAACAGTATCCCTGGCCGGTGTCGCGCGACCAGCTGCTGGCCGGCAATTCCGAACAGATGAGCCAGCAGAGCAATGCTGCGACGATGCTGTCGCCGCCGCAGCCGCCGGCGGGGTCGCGTCTGTATAACAAGACCGGGGCGACCAACGGTTTCGGAGCTTATGCGGTGTTCCTGCCGGAGCAAATGATCGGTCTGGTGCTGCTGGCCAACCGCAACCTGCCGATTGCCGCGCGCGTGACCGCCGCGCATGCCCTGCTGGAACAGCTGGCACCCGGGCGATAAGCGCCCTGCCATATTGGGTACAGATCCTAATGGCTGCTGCGCTTGCGGTCGTCCAGCCTGGCTTTCAGCTTGGCGGCGAAGTCGCCGCCATCCTGCTTCTGGGCCAGGAACAGCTCGATCGCCAGGGTGGCACGCTCCTGGTCGGTGGCCGGCGGGCCCTTTTTGGCGATCTTCTCGGCGATCCGCAGGATCTGCGGGTTGAGTTTGGCGCGGATCGCCCGGATCTGCTGCGCCAGCAGGATCCGCGGATCCTTGGCTGGCCCGGTGTACTTTTGCGCCGGCTTCGCTGCCGCAGGCGTTTCCGCGCCGAACAGCCGGGCCAGCAGCCCGGGCTTGGCCGGGCTTTTCGGGGCAGGTTTGGACAGCTTCGGCTTGGACAAGGCGGGGGTTCTTTCCCGGTAGGGTTCTGCTGGCGAAAGCCTTGGCGATATTAACGATTCGCCGGCCCACCTGCCATCTTACTTTAATTCCTTGTCAAGGGCCTGGTGTCATCTTACATCTTAACCATGAGCCTTTTCGTACCACCCGTCGTGCCGCAGCCTCTGGCCAGCAATCCTGCCCAGGGTCTCCCGCAGAATCAGGCGCCGACCGCGATCCAGGCGGCGGCGGCGGTGACGGCTGTGCCGGTCGGCGGCCAGCAGACCCGGATGGCGGCAACCGCCTCGGGCAACAGCGGCGGCAGCGGCGCGGCCAAGGGCGACAAGGGCAAAAAGGCGGATAACCAGGCCGCCGCCACCGAGACGCAGACCAATCATGCCCGTCCGCGCGGCATGGGCCGCCGCGCCGATCTCAGCGTCTGACGCTTCAGCGATCTAAATCTCCGTCACACTGAAACTGCTGCCGCCATGCGGCGTTGTCCTCCTGCGCGCGCGCCACAACGGCGCGCGCCGGATGCGAGGCCCGCCGATGAACCCGATGCAGTATCCGCGCTTTGCCCGACCCGGTTTCAGCCGCGCGGCCGTTGCGGCGCAGGATCTGCGCGGCAATCTCGCCACCGTAGAGCGCGGCGCGCGGCTCTATTTCGCCCGGGATGTGCAGCCGTTGGTGCTGCAGGCCTGCCGGGCGCATGGCATCGGCTTCGATCTGTTTGCCGCGCGCTTCAATCTCGCGCGCAGCGCGCTGGTTCTGGTGCTGAAGGGCCATGACCCGGTGCCGCGCCAGATGCAGCGCGCGGTCGAGGAGTTCGTGCTGCGCGGCCTGAGCCTTCGCGCCGGCATCGCGCCCTGGCAGCAGGCCGCCGGCGCCACGGCCCAGGATCGCCTGTAAAGCGCTCTGCAGTCTCGCGCCCATCGCGTCACGCATTTGTCCTGCGCTGATCACCGCGCCTTGCGATGCCGGCGGAAACTTCCGCCGCCGTTCTCTTGTTTGGTCTGCGACACCGCGACCCGGAGATGACCGTGATCGACACGATTCAGACGAACCAGGCCGACGACGATTTCCTGCTCGACGACGGCCTGCCCTGCCTGCGCCGCGACGGCCAGCTGTATTACCTCAACGACGTGCAGCCGCGCGTGCTGCAGGCCTGCCGCCATTTCGAGATCAGCTTCGACCAGCTGGCGGACAAGCTCGGCATGACGCGGCCGGGATTGCTGCTGATCCTCAAGGGCTACGATCCGGTGACGCCGCAGCTCAAGGGCATGATCGACCGGCTGCTCGGCCAGGTCGGCCTGCTGCCGCCACTGCCGGCCGATCTCGGTACCGCCGCCAGCGAGGCCGCGGCACCGCAGCCGGCGGTCACCACGATTCAGGCCGTGCCGGTCCCGGAGCCTGTGCCAGACCCTGTTGCCGAGGCCGCCGTGATCACGGTAACGGCCGAAGCCATCGGCGACAGGCTGGTGCCGCAGCTGCTGACGCCGGGCCGTCCCGCCGCCGCCGTACCGCCGGTCGTCTTTGCGCCCGGCCTGCCGGACTTCACGCCGGGACTGCGCCGCGCGCCGCGTCTTCGCAGGCCGCGTCCGGGCGCCTGACCCGCACAAAATACCCTTGAAACCGGAACCGGAATTGTACAGATATCGGCATAGCGCAGTGTATCGGGGAAAGGAGACCCACTGTGTTTTCGACCAGCAGCCTGTTGGCATCCGCCGCCGCCAGCCTCGACACCACCGGCCCCGCGAGCCGTCTGCTATTCACCCGCGACATACAGCCGATAGTGCTCGAAGCCTGCCGACGCCACAATATAAGCCTCGATGAATATGCCATGCGGCTCGGCACCAATCGCACCGCGCTGGTCCTGATGCTCAAGGGCATCGATCCCGTGCCGTTGCGCATCCGAGATTCGCTGCGCAGTTTCGTCGCCGCGGCGCGCGAGGGCACCACCTCCACTGCCGCCTGACCGGAGATCGAGCGCAGCGCGGCAACAGGTTTTGTTAACCAAAGCCCGGCACTCTCCCTCGCGTGACAACCGATTCGACACGCGATTCATTTGAGGGGGATAAGGATATGCCGGCTCGTATACGGCACCTGCGCACGATTTTGGCGTCGATCAACGAACAGCTGCAGCAGGATGACCTTCGCCCCGATGCCCGCGCTTATCTCGAGCGCACCGCCGATGCCTGTCGTTCGGCGATCCGCGATCTCGCGCTCAAACTCTGAGCGCTAGACGCGCGCCGGCTGCTGCAACAGCCGGCGCAGCAATCCTGCATTCACCAGCAGGCCGAACAGGATCAGCACGGCGCCGCCGAGTTCGAGTTCCGACGGCATCTCGTCCAACACGGCCCAGGCGCTGAGCAGGCCGAAGACCGGCACCAGCAGGGTGAACGGCGCCACCAGCGATGCATTGTGCTGCCGCAGCAGCAGACTCCAGCCGGCGAAGCAGGCGGTGGTCGAGAGCAACCCGATATAGAGCACGCTGGCTATGCCGCGCAGTTCGAGACCGGCGAAGGCGGCGGCGATGGCGTCTGGCCCTTCGAAAATCCACGACAGGCCGAACATCGGCAGCGGCGGCACGGCGCTGACCCAGATCATGAAAGCGAGCGGATGCGGCGCCGCCGCGCGTCGCGTCATGATATTCGCCAGGCCCCAGCAGGCCGCTGCGGCGATCAGCGTGAGAAACGCGATCAGGCCTACATTGCCGTCCATATCGCCGGCGATGACGACCAGACCGAATGCGGCAATCGACAATCCGATCCACTGCATGCGGCGCGGGCGCTCGCCCAGCAGCAGAGCGGCGAAGACTACGCTGAACAGCGCCTGCGCCTGCATCACCACGGAAGCAAGGCCGGCCGGCATGCCCCAGGCCATGGCGAGGAACAGCAGACTGAATTTCATCACGCCCAGCACCAGCCCGACGCCGATCACCCAGCGCCATTGAACGCCAGGCGAGCGGAAGAAGAGCAGGAACGGCAGGCTGGCGACCGCGAAGCGCAGCCCGTTGAACAGCAGCGGCGGGAAGGCATCGAGCCCCAAGCGGATCACCACGAAATTGAAACCCCAGATCGCGGCGATCAGGACGGCGAGGGCGATATGCGGAACCGGCATCGTAAACTCTGGGGAGGAATGATGCCGCGAAACATGCGGCACGTATCCGCGGCGAACCAGCGGAAAATTGTCAGGCTACATTCCGCCGCCGTGATTTACCTGCCGTTTCCATGCAGAATACGCGGCAGCAAACGGATCCCTCGCCATGAACCAGCAAACTCCCGGCCTTCTCCCACTCCCTTCGCAGCGCGCGCTGTTCGATATCCCCGAGGATGTCGCCTATCTTAACAGCGCCTATATGGGGCCGATGCCGAAACTGGCGGTCGCCGCCGGCGAACGCGGCCTGCGCGCCAAGCTCAATCCCTGGACCATCGCGCCAGTGGATTTCTTCACCGAGTCGGAAGCGGTGCGCACCAGTTTTGCCAAACTGGTGAATGCCACCGCGGACGATATCGCGCTAGTGCCGGCGGTGTCCTATGGCATGGCGGTGGCGGCGAATATCCTGCCGCTGGCCAAAGGCCAGACGATCCTGACGCTGGCCGAACAGTTTCCCTCCAATGTCTATCCGTGGATGGAAAAGGCGAAACAGTCCGGCGCGACCTTCATCAGCATCCCGCGCCCGGCCGATGACGACTGGACCGCGCGCGTGCTGGAGCGCATCGACGCCACGACTGGCATTGTCGCCCTGCCGCATTGTCACTGGACCGATGGCGGCCTGCTCGATCTGGTCGCGATCGGTGCGGCCTGCCGCAAGGTGGGCGCGGCGCTGTGCATCGATGCGACGCAGTCGCTCGGCGTGATGCCCTTCGATGTGCAGGCGATTCAGCCCGATATCCTGGTCAGCGGCGGCTATAAATGGCTGCTCGGGCCCTACACCTATGGTTACCTGTATGTGGCGCCGCGCTGGCACGGCGGCATGCCGATCGAGCAGAACTGGATCGCGCGGAAAGACTCGGAAAACTTCGCCGGCCTGGTTGATTACAAGAGCGAGTATCAGCCCGGCGCGCGGCGCTTCGATGTGGGCGAGCGCAGCAATTTCGCACTGGCGCCGGCGGCGCTGGCGGCGCTCGACTATCTGCTCGGACTCGGCACACAGCGGATTTATGCCACGCTGAAACACCGCAACGATGCCATCGCCGAGCGGGCACGTGCCGAACTGGGCCTCGACACCGTACGCGCCGACCGCCGCGCCGGACATTATCTGGGCCTGCGCTTCGGCGACGCGGTGCCGGCCGAGCTGCCGGGCAAACTGGCGGCGGAGAGGATTTTTGTCAGCGTGCGCGGCAAGGCGATGCGCGTCACGCCGCATGTCTACAATACGGACGCCGATATCGAGCGGCTGTTCAAAGTTCTGAAGGCGGTGCTGTAAGTCCTTCTTGTCATCCCCGGGACAAGCTCGGCCATGACAGTAAAGAGGGACAGCGACCAGCAAGGACGAATAAGTGCGCAGCCTATGGCACTGGATACCAGAACTGTTCCGCCACGCGCGACGAGACCGGGCCGCTGCCATGGCCGTGGCGGTCGAGCAGGGTGGTGATGCCGGCGACCCAGCGCAGGCGGCCCTGTTCGTCAGTCATCGGCAGGGCCACGCGTTCCATCGGAATCGGCACGCTCCAGTGCGGCGTCAGGCTGTGGGCCTTCTGGTAACAGACCGCCGGCCGGCCCAGAACTTCATGCGACAGGGCGTTGATCAGCGGCACCATGGCGGGCGGATACACCTCCTCCATCGACTTGCCCTTCGGGCTGGAGCCGTACCAGTCCACCAGATTCTGGCCGACGAGATGGAAATACAGCCGGCTATCGTCGCGCCGCTCCACGATCCAGATATCGGCCAGCGCCGAGGGAAACTGCAGCGGGTCCAGTGCGCGGATACAGGGAATGCGATGACCGCCGGCGGCATAGAGGTGGAGCCAGTGCCGCACCATCAGGCGATGGCCGGGCAGTGCGATATCGTCGGGCAGCGCGTCGAACGGTCGTTGTACGGACTGCGAAATCGTCATGGCACCGGTTGAAACGCGACTGTGGATGGACTGGTTCATTACGACGCGGTCGCCTGACTGGCGGCATCCGCCACCGGGATGCGGTACTGGCGCTGGAAATCGATATCGACGGACTGCTGCGACGGGTCGGCGTCGTGCCGCGAATACACCGTCGCGCTGATGATATGCCGGACCCGGCCGGTGGCATCCGTCAGCGGCAGGCTCAGCCGCTGCAGCGCGACGGAGTAGTTCCATTGCGGCAGCATGCCGCTCATGCCGTGCAGGATGGCGGCCGGCGGGCGCAGGATGGCATGCGCCATGCCGATCAGCCGCTCGCGCGTCGGCGAGGCCAGCAGATCGGTGAGTAGCTTGCCGCGTACATCGCAGCCGTAAAAATCGTTGACATGGCCGCCGGCCAGACGGAAGCGGAAGGCATTGCCGCCGTCGTGATTGAGGATGCAGATATCGGGCAGGTGCCGGCCGAGGCTGAGCGGGTCGATGGCCGTCACGCAGGGAATGCCGCCGCCGGCCGCGGCCTGCAGATCGATCCAGTGGCCGGCCAGCGCCCGGTGCGGCTCCAGCGTCAGATCGTCCATCAGATTGGCAAAATCGTATTGCACGGCCGTCCGCGCTCCCGGCTGGCTACGGTCGTGGCAAGTCTGGAACGAATCCGCTGGCCTGCCTAATTGAAAATCGATAACGCGCTGTTCAGGGCCCGGTAAACCGCGGTTTTCGTCTTGGCGCCGGCGTCTGATCAGGCGACCGCATACCGCTCTTCGCGGCGGATGTCGCTGCTCGTCGACTCCCGGTCTTACGTGCCCCGGCCCCACAGACCGCAATAGCGCCGCGCCACGAAGGGCAGGTTGTTGGCATAGCCGGGCCAGCTTTCATATTGCGGCAGCCTGAATTCCTTCTCCGCCGTGTCCCAGCATTTTCCGTCCTGCGCGAGAATCTTCATCGCCGCCGACGCATCTTCGAGGAATTTGAGCTGGGCGCGCACGTCGTCCTTGGTGCCGAGCCGGTCGTTCGGTCCGGGATGGCCGGGGATCATCCGTTCCCAGTCCATACGCAGCACCGTCTTCATGAAGGCCTCGGTCTCGATGGGGTGGAAGTCGATCATGCCGCGCCCGGGCACGCTGCCGACAGGAATGGTGTCGACGATGAAGACGATCTTTTCCTTCGGCAGTCGCATGACCAGCGTGGAGTCGGAATGATTGAGGCCGTGATAGGTCAGTTCCAGCACCGTGCCGCCCAGTGTGATGGTGCGGCCTTTATCGCCCACCACTTCATCCGGGAGCACGGTATGCGGGTCCCTCAGCTTGGCCAGACGTTCTTTCGCGCGGCGATGCGCCACGAAGACGGCGCCGGCCTCCTTCAGCGCCTTGCCGCCGGCGATATGGTCGAAGTGATGATGGCTGTAGATCACGTATTTCACCGGCTGGTCGGTGACCTTGCGGATCTCGTCCAGATACTGCTGGCCGCCGAAGGGCTTGCCATAGGCGACCGGGTCGGTGGCGATCACGCCGTCGCGCGTCACCACGAACATGGCCTGATGATTGCCATTGCGGAACACATAGACGCCGTCGGTGCCAGATACCTTCGTCGTGGCGATGGCCGGCCGCGCCGTTCCCAATTGTTGGGCCTGCTGTGCCAGAGCCGGTGCAGCACTGACCATGCCGACAAGACTCAAGGCCATCAGAATCCGGATCATGTCTGTGCTCCCCGTTGGCCCGGCGCTTGCTGGCCGGTCGGCACAGCATATGCCAGTGGCGCTGGCTCCAGCGATCAGGACCTTGTGATCAGGTCGTTGTGGCAGTGTCGGCGATCTCGGCCTGTGCCACCGGATACCAGTGCTCGCTCTGTATGTCGGTGCGGATCATGCCGTCGCCATGGCCGTCGCGCGTCTTGTAGACGGTCACGCCGAACAGATGCCGGATGCGGCCGTCCGAGCCGGCCAGCGGCAGCGCGATCCGTTCGGACGGCACGGGCGACAGACGGTTGCGCGTTGTGCTGAGCGTATGCTGGTGACAGATGGCCGGACGTTCGACCACCTGACGTACCATGGCGGTCACGATTGGCAGGACGGACGGCGTATAGATCTCCTCGAAGGTCTGGCCTTTCGGATTACTGCCCTGCCAGGCGATCATGTTTTCGCCCAGCAGATGATAGCGGAAACCCCCGTCCTCGTCCCGGTCGACGATCCAGGTATCGGGCAATGCAGCCGGGAATCTGAGCGGATCGAGGCTGGACAAGGCCGGCACCCGGTTGCCGGCCGCGCGATAGAGATCGAGCCAGTGCTGCGTCGCGGCGCGATGGCCGGGCAGGGTGAGGGACTCGAGCAGGGTGGCTAACGGGCGCTCCACGCATCCAGTATATCCGCGGCCGGCCAGTACCGGAATACTACATGAAGGCTGGCCCGTTGCTGCCGAATGGCGTATGTCATCCCCGACCGAAGTAGAAGGTTTTCCCCATGAACACTGCCAGCAGCAGCGCCCCGAACCGCCTGGTGATCCGCCAGCCCGATGATTGGCATGTGCATCTGCGCGACGGCGAGGTGATGGCCGCGGTGCTGCCGCATACGGCGGCGCAGTTCGCCCGCGCCATCGTGATGCCGAACCTCAAGCCACCGGTGGCCCGGGCCGCCGACGCCGACGCCTATCGCCAGCGCATTCTCGCCGCCCGGCCGGCGGGTTCACGCTTCGAGCCGCTGATGACGGCGTATCTCACCGATTCCACCGATCCGGCCGACATCGCCGACGGCTTCGCGCGCAAGGTCTGGGTCGCCGCCAAGCTCTATCCGGCCGGCGCTACCACCAACAGCCATGCCGGCGTCACGGATATTGCGAAAATCTATCCGGTGCTGGAGGCGATGCAGAAGATCGGCATGCCGCTGCTGCTGCATGGCGAAGTCACCGATCATAGCGTCGATATCTTCGACCGCGAAACCGTGTTCCTCGACCGCGTGCTGGCCGGGCTGCTGAAGGATTTCCCCGGCCTGAAGGTGGTGCTGGAGCATATCACCACCGCCGAGGCGGCCGATTTCGTGCGCGCTCATGCGCCGCAGATGGGCGCCACCATCACGCCGCATCACCTGATGATCAACCGCAGTTCGATCTTCGAGGGCGGCATCCGCCCGCATCTCTATTGTCTGCCGATCGCCAAACGCGAAACGCATCGCCTCGCGCTGCGCAAGGCGGCAACGTCGGGCGAGGCCTGCTTCTTCCTCGGCACCGACACCGCACCGCATTTCGTGCATCTGAAGGAGGCTGCCTGCGGCTGCGCCGGCATTTTCAACGCGCCGACCGCGATGCAGTCCTACGCACAGGTTTTTGCCGAAGAAAATGCGCTCGACCGGCTGGAGGCTTTCGCCTCGCTGAACGGTCCGCGTTTTTACGGCCTGCCGGTCAATGAGGCGCGCATCGCCCTGGAGCGGCGCGGCACTGCCGTGCCCGACAGCGTCACGGTCGGCCGGGACAGCATTCTGGTCTTCGCCACCGAAGCGGCGAAACAGTGGACGGTCGGCGAGGTCGTGACAGCCTAAGAAAAAAGCGCCACGTCAGCGGCGCTTTTTCGAGGCGGACTTCTTTTTCGCCGCCGGCTTCTTTTTCACAGCCTTCTTTTTCATGGCCGGCTTTTTCACAACGGCCTTTTTCTTCGGCGTCGATTTTTTCACGACCGGCGCAGCCTGTTTCGCCGCCTTCTTGGCTGTCTTTTTCTTGGCGGTTTTCTTCACGGTCTTCTTTTTGGCGGGCTTCGCTGCCGCCTTCGGCGGCGCCGGGGCGGGGTCCACCACATGCGGGCGGCTGGCATTCAGCATCAGCAGCGCCATGTCGTCGACGGCTACCGACAGCCGGCCCAGCGTGGCGCCGCCGGCATGCAGCAGGCAGTGCACACCCATATCGCTCACCGCCTTCACCGTCGCCGGCACCGCCTTGTTCTCGCCGGCCAGCTTCAGCTTGACGCGCTCGCCCACTGCGATGTCGAGCCGCGGCGCGAACAGGCAGCCTTCCAGAGACAGGTTGGTCACCGTGCCGTTGGCGATCATATCGCCGTAGGCCAGCTGGGCGACGATGTGGGTGTCGCGGCGATGGAACTTGCGGCGGTTGCCCCCGCCCTTGTCGCTGCCGGCCACGGCGGTACCGGCATTCTCACTTTTCTTGGTCTTCGCGGACGCCATCGACACATTCCCCTGTTGAATTGGCCAACACTACTTGCTGCCCCGGATTCTGAAAAGCCCGATTAAGGTCGGGTTACCCGACAAAGCCATGGCGGCCCGGAGACGGTTTCTCTACAGTGAATCACCGAACCGTCATTGTTGAAATCCACCAAGAGTCGAAATCATCGCCATGTCCGCGCGGATACCGCCGGAGCCCGTTCTCTGGGCCTTGTCGCGCCATAATGCCTATCTGACCAGCCGGCCGGGCGGCGTCCGCCTGCAATGCCGTGCCGACGACTTTTCCGATCTCAAGCTGGATGGCGCGGTGTTCGACGACGCGATCCTGCCGGGCTGCAGCTTCGCCAGCTCCTCGCTGCAGGACTCGCGCTTTCTGCGCGCCGACCTGTTCGGCAGCGACTTCACCCGCGCCGACCTGACCAACACCACTTTCGAACGCGCCGATCTGCGCGGCGCGAATTTCCTGATGGCGGTGCTGAAAAAGACGTCGTTCCGGCAAGCTGACCTACGCCCGGGCCAGATCGTGCAGCATGTGAAGGATGGCGACGGCAAGGCCCAGGAGAAGAAGCAGGACGTGCCGGTCAACATGTCCGGGGCCAATCTGGAGGAGGCCAATCTGGGCCACGCGCATCTGGACCAGGCCAATATGTCCAATGCCAGCGCGGCGAATGCCAGCTTCGTCGGCGCCTCGCTGTTCGCCGCCAATCTCACTGGCGCGGATCTATCGGGCGCGGATTTTTCCGGCGCCAAGATGAAGGACACCACCTTCGTCGGCGCCAATCTGGACGGCGCCAAGCTGGCCGGCTGCGACCTGCGTGGCGCCAACCTGCGCAGCGTCGATCTCACCGGCGTCGATCTGACCGGCGCGATGATGGCAGGCGCGATCTATCGTGGCGCGCAGCTGCCGCCGGATATCGAGGGCAAGCTGCTGCTGCACGGCAAATGGATCGCGTCCAACGGGCTGAGCGGCGAACGCGCCGTCTTCACCGGGATGAAGCTGCCCGGCGTCGATTTTTCCAGCTGCGACCTGCGCGCCGCCGTCTTCCACGACACGAATCTGGCCGGCGCCTATTTCACCAAGAGCCAGCTGCTGTTCACCAGCTTCGTCGGCTCGGATATCCGCAAGGCGAATTTCGACCAGGCCAGCCTGGGCGGCGCCAATTTCTCCGGCACGATCCTGCTCGGGACGGCATTCCGCGGCGCCCAGCTGGTCGGCGTCGAGATCTTTAACGCCCTCAACCAGCGTACCGGCAAGACGATCTTTCCGCGCTTCGACAATGCCGACATGACCGGCGTCGATCTGCGCGGCGCTGTGGTCGAGGGGGTGGATTTCGCCAGCACGACCTTCGACAAGGTGAACATCTCCGGTGCGGATCTGCGCAACTGCACCGGAATGCGCTCCCATTCGCGGCATAAGTAATTGTTTTGTTTTTCTAATATTGAGTTAGTAAGAATTCACAACAATTTCACTTAGCGGTTGCGCGGTTACTGTCCAGACATTAGCGTTTTGTAACTACCCGGTTGCCGGGTATTTGCAGATATTCAACGCTATGGTCGAACGCAGCATTCCGCCGCACGAGATACAGGTCGTCCTCTCCCGCCACGCCGCCTTTCTGGCCGGCCGGCCGGGCGGCACCCGGCTGCAATCGCCCGGCGTGCATTACGAGAATCTGAAACTCGACGGCGCCAAGCTCGATGACGCGATCCTGTCGCGCGCTGGTTTCGGCAACGCCTCGCTGGCGAATGCTGAACTGCGGCGCGCCGATCTGTTCTGCGCCGATTTCCAGGATGCCGACCTGACCCGCGTGGTGCTGGATCGCGCCGATCTGCGCGGCGCCAATATGGGTCGTGCCATCCTGCGCAATGCCTCGCTCAGCCAGGTCGATCTGCGCCCCGGCCAGATCATGATCGCCGAGACCAACGAGAGCAAACAGGTCAATGCCAGTCTCGACGGCGCCAAGCTCGATGGCGCCGATTTCAAGAATGCCCAGCTCGACGAAGCCAACATGTCGGTCTCCTCGGCCAAGGGTGCGAATTTCGGCGGCGCCAGCCTGTTCGCTGTCAATCTGGCCGGCGCCGATCTCAGCGGTGCCAACCTCACCGGCACCAAGCTGAAGGACGCCAATCTGATCGGCGTCAATCTCGCAGGCGCCAAGCTCAAGGGCGTCGACCTGCGCGGGGCCAACCTGCGCAATGTCGATCTCAGCAAGGTCGATCTCGACGGCGTGTCGCTGCAGGGCGCGATCTACCGCAAGGGCGACCAGCTGCCGCAGGCGATCGAAACCGCTTTGCAGGAACACAGCGTCTGGATCGCCACCAATGGCGCCCAGGGCAAGCGTGCCGTGCTCAGCGGTCTGAAACTCGACGGCTGCAACTTCACCGGCTGCGACCTGCGCGGTGCCGAATTGCGCGGTGCCTCGCTGGAAGGCGCCGACTTCTCCAATGCACAGATGATGTTCGCCAGCTTCGTCGAGGCCAATCTGAACAAGGCCAATTTCGACATGGCCGATCTCAGCGGCGTGAATTTCGCCCAGGCGCATCTGGCCGGCAGCCGCTGGCGCGGCGCAAAAGTGGTCGGCGTCGAACTCTACAATGCGCGCAACCAGCGCACCGGCAAGGTGATCTACCCGCGCTTCGAACAGGCCGATCTGTCGAGTGCCGACATGCGCGGCGCGGCTTTCGAAGGCATCGATTTCGGCCAGACCAAAATGCCGGGCGCCAATCTGCAGGGCTCCGAGTTGCGCGACTGCGTCGGAATCAAGCGCTGACCGCCCGGTCTACCAGCGAACCGAATCTCTACCTGTCGCGAGCGGCCGGGGCTGGCTAGGGTCCCTGCACCACGGACCTTGTCATGTCCGATGGCCTGCGGAACCGCATCGCTTCTGCCGCCTGACCGGCCTGCCCTTGGAATCGGCTTGCAGGGGGCGATTACGGCGCACTATTGTCTAGATGGAAATTAGCCGGTCCCAATACCCGTCAGGGAAGGGCCCGGCGGCAAGGATTCACCGAAAGTGCCTGAACTTCGTTTTCCGCCGCAGCAGCTGACTGTCGCCCTGTCTCGCCATGCCGCCTGGGCCGGCGGGCGCAGCGAGGGCGAACGCCTGCAGCGCCGCGGCGAGGACCTGTCCTTCTACCGGTTCGACAACGCGAAGCTGAACGATGCCGTGCTGGCGCGCTGCCTGCTCAGCGGCAGTTCGCTGGTGAAAGCCGAATTGCGGCGCGCCGACCTGTTCGCCGTCGATTTCATGCGCGCCGATCTCTCGGGTGCGATTCTGGACCGCGCCGACCTGCGCGGTGCCAATATGATGAAGGCGGTGCTGCGCGGCGCATCGCTGAACCAGGCCGATCTGCGGCCGGGCCAGATCGTGGTCGAGGGCGGCGGCACTAAGTCGCAGACCGCCAATCTGTCGGAAGCCAGGCTCGATGGCGCCGATCTGCGGTCGGCCCAGCTCGATGAAGCCAATATGTCGGTGTCGTCCGCCACTGGCGCCAATTTCGCCAATGCCAGCCTGTTCGCCGTGAACCTGGCGGGCGCCGATCTCTCGGGTGCCAATCTCACCTCGGCCCGCCTGCGCGACGTCAACCTGATCGGCGCCAGGATGGAGGGCGTGCTTTTGCAGGGTGCCGACCTGCGCGGCGCCAATCTGCGCAATGTCGATCTGTCGAAGGTGAACCTGAAGGGTGTCGATCTCTCGGCTGCCACCTACCGCAAGCTGGCCAACCTGCCGACCGAGATCGAGGTGATCCTGCACGCGCATAGCCGCTGGATCGCCACCGGCGGGGCCGAAGGCTCGCGCGCGATCCTGAGCGGCAAGAAGCTGGCCGGCTGCGACTTCTCGAGCTGCGACCTGCGCGGCGCCGAGCTGCATGGCTGCGACCTCAAGGGCGCCGATTTCTCGAATGCCCAATTGCTGTTCGCCAGCTTCCTCGCTGCCGACTTGCATAAGGCGAATTTCGACCAGGCCGATCTCGGCGGCGTCAATTTCAGCAATGCCAACATGGCCGAGGCCACGTTCCGCGGCGCCAAGCTGGTCGGCGCGCCGCTGTTCAGCGCCAGCCAGCAGGCCACCGGCCGCACGCTCTATCCGATCATGATCGATACCGACCTCACCGGGGCCGACCTGCGCGGCGCAGTGCTCGACCATATCGATCTCAGCCGTGCCAAACTCGGCCGCGCCAATTTCTCGGGCGCCGATCTGCGCAACTGCATCGGGATCAGCGGCGCAGCCTGACGCCGCATGCATCGCTGCGTGTATCCGCAGTGAGTTAAACTCGCCGATATCGTCGCATCCGCGGCATGAATCCGTTGGCGCGCCCGGTCGCAGCCCGCTAGAGTTGCCGTCGATCCCTGACAGAAAGCCGGGGACAGAAGGCCACGATGACCGATCGCCATCTCCCACCCCAAAGCCTGATCCATGCCGTCTCGCGCCATGCCGCCTATTTGGCGCAGCGCCAGGGCGGGGAACGGCTGAAGCGCCGCGACGAGGACTTCTCCCGGCTGGTGCTTGATGGCGCACAGCTCGACGATGCCGTGCTGGCGGCCTGCCGTTTCATTGGTACCAGTCTGGTCAAGGGTAGCCTGCGGCGGGCCGATCTGTTCGCCGCCGATTTCGCCACGGCCGATCTCAGTCAGGCCCAGCTCGACCGCGCCGATCTGCGCGGCGCCAATTTCTTTGGTGCCAGCTTGCGCGGCGCCAGCCTGCGCCAGTCGGACATGCGGCCGGGCCAGATGCAGATTCAGGACAGCGGCGGCGCCCGCCGGCAGGTCACCACCCTGCGCGGTGCCGATCTCGATGGCGCCGACCTGTCGCTGACGCAACTCGAGGAAGCCGATATGGCCGTCGCCTCAGCACGCGGCGCCAGCTTCGTCGGCGCAAATCTCTATGGCGTCAATCTGGCTGGCGCGGATCTTAGCGGCGCGGATTTCACCGATGCCAAGATGAAGGAATGCAACCTGCTGGGCGCCAAGTTGGATGGTGCCTTGCTCAAGGGCGCCGACCTGCGCGGCGCCAACCTGCGCAATGTCGATCTCAGCACGGTGAATGTTACGGGTGCCAATCTGATCGGCGCGGCGATGCGCAACGCCAATGTCGTCATGCATGGCGAGATCGAGGCGATCTTGGCCAGCCATTCGCGCTGGATCGCCACCGGCGGGGCCGAGGGCGAGCGCGCCAGTTTCGCCGGCCGCCGGCTGCGCGGGACCGATTTCTCCGGCTGCGACTTGCGCGCGGCCGATTTCACCGATGCCGGTCTGGCCGATGCCCATTTCGTCTGCGCTCAGCTCACCTTTACCAATTTCACCCGCTGCGATCTGCAACGCGCCAATTTCGACGAGGCGCGCTGCGCCGGCACGATTTTCGCCGAGGCCAGCCTCGGCGCTGCCACCTTCCGCAATGCGCAGCTGATCGGCGCCGAGGTAACCACGCCGGACGGCAAGCCGACCGGCCGCCTGTTCCACCCGCAGATGGCCGGTGCCAGCCTGAACGGCGCCGACATGCGCGGCGCCAGGATCGAGGGTGTCGATTTCAGCCAGGCCCAGTTCATCGAAAATGTCCATCTCGGCAGCGCCAGCGTGGTCGATTGCAAGGGCTTGCCGCCGCCGGGCCCGGTGCGCCACATCGCCAAGCCGAAGGGCCGCATCTTCGTCGAGTGAGCCTGCCGGCCCCCGGCCTGCGCCGGGCCCGCGCCTTGGGCCGTTTTAGATCATGCTTTTGGCCGTGCTTTTGGTATGACCCGCCTGGATTTTGCTGCATAGTGGGCCCGACACGGTCCGGGGCAGGGAGAAACCATGCGCTTTGCCGATAAAATCGACGAGCAGGACCTGCGGCGCCTGTATTTCTATTGGTTGTCGAAGAAGACCAACCGGTTTCCGCCGCCGCGCTCCGTTGTCGAGCCCTCAGAAATCCGTTCCCTGCTGCCGTCGCTGTTCATCATCGAGGTCGACCACGAAGCGGAACGGTTCCGCTATCGCCTGGCCGGCGCCGAGGTGGAGGCGCTGGTGCAGGCACGGTTGCACGGTCTGTGGCTGGATGAAGCGCTCCGGTCGCCGCTGCGCGAATTCTTCGACGATGCTTTTTGCACGGCAGCCTTCGACCGCAAGGTGCAGTATCGCCGCAACACGCTGCACCTCGCCGGGCGGCCCTATATCCGTTATTCGCGTATCCTGCTGCCGCTGTCGAACACCGGCGAACGCATCGATCACCTGCTGGGCTGCATCAAGCTCGATGGCCAGATTCACGCCCGCAATCCCGGCGCGGTCGAGCAGCACGAAATCACCATCGGGGATGTCGCGACCTTCGAGCTCGATGCCTATGACATACCTGAGGATATCAGGCGGCTGGGCGACGGCGCCGCAACAACCTGAAGGCCGCGCGCGCCAGCCGGAAGATGCAGGCTGGACGATGCAAGCCGGAGCTATACAGACCGGGCTAGGCCCGGCCGGCGGCTCACATTTCGACCTTGCCCCAGTTGATCTGGCTCAGCGGCACATCCTTCAGCTTGTCGACGAAAGGCTTGGCGCCGATGAAGATGGGGGCGAGGCTGACGCCCTTGGCGACCAATACGACCTCATCCTTTTGCAGCCGCTGCTTGAAGGCAGCCATCGATCGCTGGGCCATTTCCGGCGTTGCGACTCCGGCTTCCGAAACCATGATCAGGGTGACGACTTTGCCGTCGATTTTATAATTCACGAACGGGTACTGTTGCCCCATTGCCTATCTCCCCCCAGGCCGACCCCTGCCTGCGCGTTAACCAAAACATTAATCTATATCTCGCAAAAAACCTAACGAATTCTAACCTTTAGATAATTACTAAGGCGACTTGTATTGGAAACTGTGACGCTCGCCGCAGGGTGGAGCGTTTGTCTTTGAGGCGGTCTGGTCGTTTGCTTTTGCGCACCCATACTTGTGTTCAATCGCCCCCGCAAAGTTTGCGATGCAGGATCGGGGGGATCGGAGACACCATGAAAAAACACACTTTCGCCTTTGCGCTTTTTTCCGTTATTGCCGGCGCGTCGCTGCTTGCGGCTGAGCCCGCACAGGCCGGCAGCCATGTGGTACAGCCCGGTGCCACCGCGCAGATCGATGTCGCCGAGCGCGGCGGCTACACGACGATCATCATCATCAACACTGCCGCCGCCGCCGGCAGCCTACAGATACCCACGGGTGGCAGCACCTTGACCGTTCCGGCCAACGGTAGAACCGAATTGTATGACCGCTACAGCAACGGTCCGATCGGCAATGCCACGGTGACGGTGACCAATACCGGCAGCGTTCCGTTGCGGGTGATCTCGCAATATTCCGTCCGCATCCCGCTGCCCTGAAGCGGTTCCGCGATCGGTCGGAGATGCCTGTCAGCGGCCGGTTGCGGGTTGCTGATCGGGCAGCGGCTGGAATGTGTCGGTCTCGAGCTTCAGGAAAAAACCGTCCCTGAAGCCGCCGCTGCGGCTGAGTTCGGTGATCGAGCGCGGCCGCACTGGCAGGGCGGTCGGCCAGACCTGCACGCTCAGAATCTGCGCGGTCAGGCCCGTGCTGCCTTGACTGAGCGGCAGCATCAGGCGCCGCGTCATCGCAAAGCCTTCGGCATCCCAGCGAAACACGCTTTCCGAATAGACTGGCACGCCGCCGTGAAAGGCGGCATCGTAGATATGCGTCATGTAGTCGCGATAGCTGCCCTGCATGATGTCGTGCAGGGTTTTGCCGGTGAAATCGGTGCCGTAGCGCTCGACATGTGCCGAGCCGACCAGGCGATAGCGCCAGATCCCGGGGCCGGCCGGTTCGGTGACCAGCAGGTTAGGCCAGATCGCCGGCGGCAGGTCGAGGGGGTCGATATCGCTGCGATCCGGCATGCGGCGGCCCTGCCGCAGACGCGTCCAGTATCGCGCCACCGCATCCAGGGCTGGCTCGTCGGCGAAGGGCGTGGTGCCGCTCATCGGCAAAGTCTACTGCCACGTCGCCGGCTTGTCGCGAAATCTGTATCTCAGGCCCGGGTACCGTGCCCGTCCGTTTTTGGCAGTGCAGCAAAAAGGCCGAGCAGGAACCAGAAGCTGCGCTGGAAGAAAAAGTCGTGGACGGCGGCGCCGGCGGCGATGCAGATCATTGCAATCAGCAGGCCGACAGCCCAGCCGGCGGCGGCCGGATGTGTGATGTGACGATAGGCATGGACCAGCAGCGCCGTGAAAGCACCGCCTACAACCAGAAAACCGAAAAGCCCGGTTTCGGCCAGCAGCCAGACCGGAACCGAATGGATGATCAGCGGGCCTCCCGTGGTGCTGAGATAGTGGTGCATATAGGCACCTAGGCCGTTGCCGAAGATCGGATGCTGCAGCCACATCGCCCAGCCGTCGGTGATGCTGGTCCAGCGTTCCAGGTCGCCGGATTGCCGTTCGATATCGACCTGCAGCAGTGAGGTCAGAATGGACACGTAGTTCGCATCGCCGACCACCTGCTGCGTCGCCAGAATCTGCTTGATGAAGTGAAGTGTATAGCCATACAGCAAATAAAACTGCGTGCTGAACAGCAAGGCGGCAAGCGGCCATAATAGCGCCGGCAACAGTTCACGACGGCGCATGCCGCTCGGGAAAATCATCATCGCTGCCAGCATGATGATAAACATGCCAAGGCCGCCGCGCGAATGGCAGAAATAGATCGAGACGCCGATCAGGCTGAGAATGAGCGGCAGCAGGTAGCGCCGCCGCCCGTAAATCCCGAGATGGAGCGCGGCAATCGCCGCGACCCCCGTCATAATCATCTGCACGGCAAAGGCATTGGTGTTGCTGGCGTATCCCTTGAGCGGCAGTGAAAAAACTTCTGGCGGGAATCTGACACCGCTCAGAACCAAAATCATCATGACAATCTGCAATACGGCAATCGTTGTGCCGGTAGCTACGAAAACCGACAGAATGATGCGCCTCTGGCGGTCCGTCGTCATTGCAATTGCCACAGCGGTCGTAACGTAGCCCAAGATGATCAGCCAGCCGAAGCCGCGGTTGAGGAATGCCCAATTTGTCCAGCCGAAACGGGCATAGCCGTATACGAGCGACGTGCCGATCACCAGCGATGTCGCGACCAGGCCAACCAGCAGAGTCCGCGGCAGCGGCAGGATATGACGGTGGGTCCAGAGAAAATAAGGCGCAAGGCCAAGGCTGGTCAGTGCGATCAGATCGGCGATGTTGGCGGTCAGTTCGCCGCTACCTGTCGGTATACGCAGCTGGAAGAACATCAGCACCGCGCAAAGCAATGCACCGATAGTCACGCCGAGATTGCTCCAGTCAATCCCCGGCGGGGAAACGGCCATAGGCGCCTTCTGGGCCGCATATTTCTTGCGGTGTCGCATGACGATCGCGGTGCTGACCGCCGCAAAGATCACCACCAGGAACAAATAGAGCAGACCAATGGTGACGGCGCTGGCGACGGCAGCAGACTCGTCGACACCGATGGTGCCCAGCGCCTGTGCTGCGCTCAACTCTCGAATGCCCCAGCCCGAGAAACTGATCGGCAGGCTCGAGGTGAACATCACGATAATCAAGGCGGAGACAACCTGGCCATCGAGACGCATCACTCCAATGCCCCGGAGCAGCACGAGATAGGCGCCGAGCATGCAGGCATGCGCCAGCAATGTGATCACCAGGCTGGGCCACAGTCTCATCATAGCGCGTAAGGCGCCAGGAAGACCGTTCAGCATGCCGGCAGGGCGCAGCACCGTGATCGCCACCACGATGGCAGCCACCGATATGGCGCCGAACAGCGACAGCAGGGACAAGCCTGCCGGCACGAGGTCAAAATGAATGTTGACGAACAGGTACCAAAGACTGGCAAGGCTCAACAGAAACAGAACGGCGGCAGCCTGGATGCGCTCCCAGTAGGTGGCGAGCAGTGAGGCGCTGAACGGCACGCCATCGGCGGCCAGGGCGGCGGCGCGGCTCAGACTCTGGCCGATAATATTGAGAAAGATTTGGTTCGACACCTGGCCGATCGAATGCGCGAAGAACAGGCTGCGCCAGTTCGGGTGGAAACCAAGGCCGCTCAGCACGGAGCGGAATCTGACCAGAGACAGCAGTGAATTGGCCACCACCAGCACGGCCGCCAGGGCGATGCTGGTCCAGTGGATCGAGCCTAGCGTCCGTACAACTGTATCGATGCCGACGAAATACAGGGTCGCGACAAGCGATCCGAGCGAGATCAGCGCAAGAAAGGCAAGACGAAGGCCGCGGGCCATCAGGTATCGTCAAAGCTAAAGGGAAATCTGCATTATCCGCCGATAACGCCTGAGGTCATCGTCATGCCACGCCGTCCGTGTGCGGGCAAGTTGTCCGAAAGACGTAACCCGAAAAAGATTGCCGGGAGATGGTGCTGCTGGCGAGGATTGAACTCGCGACCTCCTCATTACCAATGAGGTGCTCTACCACTGAGCTACAGCAGCCCGTCTGGCCCGGCGTTTCATCCGGTCGGACGACGGCGGGCCTAAAACGACAAACCGGCCCTCGGGCCCTGCAGGCCCGGCCGGCGTCGGGCGCGGAAACTGCCACAGCCGGCCGGTCGGCGCAAGCGCGACATTGCAGGTTTCGGCGCGGTGGCGCAGAATTGGGTATTTGTCTGTTATTTCCGCCAGTTGGGCGTGGAGTCCAAGGGCTTGCCGCCGCAGTTTCCGATTGACGGCGGTGGAACCGCTGGCTAACGCTGCCGGGCATCGCAGAGGCAGCAGGAAGGCTCATGGCTGATCGCGACACACCCGCTCCGGGCGCGCAGACCGAGGCGCAGGTTTCGGCGCAGCGCCGTCGCACCGCACAGGCGCGCGCCGAACGCGAGGCGCGGCTGGCCGCCAACCTGCGCGCCAATATCGCCCGTCGCAAGCAGCAGGCCCGCGACCGGGCGGCTGGAGAAGCGCCGGACCGGCCCGAAGACGACCCACCGTTCGATGGGGGCGCTTGACGCGCCAGTGCGGCCCGCTTAAGCCCGAAGGCAGTCGTTTCCGCCACCGAAAGGGCGCCCCGTATGTCTGTCATGTCCGATATCTGGATTCGCGAAATGGCGAAGACGCAGGGCATGATCGAGCCTTTCGTCGAGGCGCAGAAGCGCGAGGGAACGATCTCCTACGGCTTGTCCTCCTATGGCTACGACGCCCGCGTGGCGCGCGAATTCAAGATCTTCACCAATGTCGACAGCGCGGTGGTCGATCCCAAGGAATTCTCGCCGGCCTCCTTCGTCGACCGCGACACCGATGTCTGCGTCATCCCGCCGAATTCCTTCGCGCTGGCGCGCACGGTGGAATATTTCCGCATTCCGCGCGACGTGCTGGTGATCTGCCTGGGCAAGAGCACCTATGCGCGCTGCGGCATCATCGTGAATGTCACGCCGCTGGAGCCGGAATGGGAAGGCCATGTGACGCTGGAATTCTCCAACACCACGCCGCTGCCCGCGAAGATCTATGCCAATGAAGGCGCCTGCCAGTTCCTCTTCCTCAAGGGCGACCAGCCCTGCGAGGTGAGCTATGCCGACCGCGCCGGCAAATACATGGGCCAGCGCGGCGTCACGCTGCCGAAGCTGTAACTGCTGCGGCGCGATAGCGCTGCAGCAGCGCGACGAACCAGCCGATGAAATAGCCGGCGCTGGCGCCCGACACTGTTATATCGGCCTGCAGCAATATGGTCTTGTGCGTCGTCAGGATCGCAGTCGCCACGTTCAGCGCGTAATGCGCGAAGAAGACGATCAGGTTGCGGGCGAGCGGCCAGCCGCTCGCCGGCAGGTCCACCGCGCGTCGCGCCGTGTCGACGCCGAGCAGGCGCGGGCCGGTCGCCAGACCCAACGCGATACCCGGGACCAGTCCGCCGAGCCACCATGCGGCGATGATCGCGGCGTCGAACGGTCGCGCTGCCAGGCCCGACAAGCCCCAGAGGATGAAAACGGCCGGAACGAGCGCTGCATGGCGCAAGGCCATGCGGCGGCGCTTCAGCCCCCGGCTGCCGAGCCAGATCAGCACCGCGAGCAATGCCCAGACCCAGAGCGGGGTGTGGCTGAGGATGCCGGTGGCATAGGCGAGCACGGTGTTCATCGGCGCAGGCTGGCGGCAGGCAGGGACGCCGGCAACCGCATTTCCGCCGCACTGTAATGATGTATACGCCGCTACCAGCAGGAGGCTGCGCTGCTGCGCCGCACTGGCGATTCGGTCCCCTTTGCGCTAGACAAGCGGTGCCCTATTTAGCTCTGGCTGGCGATTTTGGCCGGTAGTCCTTTGGAATCAATGTGTTATGGATAGAATTCGGTTGCGCGGCGGCAAGCCGCTGGAAGGCAGCATCGGCATCGGCGGCGCCAAGAACGCGGCCCTGCCGCTGATGGCGGCCAGCCTGCTGAGCGAGGAGACGCTGACCCTCTCCAATGTGCCGCATCTGGCCGATATCGCCACCATGGCGCATCTGCTGCAGCAGCATGGCGTCGACATCTCGATGGATGGCGGCAACGGTACGCCCGAGGGCCGCACCATGCATCTCAATGGCGGCAGGATCACCTCGACGGTGGCGCCTTACGACATCGTGCGCAAGATGCGTGCGAGCGTGCTGGTGCTCGGACCTTTGCTGGCGCGTTTCGGCGAAGCGGAAGTCAGCTTGCCCGGCGGCTGCGCCATCGGTACGCGGCCGGTCGATCTGCATATCATGGGCCTCAAGGCGATGGGCGCCGAGATCGCTGTCGAGAACGGCTATATCAAGGCCAAGGCCAAGAAGGGCCTGAAGGGCGCCACCATCCGCTTCCCGCAGGTCAGCGTCGGCGCCACCGAGAATCTGCTGATGGCGGCAGCGCTGGCGGACGGCACGACCGTACTGGAGAATGCCGCGCGCGAGCCAGAGATCACCGATCTGGCGCAATGCCTCGTCGCCATGGGTGCGATGATCGACGGGATCGGCAGCGAACATATCACCGTGCATGGCAAGCCCTCCCTGCGCGGCGGTACGCACAGGATCGTGCCGGACCGGATCGAGATCGGCACGTATCTGGCGGCTGTTGCCATCTGCGGCGGCAAGGTCGAGCTGACCGGCGCGCGGCTCGACCTGATCGAGGCGGTGGCCGAGAAGCTGGTGGAGGCCGGCTGCGAGATCGGGCAGACCACGCGCGGCATCTCGATCGCGCGCAACGGGTCGCGGCTGAAAGGTGTCGATTTCCTCACCGCGCCCTATCCCGGCTTCCCGACCGACATGCAGGCGCAGATGATGTCGATCATGTCGGTGTCGGACGGTGCCTCGATGATCACCGAGACGATCTTCGAAAACCGCTTCATGCATGTGCCGGAGCTCACCCGCATGGGCGCAAATATCGTGGTGCATGGCGCCTCGGCGCTGGTGCGCGGCGTGCCAAAGCTGACCGGCGCGCCGGTGATGGCGACCGACCTGCGTGCGTCTGTGTCGCTCGTGCTGGCCGGTCTCGCCGCCGAAGGCGAAACCGTGGTCAACCGCGTCTATCATCTGGACCGTGGCTACGAGCGGCTGGAAGACAAGCTGTCGGCCTGCGGTGCCGATATCGAAAGACTGAAGGACTGAGGATGCCGGAAGACCGCCGCAAGACATCGCGTTTTCCGCCTCTGCGTTTGCGCGCAGAGGATGCGGAGGATGTGATCGTGCTGGCGGCCTGCCTGCAGGATGCCACGCTGCGCGCCTCCGACATGACCTTTCAGCCGAAGCAGCGGCGCTTCGCACTCGTGCTCAATCGCTTCCGCTGGGAAGACGAGACCCGCGTCGATGCGCGCGGCAAGCTGGTGCGGGCGCTGCCGCATGTGCGCGTGCCGGCCGGCCTGCATTTCGACGGCGTGCTGAAAGTGCAGTCCAGCGGCATCGATCGCGGCGACGCCACGCCGCTTGAACTGCTTTCCATTGTCGCTGAGCCGCATGGCGAGGAACCGGCGGCTTTGCTAACCCTGGTATTTGCTGGCGGCGGTGCCGTCCGGCTCGAAGTCGAATGCGTGGACGCACAGATGCAGGATCTGGGAACTCCCTATCCGGTGCGTCGCGTGCCCAAGCACAAGGAAGTGACATGAGCGTGTCCGATTCCAACAAACTGGTGATGGCCCTGCCGAAGGGTCGCATCCTCAAGGAAGTGATGCCGCTGCTGCTGGCCGCCGGGATCGAGCCGGAGAAGGACTTCTCCGACGAGAACAGCCGCAAGCTGCGCTTCGCCACCAGCCAGCCCGATATCGAACTGATCCGCGTGCGCAGCTTCGATGTCGCCACCTTCGTCGCCTTCGGTGCGGCGCAGCTCGGCGTCGCCGGCAACGACGTGCTGATGGAATTCGATTTCCCGGAAATCTATGCGCCGCTCGATCTCGATATCGGCCATTGCCGGCTGTCGGTCGCGGAGCCGGCCTCGCTCTCGGCCTCCGACGATCCGAAGCGCTGGAGCCATGTGCGCGTCGCCACCAAATACCCGCATGTGACGCAGAATTACTTCGCCGCGCGCGGCGTGCAGGCCGAATGCATCAAGCTGAACGGCGCGATGGAACTGGCGCCGACGCTTGGGCTGTGCCGCCGCATCGTCGATCTGGTCTCGACCGGCGCGACGCTCAAGGCGAACGGGCTCGTCGAGGTCGAGGTGATCGCGCAGGTCACGTCCAGACTCGTCGTCAACCGCGCAGCGCTCAAGACGCGACCGATCCAGGTCGGCGGCTGGCTGGAGAAGTTCACGGCGGCAGTCGAGGCGGCGAATGCCACCAAGACCGCGAAGAAGGCGGCCAGCTGATGCCTGTCTCGCTGAACGCTGCCGACAAGGATTTCACCGCGCGGTTCGACGCCATGGTGAAGGCCAAGCGTGATGCCGAGGCCGATGTCTCGGCCACGGTGGCGCAGATCGTCGCCGATGTGCGCAAGCGCGGCGATGCGGCGCTGCACGAACTGAACGCGAAATTCGATCATGTCGATTCCGCCAGGCTCGGTCTGCGTATCTCGCAGGCAGAGATCGACACCGCGGCCGCGCTGGTCGATGGCGAGACTTTCAAGGCGCTTGAAATCGCCGCGGCCCGTATCCGTGACTTTCATGCGCGCCAGATGCCGGCCGACGATTTCTACACCGACCCGCAGGGCGTGAAGCTCGGCCATCGCTGGACACCGCTGGATGCCGTTGGCCTCTACGTGCCCGGCGGCAAGGCGGCTTACCCGTCGTCGGTGCTGATGAACGCGCTGCCGGCCGTGGTGGCCGGGGTGCGCCGCGTCGTTGTCACACTGCCGACGCCGGGCGGCGAACTCAATCCGCTGGTGATGGCGGCGCTGAAACTGGCCGGCGTCACGGAAGTCTATCGTGTCGGTGGCGCGCAGGCCGTGGCCGCGCTGGCCTACGGCACCGAAAGCATCGCGCCGGTCGACAAGATCACCGGGCCGGGCAACAGTTTCGTCGTTACGGCCAAGCGTCTGGTCTTCGGCCAGGTCGGCATCGACAATCCGGCCGGCCCGTCCGAAATTCTGGTTGTCGCCGACAACCGGAACGACCCGGCCTGGATCGCGGCCGATCTGCTCAGCCAGGCCGAGCATGACGAAGTGGCGCAGTCGGTGCTGATCACCGACGATGCCGCGTTTGCCGAAAAGGTCGGCACAGCCGTGCGGGCGCAACTCGCCACCATGCCGCGCAGCAATATCTCCACGGCCAGCTGGGAGAATTTCGGTGCCCTGATTACTGTGCCGAAGCTCGACGATGCCGCACCGCTGGTCGATGCCATCGCGCCCGAGCATCTCGAACTGGCGATCGACGATCCGCAGGCGCTCGCCGCCAAGGTGCGCCATGCCGGCGCGATCTTCCTCGGCCGCCACACGCCGGAAGCCATCGGCGATTATGTCGCCGGACCCAATCACGTCCTGCCCACGGCGGGTGCGGCGCGCTTCGCCTCGGGGTTGAACCTGCTCGATTTCATGAAGCGCACCACGCTGGTGCAGTGCGACGCGGCTTCGCTGCAAAAGATCGGCCCGGCCGCGGTAGCGCTGGCCAATGCCGAAGGCCTGCAGGGTCATGCCCTGTCGGTCAGCATCCGTTTATCCAAAGGCCACTCTTGATGGATAAAGGCTTGGCATGACCGAACGCAGCCTGCCGGATTGCCACCGCCTGATCGATGTGCAGCTCGACGAGCGTACGGTGGTGCGCCGTTCGGCCGATATCGAGCATGAACTGAAGGTCGCGATCTTCGATCTGATCGAGCAGAATACCTTCTCGCCGGTCGGCGCGCATGACAACCAGGGACCGTTCCAGCTGTCGATCGGCATCGCCGACAACCGGCTGGTCTTCGATATCCGCGACGAAACCACCGCCCCACTCGGCAAGATCATCCTGGCGCTGTCACCCTTCCGCAAGATCGTGAAGGACTATTTCGAGATCTGCGACAGCTATTACCAGGCGATCAAGCGGTCCTCGCCGTCGCAGATCGAAACCATCGATATGGCCCGCCGCGGCGTTCATAACGAAGGCTCCGAACTGCTGCGCGAAAGACTGAAGGGCAAGATCGACTGCGACTTCGACACCGCGCGTCGCCTGTTCACCGTCATCTGCGTCCTGCATATCCGGTAAGCCTGGATGGACGCTCGGCTTCCCGGCAGCGTGCTGTTCTGTTGCACCATGAACAGCGTCCGGTCCCCGATGGCCGAAGGCATTCTCAAGGCGCTGTATCCCAAGCAGGTCTTTGTCGACTCGGCCGGCGTGCGCAAGGAGAAGGTCGATCCGCTCGCCGTCGAGGTGATGGACGAGATCGGGCTCGATATCGGCAAACACCGTTCGAAGACCTTCGACGACCTGGAAGACAGTTCCTTCGACCTGATTATTTCGCTGTCGCCGGAAGCGCAGCACACCGCCGTCGACATGACCCGCACCATGGCCTGCGACGTCGAATTCTGGAACACCTTCGATCCCACCATCGTCGAAGGCACCCGCGAACAGCGGCTGGCCGCCTATCGGGAAGTGCGCGATTTCCTCAACAGGAAGATCCGCGAACGGTTCGCCCGGAGATGATGAAGAGGCGTTAAGCACGTCTCGCCGTAAATCCGCCAAGATTTGTGTGTCATACTCCGTCCCGACACTCACCGGAGTCCTCCCCATGATCCGCCGCTTCGCCTTTCCCGTTGCCGCCCTCATGCTGCTGGCCGTCGCCGCCTGCGATCAGGCCAAGGCGCAGACCGTGCAGCGCACGCTGCCCGACGATGCCACGCTGCTCACGCTGTCGGAATCGGCCGAACGCGATGTCACGCCCGACACCATGCGCGCGCGCCTGATGGCGCAGGCAACGTCGGAGTCGGCCGCTGCCTCGCAGTCCGCCGTCAATGCCGCGATGACCCGCGCGCTCAACCGCGTGAAGGCCCTCGGGCTCGAGGTCGAGACCGGCAGTTATAATACCTATCAGGAGAGTCCGCCGCGGCCGCCGAACCTGCCGGCCGGGGCCAAGCCGCCGGCGCCGCTGTGGCGCGCGCAGCAGAGCCTGATCATCACCGCGAAGGACGATGCCAAACTGCTCGAAGCGGTCGGTGCGCTGCAGACCGAAGGTCTCGCCTTGCAGGAACTGGGCTACATGCTGTCGCGCGAGCAGCAGCGCGACCGGCAGGACGAGATGTTCGCGGAAGCCCTGCAGCGCCTGGCGGCGCGCGCCGAGAAGGCGGCTGCCGCACTCGGCATGCGTTTCGAAGGCTGGGCCCGCGTCGGTCTCAACGGCGGCATGGTGGGCCGTCCGGTCATGATGAAGGCGATGGCCGCTGCGCCGCGTCAGGATTTCGCGCCGCCGGTGGCGGCGGCCGGCGAGCAGACCATCAGTGTCACCGTGGACGGCGAAGCGATTCTTCGCCGTCGCTAGGTCAGGTCTTTCAACCCGCCCGGCGCTTCGATCAGCGCGCGGTAGCGCAGCCGTTCTCCGCGCACGACGACCGGTGCCTGCGCGATGTCGAGATCGCGGTACAGCGCCTCGATCCGCGCCGGCTCGGGATGTTCCAGGATCAGCGATTGTAGCCGCGCGCCGGCATCGGCCATCGTCGCCACCGACGGCGGCTTGCCGAGCCGGTCGATCACCGAAGGCGCCGCGCCATCCAGCGGCAGGGAGCCATCGTCGGGGATCGCGAAGCAGAAGCTGCCATTGGCGCTGCTGAACTCGACCTTGTGGCCGAGCAGGTCTCCGTGCCGCGCCAGCACGGCGTCGATATCGCTGGTGCGCGCCACCCAGCCGCGCAGGCGCCGGCCGTTCTCCCAGTCGGCGCGCACCTGTACCGGATCGTCGAGGCCGAACCAGCGGGCGCGGGTGGGCCGCGGTGCTTCCGCGTTCACGGCGATGATTTCCAGATAGACAGCCTCACCCAGTCTCAACAGGTGATTGTGCGTGCCCATATCCGGATGCCGGCGTCCGAACGGCACATCGATATCGAGGCATGTCCTGACATGCGCCACACCTTCGGCCAGCGTGGGTGCAATGACGGCGATATGGTCAAGCTGCAGCATCTGCCTGTCTTAAAGGCAGGGCCGGCCTTCGGTCCAGACTCCCTCATGGGCGAGGAGGTTACGTCGCCCTCACCGGCACCGACACCCCGCATTTCTATTTCCGGTCTACGCAGCGGGGCGGCTAATCGCCGCAGCTCGGTTAACCATATCGGCCTTGGACACCTGCATCTTGTGGCGACACGGAACAATGCTTGCGGTTGCGGAATACCGCCCCTAAATAGAGGCGCTTCCTTGCGAGACCGAACTTTGCCTGCCGCACCGCTGCCATCGAACGAAGCTGCCCGTCTCGCCGACCTGCGCAGTTTCGGCATTCTCGACACGCCCTACGATCCGCGCTTCGATCGGCTGGCGCAGCTGGCGGCGCGCGTCTTTGGCACCTCGGGCGCGGCCATCACGCTGCTCGATGCCGACCGGCTGTGGTTCAAGGCGCATGTCGGCGTCGATGTGCGCGAACTGCCGCGCGCCGCCGGCTTCTGTTCCTGGACGATCCTCGGCGACGAAGTCTGTGTCGCCGAAGATATGCAGGCCGATGCGCGCTTCGCCGACAATCCGCTGGTCGCAGTGGCACAGGGCGGCCTGCGCTTCTATGCCGGTGCGCCGCTGATCAGCCGCGACGGCCACTGTATCGGCGCGATGGGAATCTTCGATCCCGCCCCTCGCCGCTTCGACGATACGCAGCGCACGCATCTGAGGGAATTCGCTGCACTGGCGATGGATGCGCTGGAACTGCATCGCGCGCTCTCGGAAACCGAGGCGGCGCGCGAGGAGGCCATGCTGGCCTCGCGTTCGAAGGGCGAATTCCTCGCCTTCATGAGTCACGAACTGCGCACGCCGCTGAATGCCGTGATCGGTTTCGCCGAGATGCTGCAAAGCGAGGCCTACGGCCCGCTCGGCGATCACCACTACAAGGATTACGCCGGACTGATCCGCCAGGCCGGCCAGCATCTGCTGGAAGTGATCAACTCGATTCTCGATCTCAGCCGCATCGAGGCCGGCAAGATGACGCTGACGCTCGACCGGCTGAAAGCGGTCGACGAGGCCGATGCGGTGATCTCGCTGCTGCTGACCCAGGCGCGGCAGAAGGAACTGTCGCTGGTGATGGATGCCAGCCTGCATGGTCTGCCGGCTTTGCAGGCCGACCGCAGCGCCTTCCGTCAGGTGCTGCTCAACCTGATCTCCAATGCGATCAAGTTCACGCCGGCCGAGGGACGCATCGTTGTCAGCGGCGCCGTGCAAGACGGGAAGCTGCGCATCAGCGTCGGCGATGACGGGCCCGGTATCGCGCCGGCCGATCTTGTGCGGCTCGGCGAGGCCTTCTACCAGGCCGGCCCGAAGAACCAGCGCCGCCAGGGCTCGGGGCTCGGTCTGGCGATCTCGCACCGTCTGATGGCGCTGCATGGCGGCAAGCTGAAAATCGAAAGCCAGCTCGGCCGCGGCACGACAGCCACGATGATCTTTCCCTGCAAGCAGGACTAGGTCCTCACTCGCAAAACTAAAACGTCATCCTCGGGACAAGCCCGAGGGTGACGGTTGGAGGTGGCGGCGGTAAAATGACGCCAGCATCCCGGAGGACATACGATGTTGCGCTCTCTATTCGTTGCCGCTCTTCTCGCTTTCAGCGTTTCGCTCTCCGCCCAGGCTGCCGATCTGGCGAAACCCAAAGGTCCGGTCGTGCTGACCGTCCATGGCAAGATCGCCAATGCCAATCGCGGCGCGCTGAACGATTTCGAGGATGCCTTCTTCAAATTCGGCAGCGTGTCTTTCGACAAGGCCGCGCAGTTCGATCTGCCGATGCTGGAAAAGCTCGGCATGAAGACGCTCACGGTGAAATACGATACCTGGCCCAAGGCGTATAAGTTCGAAGGTCCGCTGCTCGCCGATGTGCTGAAGGCGGCGGGCGCCAACGGCAAGACGGTGAAGGTCTATGCGCTGGACGGTTATGGCGCCGAAATCCCGGTCGCCGAGCTGCAGCAGTATGGTGTCCTGCTCGCGCTCAAGGCCGATGGCAGATATCTCGGCCTGGGCGACCGTGGACCGACCTGGGTGGTCTATCCGCGCAACGACAAGCATCCGGCGCTGAAAAGCCATGACGATGCCAAATGGGTCTGGTCGGCGCTGCGGGTCGAGGTCGAGTAAGCCGCTTCAGCTATAAGGCATTGATTCTTATAAGCTAAATTGCCAACCGGCCGCGCGACTGCAGGCGCGGCCAGCACGGCCGCCGAATCGCGCCATGCGCCTGACACTGCTTGATTTTCCGGCCCGTCGCGCGCATGTTCTCGCCCGCGCTTGCAGAGCGCAGCTGAAGCCGCGCCGCCCCGGCGCGCGATGATCGTATTTTCAGAGGTTGAATGGCGAAGGAAGAATTGCTGGAATTCCCCGGCGTGGTGGACGAGTTGCTGCCCAATGCCATGTTCCGGGTGAAGCTCGATAACGGCCATGAAGTGCTGGCCCATACCTCGGGCAAGATGCGCAAGAACCGCATCCGCGTGCTGGCGGGCGACAAGGTCATGGTGGAAATGACCCCCTACGACCTGACCAAGGGCCGCATTACCTTCCGCTTCAAGTAAGCCTGATCCGGGGCCGGAACCGTGGCCAAGCCACTCCTTGTTCTGGCCTCAGCATCGCCGCGTCGCCGCGACCTGCTGAAGCAGATCGGTATCGTGCCGGACGAGATTCTCGCCGCCGATCTCGACGAAACCCCGCAAAAATCCGAACTGCCGCGTGAACTGGCGCTGCGGCTGTGCCGGGCCAAGGCGCAAGCCGTGGCGAAACTGCGCCCGGATGCCCTGGTGCTGGCCGCCGACACCGTGGTCGGCCTGGGCCGCCGCATCCTGCCCAAGGCGGAAACGCCTGAGCAGGTCTCCGACTGCCTGAAACTGCTGTCGGGCCGCCGCCACACCGTCACCACCGGACTCTGCCTGATCCATCCCGGCGGACGCAATGCCGCCCGCACGGTCGAAACAAAAGTGCGTCTGCGCCGGCTCGAAGCCGCCGAGATTGCCGCTTATGTCTCGGGCGGCGAAGGGCTGGGCAAAGCCGGCGGCTATGCCATCCAGGGCCGGGCCGAGGCCTTCATTCCCTGGATCGGCGGCTCGTATTCGAATGTCGTTGGCCTGCCGCTGGCCGAAACCGCCGGCCTGCTGCGCGGCTTTGGCTATCCGATTCTTTAACGAATCCAGCTATAAACAGGTCCGATGGCCAACGAACTGCTGATCGATGTCGGACTGACCGAAACGCGTGTCGCCCTGGTCGAGGACGACCGCCTGGTCCACCTCGATCTGGAGCGGCCGGAGCGCGATTCCGCGCTGGGCGCGATCTTTCTGGGCCGCGTGCGCCGGATCGAGAAGGGGCTGCAGGCCGCCTATGTCGATATCGGGCTCAGCCGCGACGGCTTTCTCGGCCGCGACGATCTGGTCGATGCCGGCGACAAACCCATCGAACAGTGCATCCATGAAGGCGAAACCGTTCTGGTGCAGGTCACGCGCGATCCGGTCGGCGAAAAGGGCGTCAAGCTGAGCTGCCATATCGCGCTGCCCGGACGTTTCCTGTCGCTGACGCCGTTCGATCCCGCCGTGCGCGTCACCAAGCGGATCAGCCAGGATGCCGAACGCATGCGGCTCGCCGCCGTGATGCAGAGCCTGATGGCCCTGGCCGACCAGACGCCGCTCGAAGTCACGGCGCGTTTGCAGCGTGAGGTCAATGTCCGACTGCAGCATCGCGCTGGCGACCGCCGCATCGTCAAGACGGCGAACCACGATCCTGAGCGGCGCAACGGCGACGAGCGCCGCAAGCGCATGGGCTGCATCGTCAACGCCAATGCCGATGGCGTGTCGAAGGAAGAATTGCTGGCCGACCTGCAGCGTCTGCGCTCGCGCTGGATCGCGGTCGAACAGCAGCGCGCCAAAGCCGCCGCCAGCGGCGAGGCGCCGGCCGAATTGTGGCGCGAGATGGGCCCGGTGGGCCGCGCGCTACGCGATTATGTCGGCGCCAAGCTGGACCGCATTCGCGTCAATGCCGCGGCCGGCTTCGCCGAGGCGCGTGCCTGGCTGTTCGAGCATGCGCCGAATTATGTCTCGAAACTGGAACGGTTCGACGATCCGGCCGGACTGTTCGAGCTGTTCGAGATCGAGGGCGATATTGCGGCGGCACTGGGCCGCCAGATCGAGCTGCCGTCGGGCGGCAGCATCGTGTTCGGCGAGACCGAAGCGCTCACCGCCATCGATGTCGATTCCGGCCGGGCTTCGGCGCGCGGCCATGCCTTCGAGGAACAGGCGCTCAAGATCAATCTGGAGGCCGCCACCGCCATTGCGCGCCAGCTGCGCCTGCGCGGTATCGGCGGCATCGTGGTGATCGATTTCCTGCATATGGAAAATGCCGCCTACCGCGCCCGCACGGTGAATGCGCTGCGCGAGGCGCTGAAGCGCGATCCGGCGCCCACCAAGGTTCTGGGCATGTCGGCGCTCGGCCTGGTTGAGATGACCCGGAAGCGGGTCGGCGAGCCCCTGGCCGCGCGCCTGTTCGAGGATTGCCCGACCTGCGACGGCGACGGTCGCCTGCCGTCGCTGCCCTCCGTTTTGGCCGAACTGCTGCGCCGGACCTGGCGCGAGGCCCATGGCAGCCCGGGCGGCAAGCTGGAAATCGCCTGTGCGCCGGATGTCGCCGCGCTGTTCGATCCCGACCTGAAGGCCAAGCTGGAGCGCCAGATCGGCGCCGTGGTCCAGGTCAAGCCGGAGGCGGGTCGCCGCCGCGAATCCTTCTCGGTCGGCCGGCTCGGCCGCTGACGGGCGCGACGCCGCAGCCTATATTTCCGGCATGACCGCCACGAAAACCTGCCCGATCTGCGGCAAGCCATCCGCTCCCGACCGCACGCCCTTCTGTTCGCCGCGCTGCGCCGATGTCGATCTGAACCGCTGGCTGAAGGGCGCTTATGCCATTCCGGCTGTCGAAATCGACGAGGAAGACGAGTCGGAGCAACCGGGGGATGCAGCCGCCGAGGACGGCGGGACCCGGCACTGAGCCTTTCCGGGCGCCGGAACAGCCAGCGAAAGGGGTCTTTGGCCGATTCGGAGACCGCCTGTTGCAGAACTGCATCACCGGGCGAAAATCCGGGGCTTTACCCCGGGCGGCGGGTGCCGGCCGTCACGGTCCTCTGGATTGCGCTTGCGCCGGAATGGCGGATGCTCGATAAGATAAGTCTAAGAATAATAAAGAAGGTTCCAGCATCATGTCTGTTGCCCCGCGCGAGTTCGGCCAGCGCATGCCCCAGTGGAAGGCCCTCGCGGCAGTTGCACTCCTGTCCACCGGATTGCTCACCGCCTGCGCCACGCCGCCAGCCGATCCTCAGGCGCGCGCCGATTTCGATGCCGTGAACGATCCGCTCGAGCCGGTGAACCGCGCGCTGTTCGAATTCCATCAGGTGGTCGATCACTTCGTCCTGAAGCCGGTCGCTTTCGTGTACGCCAATCTGATCCCGCAGCCGTTGCAGACCAGCATTCGCAGCGCGCTGATCAATCTGAAGTCGCCGGTGATCCTGGCGAATGATCTGCTGCAGGGCGAGACTGCGCGCGCCGGCGACACATTGCAGCGCTTCGCTATCAATTCCACCGTTGGCGTGCTGGGCCTCTACGACGCCGCCGACAAGTGGTTCGGCATCCCGCCGCATACCGAAGACTTCGGCCAGACTCTGGCCACCTGGGGCACTGGCGAAGGCCCGTATCTCTTCATCCCGATCTTGGGCCCGTCCAATCCGCGCGACCTGACCGGTGTGGTGGTCGACTCGGTGGCCGATCCGGTGAACTGGTATCTGAACAATACCGACCGCGAAGGCTTGATCTACGCCCGCACCATCGTCACCGGTATCGATGCGCGCGCCCAGCTGCTCGAGACACTCGACGCGCTGGAGAAAACGTCGCTCGACTATTACGTCACCCTGCGCACGGTCTATCGTCAGCGTCGCGCCGACGAGATCGCCAATCGCGCCTCCAAGCAGCCGAATGTGTCGCCGACCTCGATCAGCCGCGCTGCAGATGCCGGCAGCGAGATCGAGAAGCTGCCGGTCAAAGAGTAAGCGATCCGACCGGATCAACAAAAACGGCGCGTCGCAAGACGCGCCGTTTTCGTTTGTGCGGTGAAAACTCGGTCGTGCGAATCTATCGTCATTCCCGCGTAAGCGGGGGTCCAGTCTCTGAGCCATACGTGTGTTGCAGTCTGGGCTCCCGCCTTCGCGGGAGCGACGATGAAATCGTCACGCCTGCGCGGTCCTCAATACGCAGGTCGCCGGAAATCTGACGGTGACGCGGGTACCCTGCTGCGGCGCCGAGGCGACGCTGATGCTGCCGCCATGCAGGTCGATCAGCTTGCGGCAGATATTCAGGCCCAACCCGCTGCCTTCGCTGCGCCGGATACCGGCATCGGCCTGCCAGAACGGTTCGAACACGCGTTCCAGATTCTCTTCGGCGATGCCGATGCCGGTATCGCTCACGGTCAATGCGATGCCGCCGTCTTCGGTCGCCCTGCCCTCTACCCTGATGCTGCCGCCGCCGGGCGTGAACTTCACCGCGTTGCTGAGCAGGTTGATCAGGATCTGCTTCACGGCGCGGGCATCCACCAGCATCGGCGGGAGGTCTTCGGGCAGGGCATTCGCCAGTTGCAGTCTGGCCTCGCGTGCGCGCCCGCGGACCAGACGCAGGCTGTCATCGACCAGATCGCGCGGATCGTGTTGCTGCAGTTCCAGTTCGAAACGGCCGCTTTCGATCTTCGAGACGTCGAGGATATCGTTGATCACGCCGAGCAGATGATGGGCGCTGCCGCTGATGTCCTGCGCGTATTCGAAATACTTGGCCGATTCCGCGCCCAGCATGCGGCCGGCGATCATGTCGGCGAAGCCGATGATGGCATTCAGCGGCGTGCGCAATTCGTGGCTCATATGCGCCAGGAACTCGCTCTTGGCACGGTTGGCGGTTTCGGCCACTTCGCGCTGACGCGCATAATTCTCCGCCAGCCGTTCGCGCACCTCGGCCTGTTCGCGCAGGGCGGCTTCCAGTCTTTTGCGCTCGGTGATCTCTGTGGCGATGCTGCCGACCGCCAGAAGGCTGCCGTCCTGGTCGAAGATCGGGAATCGCACCAGCATGTAGTCGCGCAGACTGCCTTTGATATCGGGAACGCGCATGTCGTAGGTCTGCGGCCGGCCCAAGCGTGCGGTTTCTTCCACCTGCTGGGTCAGACGCGAGGCGAGTTCCGGCCGGAAAATTTCCGTCGCGAAACGGCCGATCAGATCCTCCTCGCTGCGCTGGAACTGCTGGGCAAAATGCCGGTTCACCATCAGATAGCGGCCCTGCGGGTCCTGCAGCGTCATCACCAGCGGCGGATTGTCCATCATCCCGCGCAGCAGCGATTCGGTGGCGATGCGCCGCTTGAGTTGTCGCCAGGTGCCCCAGACCGCGGCGATGGCGCCGAGCGTAACGATGCCGAACAGGATCGCGAAACCGATGGCGGCGCGCGGCCAGCCGCGGTCGAGCGGCAACTGCTCGAGCTGCAGCAGCAGGGTGATCGGCAGGTCTTTCAGTTTTGCCCAGTAGAGCGGCTCCGCTTCGGTGGCGCGGTAGCCCTGGTTCCCGCTGGTGAAGTCGAGCAGGCCGGCCAGCTGCACGGCGCGCTGCTGCGGCCAGCCGGTGATCAGCCGACCCTCGTCATGCACCAGCGCCAGCGTGGTCACGGGCAGCGGCGAATAGCCGGGATCGAGCAGGGCACGCAGGTCGATGTCCAGCGTGGCGATCAGCACGCCGGCAAAACTGCCATCGGCCCTGGCGATGCGGCGGCTGAGCCAGATGCGCGGATCGCCCGGCAGCTGGGCTGCTACGATCTGCTGGATCGTACCCTGGCGATGGCGCTGGAAATCCGGATGCCAGCCGATCTCCAGCGGCATTGAACCTTCGCCGACCGCGAACCAGAACTCGCCGCGTTCGTTGAAGACATGCACCGACTGCACATGCGGCATGATGGCGATGCGGTCGGTCAGCAGCGCGATCACGGCATCGCTCGGTGTCAGGCCGCGATTGATGCGGTCGCTGGCTTCGGCGGCGGCGAATTGCAACAGAAGATCGGCGACGTCGATCTGGCGCTGTGCGGCATCGGCCAGCGTGCGTGTCAGTCCGGCGCCCTCCAGCACGACGCGATCCTGCTCGCTGCCGCGCAGGTTGAGCACCAGCGACAGCGCCAGCCCGCCGGTGGCGAGCAACAGCAGGACCACGGCCACGATCAGCGCTACGAAACCGCGCGGCAGGCTGCCGCGCCAGCGGCGCGGCATCGCAGTGTCCGTTGCAGTTTCTCGCGTCGTCATGCCGGGTCGGTTCTCTCCCCGGGCTTTCGCCCTCGGGCCAGTTTGTCACACTCGGTCGACGAACGACAAAACCTTTCCTGCCCGCACAGGTTATTATCCGATTACCGGTCCGCCTCGGGGCCGCCGGCTACGGCCGGTGGGGAAACCAGGCCTTGTCGGCCTGTGCGCCCAGGCGGGCCAGCTCGGGCTGCGTCATGCGATAGGGCAGCCATTCGGTCTTATGGTGGATGCCGAGGCGATGATAGAAGTCGCGCGTCGGATTCCAGTCCAGCACATTGAGATCGAGGCGTTTGCAACCGCGTGCATCGGCGATGGCGGCCAATGCCGTAATCAGCTGGCGGCCCAGACCGTGGCCGCGCGCGCTTTCCAATACGAACAGGTCTTCGACGAAGAGTCCGGCGCGACCCTCCCAGGTCGAGTAGTTATGGAAGTAGAGCGCGAAGCCGACCGGCTGGCCGTCGAGTTCGGCGATCAATGCTTCGAAACGTTTCTCCGGTCCGAAGCCGTCGCGGCGGAAATCCTCGGCCGTGGCTTTCACCGTGCTCAGCGGTTCCTTCTCGTAGATCGCCAGGGCCTGTACCAGCGACAGAATCGTTTCGGCATCCGCGATGGTGGCGGGGCGGATCAGGGTCTTCGGCATGCTTACGCTTTCTTCGTCGTTTGGGATGATATTTGCGAGGCACCAGGCTGTTTCATCGCGGCGACCAGCGCTTCGCCGAACAGCGTGAATTCCTTGGCGCGCTGCGTGCCGCGTCGCCAGGCCAGTCCGATATGGCGCGACGGTGCGCCATCCCTGTGACCGTCATTCAGCAGGCGGGTCGTCACGTCCGTGCCGCGCAGGATGCCGGCATCCAGTGCCAGCCGCGGCAGCAGCGTAACGCCGAGACCGCTATCGACCATTTGCACCAGTGTGTGCAGCGAGGTTGCGGCAAAGCCGTCGCGGCGCGGCGAGGGCGGCAGGCGGCAGGCGGCGAGGGCGTGGTCGCGCAGGCAATGGCCGTCTTCCAGCAGCAGCAGCGGTGCGTCGCTCAGTTCGTCAAGCTTCACGCTGCTGCGGCGCGCCAGCGCATGATCCTCGCGGCAGGCGACCAGGAAATCGTCTTCCAGCAGCGTCATCGTATCCAGCGCACCGCCTTCGTAGGGCAGCGCGATCAGCAGCAGGTCCAGCTTGCCGGCCTGCAGCTGTTCGACCAGCCGAGCGGTCAGGTCTTCGCGCAGGAACAGGCGCAGATCGGGAAACCGCTTGCGTAAGGACGGCAGCACGCGCGGCAGCAGGAAGGGCGAAATGGTCGGAATCACGCCGAGCCGCAAAGGGCCGCTCAGCGGCACGGATGCCGCCCGCGCCAGCAGCACCATGTCCTCCGCCCGGCCCAGCAGTTCGCGCGCCCGGCCGGCCAGATCCTCGCCCAGCGGCGTCAGCACGACTTTTCTTTTGGTGCGGTCGACCAAAGCCGCCCCGAGCTGGGTTTCCAGTTCCTGAATCCCGGCCGAGAGCGTCGACTGGGTGACGAAACAGGCTTCGGCGGCCCGGCCGAAATGCCGGTTTTCCGCCAGAGACACCAGATACTGCCATTGCCGCAGCGAAGGAGAGACAAGCATGAGGGTTATGTAATCGATAGAACCGATTATTTCTATCGGAATTATCTGTTTGAACGATATTTAGAAAGCATCTAATTATCACTTCGAGCGGAACAAGACCCGCGCAGGCCGCTTTTTGCCTGCCGCGGGGACCGGCCCGCCGCCCCCAGATCGGCCAGAGATGGCCTCACCAAGAGCAAGCAAAGTAGAGGAGCGACTTACCCATGCTGACCATCGGCGACAAGTTTCCCGCCTTCAACCTGAAGGCCGTCGTTTCGACCGACTCGAAGAAGGCCTTCACCGACATCTCGAGCGAGTCCGACAAGGGCAAGTGGAAGGTCGTGTTCTTCTGGCCGAAGGACTTCACCTTCGTCTGCCCGACCGAGATCGCCGCCTTCGGCAAGCTGAACGGCGACTTCAACGACCGCGACACCGTCGTCTACGGCGTGTCGACCGACAGCGAATTCGTGCACCTGGCCTGGCGCAACAACCATGCCGACCTGAAGGATCTGCCGTTCGCCATGCTGGCCGACATCAAGCGCGAGCTGAGCCAGAATCTCGGCATCCTCGACAAGGCCGAGGGCGTCTGCCTGCGCGCCACCTTCATCGTCGATCCGGAAGGCATCATCCGCTTCGTCTCGGTGAACGACCTCAGCGTCGGCCGCAACCCGGCCGAAGTGCTGCGCGTGCTCGATGCGCTGCAGACCGACGAACTCTGCCCCTGCAACTGGCAGAAGGGCGAAGAGGTTCTGAAGGCCGCGTAAGCGACGCCAGACTCAGGTTCTCGCCGCGTCGTCCATGCAGATGGACACGCGGCGAAAGCCTCCCCGACTGCAAGACGAATAAAAAAGGATTCCGCCATGAGCCTCGACAGCCTGAAGAACCGCCTGCCCGACTATGCCAAGGACCTCAAGCTCAATCTGGGATCTCTGGCCACCGAACCGGGCCTGACCGAACAGCAGCGCGCCGGCACTTTCATCGCCACCGCGCTCGCCGCGCGCCAACCCAGTGTGATCCAGGCCATCATGGCCGAATTCGCGCCGAAGCTGTCGCCGGAAGCGCTCGAAGCCGCCAAGGCTGCTGCCGCGATCATGGGTATGAACAACATCTACTATCGCTTCGTGCATATGATGGCCCATCAGCCGAGCGCCAATTACAAGACCATGCCGGCCAAGCTGCGCATGAACGTGATCGGCAAGCCGGGCGTCGACAAGGTCGATTTCGAACTCTGGTCGCTCGCCGTCTCCGCCGTGAATGGTTGCGGCATGTGCGTCGAAAGCCACGAGGCGCAGCTGCGCAAGCATGGCCTGAGCGAGGAACAGGTGCAGCAGGCGGTGCGGATCGCCGCCGTGGTACATGCGGTCGCTGCCGTAATCGATGGCGAACAGGCTCTCGCTGGCGACCTCGCCGCTGCCGCCGAGTAATTCCGACGCAGATCCGTCCGGGCTCTTCGCCCCTCCGCCTGGACGGTGTTCCCACGGCTGCCATCGCAAGATGGCAGCCGTTTTCTGTGTCCGAATGAGCGGCGGCCGCTTTTTCCAGCAGAACCGCCCTTAGGATTAGGATGAGTCGGGGTCTATCAACTCTCGCTGTCCGCGTGCAAAAGCGGGGCGCAGGACCAGCCTTCGGATGTTATTTCGCGGTAACCCGGGAAAATCCGTGTTGGGAGCAGCGCGCAGCCTCGGCTAAGGTGCGGCGCAGCAACCTGCCTGTCCGGCCTTCATTCGGGGTGACGTCATGCGTATCCGTGCCAGCTTTCTTGTTTTCATCGGCATCATCGGCCTGATCGTGCTCGGCCTGGCCGGCTGGGTCATCAAGGACGGCTATAACGAGCGCGCTAACGCGATCAATGCACGCGGTCTCGCGGCGACTCAGGGTGAATTGCTGCGCCTCGTCGAGCTTATCGGCATCGAACGCGGCGCCTATAACGCTGCGCTGCGCGACGAGAAGACCACGGATCCGAATGGCGACTTCATCGCCAAGCCGCGCAAGACCACCGACGATACCATCGCCGCCGCGCTGAACGCGGCGCGTGCCTCCGGCCATCCGGCCATCGACCTCCCGGCGATCCAGGCGCTGCAGGCCGGCCTGCAGGACTGGCGAAAGAAGGTCGAGGCCGCCATCGCGCGCCCGCTGGCCGAGCGGCCGGCCGATGTGATGAACGGCTATGTGCCGGCGCTGGCCGAGATGGTCGGCAAGTTGACGCCGCTGCTGAACCGGATCGATTCCGCGATCAGCCGGTCCGACGACGATGTGGCACTGCCGATGACGATTGCCCGCCTGGCCGCCGACATGCGCGCCGAGGCCAGCATCCGCGGCACCACGACGGTGAATGTGATTGCCTCGGGCAAGCCGTTTCCACCGGCCACGCGCATTTTCGTCGCCGAGCAGAGCGGCAAGGTCGATGCGATCTGGGCCCGTATCGTCATGGCGATGGGGATGATCGATGCCTCGGCCAATCTGAAGGAAAAGGTCGAGCAGACGCGCAAGGGCTTCTATGTCGATCTCAAGCAGCTGCTCGACTCGGTCTACGGCGCCAGCGACAAGGGCGAAGCCTATCCCTTCGCCAATATCACCGAATTCCGCAACAAGCAGAATCCGCTGCTGTACACTGCTGGCTATTTGCGCGATGCCGCGATCGAGGACGCGCTCAAGGTCGCCGACACCCTGATTGCTGAGCGTACGCGGCATGTCATGATCGAATCCATTATTGCGTTGCTCTCGGTCTGCATTCTGGTCATCGGCACGATCTTTTTCCTGCGTCGCGTGATCGCGCCGCTGGGCACCATGACTGTCACGATGACCCGGATCGCGGAAGGCCACTCGGCCGAGATCGGTTATGCCGACCGCACCGACGAGGTCGGCGATATGGCCAAGGCGCTCACTGTCTTCCGCCGCAATGCCGACGAGAAGGCAAAACTGGAAGCCGATGAGCGCGTGCGTGCCGATGCCGAACGCGGTCGTCTGGCCGAACAGCGCGAGACCGAGGCGGCGATCAGCCGCGAGATCGCCCAGTTCTGCATGGCGGTCGGCGACGGCGATTTCTCGCGCCGCATCGATATGGCTGGCAAGGACGGCGTATTCCGCGACCTGTCGCAGCAGATGAACGGCCTGGCCGATACGCTGCAGAGCGTGCTGAACGATCTCGGCCGCGTGCTGCAGGGTCTCAGCCACGGCGATCTCACAGCCACTGCCTCGGGCCAGTATAAGGGGGCGTTCGGCGATCTGGCCGGCGCTGCGCGCGAGACCGTGTCGCGCCTGCGGGATTTCGCCGGCAAGCTGGCAGAGAGCGCGGAGATGGTGCGCACGGCTTCGGCCGAGATTTCCAGCGGCAGCCAGGATCTGGCGCAGCGCACGGAGTCGCAGGCGGCCAGTATCGAAGAAACCGCCGCCTCGATGCATGAGATCACCACCACGGTGAAGCAGAATGCCGACAATGCGCAGGCGGCCAACCAGCTGGCGACAGCAGCCCGCGATACCGCCGAGAAGGGCGGCAGCGTGGTGGCCAATGCCGTCACGGCCGTGACGCAGATCGAGGACAGCGCGCGCAAGATTTCCGATATTGTCGGCCTGATCGACGAGATCGCCTTCCAGACCAATCTGCTGGCACTGAATGCCTCGGTGGAAGCGGCACGCGCGGGTGAAGCTGGTAAGGGCTTTGCGGTGGTGGCGCAGGAAGTGCGCGCCCTGGCGCAGCGTTCGGCCAATGCGTCGAAGGACATCAAGGCGCTGATCACCGAGTCGAATGCGCAGGTGAAGACCGGCGCCTCGCTGGTCAATCAGACCGGCGCTTCGCTGACGGAGATCGTCACGGCCATCAAGAAGGTCAGCGATATCGTCGCCGAGATCGCCGCCGCCTCGCGCGAACAGGCCACCGGCCTCGACCAGATCAATACCGCCGTTGGCAGCATGGACGAAATGACCCAGCGCAACGGCGCGCTGGTCGAAGAAACCTCGGCCTCGGCCCAGGCGCTGGCCGATCAGGGCCGGCAACTCGCCGAACTGGTCGGTTTCTTCCGTACCGGCGCTGCACCGGCAGCCGCGCCACGACCGGTCGCGGCGGCACCAGCAGCTTCGGCCCCGACGTCCGCTGCGCCGAAGCCGGCTGTGGCTGCGTCCAAACCAGTCGCCAAACCGACGCAGCCGGCGCCGCGTCCGGCCCCGGCGCCGGCCAATGCTGACGAGGATTGGCAGGAATTCTGATCCGCTTGCCTTTCGACAAATCAGACGCCATATGAGGAAAAGCCGGGACGACCCGGCTTTTTCTTTGACATATCGGGCGGGGACGACCCTGCCGCAGAGCGCCGCATGGCCTCTCGCAGAGCGAAGGAGAAATTCGCCATGGCATGGATCATCCTGCTCATCGCAGGCCTGACCGAGATCGGCTGGGCCGTCGGCCTGAAATACACCGAAGGTTTCACCCGGCTATGGCCCAGCGTCTTCACTGGCGCCTCGATGGTGCTGAGCCTCGTGCTGCTCGGGCTGGCGCTGAAGACGCTGCCGCTCGGCACGGCCTATGCGATCTGGACCGGCATCGGCACGGTCGGCACTGCGATCCTCGGCATCTATCTGTTCGGCGAAAGCGCCGCCGTACTGCGGCTGGTCTGCATCGGGCTGATCGTCGCCGGCATCGTCGGCTTGAAGCTGGTGACACCGGCTTGAAGCAAGACATGGATGCCCGGGTCAAGCCCGGGCATGACACATAAAGTTTAGCTGTCATGGCCGGACTTGTTCCGGCCATCCACGCCTTACTTCAAACCTCCAGCCACTCCTTGCGGATGGCGGCATTGTCCTTGAGCTGCTGCGGCGTGCCCTCGAAGACCATGTGGCCGTGGCCCATCACATAGAGTCGCTGGCAGATCTTGAGCGCAATCGTCAGTTTCTGCTCGACCAGCAGGATGCTGACACCGCGGCTGGCGATGCGTTCCAGCAGCTCGGCCACGCGCTCCACCATCATCGGCGACAGACCCTCGGTCGGTTCATCCACCATGATCAGGTCGGGGTCGCCCATCAGCGTACGGCACATGGTCAGCATCTGCTGCTCGCCGCCCGACAGCACGCCGGCCTGGGTGTCGGCGCGCTCTTCCAGGCGCGGGAAGATCTCGAACATGTCCTGCATCGACCAGCGGCCGCTGGCCTTGGTATCCTTTTGGCCGAGATAGAGATTCTCGCGCACCGTCAGCGCCGGGAAGATGTCGCGGTTCTCGGGCACGTAGCCCAGCCCGAGCCGCGCGATCTCATGCGGTTTCTTGCCGGCGATCTCGGCACCCTTGAACAGGATCGAGCCTTGCGGCGGCACATCGCCCATGATCGCCTTGATCGTGGTCGAGCGGCCGACGCCGTTGCGCCCGAGCAGCGAGACGATCTCGCCGGTCTTCACCTCGAAACTCACACCATGCAGGATATGGCTCTTACCGTAATAGGCGTGCAGGTCGCGGACTTGCAGCATTGCGCTTGTCATGTCAGTGCTCCGCTTCCCCATGAGAGTCTAGGGCCTGGCCGAGATAGGCTTCCTGCACCGCCTTGCTGTTGCGGATATTGACCGGCGTGTCGGAGGCGATGATCTGGCCGTAGACCAGCACCGAGATACGGTCCGCCAGATCGAACACCACGCCCATATCGTGTTCCACCATCACCAGCGTGCGGCCTTCCGTCACCTTGCGGATCAGGTTGACGAAATGTGCCGTCTCCGACCGGCTCATGCCGGCGGTCGGCTCGTCCAGCATCACCACCTCGGCACCGCCGGCGATGGTGATGCCGATTTCCAGCGCGCGCTGTTCGGCGTAAGTCAGGAAGCTGGCCGGCAGCATGGCGCGGTCGGCCAGGCCGATCTGCTGCAGGATCGCCATGGCGCGGTCGTTGGCATCCTTCAGTTTGCGTGTGTTGTGCCAGAAGGAATAGCGATAGCCCAGATGCCACAGCACGCCGCAGCGCACATTCTCGAATACCGTCATGCGCGGAAAGATGTTGGTGACCTGGAACGACCGGGAAAGTCCGCGCCGGTTGATCTGGTAGGGTTTCAGCCCGGTGATATCCTCGCCGTTCAGGCTGATATGGCCCTCGCTCAACGGGAAGCGGCCCGAGATCAGGTGGAACAGTGTGCTTTTGCCGGCGCCGTTCGGCCCGATGATGGCGTGGCGTTCGCCCTTGCCGATCTCCAGCGACACGCCGCGGATGATCGGTGTGATGCCGAAGGATTTATGGACGTCGTGCAGACCCAGAGCAGAGGAGAGCGGCGCGGTCATTTGCCAGCCTCCGGCTTATTGCTTTCTGGGCCATGTGCCGCATCCGAATAGGCCGCCGCCATGCGCGGCCCCCAGAGCCTGCCGAGATAGAGCCCGCCGGCCATCAGCACCAGCGCCACGATCCAGGGCAGCACGGCGTTGGAATTGTAGGCGAGGCCGAACAGTTTCATCGCCGGGCCCTCGGTGGCGGTCTTCACCAGCTGGTGATGCGCCGTCTCAATCAGCGCTACCAGGCCGGCGACGCCCATCAGCGCCGGTACCAGCATGACGCCATAGGCCGGCACGATCTGCAGCAGGGTGCCGCGCTGCCACAGCGGCAGATGCAGCATGATCAGGCCGGCCATGCCGCCGGGCGCGAACATCACCATCGCGATGAAGAGCAGACCGAAATACAACATCCAGGCGCCGGTCAGGTCGCTGAGGAAAACCTGTAGCAGCACGACCAGCACCGAACCGAGGATGGGTCCGACAAAATGGCCGATGCCGCCGATATAGGCCATCAGCAGCACCGAGCCCGACTGCGCGCCGGAAATGTTGACGGCATTCATCAGCTCGAAATTAATCGCAGCGAGACCACCAGCAATGCCGGCGAAGAAGCCCGAGATGCAGAAGGTGATGAAGCGGACCATCTGCGTCGAATAGCCGACGAATTCGGCGCGTTCGGGATTGTCACGCACGGCGTTGCACATGCGGCCCAGCGGCGTGCGGGTGAAGGCATACATCGCGATCATGCAGACGAAGCACCAGCTGGCGATCAGGTAATAGACCTCGATCTGCGGCCCGAAACGCACGCCCCACAGCGTCAGCATCTTGGTGCGGTTCGCCGTAATGCCTTCCTCGCCGCCGAAGAAGCCGCGCAGGATCAGCGACAGCGAGGCGATCAGTTCGCCCAAGCCCAGCGAGATCATGGCGAACACCGTGCCGGCGCGCCGCGTGCTGACCGCGCCGAAGATGAAGCCGAACAGCAAGCCCATCAGGCCGCCGACCAGCGGCACGACCGGCAGCGGGATGGGCAGCTTGTCGGCAGCGACAACGTTCATCGCATGCACGGCGAGAAAGCCGCCGAGGCCGTAATAGACCGCATGGCCGAAGCTGAGCATGCCGGTCTGGCCCAGCAGCATGTTATAGGCCAGCGAGAACACGATCATGATGCCCATCAGGCACATGGTTGTGAGCGCGGCGCCGGAGGTGAAAATCTTCGGCAGCACCAGCATCACGATCAGTGCGATCACCCAGATGCCGTAGCGCCGCAGCAGGTCGAGCGCCGGATTACCGCGTGCAGCAGCGAGAGTCATGTCGCTCATCTCAGCTCTCCCGCGTGCCCATCAGGCCCGTGGGCCGGAAGATCAGGATCAGCACCAGCATCAGATACGGCACCACCGGGCCGACCTGCGCCACCGTCACCTGCCACAGATCGCTCAGCATGCCCTGCACCGGCCGGGCCATGCCCAGCGCGGTCAGCGCATCGCCGAGCGAATAGTTGATGGCGATGGCGAAGGTCTGGATCAGGCCGATCAGTAGCGAGGCGATGAAGGCGCCGGGCAGCGAGCCGAGACCGCCGAAGACGACGACGACGAACAGGATCGGGCCCAGCACATGCGCCATGCTCGGCTGCGTCACCAGCGCCGGACCGGCAATCACGCCGGCAAGACCGGCGAGGCCAGAGCCGAAGCCGAACACCATCATGAACACTTTCGGCACGTTATGGCCCAGCATCGCCACCATATTCGGATGCGTCAGCGCCGCCTGGATGATCAGGCCGATGCGCGACCGCGTCAGGATCACCAGCAGCACTAGGAAGATCGCCACCGAGATCAGCAGCATGAACATGCGGAAGGCGGGATAGGTGGTGCCGAACAGTTCGAAGGCCGGGAAATCGAGCAGCTTTGGCACGCGATAATCCACCGGCAGCTTGCCCCAGACCATTTGCACCAGCTCCTCGATCACGAAGGCGAGGCCGAAGGTGAACAGCAGTTCGGGCACATGGCCCCATTTGTGCACGGTACGCAGGCCCCAGCGCTCGACCGCGGCGCCGATCAGCCCGACGCAGACCGGCGCGACGAACAGCGCGACCCAGAAATCGAGCCACTGGCTGATCTGGAAACCGAAATAGGCGCCCAGCATGTAGAAACTGGCATGGGCGAAGTTGAGCACGCCCATCATGGAGAAGATCAGGGTCAGGCCGCTGGCCAGCAGGAACAGCAGCATGCCGTAGAGAACGCCATTCAGCGTGGAGAAGATCACGAGTTCAAGCAAACGAACCCCCCGCCCGTCGTATACAGAATACCATGCCGCGCAGACGAAGCGGCCCCGGTGTTATCCGGGGCCGTCGCCAGTCTACTGCCGTCAGCTCGGCTTCGCCATCTTGCAACTGGTGGGCACGTCGGTCTCGGCCATCGGCACGGTGGCCGTCAGCTTCCAGCCCCAGCCGGTGTTTTCCTCGTCGAACTTCATGTCGCCGGCCATCGGGGTGAGCGCGGAGATGTAGATATTCTGGAAGAACTGATGGTCTTCGGCGCGCATATACGTGTCCTTGCCGTAGATGTCCTTGTGCTTCATGCCGCGCAGCTTCTCGACGAACACTTTCGGATCGTTCGATTTGGCCTCGTTCATGGCCCGGGCCAGCATCTGCATCTCGTTGCGCACGCGCGGATACCACCAGCCATGGTTCTGATGCTTCTTGCGGAAGTCTTCTTCCCAGGCGTGGTTTTCCTGGGTATTGATGTTGGCGATACCTTCGGTGATCTGGAACACCTTGTCCTTCAGGCCGGTCTGCTTCACCGAAGTCGGGCCGCCGGCGCCGCCGGCATAGTAGGTGTAGTAGTTCACCTGCAGGCCAGCATCTGCCGAGGCCTTGAGCAGCAGCGCGATGTCGCTGCCCCAGTTGCCGGTGATCACGGTATCGGCACCGCTGGCCTTGATTTTCGCGATATAGGGCGCGAAGTCGGTGATCTTGGCGAGCGGATGCAGTTCGTCGCCGACGATCTGGATATCCGGCCGCTTGGCCTTCAGCATCTCGTTGGCGGCTTTGCGCACGGCCTGGCCGAAGGAATAGTCCTGATTGATCAGGTAGACCTTCTTGATGTTCGGCTGGCCTTTGATGTAGGTGGTCAGCGCCTGCATCTTGATGTCGCTGTGCGCATCCCAGCGGAAATGCCAGTAGCTGCATTTGTCATTGGTGAAGGCCGGATCGACCGCCGCATAATTCAGATAGACCACTTCCTTGCCGGGATTGCGGTCGTTGTGCTTGTTGACGAAGTCGATCATCGCGGCAGCAGCGCCCGAGCCGTTGCCCAGCGTGAGAATGCGCGCGCCGGCATCGATCGCCTTTTGCGCGGCGATCACGGTTTCCTGCGGAGAGAGTTTGTTGTCGTAGGTCAGAAGTTCCATCTTCTGGCCGTTCACGCCGCCCGCGGCATTGATCCTGTCGATCATATACTGGAAGTGTTTTACGCCATGCTCGCCGATCGGCGCCATGGCGCCGGACAGCGGATCGATGAACGCGACCTTTACCTGCGCCATGGCGGGGCCAGCCAGCGCGGTCAATGCAACCCCGAACGCGAGCGCGGTCAGGCCTGTCCTGTAGCGAATCGGCATCGTTTCCTCCATCTGTTTTGTTGCGGCGGCGTTTGCTCCGCCGATTCACCGTCGTTGCGGCGAATGCCGTGGTCGCGTCGAGCTATGTTGCCTTGCGGCCGGCTCAAGCGCGGCGATCCCGATGCGGGCGGCTCGCCGTGACGGCGACCCAGCCCTGGCTGCACCGTAGGTCCATGGCCGGCGTGCGGCCCGGATAGCGGCGCTGCAAGCTGCCGATGACGACATGCCGCGTGGGTTGCGGCGGCGACGTCCGCGCCGGCCGCAGCCGTGCGAGGAGTTTCGCCAGCAACCGGCGCAGCAAAGACATGGCTATTTCACCATGGCCGCGTAGACCATGTCGCGCATCAGTGCGCGATAGGTCAGGCGCTGCTTGGGCGACTGCATCATGTAGACGACGAACATCTTTTCTTTCGGGTCGACCCAGAAATACGTGCCGCCCGCGCCGCCCCAGTAATAATCGCCGGGGCTGCCCGGATCGGCGGAAACGCCGGCGGCCGTACGCACGCCGAAGCCCAGACCGAAACCGTAGCCCGGGCCGGGCAGATAATACGGGCCCGGCGTCACCACGCTGCCCATATGGTCGGCGGTCATATAGGCGAGGATCTTCGGGCTCAGATAGCGCTTGCCGTTCTGCGCGCCACCATCCAGCAGCATCTGCAGGAAGCGCGCATAATCCATCGCCGTGCCGGTCAGGCCGCCGCCGCCGCCCTCGAACTTGCCGGCCTTGCGCGGATCGAAGAATTCGATGCCGCCGCCCAGGCTGCGGTCGTTGGCAAAGGGCTCGGCCACACGCGCCTGCTTGGCGGCATCGGTGACATAGAAGGCGGTGTCTTTCATACCCAGCGGCTTGAGCAGGCGGTCGTTGAGCGAATTGAACAGCGATTTGTTGTCCACGACTTCGACCACGCGGCCGAGGATATCGGTGGAATGGCTGTAATCCCAGACGGTGCCGGGCTGATAGGCCAGCGGCAGCTTGGCGATGCGTTCCGCGAATTCGGCATTGTCGGGATCGCCGTCCAGCACGCCGCCATACAGCGCCTTCACCGCACCGACGCCGAAGAAGCCATACGTAATCCCCGAGCTATGGCGCATCAGGTCCTGCACGCTCATCGCGCGGCGCGGCGCCACCAGTTCCAGCGTCGGCTTGCCGCCCGCCTCAGCGGCCGGCTTCTCGACACCGACCTGCACCTTGGCAAAAGAGGGAATGAATTTCGACACCGGGTCGCTGACATGATAGCGGCCTTCCTCGACCTGCATCATCGAGGCGACGTTCACAATCGGCTTGGTCATCGAATAGATGCGGAAGATGCTATCGCGCGACATCTTCGTCTTGGTCTGCGGGTCCTGCAGACCGAAGGCTTCGAAATAGGCGATCTTGCCTTCGCGGGCGATCAGCACCACGGCGCCTGGAATGGTGCCAGCCTCCGAGTCGGCCTTCAGCCGTGCGCCAATGCGATTCAGCCGCTCGGCCGAGAAGCCGACGCTGGCCGGATCGGCCTTGGGCAGCAGTTCGGCGGACCGGGCCGGCGGGGCCTGCAAGACGGAAAGCGCAAGGATGGCAATGCCGGCTGTGGCGGCCAGCCTGATCGAGCTCTTCATCAGCGTTTGGCCTCCCGGGCCGATTTTTATTTTGCTTGGGGGCTATGATTGTCGGACAATCCGACCCGAGTCAAACACTGTTCGGCATGAGCTTGCTGGACCATGGTATGGGTCGCCGCTAGAACTGCGACCGGTAGACTACACGTGTCTTTCGAACGATTCGCGCCTGCGTCCCTGTTCGATCATGCGGACGAACGTTCGTCGGGAGATTTAAATGTCTGAGGTTGCCGAGAAATTTGCGCGGATCACGCCGGTGCCGGCCTACCAGATGGTGGCCGAGGCGATCGAGCGCGAGATTCTGTCCGGCCGACTGCGGCCCGGCGATCCGATCGGCACCGAAGCGCAGCTGGTACGCCAGTTCGGCGTCAACCGCTCCACCGTGCGCGAAGGCATCCGCCTGCTCGAACAGAGCGGCATGGTGCAGCGCGATTCCAGCCGCCGCTTGGCCGTCGGCCTGCCGCATTACGATCAGCTCGCCACCCGCGCCAGCCGCGCGCTGATCCTGCATCAGGTTTCGTTCCGCGAATTGTGGGAAGCCACCATGGCCCTGAGCCTGGCCACCATCGACCTCGCGGTCTCGCGTGCCACGGAGGAAGAGATCGCGGCGCTGGAAGCCAATATCGACGCCACCGAAGCCGTGCTGAACGATCCGGCGGCCGTGGCGGCCTATGACAGCGAATTCCACATCATGCTGGAAAAGACCGCGCGCAATCGCGTACTCGAACTCGCACGCGAACCGTCCAACATGCTGATCTATCCCACCACGCATGTGGCGGTGCAGGGCACCGAACAGGGCGGCCGCCGTCTGGTGGAAGCGCATCGCATGCTGGTGCAGGCGCTCAAGCTCCGCGATGTCGACCTCGGCCGGCTGTGGACGCGCCGCCACCTGATCGACTGGCGCAAGGGCTTCGAGCGCACCGGCAACGACCTCGACCAGCCGGTCGACCTCGTCACCGCGCCCTCGGCGATGGCGTAAGAACTCAGAAAAGCCCTCACCCTCCCACCGCTTCGCGGCGGGCCCCTCCCTCTCCCATTGCATGGGCGAGGGGTAAGATGCCGCCGCTGTCTCCCTCTCCCGCTTGCGGGAGAGGGGTGGGGTGAGGGCCTTAAAACGCCGCCATCCTGCATGTTGTCGGCAGCGCGGTGTCGGCTGCCTTCACCACGCCGGCGGTCTTCCAGCCCCAGCCGGTCTTCTCCTCATCGAAGCGCATGCCGCCTTCGAGCGGGCCGAAGGACGTCACATACAGGTCCTGCAATACCTGATGGTCGCTCGCGCGCAGCGTGGCCGTACCGCCATACATGGTGGTGCGCGTGGCGCCGGAGAGCGCGCCCGCCAGCGCCTTCGGTTCGGCGCCCTTCGTCTTCACTACGGCATCGTGCAGCATCTCCATCAGCAGCCGGGCGCGCGGCACGTTGAAGCTGCCGCCGTAACGCGCGCGATAGTCTGCATCCAGGCTGTCGCTCATCTGCAGGTTGGAATGGCCTTCGATCACGGCGAAGACGCGATGCGCCAAACCGGTCTGGCGCACCGCCGTCGGACTGCCGATGCCGCTGGCATAATAGGTGTACCAGCCGGTCTGCAGATTGGCGTCGGCGGCGGATTTCAGCAGCAGCGCCAGATCGTTGCCCCAGTTTCCGGTGATCACGCTGTCGGCATTGCTCGCCTTGATCTTCGCCACATAGGGAGAAAAATCGTTGATCTTGGCGAGCGGATGCAACTCGTCGCCGACGATCTCGATATCCGGACGATGCTGCTTCAGCATCGCAAGGGCCGCGGCGCGCACCGCCTGGCCGAAGGAGTAATCCTGGTTGATGAGGTAGACGCGTTTGATCTGCGGCTGCGTGGCGATGAATTTCACCAGCGCCAGCATCTTCATGTCGGCATGGGCATCGAAGCGGAAATGCGCCGGGCTGCATTTGTCATTGGTCAGCGCCGGATCGATGGCCGAAATGTTGAGGAACAGCACGGCCTGCTGCGGATTGCGCTCGTTATGCTTGGCAACGAATTCGTTCAGCGCGCCGGCAGCAGCCGAGGAATTTCCGGCGATGAAAATACGGATGCCGGCATCGATGGCCTTCTGCGCCTGGATGATGGCTTCCTGCGCATTCAGCTTGTTGTCGAAGCCGGTGATCTCGTACCGCGCCTGCGGGCCGGAGAGCCGCTCGCCCATGACGCGCAGATGGTTCAGTGCATTCTCGGTCACGGCGGCGGCCGGACCCGACAGCGGATCGATGAAGGCGATGCGCACCGGCACCTGTGCATGTGAAGCAGTGGCGGCAAAAAGCACGGCGGCGAAGGCGAGACTGCGCATCATGGTCCTCAGCGAAACGAAGCTGGCCGCAAGGTAAGAAAAAGCCGTAGCAACACAAGCGGCAGCGCCGTCAAATAAACGGATGCATACTGATAAACGCGCGGAAAATTCGGCAATTGACAATGCGACGCGTCGTATTATCTTCCGCCTTCACCGGGCTCACGACAACCGCCCGGTCAGCGACCTCCATCCATTCACGGTCATGGGCCGCCAAGCGTTGTCTCGCTCCACCTGGAGGTGAGACATGTCTTGTGGCGGTACCTGTTCCTCATCGCAACCGCAGATGCTGCGGCCCGATCTCGCGGCCGTGCCCTTGCATCTGCCGTCCCCCATCGGCTGGTTCCGGGGCTGGTTTGCGTGGCTGGTGTATCTGCAGGCGCGCTGGCGCATCCGTCAGGAGCTGCGGGCCTTGACGGACATGCAGTTGCGCGATGTCGGGCTGACGCGGATGCAGATCGACAGCGAACTGCAACGGCCGTTCTGGCACTCCTGAAGCAAACGGCCCCGGTGGGTAAGCCGGCCGGGGCCGCGATGCTTCACACGAAGCAGGGTCAGCGCGCGTTATACGCCGCCAGCGCTGCCAGATTGACGATGTCGCTGACGCTGGCACCCATCTGCGCGATCTGCACCGGCTTTTCCAGGCCGATCAGCAGCGGGCCGATCACGGTGCCGCCGCCGAGATCCTGCATCAGCTGGGTCGACAGCAGCGCGGAGTGAAGACCCGGCATGATCAGCACGTTGGCCGGACCCGACAGGCGGCAGAAGGGATAGAGCTTCATCAGCTCGGCATCCAGCGCGACGCGGGCATTCAGCTCGCCGTCATATTCGAAATCGACCTTGTGGCCGCCGGAATCCAGCGCATCCAGTTCCATCACCGCCTGGCGCACGGTTTCCACCACGCCGCCCGGCGCATTGCCGAAATTGGAATGCGACAGCAAAGCCACGCGCGGCTCGGCGCCGAGCTGGCGTGCGGCGCGCGCCGCGTGAATCGCGATCTGGCAGAGATCGTTCGCCGAGGGCGTTTCCGTCACCGAGGTATCGGCGACGAAGACCGTGCGGCCCTTGGCCACGATGATGGAAAGGCCCATCACACGCTGGCCGCGCTGGGCATCGATGGCCATGCGGATACCGTCGTAACTCACCGAGTAGGTGCGCGTCACGCCGGTGATCATCGCATCGGCATGGCCCTTGGCGACCATGCAGGCAGCGAAGATGTTGCGGTCGAGATTGACCAGACGCTGGGCGTCGCGATGCAGCAGGCCGCGGCGCTGGTGCCGCTTGTAGAGGAAGTCGGTATAGTCCGCGTTATGCTCACTGAGGCGGGCATTGTGGATTTCGCAGCCTTCCAGGTTCTGCAGGCCAATGGCCTTCATGGTGGCTTCGATCCGCTCGCTGCGACCGATCAGCACCGGCGTGCCGTAACCGGCGGCGCGGAATTCCAGCGCGGCGCGAATGACCGTCTCTTCCTCGCCTTCGGCGAAGACGACGCGTTTCGGATTCTGCACCACCTGGTCGAAGAAAATCTGCAGCGAGCCGACGGTGGGATTGAGCCGCGCACGCAGCTTGGCGGCATAGCCCGCCCAGTCGGTGATCGGCTTGCGCGCGACACCCGACTTCACGGCGGCCTTGGCGACCGCGAGCGGGATTTCCACGATCAGGCGCGGATCGAAGGGCGAGGGGATGATATAGCCCGGGCCGTATTTCGGCCGGTCGCCCTTGTAGGCGGCGGCCACTTCATCCGGCACATCCTGGCGGGCCAGCATCGCAATCGCTTCGGCGGCAGCGATCTTCATCTCGTCGTTGATCGTGCTGGCGCGCACATCCAGCGCGCCGCGGAAGATATACGGGAAGCCCAGCACGTTGTTGACCTGGTTCGGGTAGTCCGAACGACCCGTCGCCATGATGACGTCGCCGCGCGTCGCCAGCGCGTCTTCCGGGGTGATTTCCGGATCCGGATTGGCCATGGCAAAGACGATGGGATTCGGGCCCATCGAGCGCAACATTTCTGGCGTCAGCGCGCCTTTCACGGAGAGGCCGAAGAAAATATCGGCACCTTTCAACGCGTCTTCCAGCGTGCGTGCATCGGTTTTCACCGCATGCGCCGACTTCCACTGGTTCATACCTTCGGTGCGGCCTTGATAGACCACGCCCTTGGTATCGCAGAGGATGACATTCTCGTTCTTCATCCCCATCGCCTTGACCAGTTCGGTGCAGGCGATACCGGCGGCACCGGCGCCATTCACCACCATCTTGGCATTCTTGAACTCGCGGCCGGTGAGATGCAGCGCGTTGATCATGCCGGCCGCGGCGATAATCGCCGTGCCATGCTGGTCGTCATGGAAGATCGGAATGTCCATCAGCTCGCGCAGGCGCTGCTCGATCACGAAACATTCCGGCGCCTTGATGTCTTCCAGGTTGATGCCGCCGAAGCTGGGGCCCAGATAGCGCACCGCGTTGATGAATTCCTCGACCTCTTCGGTATCGACTTCCAGATCGATCGAGTCGACATCGGCGAAGCGCTTGAACAGCACCGCCTTGCCTTCCATCACCGGCTTGCCGGCGAGCGCGCCGAGATTGCCCAGACCCAGAACCGCGGTGCCGTTCGAGATCACCGCCACCATGTTGCCGCGCGAGGTGTAGTCGTAGGCGGTGTCGGGATTCTCGGCGATGGCGAGACAGGGTGCAGCGACGCCGGGCGAATAGGCCAGGCTCAGATCGCGCTGGGTCGCCATCGGTTTGGTGGGCACCACTTCCAGCTTGCCGGGCTGGCCCATCTTGTGAAATTCGAGGGCGTCGTCGTAAAGAGACGGGCTTTTCGAGTCGCTCATTTTTCTCTGCGGTTTCCCGGTTTTGCTGCGCGAGGTATTTCGCTCCCGGCCGCCATCATAAGGCCAAGGCCGGAGGGGTTAAAAGGGCTGCCGCCTGTGGTATGTCTGCGGCCTTCCCGATTTCACATCCGAGTCGCGCCTTTATCCTCGCCGGCATGAACAGACCCGAACTGAATTTACCCCCCGGGACCTCTCCGCTGATGGCTCAATATTTGAGCATCAAGGCGGCCTATCCCGACTGCCTGCTGTTCTACCGCATGGGGGATTTCTACGAATTGTTCTTCGAGGATGCCGGCAAGGCGGCCCGGGCGCTGGATATCGCGCTGACCAAGCGCGGCGAACACGATGGCGAGCCGATCCCGATGTGCGGCGTGCCGGTCCATGCCGCCGAAGCCTATCTCTCCCGTCTGATCCGCCAGGGCTTCCGGGTTGCCGTCTGCGAACAGGTCGAAGATCCCGCAGAAGCGAAAAAGCGCGGGTCCAAGTCGGTGGTGAAGCGTGATGTCGTCCGCGTGGTCACGCCCGGCACCATCACCGAGGACAGCCTGCTCGATGCGCGGCGCAACAATTATCTTGCTGCACTTGCACAGTCGGGTGGTTCGGATGGTCCGCTCGCACTCGCCTGGCTCGATCTGTCGACCGGCGAATTCGGCCTGACCGAGACGACGCAGGCCGGTCTCGCGGCAGACCTGGCGCGTGTCGGTCCGCGCGAACTGGTGTTGCCCGAGGGCATGCTGGCAAAGCCGGAGCTGCGCGCGATCTTCGAACAGCTCGACACCGCGCTCTCGCCGCTGCCCTCGGCGCGGTTCGACAGCCAGGCCGGCGAGCGTCGGCTGAAAACCGCGCTCGGCGTCTCCGCGCTCGATGCCTTCGGCGATTTCAGCCGTGCGGAATTCTGCGCTGCCGGCGCTTTGCTTGACTATGTCGACCTGACGCAATGCGGCAAACTGCCCCGGCTCGATCCGCCGGTGAAACAGCCACCGCTCAGCGTGATGGCAATCGATCCGGCAACACGGCGCAATCTCGAACTCGTTGAAACCACTTCGGGCCAACGGGACGGCGCGCTGCTCGACTGTATCGACACCACCTTGACCGGCGCCGGCGCACGGCTGCTGGCGCAACGGCTGCAGGCGCCGCTCACCGATCCGCAGGCGATTGCCGCACGCCATGATGCGGTGGCGATGCTGGTCGACACTGCGCGGCTGCGGACCGATATCCGCAGCGCACTGGCGAAGGTGCCGGATCTGGCGCGTGCGCTGTCGCGCATTTCGCTGGGCCGCGGCGGGCCGCGCGATCTGTCGTCCTTGCGCGACGGGCTGAGCCAGGCCGGTGCGCTGCGCCAGCGTCTGGGCGCCGAAAGCGTACTGCCGGCAGAACTCGCCGGCCTGCGCGATGCGCTGGGCGATCATGCCGCGCTGGTGCAAGCCTTGAGCGATGCACTGGCCGAGGAACTGCCGCTGCTACAGCGCGACGGCAATTTCGTGCGCGCCGGCTATCATGCGCCGCTGGACGAGCTGCGGACCCTGCGCGACGAAAGCCGCCGGCATATCGCGCAGCTTCAGGACAAGTATGCTGCCGATACCGGCGTTTCAGGTTTGAAAATCCGCCATAACAATGTGCTGGGCTATTATATCGAAGTCACGCCCACGCATATGTCCAAGATGGACCCGGCGAAATACATCCATCGCCAGACCATGGCGAATGCCGTGCGCTATGCCACGCCGGAACTCGGCGAGCTGGAAAGCAAAATCAGCCAGGCCGCCGACCGCGCGCTGGCGCTGGAACTCGAAATCTTCGACCGCCTGTGCAGCGAGGTGCTGGCTCAGGCCCAGCCGATCACGCGCGCTGCCGCCGCGCTGGCCGCGCTGGATGTGTCCGCGGCGCTGGCCGAGCTTGCCGTGCAGCGTCGCTGGGTCCGGCCGCAGGTCGACGACTCACTCAGGTTCTGCATTACCGGCGGCCGCCATCCGGTGGTGGAGACGGCACTGGAGCGCGCCGGCCAGGGCGAGCGTTTCGTCGCCAACGACTGCGATCTCTCCGAAGGCCAGAAGCTCTGGCTGCTCACCGGCCCGAACATGGCCGGCAAATCCACCTTCCTGCGCCAGAATGCGCTGATCGCGGTGCTGGCCCAGATGGGCAGTTTCGTGCCGGCGATGAAGGCTGAGCTCGGCGTGGTGGACAGATTGTTCAGTCGCGTCGGCGCCGCCGACGATCTGGCACGCGGGCGGTCGACCTTCATGGTCGAGATGGTGGAGACGGCCGCGATCCTGCATCAGTCGGGAAGCCGCGCGCTGGTGATCCTGGATGAGATCGGTCGCGGCACCGCTACCTTCGACGGCCTGTCGATTGCCTGGGCGGTGGTGGAATACCTGCATGAAAAAAACCGCTGTCGCGGGCTGTTCGCGACGCATTACCACGAACTCACCGCGCTGGCCGAAAAGCTGCCGCAGCTCAGCAATCATACGCTGAAGGTGAAGGAGTGGGACGGCGAGTTGGTCTTCCTGCACGAGGTTGGCCCCGGCGCGGCGGACCGCAGCTACGGCATCCAGGTCGCGAAGCTCGCGGGCCTGCCCGAGGGCGTGCTGCAACGGGCCTCCGAAGTGCTGCACGCGCTGGAACAGTCCGACCAGACCGGCCGCTCGGCCAAGCTGGTCGACGATCTGCCGCTGTTCTCGCTGGCTGCGCCGGCGAAAGCTGCCGCTGTTGCCGCACCGCCGTCGGAAGTGGAAGGCGCGCTGAAAAAAGCCGATATCGACGCGCTGTCGCCGAAACAGGCACTCGATCTGCTCTATCAGCTCAAGGCGCTGCTGAAGGGCTGACGACAACAACCTTTTCGCCCGGAGCGCCCGGTAGTATCCTACCGGCATGTTCACAACCGCGGTTACTCGGCGTCTCGCAGCGGCCCTGCTTGCCGCAATATTGTTCGTACACCTTCATCTTCCTGTCGCCCAGGCGCAGCTTCTGCCGGCCCGCGTGCTCATCAACGATGCGCCGCCGTATCGTATCGTGCAAAGCGCCGATGGCGTGGCACAGTATTCCGGCATCTATGTCGACATCCTGCGTCTGGTCGCCGCCGATGTTGGCCTGCAGCTCGAATTCGTCGAGGTGCCGTTTGCCCGCGCCTTCCGCGTGATGGAGGCTGCCGCTGCCGACCTCATGCTGGGTCCGAACCGCAGTGCCGAGCGCGAGGCCTATCTGCAGTATCTCGAGCCGCCGCTGCCGCGCGAGCCGAAGATCTTCCTGCAATCCCGGCTCACCGCGCCGATCCGGGCCTACGACGATCTGTCGGGTCGCAGCATCGCCGTGCTGCGCGGCGCTCGCTATTTCGACCGTTTCGACGCCGATACGACGCTGAACAGGGTTGCCGTCGACGAGTATGTCTCGGCGTTGCGGCTGGTGGTGATGGGCCGCGTCGATACCGTGGTGATCCCGGAACTGCAGGCGCTGTGGCTGCTGCGCCAGACCGGCATGCCGCTGCAGATCGCGCCCTACCGCGAGACGGGCCGCGACTCCTATATCGTCCTGTCGCGTGCCTCGCCGCTGATGGCGCAGCGCGCGCGGATCGAGGCGGCCCTGCGCCGCGCCCTGGCCGGCGCGGGATTGCGCCAGATCCTGCAGCGTTACGAATAGCGCGCGATTTCTTCAGGGCAGGGCATCCACCAGCCGCTTCAGCTCGCGCCACGGCGCGATATCCCAGTAGCGCACGCCGCTGCCCGAGGTGGAGGGCAGCACGAACAGGCGGGTGCGTCCAATGCGCTGCAGCTGCAAACCGTAAGCTGGCGGAGCTTTCAGGCCGAAGCTTTCGCGCAGAAACACCTGCGCCGGGCGTTTGGCGGTGAAGGCGAGAATGCCTGGCCGATACCGTTCGATCTTCGCCGCGAGTCCGGCCGCATCGTCATGCTCGGGCGACAAGGCGTCGTCGTTGCCTGATTGCGTCTTGTTGAGATCGGTGAGGCCGATCCCGAATGTGAGAAGCTCTGCATAGTTTGCCGGCGCCAGCAGGCGCGGCGTCAGACCGACCGCATACAAAGTCGGCCAGAATTTGTTGCCGGGTTTGGCATAATAGGCTTTGGCCTGGGCAGATGCGGCGCCCAGCGCCGAGCCGCAGAAGACCAGGCGCAAGTCGGGCTGCAGCAGGTCGGGGATGATATAGGCGGCAGCTGTCATATCGGTCGTTTCTGTGACGCAGAACGAATGTCAGACGATTTGTCTTGCTATCGGGATATATAAAGCCTAGGGTCCGCCCATCGACATTTTTTGGCCGGACCTTCTGGCTGTTCGTCGCGGCTTTGCCGGGCGCATATACTGACTTCTCTCCAAAAAAATCGACAACCGGGTGCTGGCTGCAGCCTTGCTGCGGCCTGTGCCTTTCATTCACGACCACAAGGAATATTCCCATGCAGACGGGTATTGTTAAGTTCTACAACTCCACCAAGGGCTTCGGTTTCATTCAGCCGGAAGACGGCGGCAAGGACGTGTTCGTCCACGCCACCGCTCTGGAACGCGCTGGCATGCACATGCTGTCGGAAGGCCAGAAGGTCTCCTTCGACACCGAGAACGACAGCCGCTCTGGCAAGGTTGCCGTGCGCAGCCTGCAGGCCGCCTAAAGTCTCCGCGCCGAGAGGCGCGGCACATCTGTCGGCGCTGCGGCGTCTGCTGCGCTTCGGCGCGGCGGGGGAGCCGCTTCACACCGACAGACGATGCCGCGCTCGCGCGCATTCCGGTCCGCTGCGTCACTGACGGGCGGGCCGGATGCGCTGCGCCGCAGTTTCCGTAACTGCGCCGAATTTCAGACTGCTTGTCAGGCCGCTGCCTGCGGCCTAGGGTCCGGCCATGCCGGACGTTTCCCGTTACGACTGCCAGAGTTGCGGCGCCTGCTGCGCCTACAGCCGCGACTGGCCGCGCTTTTCGCTCGAATCCGACGAAGAGATCGCCCGCATTCCCCCCCAATATGTCAACGACGCCGTCGGCTGCATGCTCAGCATCGACAACCGCTGCACCGCGCTCAGCGGTACGCTCGGCGAGCATGTCGCCTGCCGCGTCTACGAGGTGCGGCCGATTGTGTGCCGCGACTGCATGCCCGGCGACGAGGAATGCCTGATCGCTCGACGGCATTTCGGGTTTCCTGTTTAACTTTAATCGTCATCCCCGCGAAAGCGGGGATCCAGTAAGTGGAAGAACTGGGTTCCCGCCTTCGCGGGAACGACGAGTTATGTTGGATTCGCCAGCATCAGCAGGCAGTCGCCCCATGCGGTGCTGCGCTGTTCAAACCGCGCAAACCCCGCCTTCTCATAGGCGCGGATGGCGCGCGCATTCATCGGATCCGGATCGGTGCAGACGACGGCTGCGCCTTCCGCGAACAAGCGCTGCACATGCTGCGCAATGAAGGCGCTGCCATGGCCCCGGCCGATCATCTCAGGGATACCGATCGTCTGGTCGATGCCGCGCGTGCCTTTCGGTAGGTCGTTGAACGGGTGCCAGTCCCAGGCATGCGGGTCGTAATCCTGCAGGAAGGCGAAGGGTGTGTCATTCAGGCTGACGATCCACAGCCGCATCCCTGGCTCGTGCAGGTCGGCGGCGAGATTTTGCATCTCGTCTTCCAGCTCGCCCCACCAGGCGGCCGCGTCCGGCGTCTGCAGCCACTGCCGCATCAGCGGCAGGTCGGCTTCCGTCATGCGGCGGAAGCTGTAAGCCATCGTCACAGACTCTTGCCGTCGAATTTCACCGGCGTGATCGCGTCGATCTCGAAACCGTCCAGGCAGCGCACGTTGATCGCCACCATGCGGTCGCCGGTCGGTGCGGTGCCGGTGCCAAAAGAATGGATGCCGCAGGTCTTGCAGAACAGGTGATGGATATTGTGGGTGTTGAACTGGTAGTCGCTCACCGCATCCTTACCGCGCTGCAGCTTGAAATCGTCGGCCGGCACGAAGCAGAGCAGCGATCCCTTCTTGGAACAGATCGAGCAGTTGCAGGAGATCACCGGCGGGTTGAGGTCGGTGACCACCGAATAGCGCACCGCGCCGCAATGGCAGCCGCCCTGATAGGTCCGTTTCTCGCTCATTCTCTCCGCTCTCCGGTCCGGTATTTTAATTAACCCAAAGGTTATATACGGGCGCGGCGATACCTGACAACCCTCGGCTTGCCATTTCGGTCTTTTTGTACTATATATGTTCTAGAGCGGCAAGATCAAAAACCAATGATGAGGGATCGAAAGTGAGCATGATTGTATTCGATAGGGGACGATAAGCGGCGTTAGGCCCTGGGAGCCGAAACGAGCAGCTACGAACACTCACGAATCCCCACGAACACCCACGAACGCCAGCGAGCAGCCACGAAGACCCGCGACGCGAAACGAGCCCGCGCGAGCGACACACGAAACCGCCGCATTCCCCTCCCGTCCGCCCTGCCGCCTGGTCTAGGCTACACTGGTATTCCGTCTTCACAGCAGCATGAGAGTCCGTCCCGCATGAGCGTCCAGCCGCCGGTCCCCGAGACCCCCACTTTCGTCACTCATCTCGAATGCGGCATGACCGGCGAGCGGCTGCCAGCCGACCGGCTGCACAATCTGTCGCCCAAGGGTTTCCCGATCCTGGTGCGCTACGACCTGGCCGGCGTGAAGGCGGCGCTGACCAAGGAGAAGATCGCGGCGCGCGCGCCGAACTGGTGGCGCTACCGCGAATTGCTGCCGGTGCGCAAAACCGAAAACGTCGTGTCGCTGGGCGAGGTGATGACGCCGCTGATCGCGCTGCCGAAACTGGCGAAGAAACACGGCGCGACCGGCGAGATCATCGTGAAGGACGAAGGCCGGCTGCCCACCGGCTCGTTCAAGGCGCGCGGCCTGGCGCTGGCCGTCTGCATGGCGAAGGAACTCGGCGTCCGGAAAATGGCGATGCCGACCAACGGCAATGCCGGCGCGGCGCTCGCGGCCTATGCGTCGCGCGCCGGTATCGAGACGGTGGTGTTCTGCCCGGACGATACGCCGCAGGTGAATATGAACGAGATCGCGCTGCAGGGCGCGCGGCTCTACAAGGTCAACGGTCTGATCAACGATTGCGGCAAGCTGGTCGGCGCCGGCAAGGAGGCGGCCGGCTGGTTCGACACCTCCACCCTGAAGGAGCCCTATCGCATCGAGGGCAAGAAGACGATGGGGCTGGAACTGGCCGAGCAGCTCGGCTGGGAATTGCCCGATGCGATCTTCTATCCCACCGGTGGCGGTACCGGCCTGATCGGCATGTGGAAAGCCTTCGAGGAACTGGAAGCCATCGGCTTCATCGGCAGCAAACGCCCGAAGATGATCGCGGTGCAGGCCGCCGGCTGCGCACCGATCGTGCGCGCCTGGGAAGGCAACGAGCGCCACGCCAAACTCTGGGAGAATGCGCATACCGTCGCCGCCGGCATCCGCGTGCCCGCTGCCATCGGCGATTTCCTGATCCTGGATGCCGTGCGCAATTCGAACGGCTTCGCCATGGCGGTGGAGGACTCAGCTATCACTGCTGCGCTGGATGAAGTGGCGAAGGAGGAAGGCTTCCTGCTCTGCCCCGAAGGCGCCGCCACCTATGCGGCCTGGACACAGGCGCTGCGGGACGGTCGCGTGAAGACAAGCGACCGCGTGGTGCTGTGGAACTGCGCGGCGGGGCTGAAATATCCGATGGCCGATGGCGGTTCGCCGCTCGACCGCCACGGACAGATCGACTACGCGAAGCTCTAGGCATGGTCACGACCGGGGATGGCGTTCGCGATGTGCAATGGGCAGTGCTCGACTCGCCCGACCGCCTCGCGCATCCCCAGCTGCGTCGCCTGCATGCGGACTGGCAGTCGGCCCGGACGGCCGACAGCCCGCCCGGCCATGATTTCGTCGATCCGGTGGCGCTGCACTATCTGCTCGGTTCGCTGCTGCTGGTCGACGTGCAGTACGACGCGGCAGGTACCGCGCGCTTTCGGTATCGGCTGATCGGTACCGATCTGGTGGCGCGGCGCGGTCGCGATTCCACCGGCCTGTGGATGGACCAGCATGCCGATCCGGAAGTGGCGCGCACCGGGCCGCCGGCCTGTAGCCTGGCGGTGGAAAGCCGCGGTCCGGTCCGCGTCACCGCGGCGCGCGTAATTTTCAAGATACGCTATGCACTGGAATACCTGCTGCTACCGCTGGCGGCGGATGACGGCACGGCCATCGACCGTCTGTTGATCGCGCAGCTCTATCCGCCCGAGGCGCCGCGCCTGCCCTATGGCGGCGGCTCTCCGCGGGAGGCGGGATGAGTTTCACCAGCAGCAATCCGAACGTCACCATCCTGGTGGCCGACGAGCAGCTGCAGACCCTGCGGCTCGACCGGCTGTATCGTGAATGGCGCCAGGCCGCGCTGACCGGCACGCTGCCCGGCGGCGATTTTCTCGATCCGGTGCGCCATGCCTATCTCGACGGCATGCTGCTGGTCATCGATGTCGAGATCCTTGCGGACGACCAGCGCCGCTACCGCTATCGCAGCGCCGGCCGGCATTTCATTGACACGCTGAAGGTCGATCCGTCCGGCACCTATATGGACCAGCATCCGGAAGCCGACTTCGCCGCACAGGCGATGCGGGCCTGCGACTTGGTGGTGAAGTCGCGCCGGCCGATCCATGCCCGGATCGACCGTATGATCGACGGTCGGGCATTCCGCATCGAATTCCTGCTGCTGCCGGTCGCCGAACGCGACGATGCCGTCAGCACCATCCTGATCGCGCAGCTGTTCACGCCGGCGGAGTGACCCGGCAGCTTACGCCGGTTCGCGCATGAAATAGATCAGGTCGAGTTCCGGCGGATCGATGCCGGCATGACTCAGCAGACCGTGCACCTGGCCGCGATGATGGGTCTGGTGATTGAAAAAATGCATCAGCGGCGGAAACAGCGGATCGGTGAAACGCTGCCCGGCCATGTTGGCGTAAGTGAACGTGTCGTTCAGTTTCGCCTCGTCCAGTGTATCGGCGAAGGCGACGATCTCTGCGTCCTTGGCTTCGCGTGCGGCGCGCAGGGATGCGAAGTCCGCGTGCAGGATTATGTCGAGCCGGGTCAGATGAGTCGGCACATGGCCGGTAAAGCGGCCAAGCCAGATGCTGTCGCCGACCAGGATATGGTTCAGCGTGGCATGGATCGAGCCGAAGAAGCTCGGGCGCGCGGCGTGATAGTCGTCGGGCGACAGCCGCGCGCAGGCGTCATAGACACGCTGGTTGGCCCAGCGGTTGTAGCGGGCCATGCGGCGGACGTGGTCGGTGAGGAGCGTCTGGGGCATGACCGCAGCTTACGGCGACGCTGCAGCGGCATGAAGCGCGGAATTGTCCCGCTGCAATGGAGGGATTTTCAAGCCGCACACGAAAAACGGCCCGCCGGTGAGGGCGGGCCGTCGTTATCCAGGTGGTGACGAAAGGTTTTACCACTCAGTCAGAACGGGCTCCATCTTGGCCTTGGTCAGCGCGTCGGCGCGCGCCTTCATCCAGGCTTTGTTGAAGGCCTCGTCGCTGGCGTGGCTGCCCTTGTTATGCGCGGCCCAGGCCTCGGCCAGTACCTTCTGGCGCTCGATCAGGGCGGTGTTCGCCTTGTCGTATTCCGGCTTCCAGACGTTGATCTCCTTGAAATACTTGATCGCGCCCTCATGCACCGGCACCACCCAGTCGAAGACCTGGCGCTTGATGTCCCAGCCGCCGTTGCCCGGCGCTGCATCCTTGTAATCCGGGAAGAGTTCGACCATCGCCTTGGTCATGGCATAGACCTGGCCGGCATCGACATTGCTGTAGGTCATCAGCACCGGATAGGGATAGGTGGCGGCTTCCACCTTTTTGGTGGCGCTCAGTTCCGGGCCTTCCGCGCCCATGAAGGGCACGAAGAACGGCGCTTTGGCCTTCAGGCGTTTCCAGCCTTCCACATCGTTATGCGGCACTGTCGGATACTGGATGCCGCGCGGGCTGGAGGCGAGCTGGTAGGCCGGGCCGGAGATCGACGAGCCGAAGGCGGCATCGGTCTGGCCGCTGATCATGCCCTGCATGGCCTGGCCGAAGCCGCCGAACTCGACCTTCTGCACGTCATTCCAGGTCAGGTTGGCAAACGCCAGCAGCGCCGTGATGTTCTGGTTCAGCGACGGCGCACCGATCACCCAGGCCACACGTTTGCCCTTCAGATCGGCCATGGTTTTGATATTGGCGTCTTTCGCCGTCATGATGGTGAGCAGTGCATCGGAATTGTTCAGCAGCAGCGAACGCACCGGCTGCGGACCCCAGTCCTTGGCGCCGAATTCATAGACCGCTTCCTGTGCCATGTAGGTACCGCCGACGCCGTTGGCGGAGAAAGGCACCTTGCCTTCGCGCAGCGGCACGGTGCGCGACACGTCATTCTTGCCGGGCAGCACGCGCAGCGTAACGTTCATCTTGTTCTTGAGCGCATTGCCGACCGCAACCGCCTGGTTATAGCCGCCCGAACCGACATCGTAGGCAGTCCAGGTGATCTGGTCGGGCAGCTTCTGTGCAAATGCTGAAGCCGAGACCGCAACTGCGGCAACAGCGCCGAGCAGGCCGTAGGTATAATGACGCATCGTAGGTTTCCTCCTGTTTATGCCTTGTTTATGCGGCGAGTGTCTCTTGCTTTCCCAGTTTCAGCAACAGGAAAGCACCGAGCGCGAGACCGGCGCCGATCACCGCCAGCGTTGTGTTGCTCACGGGAATGAGATTGCCGCCCGGTGCTGCGAGCGCGAAGCCGCCAACCGCCAGCATGATGCGGGCCAGCAGGCGCAGCGCCGTGCCCTCCAGTCGGCCGGCGCCGATCAGCCAGCCCTGGAGCGAGGCGGCGATCAGCCCCACGCCGACGAAGGCCGTGAAGATCACCCAGACCACTTCGAGCGGTTCGCCTTTCAGAATCAGCGCGGGATTGAGCGCGAAGAAGAACGGCACGATATAGATCACCGCACCGAGCCGCATGGCCTGGAAGCCGATCTTGAACGGCGAGGTGCGGGCGAGCGGCGCGGCAGCGAAGGTGGCGAGCGCCACCGGCGGCGTGATGAAGGAGATCATGCCCCAATACATGATGAAGAGATGCACGGCGAGCGGATCGAGCCCGGCCTTCACCAGCGGCGGCGCCAGCACGATGGCGAGGAAGATGTAGCAGGCCGTCACCGTCATCCCCATGCCGAAGATGAAGCTGGTGATCGCCCCCATCAGCAGCAGCACGAGCGGTGCGCCGCCGGCCAGATAGACCAAGTCGTTGGCCAGTGTGCCGGCCAGGCCGGTGACCGAGAAGGCGCCGATGATGAAGCCGACACCGGCGAGGATCGCCACCAGTTCGGCCAGCGCGCGGCCGGTGGCGAGCAGCAGGTCGACAAAGGCTTTCCGGCTCAGGCGGTTCTTGGGCAGGATCTGGTTGATCGCCAAAAGCAATGCGGTGGCGACGAAGGGCGCGGTGGCTTCGCGCTGCTCGTTCACCATCAGATAGACCAGCACGACGAAAACAAAGATATACAGCCAGCCGTCCTTCAGCGTCTGCGTCAGCGACGGCAGTTCCTCGCGCCGCAGACCTCTCAGGCCGAGCCGGGCGGCATAGGCGTCGATCTGCATGGCGAGCCCGAAATAGAACAGCAGTGCGGGCACCGCGGCGGCTAGTGCGATCTCGGCATAGGAGATGCCGAGGAAGCTGGCCATCACGAAAGCGGTCGAGCCCATCACCGGCGGCATCAGCACCGCGCCGGTGGAGGCCACGGCCTCGACGCCGCCGGCATAGTCGCTGCGGAAGCCGGTGCGTTTCATTGCCGGAATGGTGACGACGCCGGACGAGATCACATTGGAGATCACGCTGCCCGAGATCGAGCCCTGCAAGGCCGAGGAAATCACGCCGACCTGCGCCGCGCCGCCGCGCCAGCGCCCGACCAGGGCGAAGGCGACATCGTTGAAAAACTTGCCGCCGCCGGTGTGGTTCAGCGCCACACCGAAGACGATGAAGCCGATCACGATCTCGCCGAAGGCGCGCATCGGAATACCGAACGCGCTTTCGGCCGAGACGAGATGATAGGCCAGCGTGTCGTCGAGCGGCTGTTCGATCCCGTTCAGCGGGCTGGGCAGCTTGCCGGCCACGACAGGATAGAGCGAGACGATGGTGACAATGATGAAGATCGCGGTGCCGCCGGTGCGGCGCAGCGCTTCGAGGATCAGCACCCACAGCACGGCACCGAGGATTTTCGCCATGGGCGGCGCGGCGAATTCCCAGCCTTCGCCCAGGATAGCCTCCGCCTTCCAGCCGAACCAGCACAGCGCCGCCATCGTGGCGATGCAGAGCATGACATCGACCGTGAGCCAGACCGCTGAGCGCGCGGCTTTCGGATGCCAGGGATAGGCGAGGAAGACCAGCGGCAGGGTCGCTGCCGCCAGCAGGAAGAGATAGCGGTTCTCGACCAGGGTAACGTTGAAGAGGCGCAGATTGAACTGCTGGTTCAGCACCAGGAGCATGGTCACGACGGTCAGGGTGCCGAAGACGGCCTGCAGCCAGACCGGAAGGGTGCGATAGGCGAGTTCCTCGACCATGCGGTCGGCGGGCGAGGGCCCACCGGCCTCGGGCCCGGACGCAGTCGCCGACCCGCTCTCGGCGCGAACGCCCGTGTCGGCACCGTCAGTGCCGGCAGCCTTCTGCATCGTCTTGGTCCTCCCTGCGCCGGCTTATGACTGCCGGTCGGATTGTCGGACCGGCAGTCTAGGGGAGAGCGCGGCGGGGGATCAACCTGTACCACGCCGGACCACTTTGCGGTGGGCGGCGCAGGACGGGGATTGCAGAAACAGTCTGCCTTCAGGCCGGCGTCTTGTCGCCAGGATAATCGCGCAGCTCCACCGGTGCCTGCCAGAACGGCTGCGCCGCTTCGAAAGCGGCGACGCCCGGCGAGATGCCGGCATCGCGCAGGTCGCGCGAATCGACCTGCATCAATTCCAGCCGCGCCCGGCTGCGCTGCCGCCAGGTGGCGAGAGCGGTGGCGACGGCGGGCAGCACCAGCTGCCACCAGGGCTGCGCAAGGCCATCGAATACCGCAGGTGTCGCGATGCCATCGAGCCAGCCGAGTTCGGCCTTGGTCGGCGCCGGCGCGGGCCGGCTACCGAGCCAGGCCGGCCGCTCTCCGGTGGGCTGCAGACGCCGTGCGTGCTGCAGCGCATCAGAACGATCGTGCTTTTTTACAAGGGTCTTCAGGGTCTGGGGCGCTAAGGTCGTCATGGGGAGGCTCTTTCTTTTTTGTGTCCGGGGGAGGACTGACTTACCGACTGAAAACTCAGTGCAGGGCCGCAGCCCGTTCGATCAGGCTGCGGAAACTCTGTTCGGCGCGTTCGACCGCCGCGCCATCGCGCAGCAAGCGGCGGTAATAATTCATCGCCAGGAAAATGCCCTGCAGATCGTAGGCGAACTGGCGCGGATCGAGATCGGCGCGGAAATGGCCTTCCTGGATGGCGATCTGCGCGCTCCGCGTCATCATCGCCTGCCACTGGTTCTGCAGATCGGCCAGGTGATCGCGCACCGGGCCGGGCTTGTCGTCGACCTCGCTGGCCAGCGCCACGAACAGGCAGCCGCCGGGCAGGTCCTCGTGATTGATGCTCCAGGCCAGCCAGGCGCGGAACAGCACTTCGATCCGCGGCCGGCCGCGCGGGGCTTTCATGGCCGGCTGCCACACCGCCTCCATGAAGCGCTGCGCCGCCTCGTCCAGCAGGGCCTTTTCCAGTTCTTCCTTCGAGCCGAAATGGGCGAACAGGCCGGATTTCGACATCTTCAGCCGGTCGGCCAGCATGCCGATGGAAATCCCCTGGAAGCCTTCGACGCTGGCGGCGCGAAGCGCTTCGGTCAGGATGATGGCGCGAGTCTGCTGTCCCTTGCTCATGGCGAATAGTTTACGAACGGTCGTTCGTAAGCGCAAGAGAAAACCCGTCTCGGGGTGTGACGGGCGCCACAAACTCCGCGGGCAGGGCGGATTTCCCGGCCTTGTGAGCGCAGGGATCGGTCGGTGCGGACGTAGAGTTCCGCACAGTCATACCCCCGGGAGCCTTCATGAACACACCTCTGACGACACGGCGGAACCTGCTGTTGGCCGCACTGCCCCTCGCACTGGCTGGGGATTCCTGGGCCCAGCCGGCGGGACTGGACCCGACCCCGGCCTGCGGGGAAAGCCACAGCCCAACGCCGTCGCAGACCGAGGGGCCGTATTTCACGCCGAAGTCTCCGTTGCGCACCAGCCTGTACGAACCGGGCATGGACGGCACGCGGCTGCGCGTCGGCGGCCTGGCGCTCGACCGCAACTGCCGTCCGCTGGCCCAGGTGCTGGTCGATCTGTGGCAGGCCGATGCGCAGGGCCGCTACGACAATGCCGGCTATCGCCTGCGCGGGCATCAGTTCACCGATGCGGAGGGCCGCTGGCAGTTCGACACCGTGCTGCCCGGCCTCTATCCCGGCCGCACGCGGCATCTGCACGTCAAGGTGCAGCCGCGCGGCGGCCGGGTGCTCACCACGCAGCTCTACTTCCCCAATAATGCCGCCAGCAATGCGCGCGACCGCATCTTTGACAAGCGCCTGCTGATGAATGCCGCCGGCGATGCCGAGCAGATGATCGCGCGATACGATTTTGTGCTGGCGGCGGGATAGAAGACTCGTCGCTCCCGCGAAAGCGGGGGCCCAGTCTGTCCGCCGCTCTGGATTCCCGCTGTCGCGGGAATGACGAATAGGTCGAGTGCGCAACAAGACCGCGGTTGACGGATTGTGGGATCAGGTGAAATTGCCGCGGTGACAATGTCTCGCTTGATTCTGTCCCACGCGGAACGCACGATCTCGCCATGATCGATCTCGCCACGCTCCTCACCTTCACCCTCGCAGCCTTTGCGCTGGCGGCGACGCCCGGACCCGACATGCTGCTGATCATGACGCGCAGCGTGGCGCAGGGCCGCACCGCCGGTTTCGTCACGCTCGCCGGCATCAGCCTCGGCTGCTATTTCCACGCCGTCATCGCCGGCCTCAGCCTGAGCGGCGTGCTGCTGCTGGCGCCGGCGATGTTCGACATCATCCGCTGGGCGGGCGCGGCCTATCTGCTGTATCTCGCGGTGCAGGCTTTCCGTGGCGCCGGCGGTTTCCAGGCGCCATCGCAGGATGGCACGACGCCGCGCATTGCGTTGGGTGTGTTGTTCCGTCAGGGCCTGCTGACCAACATGCTCAATCCGAAAGTGGCGCTGTTTTTCCTGGCGCTGTTTCCGCAATTCATGCAGCCCGATTCCGAGACGGCGCTGGCACAGGCCCTGATTCTCGCCAGCGTGCTCAATGTCGCGGGTTTTGCGGTGAATGGCGCGATCATTGTCGCGGCCGGCCGGCTCGGCGAATTTCTCAGTCGCCGTCCGGCTTTCGTGCGCTGGCAGAACCGCCTGCTCGGCGGCGTGTTCGCGGCGCTGGCCCTTCGCCTCGTGCTTGACGCGAGGCGCTGAGTTTCAGTTCTGCAAAACCTTCTGCATGATCTGCGCGATTTCGCCGCGCCGGATCATGTCGTAGCAGGCACTGCGCACGGTCTCGACGGTTTCAGGCGAGGTCTGCGGTCCGAAGGCAAGATACAGCCGGCTGGAAATGTCATAGAGGCGCAGGATCGGCACCAGCATATCGCGGCGTTCGCCGAGTTCACGCAGGCGCATCTGCAGCGTGGCCGGGTGCGCCAGCAGAATATCGATCCGGCGGTAGAGCAGCAGCCGCGTGGCTTCATCCTCGTCGGCGGCCATCTGCACGGGAATACCGAGCCGCTGCAAGTATTCGGTTTTCACGTCACGATTGACGCCTGCCACGCGCCATTTCGCCAGATCGGCCGGCCGGTCGGCAAAGATGTCGGGCCGGTCGCGGTGGCGAAACACGGCGACGTCGTAATCCAGTACCGGGCAGACCCACTGGAACTTCGCTTCGCGTTCGGGATTCGGCGCGATCAGCGCAATCAGCGTATTGGGCTCATGCTCAGCCGCAGTAATGGCGCGCGCAAACGGCACCACACTGAGCGGCGCAGGTCGACCGATGCGGCGGCCCAGCGCGTCGATCAGCGCTGCCGTCGGGCCGACCGCAACCCCGCCGGCATCGACCTGGGTATAGGGCGGGAAACGCCCGGCGATGTAGTGCAGTTCGGGCAGATCGGCGCTGCGCGCGGGCGGCACGGACAGCAGGGGTGTGACCACAACGGCAAGGCCGGCGGCGAACAGGCGGGTGAATCGGAGCATGCCCGCAGTCTAGGCGGCGCGGCGCTGGGCGGAAGGTTACTTTCCGGCAATGCGGACTCCGCAATCCACGAAGCGTAACTGTAAAGAAGCGCGGCGAACCGCGATTACATCTGCGCGACCTTCACGCCCGCCACTTCAGCGGTGCCTTCCAGGATCGCCGTCTTGATGGTCTCCAGGCCGCGCTCGAATTCTTCGATGCGTTCGCGGAGGCCGCGCAGTTCCTCGAGCGCGACGTGGCCGATCGGCCGTTCCGTCTGCGCATATTCCAGCACCAGCGTTGCGTAGCGGCCGCGCATCTTGGCGAGCGACCGCAGCATGGTGTCGATTTCATTTGGTTCGATGCGGCCAAGCGCCCAGACCATCTGCGCGCGGGTCATCTCGCGATCCTTGGCGGCGATCTGCTGCACATACTGGCGGGCATTCAGCGCGGCAGCGACGGCTTCGGCCGGGCCCTCGCGCAGCGCGAGGCGCTCCCGGGCGCTCAGTCCGGCCTCGGCCAGCGCCTTCGGCTTTGCGCCGGCGGCAGCCATAACAGCTTCGGTGCGGGTCTGTGCGGCCTGCGCCAAAGCCGACCGGGCGAGCGCTGACTGGGCCTGGGGCACCGCCTTGATCGCGGCCTTGAGCTGGGGTTCGACCTTCTCGGCCTGGCGCAGCGACAGCAGTGCAATACCCATGACGACGATCCCTTATCCACAGTGGTTCTGTCAGGATAAGAGCAAACCCCGTGCCATGGTTAAAATGCCGGAAATCCAGTAATTATTTAAAGCCATACTACCATTTCGGGCCGCGCCGGGCAGGTTTTTCCCAGGCATTTCCGGCCGGCCGGGCTGGTTTAGCGGAGCTTCGGTGCCGGCCCGCTGTCGACCCGGCTGCCGAAATTCAGCTCCAGCTGCCAGGCTTCCGGGCGGTTGCGGTAGTCGCGCAGCAGGGCCGGATCGAGCGCGAATTCCACCTGGGTTGACCGGGCGGCGGGTTGTGCGCTGCTGCCTCCGCCGAGCGGAAAACTCAGGCCGATGCCGGTGCCGAAACCGCCGCTCGATCCGGCTGACCCGCCGATCCCCACGCTCGGCCGTCCGACCCAGGTTTCGCTGCCGCTGGCCGATGCCGGCTGGCTGATCCGCTGCGCCAGGATACGGCGTCCGTCCGGTGCGGTCAGGCGCGCATCCTGTAGCGTGTCAGTCGCGATCACCTGCATGAACACCAGGCCGCTGGTTTCGCCCAGCCACGCGGCGACGCGCGGCGGCGGCGGGGCCGCGGGCGCGCAGGCGGTTGCCGCAACGGCAAGGATCAGAACGGCGAAGACGCGTTTCATCATGGCCATTATATATGTGACGTGTGCGGCAGTTCACAGGCTGGGCGAAGCCGGCTTAAGCTGCCGGCACTGTCACAAGAAACGCAGGAAACGCCAGAATGTCCGCCAATTTATTCGATCTCTCCGGCAAGGTCGCGATCATCACCGGTTCCAGCCGCGGCATTGGTCGCGCCATCGCCATCCGCATGGCGCAGCATGGCGCCAAAGTCGTGATCAGCAGCCGCAAGGCCGAGGCCTGCGAAAAGGTGGCGGCGGAAATCAAGGACGCTGGCGGCGACGCCATCGTCGTGCCCTGCAATGTCTCCGACAAAGCGCAGCTGCAGGCGCTGGTGGATGCCACCGTGAAACAGTGGGGCCGTGTCGACGTACTGGTCTGCAATGCGGCGGTCAATCCCTTCTTCGGCCCGTCGAAGGACATCCCGGACGACGCCTTCGACAAGATCATGGCGGTCAACATCAAGTCGAATCACTGGCTCGCCAATATGGTGGCGCCTGGCATGGCCGAGCGCGGCGACGGCGCGATCATCATCATCTCCTCGGTCGGCGGACTGTTCGGCTCCAACACGCTCGGCGCCTATGGCATTTCCAAGGCGGCCGACATGCAGCTGGCACGCAACCTGGCCGTCGAATGGGGGCCGCAGAATGTGCGGGCCAACTGCATCGCGCCGGGTCTGGTGCGGACCGATTTCGCCCGCGCGCTGTGGGAGAATCCCGAAATCTCCAAGAAAGCCACCAAGGGCTATGCGCTGCGCCGCATCGGCGAGCCGGACGAGATCGCCGGCGCCGCCGTGTTCCTGGCCTCGCCCGCCGGCCAGTTCATGACCGGCCAGACCATGGTGATCGACGGCGGCGGCATGGTGAATTTCCAGGCCGTTTAGGGACGATAAGTAGCGGTTTCGACAGGGATCGCTATATATAAGGCGTATGTATCTCCGACCGCAGATCGCCGACCCGCGCGCCATCATCGACCGCAAGGCCCTGACCCTGCAGCTCGACGCCCTGGGTGGCGAGGGCAAGCATGGCAGCGCTGAGCAGCGCAAACAGGCGCTGGTCCTGCTCAAGGCGGCGCTCGGTCAGGGCCGCCAGGCGATCCAGCAGCGTTTTCAGTCCGGCACGCCGGCGCTCCCCACGCGGCAGGCCCTGGCCTATCTGGTCGACCAGGTCATCCGCCTGGTGCATGACTTCACGGTCAACCGGGTCTATCGCCTGCCCAATCCCACCGCGGCCGAGCGGCTCTCCGTCGTGGCCGTCGGCGGCTATGGCCGTGGCGAGATGGCGCCGTTTTCCGATGTCGATCTGCTGTTCCTGTTTCCCTACAAGCAAACCCCCTGGGGTGAGCAGGTGGTGGAGTACATGCTCTACCTGCTATGGGACCTCGGCCTCAAGGTCGGCCATGCCACGCGCTCGGTGGACGAATGCATCCGGCTTTCCTTGAGCGACGTCACGATCCGTACAGCGATCCTGGAGCAGCGCTGGATCTGGGGCGACCAGGAACTGGCGGCGCAGCTCAAGACGAAATTCCAGACCGAAGTCGTCGCCAAGACCGGCGCCGATTTCATCGAGAAGAAGCTGGCCGAACGCGACGAACGCCATCGCCGCATGGGCGATTCACGCTACGTGGTCGAGCCCAATGTAAAGGAAGGCAAGGGCGGTCTGCGCGACCTGCACACGCTGGTCTGGATCAACAAATATCTCTACGGCATCGAGGACACCGCCGATCTGGTGGCGCGCGGGCTGTTGCTGCCCGAGGAGCAGCGCAGCTTCACCCAGGCGATGGAATTCCTCTGGACTGTGCGCATCCATCTGCATTACCTGGCCAACCGCGCCGAGGAGCGCGTGACCTTCGACATGCAGGTCGAGATCGCCAAGGCGATGGGCTATGCCGACCGCCCAGGCCGCAGCGATGTCGAACGCTTCATGAAGAAATATTATCTGGTTGCCAAGGAGGTCGGCGACCTGACACGGATTTTTGCCGCGGCACTGGAAGAGCGCCACAAGAAGGTGGCGCCGTTCGCCGCCATCAAGGCCAAGATCAAGCGGGCGAAAAAGATCGATGGCTTCGATATCGTCGGCGGCCGCGTCAATGTCGGCAGCGACACCATGTTCGAGACGCAGCCGATCAAGATGCTGCGGCTGTTCCATCTGGCACAGGAACAGGGACTCGATGTTCATCCCGAGGCGTTGCGCCTGGTGCGGCGCCATCTGAAGCTGATCGACGGCAAGATCCGCAACGATCCGGAAGCCAACCGGCTGTTCATGGACATGCTGTGTTCGACGCAGGATCCGGAAACCACGCTGCGGCGCCTGAACGAAGCCGGCGTGTTCGGGCGTTTCGTGCCGGATTTCGGCCGCGTCGTGGCGCAGACTCAGCACGACATGTATCACACCTATACGGTGGATGAGCATACCATCCGCGCCATCGGCATTCTCTCGCGGATCGAAAGCGGCGCACTGAAGGAAGATCATCCGCTGTCGGTCAATGTGATCAAGGAAGTGCTGTCGCGCCGCGTGCTCTATGTCGCCGTGCTGCTGCACGACATCGCCAAGGGCCGCGGCGGCGATCATTCGATCCTCGGGGAAAAAGTCGCCGACAAGCTGGGCCCGCGTTTCGGGCTGACGGCGGCGGAAACCGAAACCGTCGGCTGGCTGGTGCGCTGGCATCTCGCCATGTCGGCGACCGCCTTCAAGCGCGATATCGCCGATCCGAAAACCGTCGTCGATTTTGCCCAGCTGGTGCAGAGCCCGGAACGTCTGCGCCTGCTGCTCTGCCTCACGGTGGCCGATATCCGCGCCGTCGGCCCCACGATCTGGAACGGCTGGAAAGGCCAGCTGCTGCGCGAGCTGTATTACCGCGCCGAGGAATATCTTTCGGGCGGTTTTGCCGGCCGCCGCCGCGACGAACGGATCGCCGAAACCAAGGACAAGGTGCGCGCGCAACTCACCGACTGGAGCAAGGCCGAGCTCGATCGGCTGATGAAGCGGCATTACGAGAATTACTGGTACTCGAACGACGTCGAGATGATCCTGCGCCATGCACGGCTGATGCGCGAGGCCGATGCCGTCAATCGCACGCTGACCACGGCGACGCGGCCGGACAAATTCCGCTCGGTCACCGAGTTCACGCTCTATGCGCCCGACCATCCGGGTCTCTTCGCGCGCGTCGCCGGTGCGATGGCGGCGGCCGGCGCCAATATTGTGGACGCCAAGATTTTCACCACCAACGACGGCATGGCGCTCGACAGCTTCTATATCCAGGACATGGATGGCGCCGCTTTCGACAAGCCGGAGCGCCTCAAGAAGCTCAGCACCGCCATCGAGCGTGCGCTGTCGGGCGATCTCAAGCTGCGCTCGGCGATTGCGCTGGAAAAGCCGGGCACCAACAGCCGCACCCGCGTCTTCAAGGTCGCCCCGCGCGTCCTGATCGATAACCAGGCGTCCAATCGCTATACGGTGGTGGAAGTGAATGGCCGCGACCGGCCGGGCTTCCTCTATGACGTCACCCGAGGGCTCTACGATCTCAACCTCACGATTGGCTCGGCCCATATTGCCACTTACGGAGAGCGCGCCGTCGACGTGTTCTACTTGCAGGATCTGACCGGCATGAAGCTGACCGACAAGCGTCGGCTGCAACAGATCGAAAAGCATCTGATGAAGCAGATCGCCGCGGCCGAGGATAAGGACAAGCCGGCCGGCAAGGCCGCGAAGGCTGCATAACCGACGTGATTCACGTCACGATTGCGGCAGAAGACAAATGACATTCAGGCATATCGGCATGCGGACCGGATGTGATCCGATGGCATCTGCCGCATCGCCTGTCTATGATGCCTCGCCTCGCTCCTGTATAAGCTTTCGCGGATGTCGTTGTTTCGGGCCATAGCCACTGTCGGCGGGCTGACCATGGTCAGCCGCATCGCCGGTTTCGTGCGCGATCTGCTGATCGCCCGCTATCTCGGTGCCGGACCGATCGCCGACGCGTTCTTCGTCGCTTTGCGCCTGCCGAACTTTTTCCGGTCGCTGTTTGCCGAAGGCGCCTTTACCGCCGGCTTCCTGCCGCTGTTCAGCCGTACCGAGGCCAAGGAGGGTCGCGCAGCCGCGCAGCATTTCGCCGAACGCGCCCTGTCGCTGCTGCTGCTTGTCACGCTGGCCTTTACCCTGGTGGCGCAGATCGCCATGCCGCTGGTGATCCTGATCCTGGCGCCGGGCTTCGTCGGCGATCCGCTACGCTTTCCGCTCTCCGTCGCGCTGACGATCATCACGTTCCCCTATCTGCTGTTCGTCAGTCTGGCGGCGCTGTACGGCGCGGTGCTGAACTGCCTCGGCCGCTTCTTCTCGATGGCGGCGACGCCGATCCTGCTCAATCTGGTGATGATTGCCGGCATGCTCTGGCTCACGCCGTATATGCCCAATGCCGGTTATGCGCTGGCCTGGTCCACGCTGGTCGGTGGCATCCTGCAATTCCTCTGGCTGGCCTGGGACCTGAGCCGCGCCGGCCTGAGCCTGCGCCTGCGCCGGCCGCTGATCAATGACAAGCTGCGCCGCCTGTTCCGCCTGGTCTTGCCTGCCGCGCTCGGGGCCGGTGCCTCCCAGGTCAATCTGATGGTCGGCCTGATCCTGGCGTCGCTATTGCCAGCCGGTGCGGTGTCGTACCTGTTCTATGCCGACCGCATCAACCAGCTCACCGTCGGTGTGGTCGGCGCTGCCATCGCCACCGCGCTGCTGCCGACGCTGGCCGGCCAGCTGGCCCGCGATAACCCTGCCGCCGCCCGCTACACGCAGAACCGCGCGATGGAATTCGGGCTGTTGCTCGCGCTGCCTTCCAGCGTCGCCCTGCTGGTGATCCCGTTCCCGATCGTCTCGATCCTGTTTCAGCGTGGCGAATTCGACCTCCAGACCTCGCGCGCCACCGCCGATGCGCTGTTTGCCTACGCCCTCGGGCTGCCGGGCTTCGTGCTGTCGCGCACGCTGACGCCCAGCTTCCACGCCCGGCAGGACACCAAGACCCCGGTGCTGATCGCGCTGGTCAGCATCGCCGTCAATGTCGGCCTGAGCCTCGCCCTGCTGAAGTCGCTGGGACATGTCGGTCTGGCGCTGGCCACCGCGATGGCGGCCAATGTGAATACCCTGCTGCTGATGGTCGTGTTGCATCGGCGCGGGCTGTGGCAGGCCGACGAGCGGCTGAAGCAGCGCAGCCTTCTGATATTGCTGTCCACGATGGGCATGGCTGCCGTGCTGTTCCTGCTCGATCGCTTCGCCTTGCCCGGCTGGTATGCCGGCGACCTCTGGCGACGCGTGATGGCGCTGGCCGTGCTGGTCGGCAGTGGCCTGGCGGCCTATCTCGCCTGTGCGATCCTCCTGCGCGCCACCCGGCCCAGCGAATGGAAGGCGGTCCTGCGCCGCGACTAGCCGGGCTATTGACGATAGCGCGTCGCCCGGCGATAACCGGCCGCCTTACCCGCTTCCCGCGCAGTATTTCCCACTTGGGGGCCTTCCACCGCCCCACCACCGAAGGGACAGTCCATGGCCTTCCAACGGCGCATCTTCTCGGGCATCCAGCCCACCGGCAATCTCCATCTCGGCAACTATCTCGGCGCGGTGCGCAACTGGGTCGCGCTGCAGAACGAGTATGAATGCATCTTCTGCATGGTCGACATGCATGCGATCACCGCGTCGCTGCTCGATGCCGATGAGCTGCGCAACAGCACGCGCGAACTGGCGGCGGCGATGATCGCCTCGGGTATCGACCCTAAGAAAAACATCCTGTTCAACCAGTCGCAGAATCCCGATCACGCCACCCTGGCCTGGATCTTCAACTGCGTCGCCCGGCTCGGCTGGATGAACCGCATGACCCAGTTCAAGGAAAAGGCCGGCAAGGATCGCGAGAATGCCTCGCTTGGTCTCTATGCCTATCCCGCCCTGATGGCCGCCGACATCCTCGTCTACAAGGCGACCCATGTGCCGGTCGGCGAAGACCAGAAACAGCATATCGAACTGACCCGCGATATCGCGCAGAAGTTCAACCACGATTATGCGAAAGAGGTCTTCCCGCTCACCGAGCCGCTGATCTTCGGCACGGCAACGCGCGTGATGAGTTTGCGCGACGGCGCCAAGAAGATGTCAAAATCGGATGCCTCCGACCAGTCACGTATCAACCTGACCGACACGGCCGACATGATCGCTGACAAGATCAAGCGCGCCAAGACAGACCCCGAATTGCTGCCCGACACAGCGGCCGGTCTGGAAGGGCGCGCGGAAGCGCAGAACCTGATGGGCATTTTTGCTGCGTTGTCGGGTCAGACGCTCGATCAGGCGGTTGCCGCCACGGCCGGCAAGGGCTGGGGCGATTTCAAGAAAATGCTGACCGAGACGGCGGTTTCGGTCCTGGCGCCGATCACCGCCGAAATGCGCAGGCTGATGGCAGATCCGGGCTATGTCGACGGCATCCTGCGCGAAGGCGGCGAGAAGGCACGCGCGCTCTCGGCGCCGGTGGTGCAGGAAGTCTACGACACGGTTGGATTCTTGCGCCCATGAGGGCGCGGGCGGCTTCTTGCGGCCATAAATAAGATGGCCCTGCCATCCTCCTGCGATGTGCTGATCGCGGGCGGCGGTCCCTGCGGGCTGATGCTGGCCAACGAACTGGGCCGTCGCGGCATCCGTGTGTTGCTGGTGGATGAAAAGCCCGGCACGGCGTTCAATCCGCAGGCCAATGCCACGCAGGCCCGCACGATGGAGCATTTCCGGCGTCTCGGTTTCGCCGACGAGATTCGCGCGCTTGGCCTGCCGCCGGATTATCCCACAGACATCGCCTATTTCACCCGCTATGCCGGCCACGAACTGGCGCGCTTCCAACTGCCGGCGGCGCAGGAAGCCAAGCGACGGGCACGCGAATCCGGTTCGTCCTGGAGCACGCCGGAGCTGCCGCATCGCGTGTCGCAGAAATACGTCGAGGCCATCTTGCGTCGCAAAGCCGCAGCCTTGCCCGGCGTTCTGCTCCAGTATGGCTGGCGGCTGAAAGCCTTTGTCGATCGCGGCGACCGCATCGATGCGACGGTAGAAAATGTCGCCGATGGAACCGTGCGGGAGGTGACGGCGGCCTATCTGGTCGGTGCAGACGGCGCGCGCAGCATGGTGCGTGCGCAACTGGGCATCCGCTATGGCGGCGAGACCGGCGTGCAGCGCGATTTCATGGGCGGGCGCATGTATGCGATCTATCTGCGTGCGCCGGATTTCTATGCGGCGGCAGGAAAAGCGCCGGCCTGGATGAATGTCACTTTCAATCCGCAGCGCCGCGCCTTCATGGCTGCGGTCGACGGCAAGGGGGAATTCGCCTTCCACACCCAGTTGCGACCGGGCGAGGATGAGGCTTCGGTCACCGAAGCCGAGGCGCGGGCGATGTTCCATGCGGCCTGCGGCAAGCAGATCGACCTTGAGATCCTGTCGCGCGGCAGCTGGACCGCCGGCCATGCCCTGGTGGCGGACAGTTTCGGCCGCGGCCGCGTTCTGCTCGGCGGCGATGCCGTGCATCTCTTCACGCCGACCGGCGGGCTGGGCTACAACACCGCCGTCGAAGATGCCGTCAATCTCGGCTGGAAACTCGCTGCCGTTTTACACGGTGTTGCGGCGCCTGCATTGCTGGCCAGCTACGAGGCCGAGCGCCGGCCGCTGGCGCTGCGCAATACCGGCTACGCCCGCGGTTTCGCGGACTCACTCGGCTTGTTCCTGGTCGACCCCGAGATCGAGGCCGATACGGCGGCGGGTGCGGCGGCGCGCCGGACGGCCGGCGAGTATCTCGAGGGTCATGCCCGGCGCGAATTCAATATTCCGGGAATTACCTTTGGCGGCCGCTACGATAGTTCCCCGGCGATTCTCGGCGACGGCACGGCGCCGCCGGAGGATGCCGCGAATCTGTATATTCCGAGCGCCTGCCCCGGCGGCCGGCCGCCACATCTGTGGCTCGATGGCGATGTGTCGCTGTTCGACCGCTTCGGCTTCGGCTGGACGCTGCTTCAGCTGGGGGCCGGCAGCGATTTTACCGACGGGATGGCGACGGCGGCGCGACGTCTGCACCTCGACCTGACATGCGTTGCATTGGACTCGGTGCAGGCCCGCGACCTGTATGGCGCCGACTATGTCCTGATCCGGCCCGATCATATTGTGGCCTGGCGCGGCGCGGGAACCGCGGATCCCGCCGGCATTCTGCGGCGGCTGCTCGGCCATCTTGAATGAGGCGGCCGGCGCGCCCACATTAAGTCTCTCCTCCCTTTCCCGTCTGGCCGATGACAATGGACACTCCTGCCTCCCGTTCTGCTTTCACTGCCTGGCTACGAAGCCGCTGGCTGCCGGTCAGCGTCATCGCCGTCGTGCTGGTGTTCGGCCTGTATTATCCGGTCGGCATGCTGATCGCGCATAAGGTGGACGACCGGCTGGATTACGAAATCGCCGCCACTGAACTTCCGGCCGGCGGCAGTCGCACAGTGGCGCTGGCCGCCGCACTGATCGACCGTGAGGTCAATCGCAACGGCTGGGTCGCCAACGATCCCTTCTTCATGCCCGGTTCGATGCTCGACAATATGCCGAATTACCAGCTGGGCATGATCCACGCGCTCGGGCGCTTCGCCTTCCAGATGGTCGATCAGATCGGCCGTACGCGCGGTTCCAGCCAGACCGACCGCGACCTGCAGGAGGCCGCCGGCCTGCTGCAGTATTCGGGCACCAAATGGATTTTCGATTTCTCGACATCCTTGCTGCCGACGGCCAAGTCGGAAGACCAGTATCGCAAGGCGCGGTCGGCGCTGATGACCTACAACCAGCGGCTCGGCGCTGGCCAGGCGGTGTTCGAGCGCCGCGCCGACAATCTGCAGGCGACGCTGGAGCGTGTTGCTCTGGATATCGGCTCGGCATCGGCCGCCATCGACCGCCGCATCCGCGAGGGCAGCGACCTGCTGATCGATTACGAAGGCGACGATGTCTTCTACAGCGTCAAGGGTCAGATGTATGCCTACTATCTGGTCCTGCGCGAGCTAAAGCAGGACTATCCCAATCTGGTGCGCGACCGCGAACTGGGCGGCACCTGGGACCAGATGCTGGAGTCCTTCGCCGCCGCTGCCGGGCTGAGGCCGTGGGTGGTGTCGAATGCGCGGCCAGATGCCGTGATCCTGCCCAACCATCTGGCGTCGATGGGCTTCTACGTCGAGCGCGCGCGCACGCAGATCTACGAGATCGTCAATATCCTGCAGAAATAAAGTCGCGAGGCGACAGAACCTTCGATGCCATTCGCGTCAAGCCTCGCGCCGCGCTTACCCCCAGCTTTATGTCGTTGCGTTCCTGCAGCCGCCGGGGCAACCTTGCCGGTATGAGCGAGAGTAAACCAGACACCGAAGCCAAGCGGCGCAGCAAGTTCCTCGTCGTCGTGGACGACACGTCGGAAGTGCGTGTGGCCGTGCGCTATGCCACGCGACGCGCGCGCAATGTGCGCAGCGGCGTGGTGATGCTGCGTGTGATCGAGCCCGTGGATTTTCAGCAATGGGCTGGCGTAGCCGAAATCATGCGCTCGGAGGCACATGAAGCCGCCGAAGACCTGCTGCAGAAACTGGCCGAACAGGTCAACCAGGAGTCCGGTCTGTTGCCGGAACTGGTGATCCGCGAAGGCGTCGCCAAGACGGAGATCCTCAAGCTGGTCGACGAGGATCCCAATATCCGCATGCTGGTGCTGGCGGCGGCGCCGAATGCCGAAGGTCCTGGTCCGCTGGTGTCGGCGCTGGCGGGCCAGATGGCCGGCGAGCTGAAATTCCCGATCACGGTGATCCCCGGCGGCCTGACCGACGAGCAGATCGACCGCCTGACCTGACGCCCGCTAGGAATAGTGCGGCGCAAGCGGGATCGCCCTTTCCTCGATCGGCGTCACCGTCACCGGATCGCGCAGATGGTCGATCGGTTCGCCGTCATGGTCTTGCAGCGGATCGTAGAGCGCGAAGCCCAGCACCAGATCGATACGGATGCGGTCGACTGCGACCGGCAGCAGCAGCCGGCGGAACTGCATGATCTGGCGGCCGCGCTGGCTCCAGTGTTGCAGGGCATAGTGAGCGCAGCCCGTGATCACCGTGCGATAGTCATGGGCAGCGCGTTCAAGCTGTACACCGGAGAAGGTCTCGTCGAGATAGCGGCCGCTCAGTTCGAAACCGAGCTGTTGCCTGACCGTTGCACCGGACAGGATATAGCGGAACCGCGCGCCGCCATCGACCGCCTCGACCATGAACAGGTTGGGCAATAACTGCCGCAGATCGGCGGGGTCGATATCGTCGCGTGCCGGCCAGAGATTCGCGCCACGCCAGCGCTGCCAGCAGGACAGCACATGGGCGAGCCGGGCGTCGTCCACCGCTTGCGGCGAGATATTCATGCGACAAGTTTGGACCGCGCGCTGCCCGGCGGCAACCGCAATTACTCGTAACCGGCCAGCCGGTCCTTCGGCATGGCGTAGAGTTCCTGCGGTTCGCGCACACCGCGCAGTACGTGGAAGCCAATGGAATCGAGACGATAGGGCGCGGCGGCATCGCCGTTGATCGCCGCTGCAAAGGCGGCCGAGGCCAGCAGCGGCTTGTCGACCGCCTTGGTCTGCGCTTCCACGCGCGCCACTTCGTTGACCGCGCGGCCGATCACCGTGAAGTCGAGGCGGTCGCGCGAGCCGATATTGCCGTAGACCACCTTGCCGACATGCAGCCCGAGGCCGACTTTCAGCGGCGCCACGCCGGCGATCGCGCGGCCCTGGTTCAGTTCATGTAGGCCGGCAAAAGCGTTTTCTGCCGCCGTCAGGGCCCGCCGGCAGGCGGCTTCCAGGGTGTTGCCCTCCTCGACGCGAAAGATCGCCAGCACGCCATCGCCGATGAATTTCAGTACCTCGCCGCCATGGGCCTGGATCGGCCCGGCCATGGCATCGAAATAGCGGTCCAGCGTGGCCACCACCTCGACCGCCTCGTTGCGGTCGGAAAACTGCGTGAAGCCGCGCAGATCGGACAGCCAGATTGCCGCCTCCACCTCGTACCCCCGGCCGCGCCGCAGATCGCCGCTCAGCACCCGCTCGGCGGCGCTCTGGCCCAGATAGGTGGTCAGCAGGTCGCGGGTCATGCGGCGGGAGGCTTCCAGTTCCATCCGCAGCGCGATCAGCGGCATCAGCTCCATCAGATAGCTCAGTTCCTCCGGGCGGAAGCCGCCCTTGCGGTCGGTTGCGAAACTCATGAAGGAGAGATTCTGTCCGGGCTGCCTGCCCATGCCCGGTCCCTGGGTGAAGCGCATCGGCAGCACCAGGTAATCGGTCACGCCGGCCGCTTTCAGCTCGGGCAGGATGCCGAAATCCATCGGGGTCTCGGGCAGTTCGATCTGGCGGCGGATCGCGGCGGCGCCCTCATGGATCACCGCGATCGGACTCTTCAGATATTCGTCGGTCTGCATCACGTCATGGCCGCGCTCGGACATGGTCACCCCCTGGCCGCGCTGCCAGGCGAAGGCCCGGGTGAGCGTCAGCGGGTGCATCGACGGCAGTCCGGTCGTGACCCGGAACAGCGGCATGCCCTCATCCAGCAGCTGGCGGCAGAATCCCTCCAGCAGTTCGCTCACCGGCATCACTTTGCCGTCGTGATCGATCAGCCATTGGGCCGCCCGGGGCAGAACAAGCCGCGAATCGGGCCAGCTCGAAAGCCGGGTCACCGCTTCCGCCGGGTCGCTCATCGCTCCACAGCCCTGGGGACAACCAACGATTTTATCCACATAGATGTAAAAACTTCCAAAACTTGCGCCGTCTACGCAATTTCATGTCTCGGCCATGGTTTTGCCATTGCCTTTGGCCTTGATATTTGCGGACCCGCCAACCAATTTCCAGTCCACCTTTCGAGACCCAAGCATGTTTATCCAGACTGAGACCACGCCCAACCCGGCGACCCTGAAGTTTCTCCCCGGCCGCGATGTGCTGGGCAGCGACTTCGCGGGCGGCTCGGTCGACTTCACCGATGCCGACTCGGCCAAGGCCTCTCCGCTCGCCACCCGCCTGTTCGCGGTGGCCGGCGTCGAGGGTGTCTTCCTGGGCTCCGACTTCGTGACCGTGACCAAGGCCGAGATGCGGGACTGGACCGTCCTGAAGCCGGCATTGCTGGGCGGCATCATGGAGCATTTCATGTCCGGCCTGCCGGTCATGAACGCCGATGCCGGCGCGTCGAGCGTCGAAGAGATGTTCGATCCGGCCGACGGCCAGATCGTGTCCCAGATCAAGGAACTGATTGAAACCCGCGTCCGGCCCGCCGTGGCCCAGGATGGCGGCGACATTATTTTCCGCGGTTTCGACCGCGGCGTGGTCCTGCTGCAGATGCAGGGGTCCTGTTCCGGTTGCCCGAGTTCGACGGCAACCCTGCGCTACGGCATCGAGAACATGCTGAAGCATTACGTGCCCGAAGTGTCCGAAGTCCGGGCCGTGTGAGTCGTCGCCGGTTTTCAGGGGGTTTCCTGGAACTGGCGACATTTTAGCGCGTTTCCTGAGTGGGGGATCGCACATAGGGCAGCGCCCGGTGCAGTACGACGAAGATATGTCGACTGTGTCGCGGGATTGGCGCTGATAACTGTGGAGGTTTGACCCATGACAGCACATCGCGATCGGCGATTGCTTGCCATTGGATCGGACGTACGTCTGATTTTAGCCGGTTTCGGCCTGTTGCTGGCCGTCGGCCTGGTATCCGGAGTGGGAGTCGGCTGGCTGTCGAGCCGCCAGCTGTCGCACGTTCCCGAAGTGCAGGTGGCGCAGGCTGCGCCAAGCCATTCGGTGCGCGAATCGGTGCATGATGCCTGGGACCGCCTGCGCCAGATTGCGCAGCTGGACTGGCGCGCCATGGTGGAACCGCGTGCTGCCGCGCCCGACACCGCCGTTGCCGCCCGCGACAAGAAGGACGACGCGCCCGCGATCAGCGCCGCCGAAGCTTCGCGCCGCATTGCCGAAGTGCGCCAGTTCTCGCCGCATCGCACCGCGATGCGCGCGGAATCCGGTCGCACCGTCGATGCGATGCTGGCGCGTTTCGAGCAGGAAGGCTTCGATCTGGCCGAAGTGCGCAATCCGCTTGGCCAGGTGGAAGTGCCCCGCATTTTCCTGGCGACCCTGCCGGTCGATATCGCCGATGTGAATCTGACCGAGAAGCGCAAGCGTGCGTTTCTCAAGGTGATGCTGCCGCATGTCCTGCGCGAGAACGAGCGTATCGCCGCCGACCGGACGCGCCTGGAGCAGTTGCACCAGCGTATCCAGATGGGTGCTACGCTGTCGGCGCGCGATCAGCAGTGGCTGGAGCGTCTGGCCGACGTCTACAGCGTCGAAGATCTCGACACCGCCGAATTGCTGAACCGTGTCGATGCCGTTCCGCCGGCGCTGGCGCTGGCCCAGGCGGTCGAAGAATCCGGCTGGGGCACTTCGCGCTTCGCGCTCATGGGCAACGCCGTCTTCGGCATGTGGACCTGGACTCCGGGTACCGGCCTGGTGCCGGAAAATCGCCCCGAGGGCGAGACCTATGAGGTGCAGCGCTTCAAGAGCCTGGAACATTCGGTCGCCGCTTATATGCGCAACCTGAATTCCAAGGCCAGCTATCGCGAATTCCGCGACAAGCGCGCCGGCATGCGCGACCGCAGCCAGTCGCCCGACAGCTACCAGCTGGCCGGCACGCTGCACCGCTATTCGGTGCGCGGCCAGGACTACATCCGCACCATCCGTTCGATCATGAAGTCGAATGCGCTGGAGCAGTTCGACAGCGCCCGCCTGGCTGACGAGCCTTCGCCGCAGCTCACCACGTTGGACTTTTTCGGCAAATCCTGACCGGCCGGACGTCCGTTCTATCGCTAGGCCAGAGCCGGCCCGGACATCCGGGCCGGCTTTTGACTGCCGGTGCGTCAGCCAATCCGGGTCGTGCCGCCTTGCAGCCGCGTTAACCCGCCCAATATAATATGTTAATGCAGCCGGACGGTGCCGCTGACGCGGCACCTCGGCAGTTTCCAGCACCTGATGAGGCTTCAGACATGTCAGCCCGATTCTCCATGCGCCTTTCGTCCCGCCTGCTTCTGGTTCCGGCCATGGCCGCCGCCCTGATGGTGTCCGCCTGCCAGAACAATGGGTCGGGCAGCGGTCCGCAGATGAACAAGGAGAATATCGGTACGGTGCTGGGCGGCATCGGCGGCGCCGTGCTGGGTGCCCAGTTCGGCTCGGGCACCGGCCGGCTGGTCGGCGTGGCGGCCGGCGCGCTGGCCGGCGCCTATCTGGGTAACCAGATCGGGTCTTCGCTGGACAAGGCCGACAGGGCGGAAATGGAAAAAGCCAGCACGCGCGCCACCACGGCGCCGATCGGCCAGCCGATCTCGTGGCGCAATCCCGACAGCGGCAATTCCGGCACGGTGACGCCGACGCGCGAAGGCACCGCCGCCAACGGTGACTATTGCCGCGAGTTCCAGCAGTCGGTCACGGTCGGTGGCAAGACCGAACAGGCCTACGGCACGGCCTGCCGTCAGCCCGACGGTAGCTGGAAAGTCGTCAACGGTTGATCCGCGTGTCCGCAGCCGGACGTAAATCCCGCGCACTGCTCGCAGCAGCCCAGGTCGCGATCCTGGGCGGCGCACTGCTGTTTGCGCCGGCGGCAAAGGCGGATTTTACGCAGGGCGTGCGCGCCTACGAGGCCGGCGACTACAAGGGCGCCTATGAAGCCTGGCTGCCGCTGGCCAATCGCGGCGACGTGGCGGCGATGCGCAACATCGGGCATCTGTACCGCTGGGGCCAGGGGGTCGAGAAAAATGTCGACCAGGCGATCCACTGGTATCGCATGGCAGCCGAAAAAGGCTTTTCGCGCGCGCAGGCCAATCTCGCGGCAATCTACCTGCAGGGCGATGAAGGCACGCCAGTCAATTACGAGGAAGCGCATAAGTGGTTCGCCGCGGCGGCCGTGCAGAACCTGGCCGTGGCGCAGTACAATCTCGGACTGATGTATGAACTCGGCCTCGGCGTCGAGAAAAACGAGGCGCGTGCACTCGGCTGGTACAATCTGGCCGCCAAGGCCGGCCAGCCCGAAGCGATCGAACGTCTGTCGCAGCTGGTGAAAACCACCGAACCGCCGCTGGTCTCCGGCGTCAGCATTCCGGTCGATGGCACGCCAGCGCCCGCAACGCCTGCGCCGCAGGCTGCCGCGGCCGACAGCAAAACTGAAACCGCCGCCAGCACGCCGGCGCCCGCTGCCGCACCTGTGCAGCCTGACGTTTCGCCGCCCGCAATCCCGGCGTCGGCTGAACAGCCGGCCAGTCCGACAGGACAGGCCGTTGCGCCACAGCAACCCGCTCCGCCGCAGGAGGACAGCCGCCCCGGCTTCCTCAGCCGCTTCTATTCCGCGATTGCCTCGGGCGGTGGCGTGTCGATTCCAGATATCTTCAGTTCGTCGTCCGAACCGGCGCCGGAAACGGCGGAACCGCCTGCTGCCTCGGACAAGGACAGCAAGCCGTGAGGATTGAGCAGGATGCGTGATCCCTATCAGGTTCTGGGCGTGGCGCGCGGAGTCAGCAGCGAAGATCTGCGCAAGGCCTATCGCAAACTGGCGAAGGAATTCCACCCCGACCGCAACCAGGGCAATGAAAAGGCGGCCGACCGCTTCAAGGAAATCTCGGCGGCCTATGATCTGATCGGTGATCCCGAGAAGCGCGCCAAATTCGATCGCGGCGAAATCGATGCTTCCGGCCAGCCGCGCAACCGCGGCTTCGGCGGCGGGGCCCATCGGCCGGGCGGCACGGCCGGCGGCGCGGGTGGTTTCGGCGGCTTTGGTTTCGATCCCAATGCCGGCGGCGAAGACATTTTCGACGAGATTTTCGGCCAGATGCGGCGCGGTCGTGGCGGTGCCGGTGCGGCGGGTGCCGGGTTCGGCGCACGCAATGCCAATCGCCCGATGCGCGGCGCCGACCGCCATTTCAATCTCAAGATCGGCTTCCTCGATGCGGCGCGCGGCTGCAAGCGCCGCCTCACCATGCCCGACGGCAAGCAGCTCGATGTCACCATTCCGCCCGGCCTGGGCGACGGGCAGCAGATCCGCCTGCGCCACCAGGGCGATGCCGGCCGCAACAATGGCGAGGCCGGCGACGCGCTGATCGAGGTCACCGTCGAGCCGCACGCCTTTTTCACCCGCCAGGGCGACGACCTGCATCTCGAACTGCCGGTCACGCTGGACGAGGCCATCCTCGGCGCCAAGATTCCGGTACCCACCATCGATGGCATGGTGGCAGTCGGCGTGCCCAAGGGAGCCAGCTCCGGGACCACGCTTCGTCTCAAAGGGCGCGGTTTCCCGCTCAAGGGCGGCGCCTCGGATCAGCGCGGCGACCAGTATGTGAAGCTGAAGCTCGTGCTGCCCGAAAAGCCGAATTCGGCGCTGGAGAAGCTGATCGAAGGCTGGGCCAAGTCGAACAAATACGACGTGCGCGCCAAATACACGGTCGAGTGATCTTGGCGACTGAGCCGGCGCACCTGCGGCTTAACGAAGCATTCACCATCTGATGACAGGCTAAATTACGGACTTTCCTTGCAGAGGAGTCCGGCGGACTCTATCGTCCGCGCAGTTTTCGCCGATTCGCAAACGGGCTCCCGATTCGGTCATGTATACGCGTCGTTTCGTCATCTCCTCACTGGCCGGACTGCTTGGCAGCGCCGCGCTGCCGGCATGGGCGCAGGCCGGGAGCCGGCAGGGACCGCCGGTGCCGGGCCGCAAGCCGACACCGAATGCGCCCAAGCTGCCGCCGCGCCCGCCGGCCGTGGTCATTCTCGATCCCGGCCATGGCGGCCGCGATCCGGGCGCCATCGGCGTCACCGGCACCGAAGAGAAGGATGTCACGCTCTCGATCTGCCAGAGCATCCGTCAGGCGCTGGCCGGCCGCGCCGATATCAAGGTATTCCTCACCCGCGACCGCGACAGCTACATCCCGCTGCCGAGCCGCGTGGCCTTCGCGCATGAGCGCCATGCCGATCTCTTCATCTCGATCCATGCCGATGCGGCGCCCAACAAGTCGGCGCGCGGCCTGTCGGCCTATACCCGCGCCGACAAGGCGACCGACGATTTCGCGCGCCGGCTGGCCGATCGCGAAAACCAGGTCGATGCCATCTACGGTTTCGATACCGGCGCCACCGATAAGCAGACGGCGGCGATCCTGATCGATCTGGCGCGCCGCCATGGCCACAATGCCTCGCTGGCTGCCAAGCGGCGTATCGTCACCGGGGTCGGTGCGCGCGTGCAACTGCTCGACAATCCGATGCGCGCGGCGAATTTCGCTGTTCTGCGCTCGCCGGCGCTGCCCTCCGTGCTGATCGAAACCGGCTTCCTGTCCAATCCGCAGGACGAACGCATTCTGCGCAATCCGACGTCGCGGGCGAATCTCGCGCGCTATCTCGCCGACCAGATCGCGCCCGTCGCGATGGACCTGCGCGAGGCATAAGGAACCCGTCGTCCCCGTGACGACGGAGCCGGTATTGTCCCGCGACAATTCTTCTAGTGTACAGGTGCGGGCCGCGTGCTACAGCGGAACGGTGCTGTTCTCTCTGTATCCGCCATACAAGGTGTATCCTCCATGCGCGACACCACGGCCCTGGTGATCATCGATATGCAGCGCGGCATGCTTCCGGAGAATACCGGGCCGCGGAACAATCCCCAGGCGGAAGACAATATGGAGCGGCTGCTGCGGGTCTGGCGCGAGCGGAACCTGCCGGTCGTGCATGTGCGGCACATGGCGCGCGCACCGGGTGGTTCATTCTGGCCCGGTTCCGCAAACTGCGAGTTTCAACCGCGTTTCGAACCCCTGCCATCCGAACACCGGATGGAAAAGAACATGAATGACGCCTTTGCCCAGAGCGGACTGGAGCGCTGGTTACGCCTGCGCGACATCAGCAGTCTGGTTATCGTGGGTGTCAGCACCAACAATTCCGTGGAAGCAACCGTACGGGCGGCTTTCTGTCTCGGCTTCGACGTCACCTTGCCCAGCGATGCCTGCTATACCTACGACAAGGTTGATTATCATGGCGTCTTGCGACCGGCCGAAGACTGGCATCTGATGACGCTTTCCAATCTGCATGGCGAATATGCCACGGTCAGGTCGACAGAGGAGATTCTGGCGCAGGTCCGTGTAGCGTAACGCGCCTCGATGCTCCCAGACCTCTTTCCATTCCTTGTTGCGTCGCTTGGCGTTTTTCTGATCGCCTTCATGCGCGGGGCCTTTGGCGGCGGTTTTGCCATTGTCGGCATTCCGGTGCTTTCGCTGGCGATGGATCCGATCACCGCCGGTACGGTGCTGGCGCCGATCTTCATCGCCATCGATATCGTCGCGTTTTACTACTGGCGGCCAGGCACCTGGTCGAAGCCGGATGCGAAACTGCTGCTGCCCATGCTGGTGCTCGGTATCGGCGCTGGCTGGCTTCTGCTGTCGGTGCTGAACCGTCACCTGATCGAGATCGCCATGGCGCTGATCACACTCAGCTTCGCCGGCCTGTGGTTCCGCAGCGGCGGCGAGGTGCGGGTGCGGCCGCGCGTCCCGGCGAAGGGGCTGTTGGCCGGCTTCTGCTCCGGCATCACTACGATGGTGGCGCATTCCGGCGGGCCGCCACTGGCGATGTACCTGCTGCCGCTCGGCCTTTCCAAGGCGGTCTATGCCGGCACGACGAGTCTGTTCTTCACCGTGGCCAATGCCACGAAGGCCGGACCGTGGCTGTATCTCGGGCAACCCGATGCGAAAACCTGGTGGCTGATGGCAGCCTGTCTGCCGATGGCGCCGCTTGGCGTCTGGCTCGGCTGGCGGCTGCATGAGCGGCTCGACCAGCGCCAGCTCTATCGCGCCTGCTACGGCCTGCTGGTCATCACGGCGCTGAAACTGTTGTGGGACGGCCTGTCAGGCTTCCTGCACGGCTGACCAGAAATCTTCGGCGATCCTGGTACCGCGTTCGCGTTGACGGTAAAGACGGATCTCGACCGGAATGATCCAGGCCTCGTCGCCGGCCAGTACCAGCGTCCTCTCCGCCAGATCTTCCTCGACCAGACTCTCGGGCAGCCAGGCGATGCCGCGCCCGTCGCGCGCCATGGCGCGCAGTACGGTGCCCTGCGGTGCGATGAAACTGACGCGCAACGGCAGGCTCGTCTCGCGCTGGCCCAGCATCGCCGTGACGATGCGGCCGAGGCCGGAATCTTCCGCATAGGCGAGATAGGGCAGCGGCTGTGTCGCGCCATCGAGGCGATGCACCGGTTGGCCCTTCGCATCTGGCGCACAGACCGGCAACAGGCGATCCTGTGCCAGCCGGCGATAGAGAAAGCGATCCGGCGGCAGCCGGTTGGCCACGGCATCGTGGCCATGACAGAGCAGAAACTGACTCTGGCCCTGCAGCAACGCTTCCTCGCCGGCCTGCATACTGCCCGACAACAGCCGGATGGCGCCGAGCCGGGCCGCGATATCCAGGCTGCGGAGCCAGCTGGGGAAGAAGGTGAGCGACAGCGCCTGTGTGGCGGCGAAAATCAGCGTCGCGGTTTCGGCCTGTTCGGCCTGGCGGGCTTCATCTCTGGCCTGCGCCAGCCGGCGCAGCAGGTCGCGCACCGCCGGCATGAACTGCTCGCCGGCGGCGGTCAGCTTCACCGGCTGGGCCGACCGGTCGAACAGCATCACGCCGGCCCAATCCTCCAGCGCACGGATGCGACGGCTGAAGGCCGGCTGCGTCATATGCCGCGCCTCGGCGGCACGGGAGAAGTTGCCCGCCTCGGCCAGTGCCAGAAAATCTTCCAGCCAGTTGAATTCCATCGCTCGTTGGCCCAATGCGGGATCGGAATGATCAATTCCGAATCTGGCATTGGCGCCGGCATCCTGTCCATGTCTAGGATGCCGGCCATCGACCCAGGAGAGCCCATTTCCCATGCGCATTGTTGAAGTTCGCGAAAAGACCGCCTCGATCGCCTCGCCGATCGCCAATGCCTACATCGATTTCTCCAAGATGACCTGCTCGGTGGTGGCGGTGATCACCGACCAGATTCGCGACGGCAAACCGGTCGTGGGCTTCGGCTTCAACTCCAATGGCCGCTACGGTCAGGGCGCATTGATGCGCGAACGCTTCCTGCCGCGCCTGATGGAAGCCAATCCTGACTCGCTGGTCGACACGGCCAACAACAACCTGGATCCTTTCGCGATCTGGAAGACGCTGATGACCAATGAGAAGCCGGGCGGCCATGGCGAACGTTCGGTGGCGGTCGGTACGCTGGATATGGCGGTGTGGGATGCCGTGGCCAAGATCGCCGGTGTGCCGCTCTGGCGCCTGCTGGCGGATCGCTATCGCGGCGGCGTGGCCGACGACAAGGTCTGGGTCTATGCCGCCGGTGGCTACTACTATCCGGGCAAGGACCTGTCGGCCTTGCAGGATGAGATGAAGAGCTATCGCGATCGCGGCTACCGCGTCGTAAAGATGAAGATCGGCGGCGCCTCGCTGGCCGAGGATCTCAAGCGGATCGAAGCCGTGCTCAAGATTGTCGGCGACGGGCAGAATCTCTGCGTCGACGTCAACGGCCGCTTCGATATCAAGACAGCTATAGAGTACGGCAACGCGATCAAGCCCTATAATCTCTACTGGTACGAGGAAGTCGGCGATCCGCTGGACTATGCGCTGCAGGCCGAACTCGGCAAACATTACGACAAGCCGATGGCCACCGGCGAAAACCTGTTCTCGCACCAGGATGCGCGCAATCTGATCCGCTTCGGCGGCATGAACAGGGACCGCGACTTCCTGCAATTCGACTGCGCGCTCAGCTATGGTCTGGTGGAATACCTGCGTACGCTGGATGTGCTGAAGGAACATGGCTGGTCGAGCCGCCGCGTGGTGCCGCATGGCGGCCACCAGATGTCGCTCAATATCGCGGCAGGCCTGCATCTGGGCGGCAACGAGAGTTATCCGGATGTGTTCAAGCCGTTCGGCGGCTTCGCTGACGGCATCGCGGTGAACGACAGCTATGTGTCGCTGCCGCAGATCCCCGGCGTCGGTTTCGAGGCCAAGGCGGAACTCTATAAGGTGATGCAGGAACTGCTCGATTAAGCCGTGCCGATGGGGTACATCGTCGGCACCGTCCCGGACCGGATTCCCGATGCGCCAGAAACTTCCCGCCCGCTATAACGCGATTGCCGTGCCGCTGCTGCTGTCGCTGATGATGACCTGCATCGTCTCGGGCATCGCCACGGTCAACAGCATCGGCCTGCCGGATGGCTTTATCGCCAAATGGATGCAGGCCTGGCTGTATTCCTGGCTTGTCGCTTTCCCGATCATGCTGTTCGTGCTGCCGGTAGTACGGCGCATCGTGGCGCTCTTCGTCGAGCCGCCGAAGCTCTAGCCGTTTTTCTGCAGGCAGACGGCGAAGAAGCCGTCCATGCCGCCGCGACCCGACCACATCGAGGGCAGGGTGCGCAACGCGCCCTCATGCGTCACGGCCTCGGACGGCAGATGCAGCTGGCCGGCATCGGCGGGAACGATCTCGGCGCCGGGCAGCGCCAGCAGATGGCGGATCTGGTATTCAGCCTCTTCCGGCTGCAGCGAGCAGACGCAGTAGACCATTTTCCCGCCGGACTTCAGCATCGCCCAGCTTTTCTGTGCCAGCCGGCGCTGCAGTTCGGCCAGCTTGGCCACGTCGGTCTCATCCTTCAGATAGGGCAGATCGGGATGGCGGCGGATCGTGCCGGTCGCCGAACAGGGCGCATCCAGCAGGATGGCATCGAAGCTTTCTTCCGGCTGCCATTGTTCGATCTCGGCGGTGCGGACGTCGACCTTGAAGCCCATGCGCTTGAGATTTTCCTTCAGGCGCTTCAGTCGCGGATCGGAACGGTCGACCGCCATCACGCTGGCCCCCAGAGCTGCCAGCTGGATCGTCTTGCCGCCGGGCGCGGCGCAGAGATCGGCGACGCGCTTGCCTTTCACATCGCCGAGCAGCTTCACTGGCAGCGAGGCTGCGACATCCTGCACCCACCAGGACCCATCTTCGAAGCCGGGCAGGCTTTCCACTGCGCCGCCGGCCATACGGCGCAACCCGCCGGTCGGCAGGATTTCGGCGTCCAGCTTCCCGGCCCAATCGGCGACATCATCGCCTTTCACGCTGATATCGAGCGGCGCTTCCTGCAGATGCGCCATGGCGATATCTCGCGCGGCATCCTCGCCGTAGAAATTGACCCAGCTTTGCCAGAGCCAGTCGGGCGTATTGGCCTTCGCCGCATCCTGCTCCGCGACGATGGCGGCGCCTTCGGTGGCGACTTTGCGCAGCACGGCATTGATCAGGCCGCGCGGCTTTTTCTGCGCGGGATGCATCAGGTTGACGGCTTCACCCACCGCCGCATGCGCCGGTGCGCCAAGGAACAGCAGTTCGGCCGCCCCCAGTCGCATCGCCTCGCGCGGCAGGCCCTTGGGCCAGAGCGTGAGGAATTTGCGCAAGCACCCGTCGATCTGGCCGCGCCGGCGCAAAGTCGTGGCGACCAGGCGGCGGACATAGCCACGGTCGCGGTCAGCGAGGGTACGGAAGCCCGATTTCGGGTCGGCCAGGGCATCGTCCAGCGCGCGGCCCTTGCCCAGCACCATGTCGACCAGGTTGGCGGCGACGCGGCGCGCCGAGGCGGGGCCGGGGACGGTGGGGAAGGCGGAAGCGTCGGACATGGCGCCTCTTCTAGCCCCCGACTCGCCGGGCGTCGAGGCAGAGGGCTATCTGAGGGTGAAAAACCCCGGATTCGCCGCATTTCGTCACGGAAAGCCGCGACCCCGCTTGCTTGGCCTGCGCGGCCAAATTTGCTAAGCCTGCGCCATGCCGCAGCAAGCCACCCGAATCGCCCCCTCGATCCTTTCGGCCGACTTCGCCCAACTGGGTGCCGAGGTCACCGCCATCGACAAGGCCGGCGCCGACTATATCCATATCGATGTGATGGACGGCCATTTCGTGCCCAACCTCACCATCGGCCCGGGCGCGGTCGCTGCGTTGCGCAAGCACACCGCCCGGCCGTTCGACGTGCATCTGATGATCTCGCCGGTCGATGCCTTCATTCCGCAATTCGCCGAGGCCGGCGCCGATATCATCACCGTGCATCCCGAAGCTGGCCCGCATGTGCATCGCACGCTGCAGCTCATTCGTTCGCTCGGCAAGAAAGCCGGCCTGTCACTCAACCCGGGCACCCCGGTGGAAGCCGCACTCGCTGTGCTGGATATGGTCGATCTCGTGCTGGTGATGAGCGTCAATCCCGGCTTCGGCGGCCAGAAGTTCATCCATAGCCAGCTCGACAAGATCCGGGTCCTGCGCAAGGCCATCGACGCCTCCGGTCGCGCCATCGATCTCGAAGTCGATGGCGGCATCAATGCCGAAACCGCACAGCTCGCCGTCGATGCCGGCGCCGATGTGTTGGTGGCAGGCACTGCGACCTTCCAGGGCGGTCCGTCGGCCTATGCCGACAATATCGCGCGAGTGCGCGCCAAATCGTCGAAGTGAGATGACGTGACTGCGGCCTCGCTGCAGGACTCCACCGGTCGTAAACTGCTGCGCCGCCTGGCGGCAGCCTGGTATGGCACGCGACTTTACGCGCTGACCCTGCCACGCAAGGCACCGCTCGAACTTCCCGTTCTGCCCGAAGATCCCTGGACCGGCACGATCGGCAACGCAGATCGCCTGTTTCAGGGCCGTTTCGTGTTTGCCGGCGCCGAGGTCGTGTCGCCGCATGCCGCGCCCTGGTCGATCTCGCCTGCAGACGCCCAGCTCGATGCCGCCAGCCACGCCGCCTGGGCCGCCGGCCTGCATGGCTTTGTCTGGCTGCGCGATTTCGCCACCCAGGGCGGCGACATGGCGCGACGCATGGCGCGCAGTTTGGTGGCCGACTGGATCGCAAAGCATGCGCTGTCGATCCGCGGCCTGCCCTGGCAGCCGGCCATTGCCGGCCGCCGGCTGACGCAATGGCTGCTGGCCTCGCATTTCCTGCTCGACGGCGCCGACGATGCCTTCGGCCATGATTTCCTGCTCAGCATCGCGCGCCATGCCGCCTATCTGAAACGCGCCAGCGCCACGGCGCCGGCCGGCTGGCCGCGGTTCGATGCCACGCTGGGCGCCGTCTATGGCGCCGAAGCCCTGGGCGAGGCGCAGGATCAGGCGGCGCTCCGGGCGCTGTGTGCGGCGCTCGATGTGCAGGTGCTGGCCGATGGCGGCCATGCCTCGCGCAATCCCTCGCTGCTCTATCGCATGCTGCGCGATCTGGTGGCTTTATGGCGTTTCCTGCAGGCGGTCGATCCCGAACGCGCCGCGCAGCTGCAGCCCTATCTCGACCGCATGGCGCCGATGCTGCGCAGCCTCCGCCATGGCGATGGCGGGCTGGCATTGTTTCATGGCGGCGAAGAGGAGAATGCCGCGCAGATCGACCTGCTGCTCGATCTGTCGGATGCCAAGGGCAAGCCGCTGGCCTCGGCCACGCATAGCGGTGTCGAACGCGCGGTCGCCAAGCGGGCGGTGCTGCTGCTCGATGCCGGAGCGCCGCCATCGCGGGCCGCCAATGTCAAACCGCATTCCGGCCTGCTGGCCTTCGAGTTCAGCCATGGCAGGGACCGGCTGATCGTCAATTGCGGTGCCTCGCGCCGGATGGGCGGCAACTGGGCCACGGCGCTCAGCGGCGCAGCGGCGCATTCCACCCTCTGCCTCGGCGGCAAGGAACCCACCGCCGCGGCCGCGGTCTCGGTGTCGCGCAACGAGCAGGATGGCGCCATCTGGTTCGAAGCCGAGCATGACGGCTGGCGCGCCAGCTACAACCGGATGTATCGCCGGCGGTTGTATCTCTCGGCCGGCGGCGAGGATCTGCGCGGCGAGGAGATCGTCTCCGAGAGTGGCGGCATGCCGGTCGAGGCCGTGCTGCGGCTGCATCTGCATCCAGGCATGCATGCCTCGCTGATCGGCAGCGGCGACACCGTGATCCTGAAAACCGCGAGCGGGCAGGGCTGGCGCTGGCGCGGCATGGGCGGCGTGGTACGTTTGGACGACAGCGTCTATCTTGGCGCCGGCGGCGAGCTGCGCCGCACGCAGCAGATCGTGATGACCGGTTCGGCAGGTACCGAACCCCTGGTGTTCAAATGGGCTCTGACAAAGATCAACTAGGCAGTCTCTTTTCCGGCAGAAGCCGGCAGCCGCCCGCCGAGAAGCCGGGCGCGGTCGAAACCAATCGGCTGATCTCGCTCGCCTCGCTGGATGCCGAGCCGTGGAAGAATGGCGGCGGCACCACCTACCAGATCGCCGTCGATCCACCCGAGGCCAACACCTCGAATTTCCGCTGGCGCGTCAGTCGCGCGACGATCGAACGCGACGGACCCTTCTCAAGCTTTCCGAATGTGTCGCGCTGGATCGTGCTGGTCTCGGGTCCCGGCTTCACGATGGACTTCGCCGACGGCACGTCCTTCGACGTGGTAAAGCCGTTCGAAGTCTACTGGTTCGATGGCGGGCTGGGCGTGACCTGCCGGCTGAAGGACGGCCGGCCCGTCACCGTGCTGAATGTGATGGCACACAACGAGATGGTGATGCGGGTGAATATCGCGCAGAACCGCAGCATGCTGCCCAGCGCGGGCCACGCCATCGTGTCGGCCTACAGCGCCTCGGTCCGGCTGGATGAGCGCCATGTGCTCATCGCGGCCGTCGATAAACCGTTTTAAACGGTTCTTCGTTTTAGCTCTTCTGGGCTTCCGCCACGAAGGGCTTGAGCGGCTTCTGCGGCCGCGGACCGATATGGCTGATCACTTCCGCCGCGCAGAGCGAGCCGAGCCGGCCGGCGGCATGCAGATCGAAATCATGTGTGAAGCCATACAGGAATCCGGCAGCGTAAAGATCGCCGGCGCCGGTGGTGTCGACCACGCTCACGCCCTTGATCGCATCGATGATATGCACTTCCTCGCCAGCCAGAATCACCGAGCCCTTCTCGGACCGGGTCAGTGCCGCGACATCGACATGATGGCGCACCTGCTGTAGTGCCTGGTCGAAATCCTTCGACTGGTAGAGCGACATGATCTCCGCCTCATTGGCGAACAGGATGTCGATATGGTGTTCCACCAGATGCTGGAATTCCTCGCGGTGGCGGTCGACGCAGAAACTGTCGGACAGCGACATCGCCACCTTGCGGCCTGAATCATGCGCCAGCCGCATCGCCTTGCGCATGCCTTCCTTCGCCATCGGCTGGTCCCAGAGGTAGCCTTCCAGATAGGTGATCTCGGCGGCGGCCACGGCGCTGGCTTCGATATCGTCGGGCGTCAGGTCGATAGAAGCACCCAGATAGGTGTTCATGGTGCGCTGCCCGTCCGGTGTCACCATGATCATGCAGCGCGCCGTCGAGGGACCGTCGGTGGCCGGGGCGGTGTCGTATTGCACGCCCAGTTTCTTGATGTCGCGGGCAAACACTTCGCCCAGCGCGTCGTTGCGCACCCGGCCGATGAACTGCACCTTGCCGCCCAGCGCGGCGATACCGGCCGCGGTATTCGCTGCAGACCCGCCCGAGACTTCGGTGGTCTCGCCCATGGCACCGTAGAGCTGCTCGGCGCGGCCGCCGTCGATCAGCGTCATGCCGCCCTTGGGCATGCCATGCTCGTCGAGGAAAGCGTTGTCGACGCGGGCCAGCACATCGACGATGGCGTTGCCGATGGCGAGCACGTTGTTCTGAGGCTTGGTCATTGAGGGTTTCCCGGACAGGACAAATCTCGCTACTCTGTAGCCGTTCGACAGAAGGAAGGCAAATATGGATGCGTTGATCAAGATGACCGCCCGCCAGGCCGTGGCCGCCCTGAAGGCACGGGAGGTCACGCCCGGCGAACTGATCGATGCCGCCGCCAAGCGGATCGCCGAGGTCGAGCCCAAGATCAACGCCCTGCCGACGCTCTGCCTGGATCGCGCCCGCGCTATGGCCGAGAAGCTGACCCCGCCCGATCCCGCGCCGCCCGGATATCTCTACGGCCTGCCGATCGCCACCAAGGACCTGGTCGATGTGGCCGGCGTGCGCTCCACCCAGGGCAGCCGCGTCTTCGCCGATTACGTGCCGACGAAATCCGGCTGGTCGGTCGAGCGGCTGGAAGGCAATGGCGCGCTGATCGTCGCCAAGTCGAACACGCCCGAATTCGGCGCCGGATCGCAGACCTTCAACGACGTGTTCGGCACCACCACCAATCCGTGGAACACCGCCACCACGCCGGCGGGATCGTCCGGCGGTGCAGCCGCCTGCCTTGCCGCCGGCGAAGTCTGGCTCGCCGACGGCTCCGATCTCGGCGGTTCCTTGCGCATCCCGGCGAGTTTTACCGGCGTGGTGGGCCTGCGCCCGTCGCCTGGCCGCGTTGCCTTCGGTCCGCGCGCGCTGCCCTTCGATCCGCTGTCGGTCTATGGCCCGATGGCGCGCAACGTGGCCGACTGCGCGCTGATGCTCGATGCAATGAGCGGTTTCGAGCCGCGCGATCCGCTCAGCATTCCCGCACCGGAGCGCAGCTTCCTGTCCGCCGTCGAGCGCGCGATGGCTGCCGGTCGCCTGCCGAGCCGGTTTGCCGGTGGCTGTCGCATCGGCTGGTCGCCCGATCTCGGTCTGTCGCCGGTCGATCCGGAAGTGCTGGCGATTTGCGAAGCCGCCGTGAAGCGCATCGCCAAAATGGGTGCGGCGGTGAGCGAGGAGGTGCCCGATTTCAGCGGCGCAGAAGAGTGTTTCCAGACTCTGCGTGCCGCCAATTTCGCCGTGACGGTCTGGCCGAAGATCAAGGACAAGACCGATCTGGTGAAACCGGAAGTGATCTGGAATGCCGAGAAGGGCCTCAAGCTCACCGGCGAGCAGAAGGCCGCCGCATTGCGAACGCAGGGCCTGATCTACAACCGCGTGGCGGCTTTCTTCGAGAAGAACGATTTCCTGGTGTTGCCCACCTGCGTGGCGCCGCCCTTCGATCACCGCCTGCGCTATCTGGAAGAGGTTGCGGGCCGCAAGTTCGATACCTATATCTCGTGGCTAGTGCTGACTTTCGCCATCACCATCACCGGCACGCCGGCGATCTCGATTCCCTGCGGCTTTACCAAGAGCGGACTCCCCGTGGGTCTTCAGATCGTGGCGCGTCCGCGCGGCGAGGCGGAGCTTCTGGCGTTTTCGGCGCTGCTCGAAGCCGAATTCGGCCTGAGCGGTCAGGTTCCGATCGACCCGAGAGATGGCACCGCATGATTGCAGTCTCGTTCCGTCGCGCGCTGGCGCAGCTGCCCGATCCCGCTTTTCGCGGCGTGCTGGTGAAGTCGCTGCTGATCAGCTTCGTTGTCTTCGTATTGCTGGGCGCCGGCCTGTGGGCCGGCCTGCTGGTGGTGCCGGAAACCGGTTACGCCTGGCTCGACTGGAGCATCGCGGCCCTGTCCAGCCTCGGTTTCCTGCTCGGCATGATGCTGCTGTTCCCCGCTGTGATGACCGCCGCGATCGGCATTTTTCTCGACGATATCGCCGATGCGGTCGAACACAGATATTACGGCGATGAAACGCCCGGCCGGCCGCTGGCCACCATGCCGGCGCTGTGGAGCGCCTTGCGTTTCCTCGGTCTCGTTCTTGCGGTCAATATCCTACTGCTGCCGCTCTATGCCATCCTGCTGTTCTTCCCGCCGCTGCTCTATGGCCTGTCGCTGCTGGTGAACGGCTATCTGGTCGGGCGGGAATATTTCGAGGTCGTGGCCTATCGTTATCAGCCGCGTGCAGAGGCCAATCTGCTGCGGCGTCGCCGTCGGGGCGATATCTGGCTCTGCGGCGTGCTTATTGTCCTTCTGTTAACCATTCCGCTCGTAAATTTTCTCGTCCCGATTGTGGCAACTGCATTCATGGTTCATGTCTACAAACGGTTGCGGGCGGCGGGCTGACCTGAAGTTCCGGCATTGCGGGTTGAGTGCCGGGCAGTGCATTTAGGGGATCAGAGGAGAGCGCCAATGTTTGGTCGCAAGAAGCCGGGCACCGACAGTGCCGCGATGATGCCGCCTGCGCCGCCGGTCCAGGCCGAGCTGAAACCGATCGAGCCGAAACAGGCGGAGCCCGTCGCGCCGGCTAAGGCCGCCGATGAGGAGCTGCCGCCGATGCCCAGCCATCTGCGCAGCATCGGCAAACCCGTCCTTCCCGCCACTGCCCCCGTTACAACCGCAGGAGCCGCCGCCATGTCCGATACGAATCCGCCGACCCCGACTTTCCGCCCCGAGATCGCCAAGCGTCCGATGGATCTGGCGCCCAAGGCCCTGGTGCAGGCGAGCGCCGGTGCAGCACCTGCCGCGCCCGCTCGGTCCGACAATCATGCCGAACCGAAAGTTCTGCTGATCGGCCGCGAAATCAGCCTGAGCGGCCAGATCACCGCCTGCGACAAGGTCGTGGTCGAAGGCCGTGTCGAGGCCCAGCTCACCGAGAGCCGCTTTGTCGAAATCACCGAGACCGGTCAGTTCAAGGGCTCGGCCGAAGTGGAAGAAGCCGAGATCCGCGGCCGGTTCGAAGGCCGGCTCAGCGTGCGCGGCCGTCTGCTGATCCGCGGCTCGGGCAAGGTGTCCGGCGAGATCGCTTACGGCCAGATCGAGATCGAATGCGGCGGCGAGATTTCCGGCACGGTGCAGACCGTGGCCGCGGGCGGCCGCCTGTCGTCGCCGGCGGCTGCCGAATAGTTGTCCTCGAAATACGGTGCGTCTAAGCTGCGCGGCGTGAAAACGCCGCGCATTCTTTTTACCTCCGTCCTGCTGCTGGCGCTTGCCGCCTGCGGTGCGCGGCCGGTGCCGCCGGCTGCCACCGGCGTGCTGCCGGGCGAGGAACTCGATCTTTCCCTGGTGCACCAGAAGCCCGACGAGCCGCCGCGCCGCCCGGTCAGCGCCGATGTGGTGCGCAAGACCGCCGCCGAAGCCCGCGTGCTGTTCGGTACGCCGGTCACGTTGCGCCGCGAACCGCCGGCCGAGGTCTGGCAATACCAGTCCGAGGCGCCGCGCTGCACGCTGCTGCTGTTCCTCTACCCCGATGAAACCACCAGCCGCATGCGCGTCAGCCATGCCCAGGTGCTCAGTCGCGTGCGCGGCGAGACCATCGATGACAGCGACTGCCTTGCGGCATTGCTGAAAACGCCGCCGCAGCCGCAGCGGCCGATGTCCTAATCCAGAAACTCCTGCCGGAAGTCTGCATAAGTCAGCACGCGCAACTCCGGCGCTTGTATCGCAAGCCAGTCCTTCAGTTCCCTGTCATCCGTCACCAGCAGGTCGCAATGCTCCGCGGCGGCCCTGCCGATGATGCTGTCGCGCGACGCGGCCCAGTCGGCGGGCACTTCGGCCGTCGCCGCATGCAGGCGGCGAAAAATCTCCAGCAGCGCTGCGCGTCGCACGGGATCGGCGATCTGGCGCAACTCGTCTTCCTGCGCCATCGTCGTGATGATGCTGAACATCTCGGCGTCGATCCGTTCGGCATCGCCATGCTTGAGAACCCGGTCATAGGCATTGGTGTCTAACATCACCCGCAGCATCACTGCTCTCTCCATTGCGCAGGCGTGACGCCGGTCCAGGTCTTGAAAGCGCGGTGGAAATTGGCGGCATCGGCAAAGCCCAGACGTGCCGCGATGCCAGCAATGCTCAGCGACGGATCGCCACGCAGCAGGTCTTTCGCCAGCGCGGCACGCAGCGTGTTCACCTCGGCCTGGAAACTGGTCCCGCGCTCGGCGAGCCGGCGCTGCAGGGTGCGCGGCGTGAGATTCAGTGCGGCAGCTGCGACGTCGATTCCGGGCGACCGGCCGGCCGCCAATGCCGCACGCAGACTGTCGGCCAGCCGGCCGCGCAGCGGATCGTCGGCATCCAGCCGCGCCAGTTCGGCCTGCACGTAGCCCGATAGCACCGCCTTCAGTCCGGGATTGGCCTGGCGTACCGGCAGGCTGAGGACGTCCGGCCCCAGCAGCAGCGAGTCGTCTTCTGCGTTGAACTCGGGCGTGAGGCCGAAGATGCGCCGATGTTCGGACAGCGTCTCCGGCGCGTCATGGCGGAAATGCGCCGCGTGCGGCACGATATGTGCGCCGCTCAACCAGCGTGTGAAGGTCAGTGTCGCTGTCAGCACCGCTTCCACCCGATGGCGCCGGCAGGGCCAGTCAGGATCGAACGGCAGATACAGCAGACGGATGCCGCCATCCTCCCTGCGTGCGGCAAAGCGGCCGCCGCCCCCGACCAGCGCCGCGAACCGGTCGGCCTGTTCGGCCGCCTCGCCCAGCGTGGCGCAGGTCATCAGCAATTGGCCGAGCGCATCGAAGCTGCCGGGCCGCACCCTTTCACCGACATGCAGACCAAGCTGCGCATCGCCGGTCAGGCGCAGCGCCGCCATCCAGATCGCCGAAACGGTGTCATGCGGCAGGCGCGGAATGTCGGGTAGGTCCAGGTCAAAGCCGGCTTCGTTCAGCACGGCCGCACGGCTGACCCGGCGCGGCGCATGCGCGCTGTCCTGCACGGCGTCCAGCAGGGTGTGCACATAGCCTGCGGCGACGCTGCGTGCGGTGCTTTCGGCGCCCATCTCTCCCTCGGATCGGACTATTGTCGCGACCGGACAGCCGCTGTCGTCGGCGGCCATCGCCTGCGCGGAGTTTCCGCCTCAGAATGCCGCAGCAAACCGGCCGGAACAACAGGGCCGGATGCGGGGAAACCGGGAGGAAACCATGGCAGATGCGTCGATCGACGCCGTGCTGATCCAGATCGACTCGACCGGCCAGGCCATTCTGGGCCTGGTTCTGGCGCTGATCATGTTTGGCGTGGCCCTCGACCTGCGGCTCAGCGATTTCGCGGCCGTGCTGCGCCGGCCGCTGGCGCCACTGACCGGCCTGGTTGCGCAGACGCTGCTGCTGCCGGCCATGACCTGGGCGATGACCATGATCCTTCAGCCGCAACCCAGCGTGGCACTGGGCATGATCATCGTCGGCGCTTGCCCGGGCGGCAATCTGTCGAACCTGATCACCCATCTGGGACGCGGCAATACCGCCCTGTCGGTCAGTATGACCGGCCTGTCCAGCGTGGTGGCGATTCTCGCCACGCCGCTCAATATCCTGTTCTGGGCTTCGCTCAATCCGGCCACGGCCGCGCTGCTGCGACAGGTGAATATCGAAGCCGGACCGTTTCTGGCGCAGACCATACTGATCCTCGGCGTGCCGATGCTGCTGGGCATGTCGCTGGCGCACTGGGCGCCGCAACTGGCCGCACGCCTGCGCCGGCCGTTCCGAATCCTGTCCTGGCTGGTGCTGCTGGGCTTCATCCTGGCGACCACGATTGCCAACGGTCGATATCTGCTCACCTTCCTGGCCGACATCATGCCGATGGTAGTCCTGCATAATGCAGCAGCGCTGGCGCTGGGCTGGCTGGCCGCGAAGGCCATCCGCATGAATACGCCCGACACGCGCGCCGTCACCATCGAGATCGGCATGCAGAATTCCGGGCTCGGACTGGCGCTGATTCTCAACCAGTTCGATGCGCTGGGCGGTGCGGCGCTGATCGCCGCCGGCTGGGGTATCTGGCATATCGTGTCCGGCTGGGCGCTGGCGACCCTGTGGAAGCGTGCCGATCGGGGGTCTCCGGCATGAACGCCGCCGGTATTCTCGTCACCGGGGCAGCTGGCTTCATCGGCCGCGGGCTGGTAGCGGCGCTGGCGGCAGAGTCTGCCTCGCGGCCGGTGATCGCCTTCGACCTGCGCGAGGTGCCGCCGGGCGAGCGGCTGCCGGGTGTGACCTATATCGCCGGCGATATCCGCGATGTGGCGCTCGGCGCGCATCTGTTACAGCATCGGCCACGTTGCGTGGTGCATCTCGCCTCCGTAGTGGCGGCCGGTGGTGACGAACAGCGCGACTACGACATCGATGTGAACGGCACCGAAAATGTGCTGCGTGCCTGCGTTGTCGCCGGCGTCAGACAGTTGGTCGTCACCTCCAGCGGTGCGGCCTATGGCTATCACCCCGACAACCCGGTACCGCTGCGCGAGAGCGACAGGCTGCGCGGCAACGAGGATTTCGCCTATGCCCGCAACAAGCGGCTGGTCGAGGACCTGCTGGCGCGCTGGCGCAGCACGCATCCAGAACTGCAGCAAACCGTGTTTCGCCCCTGCACCGTGCTGGGGCCGGGCACGACCAACCAGATCACCGCGATGTTCCGCCGCCCGCTGGTGCTCGGCCTGACCGGCACGACTACACCGTTTTCCCTGATTGCCGACAGCGACGTGATCGCAGCTTTGCTAAAAGCTGCGCGCGGTGGGCCGGCCGGGGTGTTCAATCTGGCTGGCGACGGCACGCTCAGCCTGGCACAGATCGCCGCCCGCCTGGGGAAACCCTATCTGGCGATCCCGCCGGCGCTGCTCAAGGCCGCGCTCTGGCTGTTGAACAAGGTTGGCGTCACCAACCTTGGGCCGCAGCATGTGAAATTTATCCAGTACCGTCCCGTGCTCGACAATACCCAGCTCAAAAGCGGCTTCGGCTATGTGCCGCAGTTAGATGCCGCGGCGGTGTTCGAGCGTTACGCGAAGGCGAGTGGCACATGACATATCTGGTGATCGGCGCCGGCCCGGCCGGCCTTGCCGCCGTCAAAAGCTTCAAACAGGCCGGGCTGCCGGTGGAGGCCGTCGAGCGCCATGCCGATGTCGGCGGGCAATGGCTTTATGGCGCGGAATCGAGCGCGGTCTATGCCTCCACGCATCTGATCTCGTCCAAGAAGACCACGGCTTTCGCGGATTTCCCGATGCCGGACGACTGGCCGGCCTATCCCGGTCATACCCAGGTACTGCAGTATCTGCGTGATTTCGCCGCGCATTTCGGCCTCACGCCGCTGATTCGCTTCAACACTTCGGTGCAGACGCTGGCGCGTGAAGGCGAGGGCTGGCGCGCCACCTTCAGTGACGGCAGCGCGAAATCCTATGCTGGCGTGGTGATCGCCAACGGCCATCTCACCGATCCGCTGCTACCAAAAGTGCCGGGCGAGTTCAGCGGCCGGATAATGCATGCCAAGGACTACCGTACGCCGGAGATTTTCGAGGGCAAGATCGTGCTGGTGGTCGGCATGGGCAATACCGGCTGCGATATCGTGGTCGATGCTATCCATCGCGCAAAGTCGGTGTTATGGAGCGTGCGCGGCGGCAATCATTTTGTGCCAAAATTCATCGCAGGCAAGCCGGCCGACGAAGGCAACCACAAGCCGAAGCGCTTTATCCTGCCGAAAAAGCTGCGCGCCATGCTGCACGAGCCGCTGCTACGCCTGCTGGTCGGCCCGCCGGAACGCTTCGGCCTGCCGCGCCCGCGGCATCGCCTCTATGATCGCACGCCGATCGTGAACTCGCTGGTGCTGCAGCATCTGGGGCAGGGCGATGTGCAGTTGCGCAAGCCGGTCCGCGAGCTGCGTGGCGATACCGTGGTTTTCGCCGATGGCCGGGAAGACAGGGCCGATCTGGTGCTGTTCGCTACCGGTTATCGCATCACCTTCCCCTTCCTCGAAGATCTCGCGGTGCTGAACTGGCAGACGGCAAAACAGTCGCCGCATCTGCATCTGAATATCTTCCCGCCGCAGGAGAATAACCTGTTCGTCGCGGGCCTGCTGGAAGGTGCCGGCGTCGGCTGGGCCGGGCGCGCGCTGCAGACCGATCTCATTGCCGCTTACCTGAAAGCGCGCGAGAAAAATCCGGCCGCGGCCTCGGCGTTCCGCACCAACATCGTGGCAGGCTGTGCCCAGGCCACGGAAGAGCGCGGCGAACACGGCATCTTCGTCGACTTCCTGCAGTATAAACGGGACCTGCAGGCGGCCATTGCGGCGCTGTCCTGACGATTACCTTTCGTCCGGTGCCTTGGTCTTCGGCTTGAAGCTGCAGTCCTGCGCCACCACGCAGCGCCAGCAATCGGGCCTGCGCGCCTTGCAGATATAGCGGCCGTGCAGGATCAGCCAGTGATGCGCATGCTGTCGGTATTTCGCCGGCACCACTTTCTCCAGCTTGAGTTCGACCTCCAGCGGCGTCTTACCTTTGGCCATGCCGGTACGGTTGCCGACGCGGAAGATATGCGTATCTACCGCAATGGTCGGTTCGCCCCACAGCACATTCAGCACCACATTCGCGGTCTTGCGGCCGACGCCCGGCAGTTCCTGCAGTGCCGCGCGGTCGCGCGGCACCTCGCCGTGATGTTTGTCGACCAGGATCTGCGACAGGGCGATCACATTCTTCGCCTTGGCATTGAACAGGCCGATGGTCTTGATGTGCTGCTTCAGCCCGGCCTCGCCCAGTTTCAGCATCTGCGCCGGCGTAGTCACGGAAACGAACAGCTTTTCCGTCGCCTTGTTCACGCCCACATCGGTGGCCTGCGCCGACAGCACCACGGCCACCAGCAGCGTATAGGCGTTGACGTATTTCAGCTCGGTCTGCGGCTCGGGATTGGCGGCTGACAGCGTGGCGAAGAAATGCTCGATCTGGGCGGGCTTCATGAGGCTTGTGCAGTAAGTGCCGGTCGTCGATCTTTAGCCTGCGATGCGACCGAAAGCGATAGGCTGGCTTGCCTTGCTGCTGCTCATCGCCCTGCCGGAACCGGCGGGGGCGCAGTCGCAATGCCGCCTGCCGGATCGCCTGACGGTGGCGCCCTGTCCCAATCTGGGCCGCGAGGAGGCACGCGGCCGCAAGGGCGATTTCGACCATTATATCCTGAGCTTCAGCTGGTCGCCGGCCTTCTGCGCCAGCCCGGCAGGCCGACGTGCCACGATGCAATGCCGCGACAACCAGTTCGGCTGGATCGTGCATGGCCTGTGGCCGCAATATGCAGAGCGCCGGGCCGGGCAGCGCTGGCCGCAATACTGCGCGCCGGTCGCGCCGGTGCCCGAACCCGTACTGCGCCGGCATCTGTGCGCGTCGCCCGATCCCCGCCTGATGCAATGCGAATGGGCCAAGCATGGCAGCTGCAGCGACTTCGCCAGCCCGGCCGAATATTTCGACGCGCAGGTCGGGGTTGCCACCCGGCTGACCCTGCCCGAACCGCAGCCGGGCCAGTCGGTGCAGGCCTTCACGGCTGCCGTCCTCGCCGCCAACGACGCCTCGCATGGGTATCAGCGTCTGCAGCGCCAGCATCTGCGGGTCATCAGCGGTCCCGATGGTATCCGGGAACTGCGCATCTGCCTCGAGCGCGATCTGTTGCGCTACCGCGCCTGCTGATCTGTTCCATATAAAACCGCAGCACGAATAAAAACGCGACCTGCACGCCCGCAGCTATTGTTAACCCCCGGCTCTTACTGTGAAATTGCACATGCAACCGTATGTTGCTGGGAGGGAAACCAAATGCTGAAGCGCTCGATCGCGGCGCGGCTGATTGCCGCCATGCTTGCCATCACTTTTGCCGCCATTGCGGTCATCGCCGGCTACATGTTCGTCAAGCAGGTGAACACCGCCGAAGCCGACCTGCGCGACGATCTGCTGGCCAATTATGCCGCCGTGCTCGAAGCCATCGATTTCGAAGGCCGCACGGCCTCCAGCGTCAGCAGCGCCCTGACCGGCCTGCGCGCTCTGCAGGAAGCCGTGGCGAACAATGATCGCGCGGCCGGCCTGGCGCTTCTGGCCGAGCCGATGAAGACGGTGCGCGAGCGCGAGGGGATCGGCCTGATCACCATTCAGACTCCTGCCGGCGTTGCGTTCCTGCGCGCCCACTCGCCGGCCAACTTCGGCGATAACGTGCTGAGCCGGCGTCAAACGGTGAAGCAGACCATCGACACCGGCAAGGCGCATACCGGCATCGAACCGGGTCGCGAAACGCTCAGCCTGTTTTCCTCGCATCCGTTGCGCATGGACGGAAAGCTGATCGGCGTGGTCGACACCGGTATCGCGCTGGGTGAGGAATTCCTCCAGCGCATGAAGCGCCGGCTCAACGTCGAACTCACCATTCATCTGCTCGCCGATGACAAGCTCAGCGTCTATTCCAGCACTTTTGCCGAAAAGACCACGATCGGCGAGGCCGAATACCGCGCCGCGCTGAATGGCGACACCGTGCTGCGTCATACCCGGCTGAAGGGCCGCGACAGCGCCACGCTGGCCATGCCGCTGAAGAATTTCTCCGGCAAGGCGATCGCCGTGGTCGAGATCGTGGCCGACCGCGAGAAGCAGGCCGCAACGCAACGGCAGGAATTACTGATCCTGTCGCTGCTCGCCCTGGTCACCTTGCTCGCCACCGGCGCCGTGGCGGTGATCCTGGCCCGCAGCCTGGTGCGCCCGATTGCGGCGATGACGGGCGCGATGCAGACGCTGGCGGCCGGCAATCTGGACAGCGAAATCCCGGCGCAGGATCGCGTCGATGAACTGGGCGCGATGGCAAAGGCCGTGCAGGTATTCCGCGAGCAGGCGCTAGACAATCGCCGCATGTCGGCCGAACGCGCCAGCCAGCGCCAGGCCTTCGAGGAGCAGCGTCAGGCCCAGGAGGCCGAGCTGGATCGTTCGATCGGCACCATTGTTGCCGCGGCTGCCGAAGGCGACATGAGTGCGCGGATCGCCGTCGATAACATGGAGGGCGTGATGCGGCGTCTGGGCGATGGCGTCAACACGCTGGTTGCCACCACCGACATGGCGCTGCGTGAACTCGGCCAGGTTCTGGCGCGGCTGGCCGACGGCGATCTCAGCGGTCGCGTGCAGGGCAACTATGCCGGCGTCTTTGCCGATCTGCAGCAGGCGACCAATCGCATGGCCGAGCGGATCAGCGAAGTGGTGCGCGGCCTGTCGGAGAATGCCGAGGCCGTGAATGCGGCGGCGGCGGAGATTTCCACCGGCAGCCAGGATCTGGCGCAGCGCACGGAGTCGCAAGCGGCAAGTATCGAAGAAACCGCCGCCTCGATGCACGAGATCACCACCACGGTGAAGCAGAATGCCGACAATGCCCAGGCGGCCAACCAGCTGGCGGTCGCGGCGCGCGATACGGCCGAGAAGGGCGGCGCGGTGGTCCGCGATGCCGTCACGGCGGTGACGCAGATCGAGGATAGCGCGCGCAAGATTTCCGATATCGTCGGCCTGATCGACGAGATCGCCTTCCAGACCAACCTACTGGCGCTCAATGCGTCGGTCGAGGCCGCGCGGGCCGGCGAGGTCGGCAAGGGCTTTGCGGTGGTGGCGCAGGAAGTGCGGGCGCTGGCGCAGCGCTCGGCCAATGCGTCGAAAGACATCAAGGCGCTGATCCAGGCGTCGAATGCCCAGGTGAAGACCGGCGCGGGCCTGGTGAACCAGACCGGCGGCTCGCTGGCCGAAATTGTCGGCGCCATCAAGAAGGTGGCCGATATCGTGGCCGAGATCGCCGCCGCCTCGCGCGAACAGGCGACCGGCCTTGAGCAGGTCAACACGGCGGTCGGCAGCATGGATGAGATGACCCAGCGCAACGGTGCGCTGGTCGAGGAAACCTCGGCCTCGGCCCAGGCCCTGGCCGGTCAGGCGAAGCAGTTGGCCCAGTTGGTCGGATTCTTCCGGCTTTAAGTTCGCTGCGCTCCGTCATCGCCCGCGGCTGCACCAGTATAGCCGCGGGCGAGGGGTGTAGCCCTGGCATCCAAGGGTTGTGTGGCGCAGGGAAGCGGAAATCCGCGAAATCCGGATTTGCGTCGAAGGGGATCTGCGCCGCTTTCGCCCCTACTGAATGCAAGGTCCTGTTTAGGTTATTGATTCATAATGCAGAGGCGGCAGAGCATTCTGATAGAATCTAACGTGGATTCATACAACCTATACCGTTACTGTGACGGTCGGGGTCGGCAAAATCATTTGGTGGTGGTGTAAGTGCGCCAACTGGCGGAAGGGGATAGGCTGCGTCGGGAGACCCTGCGTCTTCTGGCCCAGGTCGAAAAGCAGGGCCTCGATATCGCCGAGGCCTATCGCAGCGGCGAGGGCGTGTCCGCCGAGGCGAAGGATTTCCGCCGCTTCATCGAAAAAGTCGACCACTTCTATGTCTTCATCGATCTGGTGGAAGAGCGCCTGCCCGGCTTCGACGCCGACAAGCGCGACGCGCTGACCCGCCATCTCGTCGACATCCGCTGGCGCATCGTCATCGTCGAAGTCGATACCACGCAGATTTTTCTCGTCCGCATCGGCGAGACGCACAAGCCCTGGCCGCTCGGCAGCCGCGAATTCCTGCAGCGCCGCCTCAATCGCCTCGGCGAGATCAGCGACTATTACGACCGCTTCGGCGAACAGTACCAGCTGGCGCCGCTCAGCGAGGTGATGCTGCGTGCGGTGGAAGAACTGCTGAAGCAGCAGATCGACCGCGCGCCTGCGCTGGAGAATTTCTCGGAACAGTCTGCCAGATACGCAGCCCATACCGGAGACCTTGTGAAGCCGGAAAAAATGGTCCTGCGTTTGGATTCCGGCAGCGGGCGGCGGGCGGCAGAACGTCGTCCGTTGCCTCGCCGCGAGCCGCCGCCCTTCCGCATCAAGGAAATGGACGGCCGCTTTTATGCCGAACGCGATGGCATCGTCGCCATCAGCGAAATCTGCCGCAATGCCAATGTCACGCTGGACCAGCTTGCGGTGCGCATGGGCGTCAGCCGGCCGTCGCTGGTGCTGATGCTGAACGGCAACGATCCGATGTCGCGTCCCTTCATGGAGCAGCTGCAGTCGTTCCTCGACAAGAACGGCCCGCCGCAGCTTTAGCCGCCCGTGCCGATCACCAGCGAACATCTGGCTTACGAAATCGATTTCGCCGCCCGCATCGCGACGGTGGTCTATATCGGCGAACTGAGCGACCATGAGGTGCTCGATTTCTATGCCAACCTGATGGCGCATCATCCCGATGCGCCGAATTACGATTACCTGCTCGACATGCGCTATACCGACTGGCGTGTCACGTCTGAAACGATCAGCCAGATCGACCGCTTGTTCAGCCGCCGCCCGACCGATCATCTGCGACGCATCGCCATCGTGCGAAAAACCGAGGATGCCACCAACCGGCGACAGGAGCAGGCGCTGCACGAGGGCCTCAACAACCGGACGATCCGGTATTTCGCCGGGATGCCGCAGGCGATGCACTGGCTGCGAAGCGTACCGTAAGCGGACGATCTCGGGCGGCGCTTTGCCGGTATCGGCAGCGCCGCATCTTCTTTACTCTGGTCCAGCGGCGGAGGCCGCAGGAAAGGCCAGCGGCGGAGGCCGCAGGAAAGGTTTGTCATGGCGACGATCGGGGGCAGAACGCCCAGCCGCGAAGCGGCGCTCGCGATGATTGCGCAGGTCGAACGTCAGGCCGGCGCGATTGCCCGTCGCTATGCCGCCGACGACAACATTCTGGATCGCTTTTCCGAATTTCGCGGTTTTATCGATCAGCTCGCCGAACTCCATCTCTTCATCGACATGGTAGAGAACCGGCTCGGCGGCTTCGGGCCGGAGGCGCAGGCCACCCAGGTCAGGAAGCTGGCCACGGTCCGCTGGAGCGCGCTGGAAATCGAGATCGAGGTGACCAGCCGTTTTCTCGACCGCATGGTCACCAGCGGCAAGCCCTGGCCGATGGGCAGCCAGAAATTCCTGCGCCGGCGCCTGACCCGGCTGGACGATATCGCCGCCTTCCATCTGGCACAGGGCGCGGCCTACGACCTGACGCTGCCAAATCCCGGCCTGCTGGAGAATATCCGCAAGCATGTCGACTCGCAGATCGACAACAGTGTGCCGCTCGCCGATTTCGGCGGCGCGCCGCCGCCTGCGCCGTCGGATATAGCGCCGCCAGAGACTACGCCGCCCGACGAGCCGGTGGCCGCGATACCGATACCGGAGACGCCACCGCCGCCGCCCGTTGCGCCGGTACCCGACAGTCCGAAGGCGCCAGACCCGAAGCCTGCAGCGCAATCGCAGCCAGCGGCGCCTGCACCGCAATCGCCTGCGCCGTCTCCGCCTGTATCTGCGGCGCCGGAGGTGATGATCCCCGGCATGATGATGTTCGCATCGCCGGCCTCGAAACCGGCGACACCCGAAGGGTCCTCGGCGGAGTCGCCGGCCGCGAAGGCGTCGGTCGCCAGACCTGCTGCGGTGGCCCTGCCACCGGATCTGCTGGTGCCGCCCTCGGCCGCCGCACCGCCCCCCGCTGCTCCTGCTGCGCCGAAAGCGGCCGAGCCGCCGCCGCTGGCCGACCAGCTGCCGCCGGTGCCGGCGGAGTATGGCGAGGATTACGTATCGCCGAAGGCCAAGGCGGTCGCCAAGCTGGCGGAGAAATCAGCCGCCGCCAAACCCGCGGCGAAGCCGGGCGCAGCCGGCACACCGGGCCTCGCGCGCCGCGACTTCCGGCTCAAGGTGCGCGACGACCCGGACGGCTATCACTATATCGAGGGCAACGGCCTGGCGGTGATCACCGAATCCTGCCGGCTCGCCAATACCACCATCGATGAACTGGCGCGAAATCTGGAGCTGAGCCGGCCGGGCCTGGTGCTGATCCTGAACGGCCGCGATCCCTGCAGCACCGAATTGCTGAAGGTGCTGCGCCGCTTCGTGCTGCGCACCGGCGGGCTTGTGTAAGTCAGAACTCGACGTCGAGTTCGTCGAGATCTTCCGGCTCGGCTTTCGCGGCGGCCACCCATTCCTGCATGATCGGCCAGGCCATGACGGTCTGGCAGTAGGCAGCGCATTCCGGATCCAGCTTCACGTCATAGGTCAGGAAGCGGGTGCAGACCGGCGCATACATCGCATCGGCCACGGTCGGTTTCGCGCCGAACAGCCATGGGCCGCCATAGGCGGTGAAGCAGTCGCGCCAGATCGTGACCACACGGTCGATATCGGCCTGCGCGCCGGCCCAGACCTTGAAGCCGGGATAATGCGCCTTGAGATTCATCGGCAGCGCCGAGCGCAGGTTGGCGAAGCCGGAATGCATCTCGCCTGAGATCGAGCGGCAATGCGAGCGCTGTACCATGTCGTCGGGCAGCAGCCCGGCATCGGGGAAGATTTCCCGCAGGTAATTGGCAATCGCCAGCGTGTCCCAGACCGAAACGGCGCCATGGGTCAGCCGCGGCACCAGGAAACTGGGCGACAGCAGCAGCAGTTCGGCCCGGGTGGAGGGGTCGTCGCTGGACAGCAGAACCTCCTCAAACTCCAGCCCGGCCATGCGGCAGAGCAGCCAGCCGCGCAGCGACCAGGAGGAGTAGTTCTTGCTGCTGATGGTCAGTGTGGCCTTCATCCGCCCGCGTCCCCTGTCCGGTCCCCCGACTTAAGTCTCCCACATATATCTCGCATTGCAGCAAAAACTGCATTAGCTTTTTTAGCCAAGAGGCGGTGGGTCGTCGTTTTCGCACTCCGGGGGGAGGGCGGGGCCCAGTCGCAACCAGCCCTGATCGCCACCGCCCAGCCTTCGCCATGCGCCTGAATTGATGATGTATCTGGCCTACCAGACCCAAGCCAACCTGATGGCGCCGCTGCGCGCCCTGGCCGAGCAGGCGTTGCCCGGCCTGAAGCAGGCGGCGGGGGACAATCCGTTCCTGCGCGGCTTTGCCGCCGCCACCGAGATGCTGGCGCGGGCCGGCCTCAGCCATGGCCGCCCGCCCTACAACATCGATCATGTGCAGATCGGCAACCGTCATGTGCCGGTGATCGAAGAGCCGGCGCATGTCACGCCCTTCGGCACCCTGCTGCATTTCAAAAAGGACCTGGACGACACGGCGCAGGCGCGCATCGGCGTGCAGCCGCGCGTGCTGGTGGTGGCGCCGCTGTCGGGCCATTTCGCCACGTTGCTGCGCGACACCGTGGCCACCATGCTGCCGGATCACGATGTCTATATCACTGACTGGCACAATGCGCGCGACGTGCCGCTGGAGGCCGGCCGCTTCGGCTTCGAGGATTACGTAGATCATCTGATCAAATTCATGGAAGTGATCGGCCCGGGCGGGCATATCGTGGCGGTCTGTCAGCCCTGCGTGCAGGCGCTGGTGGCCACCGCCGTGATGTCGGAAGCCAAGAATAAATGCACGCCGCGCTCGATGACGCTGATGGCAGGACCGGTCGACTGCCGCCTCAATCCCACCAAGGTGAACGAACTGGCCGTGGGCAAGCCGATCGAATGGTTCGAGCAGAAGCTGATTTCCGAAGTGCCGCAGGGCCTGCCGGGCGCCGGCCGCCGCGTCTATCCCGGCTTCGTGCAGCTGACCGCTTTCATGAGCATGAACATGGACCGCCATGTGAAGGCGCATGTCGAACTGTTCCAGAATCTGTGGCAGGGCAATCTCGAACAGGCGACCAAGACCAAGGATTTCTACGACGAATATTTCGCCGTGCTCGATCTCGATGCCGATTTCTATCTCGAGACGGTGCAGTGGGTGTTCCAGGAATACCGGCTCGCCACCGGCGAACTCATGCATCGCGGCAAGCCGGTCAATCCGAAGGCGATCCGCAAGACCGCTTTGCTCACCGTGGAAGGCGAGCGCGACGATATCTGCGCCATCGGCCAGACCATGGCGGCGCATGACCTGTGTACCGGCATCAAGCCCTATATGAAGCGCCACCACCTGCAGGCCGGCGTGGGGCATTACGGCGTGTTCAGCGGCAAGCGCTGGGCCAAGCAGATCTATCCCATCGTGAAGAACACGATTCTGGCCATGGAGTGATGGCCTCGCGATGGCGTAAGCGCCGAGCATCGCCACCGCTGACTGCTGACAATTAACGACAGGAATATCACCGGAGACTGCCAGCCCTCCGGTCGGCTTCGTTTGTGTTCGTTTCGCTTCGCCCGTGCTCGCAGCGCTTCGTTTGGCTTCGCGGGTGTTCGTGGCGGTTCGTTTCGCTTCGTTTGACCCTCCTTGCGGCTCGTTCGGTGTCGAATGAGGCCTGATGGAGGGCAAGCCGGACCTGTTCCGGGCTAGCTGCCTCCACCCCTGCTGACAAATTCCGGCACCAGCGGGGTGGTTGCGGCTGTATGCGAGACATATTCGCGCTGGGCGAGAGTAGGGTTTAGAACAAAACAAGAATATATCTTTCTGCGCTTGAGGTCAAGCTGAACGCTCAGGCATTGTCCCTGCGGATCGGTGGGCTCAAAGGATTTCAAATTGCCGGAAGAGAAAGTTACGGGTTTCTCTGACGCGGCGGCGATTTGGCGGCCGGCCGATCTAGATGGATTCCGCGATCCAGATGCGGCGTTGCGACAGGAGATATTCAGATATCTCCGACAGCTCGGCGGCGAGGGTGGTCTTGTCACGGCTGCACAGATCGGGGCGGGTTACACGCGCCCTAACGGCGACCACATCGCGCTGATCACGCGGCCGCGTGGCATATTCAAGCCGCGCCAAATGTCCTCACTGCTTTCGATAAAAACTGTTGTGCCAAGGCCTGGTCGCGGCGTTTCGTATGACGATCAGCGCTCGGCGCATCAACAAATCTACAAAGGGCAAGAAACAGTCACCTATTCATTCATGGGCGACGATGCCGATGCGGCGGATAACCGTCTGCTGAAGCACGCCTGTGAAGCGAAGATCCCAATTGTGTACTTTCTCGGTGTATCCCCAGGCCTTTATAGAATTCTGATGCCGACATTCATCGATGAATGGGACTCGGCTGCCCTGAGAGTTGGTTTGTCGTTCGGAAATATCTCATTCGACCAGTCGCAAGCTGAGATAGATGTGGTGCCGCCGAGAGATGATATTCAGCGTCGCTATACGATGAATGTCGTAAAACGCCGTCTTCATCAGGACGCATTCAGACAAGCTGTTATCTCGGCTTATAAAGGGCGATGTGCCTTCTCACATTTGCCAGTATCAGCTTTGATTGATGCTGCCCACATCGTTGCCGACAAGCATGAGTTGTTGGGACAACCAGTCGTGTCGAATGGACTTCCATTGTCGAAGATTCATCATGCGGCCTTTGATGCGCATCTCATCGGTGTTGACCCAGATTACAAAATACACGTTTCCAAGAAGCTACTTGTTCAGCGCGATGGACCTTTGCTCGAAGCTCTTAAGGATTTAAATGGCGCAACTCTGCGCTTGCCATTGCGAAAGCAGGATTATCCCGATCGCGAGCGTTTGGAGATTCGATTTAGCGACTATCGTGCGCGCCTATAAAATATCTTGCGGACAAGAGAATAGAGTTGCCGTGTGCTAAGTCAGTATAGCTTGAAGCGCTGAAGAAGATCACATGACCCTCGACTCCAACCCGGTTCTTCGTGCCGCGCATGACTTCTGGCGCGGCCTGCCGGCGCAGTCCGGCGGGCTTCCTGATATCCGCCGGCTCGAAGCCGTCGAGATTCCGCGCGTCGTGCTGCCGCATCTGATCATTGCCGAAATCACCAAAGACGATTTCGATCTGAGCCGGCTGCGGTTTGCCGGCAGCGAAATCACGCGCTGGTTTCGCGAACTGCCCGAAGGCATGACTGCCGCCGCCTATGGCAGCCTGACCGATCCGGCCTACATGCAGCATATGCGCGAGCTGCTGGCCGAACTGATCCGGCAGCGCCGCCCGGTCTACTGCCGCAGCACCTACCGGCTTTCGGGCCTGACCACAGGGGCCCCGGACAACACTGTCACCGCCGAGCGCCTGGCCCTGCCCATGGCAGACGGCGGTGCAGCCCTCGGCTGCGTCATCCTGGCCGAGACGCTGACGGCCAGCGATTTCCGCGCCGGACCGCTGCGGATTCTGCCGCCGGCGCCCGGGGTCGAGGTCCGCCACGGACCGTTCAAACTGCCGGCCTGAACATTAAGTCATTGAATAAAATAGGTATATGAGAAACTCCGGACAGATATAACACTTAATTAAGGTAATAAAAATAAATTACTCACAGATACAGTTTAAACTCATTGACCTGCGCTCTATCTGTGTGGAAACTCCGCCGCACAGCAGTCAGCAGGCACTCTCATGGCGATCGACATCCGGGACATCCACAAGCAGTTCGGCAAAGTGCCGGTGCTGCGCGGCATCGACCTGCGGATCGCCGAGGGCGAGCTGATCGCGCTGCTCGGCGCGTCCGGCTCCGGCAAGACCACGCTGCTGCGCATCCTCGCCGGGCTCGACTGGCCCAATGCGGGCGCTGTCGATGTCGACGGCACCGACTGGCTGTCGCTGGAGGCACAGCGCCGCGGCGTCGGTTTCGTGTTCCAGCATTACGCGCTGTTCCAGCATATGTCGGTCTTCGAGAATATCGCCTTCGGCCTGCGCGTGCTGCCCAAGCCGCAGCGCCCGTCGGAGACCGAGATCCGCAGTCGCGTGAACGAGCTGATCGGGCTGGTGCAGATCGAGGGCCTCGCCGAGCGCTATCCCGCGCAGCTGTCAGGCGGCCAGCGGCAGCGCGTGGCGCTGGCGCGCGCGCTGGCGATCCGGCCGAAGGTGCTGCTGCTGGATGAGCCTTTCGGCGCGCTGGATGCGCGCATCCGCAAGGACCTGCGGCGCTGGCTGCGCGGCCTGCACGACCGGCTCGGCATGACCACGATCTTCGTGACGCATGACCAGGAAGAAGCCTTCGAACTGGCCGACCGCGTGGTGCTGATGGGCGAGGGCCGTATCGAACAGGTCGGCACGCCCGATGAAATCTACGAACATCCCGCCAGTCCCTTCGTCGCCCGTTTCCTCGGCGGCGTGAACGAACTGCCGGCCGAACTGCACAACGGCCGCATTCTGCTGCCGCATGCCGATACCTCTGCGCTCGAGCGCGTCGCCGCCGGCGACGGCGACGTCACGCTGTTCGTCCGCCCGCATGAAATCGAGCTGGTCGCCGATGCCACGTCGGGCGCGCGGATCGGCGATGTCGCTTCCAACGGTCCGCGTTTCCGTTTCGAGATCTTGCTGCCCGGGATGGACAAGCCGGTCGAAGTCGAACTCACCCGCGAAGCGCTGCGCGGCCATAGCCTGACGCGCGGCGATGCCGTGCGGCTGAAAATCCTGCGCGGCCGCATTTTCGAGCCGGCGCAGCGCCCGGCCGAGACCGCCGCGCCGAAGCGCGCCGCCCGCGCCTGATCGATCGAAATCCACCTCTGAGGACAAAGACACATGAAACGCATTGCATCGCTTGCCGCGGCCGCCCTGCTGGCGGTTGCTTCGCCCGCCGCCATCGAGTCCGCCCGCGCCCAGAACAAGGCCCCGGGTGACATCCTGAATGTCTCCTACGATGTCTCGCGCGAGCTCTTCGCCCAGATCAATCCGGTCTTCGCCGCCGAATGGAAAGCCAAGACCGGCCAGACGCTGGAGATCAAGCAGTCGCATGGCGGTACCTCGCGCCAGGCGCGCTCGATCCTCGAAGGCCTGCAGGCCGATGTGGTCACCTTCAACCAGTTCACCGATATCCAGGCGCTGGCCGATAAGAATTTCGTCGCCAAGGACTGGCAGAAGAAGTTCAACAACAATGCCTCGCCCTTCTACTCGCTACCGGCCTTCCTGGTGCGCAAGGGGAATCCGAAGAACATCAGGGACTGGAGCGATCTGGTCCGTCCGGATGTGAAATCGGTCTTCCCCAATCCGAAGACCTCGGGCAATGCGCGCTACACCTATCTGGCGGCCTATGCCTTCGCGCTGGAGCAGAGCAAGGGTGACCAGGCCAAGGCACAGGATTTCGTCAAAACGCTGCTGGCCAATGTGCCGGTCTTCGACACCGGCGGCCGCGGCTCGACCACCACCTTCGTCGAGCGCGAGATCGGCGATGTACTGATCACCTTCGAGGCTGAGACCAACGGCATTCGCCGCGAATACGGCGACAAGGGCTTCGACCTCGTCACGCCGTCGCTCAGTCTGCTGGCCGAATTCCCGGTCGCGGTGGTTGACCGCGTGGCCGAGAAGCGCGGCAGCAAGGAGGTTTCGACCGCCTATCTGAACTTCCTCTACAGCGAAGCCGGTCAGGAGATTCTGGCGAAGAATTTCAACCGCGTGCATCACCCCAAGGTGCAGGAGAAATACAAGGCGCAGTTCCCGGCGGTGAAGCTGGTTACCGTGGAAGACGTTTTCGGCGGCTGGGAAAAGGCCAACAAGGATCACTTCGCCGAGGGCGGTATCCTCGAGCAGGTTTTCGTCAATCGCTGATCCGGCCGTTACACAGACCATGACAGCGATTGCGCTCAGCGGAACAGGCGGCGCGCGCCCGGTGAAAAGCCGGCGCGTGCTGCCGGGCTTCGGCCTCGCGCTGGGCGGCACGCTGCTCTATCTCGCCATCATCGTGCTGCTGCCGCTGGCGGCACTGTTTCTGAAATCTGCCGAGATCGGCCCGGACGGGTTTCTGCGCCTGCTCGCCAGCCCGCGCGTGCTGGCCTCGCTGCAGATCACCTTCTCGGCTGCCGCGCTGGCGACGCTGTTCAACGCCGGCTACGGCCTGCTGATGGCCTGGATCCTGGTCCGCTACGAGTTTCCCGGCAAACGCATCCTCGATGCGCTGATCGACCTGCCGTTTGCACTGCCCACCGCCGTCGCCGGCATCGCGCTCACCGCGCTCTATGCCAGCAACGGCTGGTATGGGCAGATCCTCGAAGGCGAGGCCGGTATCAAGGTGGCCTATACGGTGATCGGCGTGGCGATTGCCATGGCGTTTACCAGCGTGCCCTTCGTGGTGCGCACGGTGCAGCCGGTGCTCGAGGATATCCAGCCCGAGGTCGAGGAAGCCGCCGCCACGCTGGGCGCCTATCCCGGCCTGATCTTCCGCCGGGTAGTGTTTCCGGCGATCTTCCCGGCCTATCTCACCGGCAGCGCGCTGGCGTTTGCGCGTAGCCTGGGCGAATTCGGCGCGGTGATCTTCATCGCCGGCAACCTGCCGATGAAAACCGAGATTGCCGCTTTGCTGATTTTCATCCGGCTGGAGGAATACGACTATCCGGCCGCTGCGGCGATTGCCGTGGTGCTGCTCGCCACCGCCTTCTGCATCCTGCTGGCCACCAATGCGATCCAGGCCTGGCATCTGCGCTACAAGGTGAAGGGCTGAGCATGGTCGCCGATGCCGCTTTCCATGCCGCCCCGACCGCCGCGCGACCCTCGCGCCTGCCGCTGGTGCTGATCCTGCTCGGCACGGTGCTGACCGCGCTGTTCATCGTCGCACCTGTCGTGGTGATTTTCGCCCAGGCGCTGTCGAAGGGCTGGGGCATGTATGTCGACAGCATCCTGAAGCCCGACACGCTGCATGCCGTGCTGCTCACTGTGCTAGTCGCTGTCGCCGTTGTGCCGGTCAATCTGGTGTTCGGCGTCGGTGCCGCCTGGCTGATCGCGAAATTCGACTTTCCGGGCAAGAAGCTGCTGCTGACCGTGATCGAGATTCCCTTCTCGGTATCGCCCATCGTCGCCGGCGTCACCTACATTCTGCTCTATGGCGGTCAGGGCCTGCTCGGCGATTTTCTGATGGAACACGATCTCCAGATCATGTTCGCCTTGCCGGCGATTGTGCTGGTCACGCTGTTCGTCACCTCGCCTTTCGTCGCCCGCGAGCTGATCCCGCTGATGCAGGCGCAGGGCAGCGAGCAGGAAGAGGCCGCCACCACGCTCGGCGCGGCCGGCTGGCAGATCTTCTGGCGCGTGACCCTGCCCAATATCCGCTGGGCTTTGCTTTACGGCACCATCCTCTGCGCGGCGCGCGCCATCGGCGAATTCGGCGCCGTCTCGGTGGTGTCGGGCAATGTGCGCGGCGAGACCAATACCCTGCCGCTGCAGATCGAACTGCTCTATCACGACTATAACGCCGTGGGGGCTTTCGCGGCCGCCAGCACGCTCACCCTTCTGGCGCTGCTGACGCTGGCGGTGAAAGCCTGGCTGGAGCGCCGTATCCGCCATTGATCCGGCCGCCATCGATCCGGCCCAGTATGCGGAAGTAGCGGCTCGCTACGATTTCCGGCGGGCGACGTGTTCGAATCTCAACCTCCTGCGCGCGGCCGTCCTGCGGCATAGCTTCGCCTGCAAAAAGGCAGGACGCAGAAGCGATGATCCTCGAAGGCAATCCGGTGTTAAAGGCGGCGCGCGATTTCTGGTGCCGCCTGCCGCAGCCGGTCAATATTCCCGATATCCGGCTGCTCGACGTCGCCACGATCCCGCGCGAAATCCTGCCGCATCTCGTCATTGTGGAGAGCACGAATGCGAATTTCGACCTCAGCCGATGCCGCCTGGTGGGCCACGAGATCTCGCGCTGGTTCCGCACCCTCCCCGAAGGCATGGACCCCAGGGCCTATGGTGCGCTGACCGACCCCGCCTATATCCGCTATATGCGCGACGTGGTGGCCGAACTGATCCAGCGTCGCCGACCGATCTACTGCCGCAGTGTCTATACGCTGCCGGCCGACGACAGCGTGGCGCCGTCAGCCATCGTCACCGCCGAACGCGTTGTGATGCCGATGGCCGATGGGGCCACTGCGGTGGAATGCATCATCCTCGTCGAAACCCTGCATGCCGGCGGCGGCGCCGAAGGCCCGCTGCGGATCCTGCCGCCACAGCGCGGCATCGCCGTGCGGCACGATCCGGTCGAGGTCGTGGCGCTGGTCTGAAGCCTGTCCTAGACTGATCGCAACCCAACGCAAAAAAGCGGGAGCGAGCGATCATGAAGGCGGCCTGGTATACGAAAAACGGCGAAGCGAAAGATGTGCTCAGCGTCGGCGAGCAGCCCACGCCCAGGCCGGTCGCCGGCGAAGTGCTGGTGCGGCTGCAATCGTCCGGCGTCAATCCCTCGGATGTGAAAAGCCGGCGCGGCCGGCCGCTCGCCGGTCCTCTGGTCATCCCGCAGAGCGACGGCGCCGGCGTGATCGAAGCGGTCGGCGAGGGCGTGCCAGGGGCGCGTGTCGGCCAGCGCGTCTGGATCTGGAACGGCCAGTGGCAGCGGCCGCATGGCACGGCGGCGCAGTATATCGCGCTGCCCGCGGCGCAGGCCGTGCAACTGCCCGATGCGGTGGATTTTGTCACCGCCGCCTGTTTCGGCATTCCGGCGCTCACCGCCATCCATGCCGTGCGGCTGGCCGAAGCCGGCGGTGCGAAAACCGTGCTGGTGACCGGCGCGGCCTCGGCGGTCGGGCATTACGTCACGCAGATCGCCACCCGCAAGGGCATGACGGTGATCGGCACCGCCTCGCAGGCGCGTGCCGCGGTGGCACGCGACGCCGGCGCCGGTCATGTGATCGATTACAAGAGCGAAGATGTCGCGGCGCGCGTGCTGGAGCTGACCGGCGGCAAGGGCGTCGATGCCATCATCGACATGGACCTCTCCTCCACCGCGCCGCTGCTGGGCAAGGGCGCGCTGGCGCCGCATGGCACGCTGGTCTGCTACGGCTCGAATGCAATGGGCGATGTGCCGCTGCCGTTCCGCGACCTGCTGTTCCGCGGCCTGACCCTGCGCTTCTTCGTGGTCTATGAACTGCAGCCGGCCGACCGCTACGCGGCGATTGCCGAACTCGGCGTGCTGCTGCAGCAGAATGCACTCACCACGAAAATCGCCGCGCGCTATCCGCTGGACCGGATCGTCGAGGCGCATGAAGCCGTGGAACAGGGCGCCTTCGGCAACGTGGTGCTGGAGATATCTTAACGACTGGCAGTCTTCGCCGGCAGGTTTCCGTTTTTATAGCTGTCGCAGGGGCCGCGCGACCGCATAGTCTCCGGGCGCAATCACCCGAGAGACATGGTGCAGACGGATCTCGATACGGCCCCAGCGCCCGACGACAGCCTGCCGGCCCCGGCGCAGCTGGTGCTACAGCGCTGGCGCGCCGCCCGCCAGGGCGCGCTGTTGCCCGACCTGCATGATCTGGCCCCGGCCCGGGTGCCAGCCGAATTGTTGCCCTGGTCGATGACCTATCGCCGCGACGGCGACCGCAACCTGACCTATGGCGTGGTCGGCGAGGAGCTGGCCTTCCTGTTCCACGGCAATCCGCGCGGCAAGCCGGTGCTGTATTATGCCGATCCGGCGGTGCGCGCCGCGCGCCACGCCATCATGCATCGCAGCCTCGATGAGGGCCGTCCGATCTGGTATCTCGGCCGCCTGCTGTTCGAGACCGGTCCGGTCGGTATCGGCCGGCTGTGCCTGCCGACACGCATCGACAGCGGCGAAGCCTTCCTGCTGATCTACATCCCGTTTGCGCCATTGCCCGGTCGCGCTGCCGACCGGCATCGGCCGCTCTCGACAGAGATCGGCGGCGAAGTCTGGCTCGACCGCGATCCGGCCTGACACCGGGTGTGTCTGGAGAAGACCGTCGTTTTGGAAGACTGGTGGAGCCGAGGGGAATCGAACCCCTGACCTCCTCATTGCGAACGAGCGCCCCGCCCATGGAGATACGGTTGCCCGCCGGCTCAAAATCCCAATGTTTCCGGGGCTTTATTCAAGCTGTTTGCCGTGTTCTGTAGGGTATAGCAAATGTCACGCGGCGCTTCAAGGCCGGCTCGTTGTGGCATGGATGTGGCATTCTCTGGGGGGTGAAAACAGACACTGCGGAAACGCGTGGGTCGCCAGTGGAAGCGCACCCCGTAATTACTTGGGATACAGTCTAATCATGCGCATGTGGTAATTGGATGCGCGGGTAGCCAGAAGATTGAAGACTTCGCTAAATCTCAGAATTTCTGGTGACGTATATGAATAGTTCATCTGCACTCGCACAGGAAATGGCGTCGGTACTTCGTTCCTCATGATTTTTCTTTTCTTGGTCGCATGCCAAGACGGTACTAGGGCATAGCCATCAGGCTTCTGTTCCGGCGTCACATACGGCTGGACAATACCATGAGCAATGGCATTGCGGTTTGCGGCCCAATGTCGCGTATCCTTGATAAGGTCTTTCAGGTCTTGTTCGCCTTGCTCATCGGGAGACAAGGCAAAATAAGCATCAGCGGCAGCTTCAAGCATTTCTATGCGATTCGTGAATGATGCAATCGCACCATACGCCCGTTGGGCTGGTTCAAGTCCATGTTTCGACCCAACAAAGAATCCGAAGATCAGTCCGAGATGTGCTTCGAGATATTCCCATGCGCTGAGTGCGCGCCCGACAGCCATAAACGTTGCGTCTGCTGATGCATCACCATGGTCTGGTGGCGATGGCTCCGGCGGGTAGGGAGCACGTCTATTCGGGCGGGTGGCTTTTTGCGTCATGTCCACAAGCTTCTATTTGGCTCTTCCACTGGTGGTCAGTCCATTTTCGTTCGAGAAGTGTTGATCCAATTCAGCGAACTTCTTAGCGGCTATCTTTGCGCGGGAATAAATTTCCTGATCACCATCGGTGTGGCATGCAAGAGTTAGGTAGTAATTTCTCTGATTGATGCTGGCATAGACAATCCATTCTCCGGTCAGTCCAGCCCGAGGATCACTTTTCGTATTCTTGGCGGCGGTTCTTTCCTGATGCGCCCCGAAAACGAGTTCATGTGCGATGATGCGTGGGTCAAGGTTAGAATTGACGAGGACGTTATATCGATTTCGGTTTACCTTCTTTCTCCAGTAGTTTTCCAGATTTATTGAAATAAAGGCAGCTTGCGAATGGTGCTTGTGCCACAAACCTTTTAGTGGCCAATGCTTGAACATTGCATGCTCTGGAGTTGCCGAAGGTCGGCCGAAGTTAGTGCCTTCGAGAACAGCAAGCTCATCAAGAATAGTAAAGGTATTGTAGGTGCGATTTACACTTGCGTGCAAAAGTTCCTCGGCGAACTGGTCGCTGTAGAGACCAGTTCGCATCTTGAGGTCAAGCCACTCACGGATGTACGCGATGTCCATACGATTGGACTCTGTCCACGTTCGATCTCATTCTAATTACTCTAGATGTCGGCCCGCTCGCCGACTTAATTTGCCGTACTCGAAATATCATACCACTCGCAGACAAATTAAGTATCAGTGGCGCGTCGTTACTATTAACGGCCGGATTTTCGCTCGCAGTTTGTCGTCATTTAAGTATGGCCGAATCACGCGATCCATTTCATCGTTCTTTACATTGAACCGGCCGAGAGATTGATAGATTAGGCTCGCATCTATTGAGTATCTCTGAGGCAGAGTAGTTTGCCGCAGCATGTTCTCAGATGACACCGGCAGATCATCTGAGAAGCCACAACCCAGAAAATCCTTCATAAGATCGCGGATTTGCTTCAAATCCACGGACACCGTCGTGGTGCCGGTTTCAGACTTTTCTACTTCTATGTTCTTGAGGAAAGTCCAAAGAAGAAGATTGTCATCGCGTTTAATCAGGATTGGTGTTGAGCCCCTACTGTGACGCGCTTCATGTATTGCATCACCCATTTGCTTCCGTGGAAGCCACAGAGCAATGAAGTCTGCAACGACACCATTGTCCGGCCGCGTATGCATGAAACATTGTACCATTAAATATAGAACAGCAGCCTGCGCCTCAGGATGTTGTTGCAGGCCCGTGCGGAAAATATTAATGAGCGCACCGACCGCATTACCAGTCAGTTCAAACGTGGCTCTTCCGTTCGTCGCGAAGAAATTTACCCATATAAACCAAGGGCATTTCCAGAAGTCAGGCGCTATAATAGGCGCTGATTGGTGCAGCTTTACAAACAAATCAAAGCCAGCCAATGAAACGTTCTGACTCTTCCATCCATCTAGATAGCCTATCCATTGACTTGCTTTGTCTTGTAGCGCCGGCGACGACGACATCCTGTCGCTTATGAAATCAATAATTTCAGAGTTAATTTTGCTGATAACTTTCCCTATCTCACCTCGCCCCCAAGACGATCTGTAGAGTAAATCGGAGTCGATTAGGTATTCTGCAGAGAGAAATTCTTGAATTGAGCGGTGTCCGAAGAAAATCGTCCCGCCTCCCTTTTCTACTAAGCAGCCAGCAATCAACTCCCGTTTCAGTCCGACGGGGTCAAATTCGTGATCCACTTCGCGAGCGGCCTCTTCGCAGAGATCATTGGGTACATCGCCGAGAGTAGTTGTTGATGCACTCCCACGTTCCCATAGCCACCAAGCGAATGCTGCGTTGAATCGCCGTCTGATGTTGCGATCAAAGGCGGAGTGCCGGTTTGCCTTCCGAACCTCTCTATCGAGTAGGTAATGAACGAAGGTATCGTACAGATCATACTTCGAGAGTGACGTAAGGTTTGTTTCCTGTTGCGTTGCAATCTCAGTCAACATTTGCGCATGAACCGGCTTTTGAATCAGGTGGTCAAAATCCCCCCCGGTTAAACGCCCCACTCGCTCTTCGATCCATTGATCATCAATTGTGCCGCCGTTGCTCGTTCTCTCTTGTCGTATCAGAAAGGCGAAGTATTTCGCGATATACTCTTTTGCCTCTGAAAGTGTGAACTGCCTGAGTTCTACTGGGGTAAGTGGACGGCGCTTACGAGCCTGTACCTCGCGGCCAGTGAAGGTTATCTGCCTTCCCAAAATTATCGCCCGGAACTCCACATCGCCATGGAATGCAGTGTCACGGCCCAGTATTAGAATCTTTGCGTGCGATCCATCCAGCGAAAGAAGCTCCGTAACAGCGGTTTCAAACATCTGAAACGTCATGCCGTGCTTCATTTCATCAAAGCCATCATAAATGATGACGAATCGCCCTGCATTATTTAGTGCGGAGAATAGGTGGAAATGATAGTTGGAGACGCGATGACGGCTAGATAAGACTTTGCTGACAAGACCATCTATGGATGGTTCGTAAACAATCTCGCCAAGTGGAACTAAAATTGGGGCTCTCTTTGACTTGTCGTCGAGAGCTTCTCGCGCCAACGACGCGGATAATTTTTTTGCAAATGTCGATTTACCGTTCCCATACCCGCTTATGATTGCCATCGGTTGAGAGTTCGTGCTGTCTAGCCATTCCCGCACTGTAAATTCTAAATCTCTGTCATCAATAGAGTGAGGTTTTATATAGTACTCGTCGGTGCCGGAATTCTCATACTGAGCAATTAGGTCTCGAAGATATCCATCTAATTGGAAAATTTGTCGCTGGAACTCTTCGAACGTAAAGCATCGAAGATTGGGATATGCCTCAACATTCGCGCGGCGATCTGGGCTTATTGGACCCTTAGATACAAGCCATGCTCTATCAGCCTGCTTATGTGCTCCACTAACGAGGGGTGAGTATTCTGTGATGAAGTCACTGACTTCACTGGGAGGAAGAGTGCCCTCGAAATCCTTGGCCTCAATCAAAAAAGTGGTAGGCCCATCAATAAGATCACGGAGCCATAATGTGATAACATCCACTTTCTTAAAATTTACGCGAATCTCTTTCTGGCTAAGGAAACCGGCAGCGACGAGGATTTCATCGACGACCGCCCTAAAGCTATTCCCCTTTTCAATCGTACTAGTCATTGCTCCCCCGTCATTATCGTCGCCCGCCAGTCCAAAAATCCGAAATATCAGCTGCCTTCGCAACAGAATTGTCCCCAGCTTCTAATAACTCGCAGTCGCCCGCCACATCGTTCATCCAGCGGGCTCGTTGCCTAGCCTCGGAATGCGATGGTATGCGGCTATTATAGGGCTGACATTATACCCTCGCGTTTTCTATGTTGGGTGGTGAGGCGCGTGTGGGGCTTTTATCGAGAGCGTAAGGTGCCGTGGTCCCGCGAGTGGCCACGAGCAGCGGGGTTTTGGCGTGATCTACTCAGGGGGGAATCATGGCGTCAGGAGAGAGTGCTGGGAGTGACTGGCTTTCTGCAACTCTACGAGAGTGGGGCATAAATGCTCTCACCGACGTTCAAACCAAGGCGATTGAGGCAGGGGTCGCTGCGGGTATAAGTATGGTGGTCGGTGCGCCGACGTCGTCTGGAAAGACACTCGTCGGAGAAATAGCGGTAGTGGCAAACCTCCGTCAGAGATCCAAGGCCATCTATCTCGTATCCCACAAAGCTCTTGCAGATCAGAAATACTTGGACTTTGTCGCGCGGTTTGGTGAAGGCGCAGTCACCCCAATTGCTACGATCGGCTTGAACACTGGCGACCGAGAGGAAGGTGATATCGATGCTCAGCTTATGGTCGCAACATACGAAAAAGCACTCGGCCTCATTCTTTCGGGACAACTCGATCCACGAAGCGCACTGATCGTGGCTGACGAGGCGCAAATTCTTGGAGAGCCATCGAGGGGGCCAGAAGTAGAGACGCTTCTCGCTGTGCTTCGGCAACGCGGCGTCAAGCAGTTCGTGGCGCTCACGGCAACAGTCGAAAATCCTGAGGATCTTGCCGGTTGGATGAAGTGCAAATTGGTTCGAAGCTCAGTCCGAGACGTACCACTACATCAGGAAATCTGGTTCGCGGGTAGATGTTATAGAATTACGCTGGGAGTGCCTGAAGGATCTGAGTCGCCATTGGCCGCAGTAGACTGCGCCGACATATCTTCGGTTGTGTCCAGTCTCGTTCAAGCGGGTCGTGGCCCGGTTCTCGTTTTCACTGAATCTCGAAATGAAGCGGCGAATTTCGCCACTGCTTTTGGCCGTATACGCCCTCGCGTAGGAGAAGGGATCGAAATAGCGAATCAGCTTGAGCTGTTTTCAGAGCCAACGGATCATTCTGATAGACTGCGAGAAAATGCTGAGAGGCGGGTAATATTTCACACCGCCGATCTGTCCCCGCAAGAGCGTCAGGTAATTGAAGCCGCATTGTTGAATTCGCAGTTCGATGTTTGCTTTGCTACTCCTACCTTGGCGGCCGGCGTGAATTTCCCGTTTCGGACGATTGTATTTCCCAAGCTGACATATGAATGGCGCGACGGTGGAGGCGGTCGAATCACCCGCTCGGAGTTCCGAAATATGTCAGGACGTGCAGGCCGACTGGGCATGCATACAGAAGGCTATGCCGTCCTGTTGCCGAAGAACCGCGTTGAGTTGAGTCACGCCAATGAATTGGTGCTACCCGAGAACGAAGTGTTGTTCTCCCAGTTAATTACCCTGAGCCTTCGACGGTCCGTCCTATCACTGATCGCGTCGAAACTGGCTTCAAGCTATGAAGAAGTGATCGTATTCTTCCAAAACACATTATTCTGGTACCAGTTGCAGGATCGAAACCCTGCGCAAATTGAGCGTCTTTGTGCAGAGGCAGCAGAAGCCATCCGATGGCTTGTAGACAAAAATCTTCTTCAAGAGGAGAGCGGCACTCTGCTTCCTACTCCACTAGGAACGAGCACGGCTCTCTCCGGTCTCCTACCGACCACGGCCGTGCAGTTCGCAGACATTCTGCGCCGCACCAGAGATAATCTTGACGAATCGTTCGATGCCTGCATCCATGGTTTGGTGTATGCGGCATGTGCAAGCGATGAGTTTTGCAGCGATAGGCCGCCTCGTTTCCTTCCGTCTGTCTCCCGATCTGACTCGAATTCACTGGCATACTGGGACAAAAAATTTATGCCGGTAATGTTTGATAGGACTAATTCGAGATTGGCAAAATGTGCGCACTCGATCTGTCTGTATGTAGAGGGCATGGCTGAGCGAAAAATAACCTTCCAGACAGGGGTTTCTGCCGGTGGGGTTCATCGTCTCTCTATAGATGTCGCTTGGGTCATCGACGGCCTTCACAAAATTTCGTCCGTCCCAGAATTGAACTGCTCACAAGCGATTTCGAATCAAATAGCACAGCTTTCTCGCAGAATCCGCTGGGGTGCACCCTCGGAAGCGTTGGATGTCATCCGGGTTGCGCAGCGGCACAACGTACCGGGATTTGGCAGGCAGCGTGCAATGGCGTTACTCGCGCAAGGTATATCCACTTTGCATGACGTTCTTTCAACAGCCCGCGAGAAGTTGGCAGAACTACTGCGCAACGATCATCGGGCAGAGGCACTACTAAATGCGGCATCGAATGTAATCGGCATGAATCCGAACCGACTTGCGACGTCTCATATTCGAGTCGCGAAAGCCCTTGGACTTGATGACAAGGTGGGGCGCTGCAATGAAGCACTGGGTGTTGATTATGAGAAGGCTATTGTAGAGCTTCTTCGGGAGGAGGCATCGTGGGCCATAACCGTCCTTGATGACGGTGTTCGGCAGAATGTCCCTGATTTTCTTATATCTCTTGGTGGCCAAGAGCTTCTTTTGGAATGCAAGACATGCACGAAATCGCCCGCGCTTATAAAGAAAGAAGATGCTTGGGCTGTTCTACAGAAGTCTGCTGATTTTGATGCAAACATGCGTCGGGTGACTTTGGGAAAACCAGCCTTTGACGAGACATCGAAGAAGAAGGTTGCCGGTTCACATGATATTGCGCTTGTGGAGCATTCAGTCTTCGTAGAAGGCGTACTTCGTGTATTGACCGGTACAATTACGGCAGAGAACTTTCTCGTTTGGCTGTCCGCTCCGGGGCTGGCCGAACTAGATAGAATTGGAGGGACGCCAACATTCAAGCAATAAAAACCGATCTGCATAATTTGTGTCATTGACGAAGCTATCACCGCACAAATCTGACGAGATCACGTTATGCGCTTCTTCGCCAATGGGCCAAGCATTCCTCATGAGCTTCTCGTTGAGCATGAAAACGGGAACGTAGTTTTTTTCTGTGGGGCAGGCGTCTCTTTGCCAGCTGGGCTTCCAAACTTTCTGAATCTCGCAAAGAAAGTAATCAATGATCTGGGGAGTCCTGCGGACTCGAAAGCACGCTTCCTTCTGGAGAGATCGGGCCCAGATTCAGAGTCCGCCCCACCACTCGATCAGGTGTTCACGCTTCTGCAGCAGGAGTATGGAGATACTTACATAGAGACAATTGTAAGTGATTTACTCAAAACACCACCGAAAGCAGACACAAGTGCCCACGCCACAATCTTGCGACTCTCGCGGAATCCAAATAAACGCCTGCAGCTTGTAACTACAAATTTCGATCTTCTGTTCGAACGCGCAGAAAAAAAGGTCAACATATATATACCGCCGACATTGCCCGATCTCGCTAGTGAACACGCATTGGACGGTCTTGTTTACCTCCATGGCCGCCGTTCAAACAGTGCACCATTTTCGCCGATCAGACGTCAGGGCCTTGTTCTCAGCAGTGCCGACTTCGGGAGGGCGTATTTAGCTGATGGATGGGCGACGCGGTTTGTCCGTGATCTTCTCAGCCGCTATGTCATCGTGCTGGTGGGATATTCAGCCAATGATCCCCCGGTCCGCTATTTACTTGAAGGGCTTCACTCTCGGAAGTCCGCACACGCCAAGACAATTTATGCCTTTGATGAAGGCCCGCCAAATGAAGTGCAGTCCCGATGGCGTGATCGCGGGGTCCGTGCGTTGTCGTATTCCAAGATCGATCAAAATCATTCGGGTCTTTGGGATACACTGAGGGCATGGGCTGATCGCGCAGAGGACAAAAATTCGTGGTACGCGGTCACTATAGAGAAGTCTCGCTCCGGCCCACGAGAATTACAGCCTTTTGAGCGAGGGCAAGTGATTTCAATGCTTCGGGATGTTTCCGGCGCGAAAGCGTTCGCCGCCGCCATGCCTAGCCCGCCAGCAGAATGGCTTTGCGTCATGGACAAGTATGCACGTTACGCTGACGAAAAGCCGGCACGCCCAGATGAAGAAGGATTTGATCCGCTCGCCAACTACGGACTGGATGATGACCCACCACGTGCCCTAGGTACGGGGCGGCCGGCGGCACCAGCGGGTGACGATTTTCTATCTCCGTTACAGTCCGATGAGCGCGTTGACAACAAACGACTGGTCGGGATTTCACATGATGCGTCGGCACCACTGCCGATGCGGCTACTACAGATATCTCATTGGTTCACTAAGGTAATCGATCAGCCGGCTGCCGTGTGGTGGACGGCAGGTTACGAAGCTCTGCACCCACACTTACTCCGGCAGATTGAATGGCGGCTGGATCGAGAGGGAGCCTTGGATGAAACTTCCCGCAAGGTGTGGGGACTGATGCTCGAAGCTCATGGCAGCCGCAGAGCAAATAATCGCGATCTTAGCTGGTACGAGTTTATTCCGAGGCTGAAAGTCGAAGGGTGGTCGTCGCGTGTTCTGCGCGACTTTGAGCAAACTGCCCGGCCATATTTGAAGGTCAAACGACCTTTGGGTAGTGGACCACAGCCACCAAAGGGTGGTTGGGATGTCAATCGAGTTTCTAATGTAGTCTCCTTTGAGGTCGAGTTTCCCGTAAGGTCAACCGACAAGCTCGATATCCCGTCGGACGTGTTGCCGGCAGTTGTGGCCGCCCTCCGCCGGGGCTTGGAGATTGGGGCCAGTTTGCTTGGAGACATCGGCGATCATTACTGGAGGACAGCGACCTTTCATCCTACCGGAAAACGCTCAGAGCATCTGAGCGATTCGGATGCCTACTTGCTCTGGTTTGTCCGCCTGTTTGATAGACTCTCTGCGGAGAATGCATGGGCAGCGCGGGCTGAGGTCGACCAGTGGCCAGAGAATGATTTCTTCTTTTTCAGCAAGCTGAAGATCTATGCATTGATGAATGATCAACTTTTTGACGGGAATGACACTTTCGCACGAATCGTCGCTGTTCCAGATGATGGATTCTGGGCATACGAGGCTCAGCGTGAATTGCTCTACACCCTCCGGGCACGGTGGCCGGACTTTGGAAAGCGTCAGCGGGAACGGATTGAAAAACGGATATTAGCCGGACCGAGTAAATGGCCGAACGAAAAGAAGATCGACTATAAGAAGCGAAAGGCTGGTAAAGCGGCAGAAATACTGGGATGGCTATCGAAGAGTGGATGTAAACTATCAGCCACTACCAAGACAGCCGCTCTACGTTTGCAAAAGATCGATAAGCAATGGAATCCCGCGTGGATCGCTCACGCTGACGATGCTCACGAGATAACCGGCGGCTTCATTGCAACCAATGCTGATCCCTCAAAAATAATTGACGCGCCTACCTCAGAAGTAATCGCGCTGGCCAAAGAGAACTCAAAACGTGAATGGGCATCGCTTACTCAGAACGATCCCTTTCGCGGGTTGGTAGAGAGACGTCCGGTAAAGGCGCTATCTGCCTTGCGTCGCTATGCGCAGAGGAACGAGTACCCGGTGGAATTCTGGCGCAGGGCGTTATCACATTGGCCAGAGACTACTCCCCCCCGCTTGCGATGCTATATGGGAAGATGGATTTCATCCCTCCCTGCTCCGGTGATGGTCGATCTTCGCTACTACGTTCCAGATTGGTGCAAGAAAAATTTGCCAAAACTGGCTGTTAGTTCACCCGAGGCGGCGTTTGGAATTTGGGATGCCGTCGTGGAGAACTTTTCAGAATCGGAGGGGGCTGCGACCAAAAGCTCACTTGGCGAGATGTCAGTTGGTGGCGTTCCGGTGAAACGCTCTCGCCGTACATATGAGCACTCTATAAACTCCCCGATAGGTCGCCTGACTGAAACTTTATTCGATATATTGATTGAACTAAAAGCTGGGAAAGAAACTGGAATTCCTATTTCAATATCCGCGCGATTGGAGAAACTTTTTTCGATGCCGGGAGAAGGGGCCGACCATGCAGTGTGTGAATGCGGTCGACAGCTTATTTGGCTAAATTATTTGGATGAAGCTTGGTGCCGGAAAAATGTTCTTCCGTTCTTTGAAGTTACAAACCACTTCGCTGAACCTGCATGGAACGGATACCTGCATGACAACAGGATGGCCTCCCCTAGGTTATTCGCTACTCTCAAACCAAATTTCCTGAAATTATTCCGTTTGGTCCGCGAATGGGATTGGGGCGGGCAACCAACAGGTCGCCTACATGATTTTCTCGTCGTAGGTTGCTTGTGGCGCAAGAAAAACAAGAGCTACATATCGTACGCCGAGGCACGAACTGCGCTGCAAACTAGCTCAGATGAAGGGCGAGCGCATACTGCGTGGTTTCTGAGCTATGGCCTAAAAGAAGAGAACATTTGGAAGGAATTTACTCGAACATTCATTCTCAAAGCATGGCCATTGGAGGCGAGGTTTCGAACATCGGACGTATCACGGTCGTTTTCGATGATGGCCGAAAAGTCGGGAGAGAATTTCCCCGACGTGGTGCGGACCATTCTTCCGATCCTTGTTCCGGTCAATCACTTCGACATTCTGCTTCATGGGTTGGAGAAGGACGACACAGGCGCAAGAACAATTCCTCAAAACTACCCAGAGCCGCTGCTGGCTCTTTTGGACCGGCTTACCCCTTTGGAATCGGATGCAGGTCGCTCCTACTATTTGGGCGAAATTCTGAATGACATAGTTTCTGCCTCCCCTGAGCTACGGCAAGATAGCCGCTGGCGGCGTCTGAATGATCTACTCAATCACGCCTGACTTCCTCGTTAGATCACCGGAGGGAATCAGTCGCCGTTCACAAGGACGACCGCCCAGCCTACGCCCGGTACGGGGCATACAGTCTGTTGCTGGATGTCTACATACTGACTGACAATCAACTTCATTTCAGCGTACCGGCACTCAATCCACACTCCACTCATCCATCGCGATGTCCGCAGATCAACATCCCGAAGAAACCACGATCCACGATGGCCGGTCTGCGGGTTTCGCCACTCGATAAGAGTGAAGGGCGATAGGCCCGCTTTGCTGAGGGCCTGCCGTGCGACTATGCGGTCGCCGTCAGTGATGTGTGCCTTCATCGCCTGTCGGCGTGCCTCGGCTTCCGGTCCCATATCGGTTAGCGGCCCAATGACAGGGGCGTCCGAGTCAGTCATCAAGCCGCCGGGGACGGCGGCCTTTTTCTGGGCTTCAACGCGGCGATAATCTTCGATGATGATCGACGACAGGTGATTGCCTCGTCCGATCAGACGGCCCTGTAGATCGAAGGTCGTATCTTTGGCTGGGCTGTACCTCCCGACATACCTGCCAGTATTTGTCCGGCCTTCGACATCACCATCCGGCCGGCTAAGGGTGCGCCCCATCAGACGGCCAGTGGTATCCCGGAACTCCCGGATTTCTGGACGGAACATCGCTGAGGGGATCGTCGCCTTATCGCCTGCGATAGCGGGAAGGCCGGCAGGCATTGCAAGCAGCAGCCCGCAGGCCGCCCAGAACAGCAGTTTGAGGGACTTCATTTCAGAGCCGCCGCGTCTGATTGAGCATAATCGTGCAGGGCTGGTTTCCCCACGTCGCTTCCCCCGAAACTTTATCGCCGACAACCGCGCCGTCCATTGTGATGAACCATGGAGCCGTGCCGAACGCCTCCACGGGAATCGCGCCGATCTTCTCAGGGGCGACCAGTTCGGACTTGAACACGATGCCCTTGGCGTAAACCAGTCCGGAATCGTAAAACTGACCGTCGAATCCTCGCATGCCGCTTGGCGTTTGCATGCGCCAACTAAACTTCCCCTCTCGGACCGACAGCGTGGGGTAGTTGCTGAACGGTCGGGCGCTGTGGTGGCCGGGACAAGTAAGCTGACCGCTCCAGTCGCCATCGTACTTGGTGGTCGCAACACGCTCGATGGCGACCGGCGTTGGGACTCGCGTGGCATGTTGGTTGAAGAAAGCAACGATCTCGGGCATCGAACGCGGATCGGCACTCACGTCATGCATCACGCCGGTCAGGACGATGCTCTTGCGATTCGACTTGTTGCGGAATGACGGACTCGCATTGCAATGCTGGTTCCGGAGATCGAGCATCGGATACCATTCGTCCTTGTCACCGAAGACCGAAATCGCTGCGACCGAAAGCGGGGCCTGTACGCCGGCAGCAGCATTCAGGAAGCGGCTGTCCGTGCAGGGGTAACCCATCATGGCCAGACCACGAAATTCCGTGCCGGTGTACTGGCTGATCGCCCAAGCGCCCTGCGAGTGACCGGCGGCGAACACGTTATCCTGATCCACCCAGTCGAACTCCCGGATGCGCTCCCGCACCATCAGAAGTTCGCCGAGACGCTTCGAGATCATAAAACGGTCGGTCTTGTCCGGATTCGCCACACCCGAGCAGTACGGATCATGCGGGCGGTCGAGGCCGTTTGGTGCAAACACGACGTAGCCCGCATCGACGAACGCCCTCATCATTCGGCTGATCTGCGGTGATGTCATATGCAGACCCGAGCAGCCGTGCAGGAAGATCACAGCCGGGTGTTTGGTCGGCTTGTAGCGATCAACCATCATTTCGATGGCACTGATGCGCCCGGATATACCGTCAGGATTCTGAGGGAAGATCGCGAGGGTGTTGTTCCACACTCGCTGAAGCTGTTCAGGATTGTTGGCATCCGGGTGGACGTCGTATGCCGCTGCATCACTGGAGGCCGAAACGAATACGCTCAAGGCGAACCAGAGTCCCAGCTTCCGCACAGCTTCCTCCATTGCTCAATTTTTCTATTCTTTACTATAGTAAATGGCGCTAAATCAATGAAGAATCCACGGTGCCCGGATGGTCGATATCCGGATAACCGTCGGCGGCAACCTTCGCCGCATCAGGCTCTCAAGAGGGTTCAGTCAGGAAACACTGGCACACGAAGCTGGTATTGCCCCCAGCTTTCTGAGCCAGATAGAGAACGGCAGACGCAGTGCAACCATCACAACGCTCGACGTGTTGATGAAGGCATTGAAGGCCCCCATTACCGAACTATTCGTCCCCTCACCGCCGAAACCGAAGGGGCTGCCTCGGGGGCGTCGGTCATAGGATTACCCGTTCAATCGACCTTCTCCAGCCAGCCCTGCAGTTCCTTGATATACGCTTCGGGCAGTGCCCGACGGGAGGCGGCCCGGATTATAGCGTGAAGGTAGTCATGGCCCGGCAGGCCACGACGCGTCGATACCGGAAGGTATGCTTCCGCGCGGACAGGAAATCCTCTTTCGTCGACCACATTCATCAGGCGTCGCGCTGTAAATTGCCGATCCGCACCCTCGAAATGGTCGAGTTCAACAAGTTCCAGCCAACTGATCAGCCAGAGGACGCCGAAGGCCGTGCTGGCTGAAGCCGGCCTCAAAGTCGGCACGCCATAGCGGTTCAGTTCAAAACGATGATCCGGCAGGTGGGCTCGACCGCAAGGTATAGCCGTTGGACAGCGATCAGCCATCACGGCATCGTCGAGAAGCAATGAAAATCCGAAAATGCAGATACCGGGACGTATGTCGTTCATCGGATATCTGCCGTCGGATCGTGGAACGGCACGGCGAAGTCGCCTTTCACCCACGACCTCGTAATATCCGCTGCCGTCTTCATTGCGACATATGGAATCTCGCCATCAGTCGTGACGGTCGAATCGCCGTCTGCGAGGTCGATGCCATAGGCGACAAATCGCCCCGTGCCGGCTACGGAAAGTTCGATTGCAATCGCGCGAGCCGGCTCTTCAAGAGCGCCAGCATCAGTCTCAACAACTGAGATCAAACGCACCGAAAGGTCTGGATCGTCGGTCCTGTCAACGAGCATGCAGGTCTCCCTCGCGAGAATTCGAGTCTCGACGTGATTTCCCATGCGCGTGTGGAGTGAAGCGGGATGCTCTCGCAAAAAACGCCCCGCAGAAGCGGGGCGTTTCGTTGGCGAACGAATATGGAATTTCACTCGAATTGTCAAGCAGAAATTCTATTCGATGAGCATCTCACGCTCAACTTGCCGCCCTCGCTCAAACTCTCGAAGCAGCGCATCGAGTTTTGATTCCAAGCGGGCAATCCGTTCTTCCTCATACTTCGGCTGCGTACTCGGCGTAGCTGCTGCGGCACTCAATTCTTGGGCAATCCACGGTAACTTGAGGATATCGGCGTAGGCGACGGAGATGGTGCAGTCTTCGTCCCCCCTCTTGTAGGGCAACTCACGCTCGCATTCCCTTCGGAATATTGTGGTGCGCTCGGCCGCCTTTCGGTCACCGAACTGTTTGATCTTCCGAATCTCGGGATGGTGGTCCTCGAACTCAAGCTCGACCAAGCTGCGCCAGTTCGAATCCAGTTTCGACGTAAGCCAGTTGAGTTGAGATTCGGTGAGATGACGTCCCTTCAGGATGTAGTTCACCACGACCTTTGCCATCTTCTCGCGGTCGCTCTCGAAGATGAACTCGGCTCGCGTGGTGACTTCCGAAATGAAAATCTGGTGGATGAAGCGAATGAGGCGTTCATCCTCAGTTGCTGTCGTACCGACCATACCTTTGGTACTGGGGTTGGGATTTCTGATAGCCATCGTGGCCTCTGTTGCTGGCAGTCGCCGGGTCTGTGCCGTATCGACTGCGGGTTGATCCGATAAACGGGCACGAGCAGGGCACGAGCGGGGCACGAGGGGAACGACAGGGCACGAGGGGAACGACAGGGCACGAAGGGGCGACGGACGGCAATTGGTTCGACATGTTCAAGATTCAGAGCGAGAGCGACAAACTCAGGTGACGGTCTTATTGGCGTGTCGCTCGGCGTGGTGAATATGACGTCGATATGTCTTCAACTCAGACCTTTACCTTACCTTTCTGGATTACCCTTTGTTGAGGTTGAATACTGAAGACTTAAGGGAAGACGCTCTTAAGCAGGTGTATCCGCATACCGAAGAACTATCCCAATCGGATGACGTTTCAAGGCGGAACGTCGGTCACATATAATTTTTTTTCAGGACGGGAGAGTTCGGAATGAGTCGGCACATTTTTCAGAACTGTGTGCCGACCCGTTCCAATCGATCTCAAACAACTTCCGGCTCGCCAAATGCCTTGATGTACTCGTCGGTGAGATTGCGAAGCTCCAGCCATTCCATTGCGTCATCATCGCTCATTGGCAGAAGATGTCCGCTGAATCTATCGACATCATCGTTGAGGTAGACTGCTGATCCATACCCCTCGAAGATAAGAAAGTAGCGACCAGAAGACGCCATATAGAGTCTCTCATCGGTATGCTGCCCATCTTCGGACGTGTGAATGAACTGGCCAATGAGACGGGACTGTCTGGTATCGTAGAGTTTACCGGTGATGATCCTGCGAGAGGGCGCGTGCCCTTCAAGAAGTTCACTGCCGTGACGCTGCAGGAGTCCGAGCAGAAATTCTTCAACTGACGTTGGCATGTGCATGAGGCTTTCCTTATGGCTTCTGAATGAACACGGAGAAAAAGCCACAAAAACGAAGCCTCGTCTATTCAGAGAGAACTCGTATATCGAGATGGTGGACGCGGCACGATGTTCATCAATTTTCGCGTTCATTCTTCGTCAAGAAGAAAAAATGGCTGGCGAAACTACGTTGCCATGTGAGTTGCTGTTTCTCGGAGATGAGTGCGGTTTTGCTCCATGAAAAATTATCAAAAGTCGCTTTTACGGCCTTTGATCCACGATCCGGCGATGAAAAATTTCTGAGAAGGCGTTCCCGCTGATCACGACCGCCGGCACGGACCCGAGCCGCGCTACAGGATGACGCATCGTTCCAGTAAAGCCGGGGGCCCCTATAGAAAAAGGGGTACCCCCTATGGCTTGGAGATTTGGCCGGCGAGCTTCTGGGCGATTTCCGACGCTCGGGGGTGCGTATATCGGAAGAGCATCCTGAAATCACGATGCCCGCTGACCGTTGCGACCTCCGTGATGGACAAGCCAAGCTCGAAGAATCGGCTGATCGCTTCATGCCGAAGATCATGGAAATGGAGGTCGCTTACGCCAGCCCGTTTCACGATCCGTCCCCACGCGAGGCGAGCCGCATTGTCTGTGATCGGCAGGATTCGGTCGCCGGATCGGGGCAGGGCTGAAATAGTGGCGAGTGCGACTGGCGACAGCGGAACAAGGCGAGGGAAGCCGTTCTTGGTGATCGGCAGATGAATTGTTGCGTCCCGGAGGCTCAGGCCGTCCCATCGGGCACTGAGCAATTCACCCCGCCGCATCCCGGTTTCCAGTGCAAGGACGATCAGAGGGGTGATGAGCCGGTTGGGATACTTTCCGGCGACGGCCAGAATCCGGTCCAGTTCCTCGCTGGTCGGCCGCCGTGTCCGATGTGCCGGCAGGCGAGGGAAGCGGACGTCCTTCACGGGGTTGCTTACGAAGGGGTAGCCCCATTCCTTGCGAGCAACCTCCAGAACATGCCGGAGAAGGGCGAGTTCACGGCACACTGAGGCTGGGCCGACTGCTCTCAGTCGCAGGTCTCGATATGCTGCCACGTTCTCTGGTTTGAGGTTGTCGAGAGATAGACGGCCCAGTGGACTGCGCACGATGTTGCGGAAGAAGTAGATATCTCGATCACCGGCTCGCTTCTTGGTCGACACTTCGCATTCATAGCGAGAGCAGAGATCGCTGACAGTCGTTGCGCGTAATGGCGTGCGATCAATTACGACACCGCTGCGCTCGATCTCTTGCTCGGTCTGTCGTGCCCAAATCTCAGCAATCTTTCTGCTCTGAAATGTCTTGGTCGTGGATGGCAGTCCCAGTCGCCTGATCTGCACTTCCCAAGAGTCACCGCGCTTGCGTATCGACGCCATGCCGCACCGTCGTTGTGGCAACGTTGTGGCAAGCAGCATTCGGGGCGACCGGTGTCGACTTACTTCATTTGTAAGTCTTTGATTCTAAAGGGATTTTTGGTGGAGCCGAGGGGAATCGAACCCCTGACCTCCTCATTGCGAACGAGGCGCTCTCCCATCTGAGCTACGGCCCCAAGCCGGTGTGCCGGCCGCTTCATACGGGGACCTCGCAAGGGTCCCGGCCGGGCGGCTAGCAAGTAGCAAACGGGCCCGGCTTTGTCCACCGCCTTAAGCCCTGAAATGCCCGGGGAAATACCGTGGAAACGGCCACCTGGGCCAGGCCAGGCCGGTGCGGGCGGAAATTGCGGCATTTCCAAGGTTTCAACCATCGTTTCCAGGCGGCTTGCCGCCCGGCCCCGGTCCTGACTGGACCGGGCTCGGGTTGCGTTTCCCCGGCCCGCCCAGTATCACTCTCAACATCTGTTTCAGGGCCCGTTTCCGAGTCCGGCCAGCGTCGGCCAGGCCCCGTTCCCACAGTCCGGAGGGTGGAGTGCAGTCGCTGATCATCCTGGTCGATATGGTGCTGAACCTCTACATGTGGCTGCTGATCGGCTCGGCGATCCTGAGCTGGCTCGTCGCCTTCAACGTGATCAACACGCGCAACCGCTTCGTCTATGCGGTCGGCGATTTCCTCTATCGCATCACCGAGCCGGCGCTACGGCCGATCCGTCGCGTGCTGCCCAATTTCGGCGGCATCGACCTGTCGCCGGTGGTGCTGATCCTGCTGCTGATCTTCCTGCGCAACCTGCTCTGGGAATACGCCGCCTGAGTGCTGTTCCGTGGCGTACGACGGCCGGCGGCGTCAGGCTGGCCGTGCGGCTGACGCCGAAAGCCGGCCGCGACGGGATCGAGGGCTGCAAACCGACGGCCCAGAATCAGGTCAACGGGGGCGGCGAGGAACTGGTGGTGAAGGTCACCGCCGTACCCGAACACGGCAAGGCCAACGATGCGCTGCTGCGTCTGCTGGCCAAGCAACTCAAGCTGCCGGTATCCGCGCTGCAGCTGGTGGCCGGCGCGACCGACCGGCACAAACAGATTCTGATCGCGGGCGACGCCGTTGTGCTGGAGGTCGCCCTGTCTTCGGTGTTGAAGGAGTGACGACATGACCGCAATCCGCATCGACGGCAAGGCCGTGGCAGCCGATCTGCGCGCCGAAATCGCCGTGAAGGTGAAGGCTTTCGAGGCCCGCGCCAAACGTCTGCCGGGCCTCACCGTGGTGCTGGTCGGCGACGATCCGGCCAGCGAAGTCTATGTGCGCAACAAGGGCATTCAAACCCGCGAAGCCGGCATGATCTCCAACGAGATCAAGCTGTCGGGCACCAGCAGCCAGCAGGAGCTGCTCGAGATCGTCGCCGCGCTGAACAAGGATCCTAATGTCGACGGCATCCTGGTGCAGATGCCGCTGCCCAAGCAGATCGATACGCAGGCGATCATCGAGGCGATCGATCCCGCGAAAGACGTCGATGGCCTGCATCCGGCCAATGCCGGCAAGCTCAACCAGGGCATTGAGGCGCTCACACCCTGCACGCCGCTCGGCTGCATGATCCTGCTGGAACGCGCCGGCGTGGCCGTGGCGGGCGCCAATGCCGTGGTGATCGGACGGTCCATTCTCGTCGGTCGTCCGGTTGCCGCCTTGCTGCTGGCCGCCAATGCCACCGTGACGATTGCGCATTCGCGCACCAAGGATCTGGCGGCGGTCTGCAGGCAGGCCGATATCGTGATTGCCGCCGTCGGCAAGCCCGAACTGGTGCGCGGCGACTGGATCAAGCCGGGCGCCGCCGTGATCGATGTCGGCATCAACCGCGTGCCGTCGGACGGTGGGAAAACAAAGCTGGTTGGCGACGTGCACTATGAGTCGGCCGCCGCCGTGGCTGGCGTGATTACGCCGGTGCCGGGCGGCGTCGGCCCGATGACGATTGCCTGCCTGCTGCAGAACACCCTGACGGCGGCCTGCTACCGCGAGAAGATCGACCCGAAGGGGCTCTAATTTCGCTTCGGTTAGTGCCTTCCGCGACGTCATATCTTCCCCCGTTCGGCTGAATCCTCCTAATCTGAGGGCATGACCAAGCGTCTGCCGCCGCTGCTCGCCCTGGAGGCTTTCGACGCTGCCGCGCGTTCCTTGAGCTTCAAGGCGGCGGCGGCCGAACTGAATCTCACGCCGTCGGCGATCAGCCATCGCGTCAAGCAGCTCGAACAGTATCTCGGCCTGTCGCTGTTCCGCCGGCTCAACCGCGAAATCCGCCTCACCGAAGCGGGAGAAGACTACTACAGCACGGTGCGCCGCGCCTTCGACCAGGTGGCGCAGGTCAGCCTGCGCGTCGGCCGTGCGCAGCAATCGGAAGAATTGCGTCTCTCGTCGGTGCCGCATTTCGCCGCCAGCTGGATCATTCCCAATCTGGAGGAGCTACTGAACCGCCGGCCGGGCTTACGCGTCTATGTCGAATCGAGCATCCGCAACGCCGATTTCGCCCGCGATGCCGTCGATGCCGCCGTGCGCTACGGCGCCGGCAACTGGCCGGGTCTGAACGTCACCAAGCTGACGGACCTCAGCGTCGCGCCGGTCTGCACGCCGGCTTTGCTGAAACGCCTGCGCACGCCGGCCGACCTGCGCGACGTCACGCTGATCCATTTCAGCCAGTTCCCGCAGAGCTGGAGCGAATGGCTGCAGGCCGCCGGCCTGCCATCCTTCGAGCCCAAGCATGAAGTCTATTTCGACAGCGTCAGCCAGGCGATCGATGCGGCCGAGAACGGTCTTGGCATCGCGCTCGGCATCGCGCCGCTGATCGGTCCCCGCCTTGCCACTGGCCGGCTGGTGATGCCCTTCGGCCCGCTGCTGCCGCTGCAGCATGCCTACTGGCTGGCCTGCCGCAAAGGCGATGCCGGCAAGCCGGCGATCCAGGCCCTGCGCGACTGGCTGCTGGAACTGATGCGGCGCGCGGAAGTCTCGATGCAGCCGCAGCTGCCCAAACGGCTGGCGAAAGACGCGGCATCGAAGGTGATCGGCGACAGCGCACCGCAAAAGCCGTCAGCGAAAAAGCCAAGGCAACGCAAGGGCAGGTGAACTGGATTCACCTGAAACCGGTCTGCTTTGCGTTTGTCGAGACGGCGTGCGGTTTTCTAAAGTCGCGGCATGACCGACACTTCTTTCACGACCGAATCGCTCACGCTGACTTGCGCCGATGGCCAGCAGCTCGCCGCCACGCTGTATCTGCCACGGCAATCGAATGGCCTGTCGCTGCTGATCAACGGTGCCACCGGTGTGCCGCGCGGCTATTACAATGCCTTTGCCGGATTCCAGGCCGCAGCGGGGTTTACCGTACTGACCTACGATTATCGCGGCATCGCTGAGTCAAAACCCACGCCCGGCGCGCCGGCACCGCGTATGCTGGACTGGGCGCGGCAGGATATGGCAACTGCGATGCAGGTTCTGGCGCAGCGTTTTCCGGCGCTGACGCCAACCCTGCTCGGGCATTCCTTCGGCGGCCAGGTGCTGGGGCTGGTGCCGCAGTCGGAGGCGCTGGCCGCCATCGTCACCGTCGCCTCGCAGCATGGCCACTGGCGCAACTGGTCGCCGGATTATCGCTGGAAGCTCGCGCTGGTCTGGTACGGGTTGGTGCCACTGTCGCTGGCACTGGGCTTCCGTCTGCCCAAGGGGTTGTTCGGCGGCGAGCGTCTGCCGCCTGGCGTGCTGGCCGACTGGTCGCGCTGGTGCCGCTCGAAACATTACGTCTGCGACGAAGACGGTCGGCCGCTGCGGCCCTTCAATGATCGCCTGCGCGCGCCGATCCGCATGATCAGCCTCGACGACGATCGTGATTTTGGCCCGCGCAAAGGTGTCGATCTGCTCGCTGGCTACTATCCGAATGCTCGGATCGAGCGGCAGCATGTCGTGCCGGCGGAGTGGGGCCTGGAGCGCATCGGTCATTTCGGCTTTTTCCGTCGCGACATGCCGGCGGAACGCTGGACCGAGATCGGCGACTGGCTCAAGGCAATGGCGAAGCGACAGCAGCAGGCGGCGTGACGCCAGCGGATCGGACAATGTTGTGACAACGCTGCCGTATTGACCTCAGGGGTTATTGAGACAGCATCGGTGCGGGTGATAGCCCGCCTGCATGACACAGTCGCAGATCACCATCGTTTCCATCTCGATTCCCACCGCCGATGGCCAGCGCCTGGCCGGCACGCTGGTTCAGCCGCTGCAACCGAACGGCATCAGCGTGCAGATCAACGGCGCGACCGGCGTCGCACGGCGCTATTACGAAAGCTTCGCCGGTTTCCTGGCACGGCGCGGCTTCACCGTACTGACCTTCGACTATCGCGGTATCGGCGGCTCGCTGCCCGATCCCGCTGCGGCCGCGCCGCGCAAGCTCGACTGGGGCCGACGCGATATCCCCGCGGCAGCCGACTTTCTGGCGGCGCGCACGCCGGGCATGCGGCGCGCCCTGGTCTGTCATTCCTTCGGCGGCCAGATGCTGGGCCTGATGCCGCAGGCCGGCCAGATCGCCGCCGTGCTGGCGATTGCCTCGCAGCATGGCTACTGGCGCAACTGGTCGTGGCCGCATCAGATCCGGCTGTGGCTGTCGTGGTATATCGCCTTTCCGCTGGTGGTCGGCCTGTTTGGCAAGCTGCCCGGCTGGTGGCTCGGCGGCCAGACCCTGCCGGGCCCGGTGGCGCGCGACTGGCGGCGCTGGTGCTGCTCGCCGCATTACCTGATCGACGATGAAGGTCAACCGCTGCGGCCGCATAACGATGCGGTGCGCGCCAAGCTGCGGCTGATCAGTTTCGACGACGATCATGATTTCGGCCCGAAGAAGGGCGTCGATGCCCTGGCCGGATTCTATCCCAATGCCGTGCTCGAACGGCTGCATGTCGCGCCGACCGACTGGGGTCTGCGCCGCATCGGCCATTTCGGCTTTTTCCGCCGCGACATGCCGCCAAGACTCTGGGGCGAGCAGGCCGACTGGCTGCTGCGGGCGGCGCGCGGCTGACTGGCGTTACTCGGCAGCCTCGGCCAGTTCGTTGATCAGGGCAGGATTGGCGATTTTGCCCTGAGGCCCTGCCGCAGACTGCTGGGCGGGTTTGTCGCGGATCGGAATCCAGCCCATATCCTGCCAGCCCGACGGCAGCCAGGCCGGGTCATCCGTCGGCGGTTTCAGGCGGCCGCGCGTGACTGCAATGCTGCTTTCGATCCGCTTGAGGAAATGATCGATGATGTCGATGGGATTCCGGCTCGCGCCGTCGGGCCAGGTTTCACTGCTGCCGGCAATCGCGGCCAGAAAGGCATCCTGGATGTCTATCGGATCGGTGTAGCCAAGCTCGCGGGCCAGGTCGAAACCCTCGGTCTTGCCAGCGAACCAGGCCGGGCTCAGATCCAGATCGCCGCCCTCCCAGTTGAACTCGCGCTTCAGGCGTTCCTTGACCGAGTCGAAACAGGTCTGCACCCGCAGGGCATATTGCCGGGTTTCTTCCCGCGCCCGCGGGTCCGCATCGTCCGGCAGTTCCGCCAGCTTCCTCTTCAGGTCGAGGAACAGCTTGCCGACATTCTCGAGAATCTCGTCGACGCTCTCCGAAGCGAACACCTTATCGATCAGTTTTTCGCTGTAGATTTTCCCGCTCATCATCCAGTCCGACAGGCCATGCGCAATGTCCTTGCGATAGATGCCGTCAGGACCGAAATTCTCTTCCAGCCGCTCCAGACGGCCCTGCGATTCGCCAATCGACCGGTCGAGGCGCTTGATGTAACCCAGCAGCAGATCGCGCATCGCGCGGTCTTCGCCGTCCAGCGGCAGGCTGTCGAGTTTCTCGGCGAGTTCCTGGCGGGTTCTGCGTTCCCCGGCCAGCTTGTCCTGGATTTCGGATTTGATCCGGTCGTAATTCTGCAGCGCCTCGGTCCGGCTTGCGATCGCGCCAGCCCGTGTTTCGCTGTGGCGGAAGCGCTCATCGGCGTCGAGGTCGGAGAGCTTGCGCAACTGCATCCGGCTGACCTCTTCGCCGGTCGTGTGATTGACGACCGGCACACCCGGCGGCGGCAGCTCGAACGTGCGTCCCAGCACACCGGAGACCTTTTCCGGTGTGACATAGCTCAGCCAGTCCGCGTAATTGATCTTCGGTCCGTAGAAGGGTCCGGTCACGGCTATTCCGGATTTCGGCAGCTCTGGATTTGCCCCCGGAAAGGTCACTGCAGACATCGCGCTCTCCTGTCACCCTCTGCTTTTGCACAGCAGGAGTTGCAGATGTCATGCCAGCGGGTTGTGGCGATTCACCATCCGGTAAGGGATTGAATCGGTTATGCCGCGATAACGCTGTATGTGCGACCGCATCGGCAGGCTCTGCCGATGCGGACAGATTTGCTGCGCAGATATGGTGAATGAAGCGTTAGTCCAGCTGCGTAGGTTGCGGCCCCAGCGTGCTGCCGTCCCAGCCGCCGCCGAGCGCCTTGTACAGGCTCACATTGGCGCTGTAGCGGCCCAGCGCGGCCTGCACCATCGTGTCGTTGGCAGTGAAGACCGAACGCTGCGCATCCAGCAGATCGAGGAAGCCCACGGTGCCGGCGCGGTAGCGCGCCTCGACGATGCGATAGGCGTCGTTGGCTTGGTTGAAGGCCTCAGTGGCGAAGCCAAACTGCCGGCCGGTATTCACCGTGGCGCCGAGCGCATCTTCGGTGTCGCGGAAAGCGGTGAGGATACTGGCGCGATAGGTTTCTTCCAGTTCCAGCTTCTGGGCGCGCGATAGTTCCTCGCCGCCTTCCAGCCGGCCGCCCTGGAAAATCGGCGCCGTCAGCGAGGCGGCCATCGAATAGATCATCGTGCCGGGGTCGAACAGCGTGCGGGTGGCGCTGCTCTGCGAACCGATCCGCCCGGTCAGGTCCAGGCTGGGAAACCGCGCGGCGCGGGCGGCGCCGATGTCGAAATTGGCGGCGCGCAGATCGGCCTCGGCCTTGCGGATATCGGGCCGGCGCAGCAGCAGTTCCGAGGGCAGCCCGGCAGTCACCGGCGGCAATGCGATGGCGGCCAGCGTATTGCCCTGCACGACGAAGCCCTGCGGCGGGCGGCCGAGCAGCACGGCCAGCGCATCCAGCGTGGTGCGCTCATTCTGCTCCAGGCCCGCCAGAGTGGCGCGCTGGGTGGCGACATTGCTGCGCTGCTGCGCCACTTCATAATCGGTGATCGCGCCATTGGCGCGCTGGGTTTCCAGCAGGTCGAGAATGCCCTGCGCCACGCCCAGCGTCTCGTTGGCGAGGCGGATGCGGTCGCGCAGTGACAGCAGCTGGAAATAGGTGCTGGCGATATCGGCATAGAGCGTGATCGCCACGGTCTCGCGGTTGTAGCGGCTGGATTCCAGCCGGGTCAGCGCGGCATCGGCCGTGGCATCGTTGCCGCCGAACAGATCGACCTGATAGCCGGCGGTGAGATTGCCGCTGAAACTGTTGCGAATGACGTCGCCCCGACTGCTGGTGCTTGTTGTCGTCGTTGTGCTGGTGCTGGTCTGCCGTCCCTGGCGCGTGCGGCTGGCACCGGCGTCGGTTCCCAGTGTGGGATAGAGGTCGGCGCCTGAAATCTTCGCCTGCGCTTCGGCCTGGCGGATGCGGGCCACGGCGACCCGCAGATCGGTATTGTTGGCCTGCGCTTCAGCGATCAGGCGGTTCAGCTCGGGCGAGCCGAAGCCGGTCCACCACTGGGCATCGGGCCAGAGGTTGAGTGCATCCTGCCGGCTGTCCCAGCTCCGGGGTGTTTCCACCGTGGGCTTGAAATAGTCGGGCACCATCGAGCAGGCGCTGACGGTGAGCAGCAGAACGGCGGCAGCCGTGATGCGGGGAAGCACGAGCATGGATTATTCCGCAGAGAGGGCAACGACGGGGTCGAGATTGGCAGCCTTGCGCGCCGGCAGGTAGCCAAACAGAAGCCCGGTGGCGAAGGCACAGAAGAAGGCGAGCAGCACCGGTTCGGCCGAGAAGATCACCGGCCGGCCGAAATACGCGAACAGCCAGGTAACGCTTAAGCCCAGCCCGACGCCGATCAGTCCGCCCAGCGTACAGATCGCCAGCGCTTCCGAATTGAACTGCAGCATGATGTTGAAGCGGCGTGCGCCCGTGGCCATGCGCACGCCGATCTCGCGCGTGCGCTCGGTCACGCTGACCAGCATGATGTTCATGACGCCGATGCCGCCGACCAGCAGCGAGATGGCGGCAATCGAGCCGAGCAGGATGGTGAGGGTGTTCTGGGTTTCCATGGCGGTTTCGATGATCGAGGCCATGTTGCGGATCTGGAAATCCTCGGCACGATGGCGCGCGATCAGAAGCTGCCGTATCTCCTCCTGCGTGTCATTGATCTTCGCCACGTCCTGCACCTGGACTGTGATGGTGCGCACATAGCGCTGGCCGAAAAGCCGCAGCATGCCGGTGCTGAGCGGCACATAGATGATGTCATCCTGGTCGGCGCCCCAGGGGGTGGCGCCCTTGGGCGTCATGACGCCGATCACCTGGAAGGGAATGTTGTTCAGCAGCACATAGCGCCCGATAGGGTCCGTGCCTTCGAACAGGTTGTTCATCACGGTCTGGCCGATCACCGCCACCGGCAGGTAGGATTTCACATCCTGTTCGGAGAAGAAGATGCCTTCCGCCACCGGCCATTCGCGCGCCACCGGGAAGGGTGCCGTGGTGGCATTCACCTGGGTGACATAGTCGCGCCGGCCGCTGCGCACGGTGACATTGCCGGTATATTCCGGCACGGCGGCCAGGATGTTGGACAGTTCGGCCGAGATCGCTGCGGCATCCTCGGCGGTTAGTGTGGCCGTGATCCCGCCGGCCTGACGGATATTCGGCGCGCCGGGCCGGATCAGCAGCAGGTTGGTACCCATCGAGGTGATGCGGTCCAGCACCGACTGCTTGGCACCATCGCCGATCGCCAGCATCGCCACCACGGAGGCGACGCCGATGATGATGCCGAGGAGCGTGAGCAGCGTGCGCAGAAGATTGCTGCGCAGGGCCTGTAGCGCCATGCGACCGGCCTCCAGCACGTCGAAAGCTGCGAAGCTGGTTTTGCGGCTGCGCTGCGGGCATTTCGGCTGCTCAGGCGGCGGGTTCGGCAGCGCATGTTCTACGGCGCTGTCGGAGACGACAGTGCCGTCCTTCAGTTCGATGATGCGGTTGGCCTGCGCCGCCACGTCATGGTCATGTGTAATCAGCAGAATCGTATGGCCCTGGGCGTTGAGGTCGTGCAGTAGCCGCATCACCTCTTCGCCGCTTTTGCTGTCCAGCGCACCGGTCGGCTCGTCGGCCAGAATGACCGCGCCGCCATTCATCAGGGCGCGCGCGATGGAGACGCGCTGCTGCTGGCCGCCCGAGAGCTGCGTCGGCTTGTGATCGAGCCGGTCGGCCAGGCCAAGCTGGCTCAGCAGGGCCTCGGCGCGCTTCACCCGTTCGCCATGCGGCAGTCCGGCATAGATCGCCGGCATTTCCACATTGGCGGTGGCGCTTTCGGTTGGCAGCAGGTTGTATTGCTGGAAGATGAAGCCGAAAGCCTCGCGGCGCAGCAGGGCGCGCCCGTCGGCATCGAGTGCTGCCACTTCGCTGCCGTCGAACCGGTAGCTGCCGCTGCTCGGGCGGTCGAGGAGCCCGATCAGGTTCATCAGCGTCGATTTGCCCGAGCCGGATGCCCCCATGATGGCGACGAATTCACCGGCATGGATATCCAGCGAGATGCCATGCAGCACCTCGACGCCCAGCGTGCCGCGGTAATAGGTCTTGCGGATGTCGCGCAAAGAGATCAGCGGCGCCGGGTCGACCGGCGTCGTCTTGTCAGCACCCGGGAGCATCACGTTCATGCTGCTCTTGCCTCTGTGACGTTACAGGCGCGGCGGACGGGCCGGCGTCGCCGGGGGGCGGGCCGTGGCCAGGTCGATCACCACCTCCTCGCCCGGCTTCACACCATTGTTGGCGATCGCGGCATTCACGCGGTTGCTGGCGGCGATGTCGACGACGCGGCGCACCGGCTGGCCATTCTCGATCACGCGCAGCGCGTAGCGGTTCTTGCCTTGTGGCATTGGACGTAGTGCTGCCATCGGCACCACCGGCATACTCTCGGCCTTCGACACCACGAAGAAGACCTGCGCGCTCATCTGGGTGAGAAGATCCTTGTCGGGATTGGCGACGTCGAACAAAGCCGAATAGAGCACCACGTTGTTCACCACTTCCGGCGTCGGCAGGATCTGCCGCAGCTTGCCTTCGCGGCGCTTGTCGGGCTGCCCCAGCGTGGTGAAATAGGCCGGCATGCCGATGGAGAGTTTCGGCGCATCGGCTTCCGAGACCTGGGTCTTCACGGTCATGGTGTCGAGATCGGCGATGCGCAGGATGATCGGCGCCGACTGGTTGGCATTCAGGGTCTGGCCCTGGCGCGCGGTGATATCCACCACCGTGCCGGTCATCGGCGCGTAGATTTTCGTGTAGCTCAGATTGGCCTGGTCGGATTTCAGCGTCGACTCGCCCTGCTGGATCTGCGCGTCCAGCACGGCGATCTGCGCCTGCAGCGAGCGGCGGCTGGCCTCGGCGCTGTCGTAGGCATCCTGGCTGGTGGCGCGGCCGGCCAGCAGATTCTTCTGCCGCTCGAACTGGCGTTCGGCGAGGCCGAGCTGCACCTGCTTGTCGGCCTTCTGCGCGCGCAGGGCCTGCAGGTTCGCAATGTCAGCCGAAACACGGGCTTCATAGATGGTCGGGTCGATCTGCGCCAGCAGCTGGCCCTGCTCCACGCGCTGGCCGAAATCGACCAGGATCGTCCTGAGCTGGCCGGAGACCTGCGTGCCGACATCGACATAGTTCAGCGGCTGCAGCACGCCGACGGCGGACACGGTGTCTTCCACATCGCCCAACGCCACGGTCTGGGTGCGGAATGTCGGTTTGGTATCGGCGCGGGCCGACCACAGCCACCAGGCGCCGCCGCCGATCACGGCGAGGGCGATGAGCGAGGACAGGAGAAGGGGGGTACGTTTCATCATCCGGGTTCTGGGTGGTGTCCTGACTCTCACGCAGGGGCCGTCGCTTTCCTGCGGATGTCCCGGGCCCGATGTTATCTTATAATAGACTGGTATTGTTAAGCTTTCCCGGTCTGTGTCACAAACCGGCGGGACCGGCCGTCTGGATATGGGAACGCAGAGCAGAAAGACCAGACGTGGATACAGGCGCAGACTCCGGACCCGAGACCTTCGAAAAGCATCGCCGCCGCCTGTTCGGCCTGGCCTACCGCATGCTGGGCAGCGTGGGCGATGCTGAGGATGCCGTGCAGGATACCTACCTGCGCTGGCACCGCACCGACCGCAGCGTCGTCCAGACCCCGGAGGCCTGGCTGGTGACGGCCTGCACCCGCCTGTGCATAGACCGCCTGCGCGCCGCCAAACTGGAACGCGAAAACTATCCCGGCATTTGGCTGCCGGAACCGCTGGTCGAACTGGACGTCTCGGTTCCGAACGCGGAAGCCGCGCATGAAATGGCCGATGACCTCTCCATGGCGATGCTGATGGTGATGGAGCGGCTGACCCCGGCCGAGCGCGCCGCCTATCTGCTGCGCGAGGCTTTCGATTACGACTATCCGCAGATCGCCGTGGCGTTGAAAAAATCCGAAGCCGCCTGCCGCCAGCTGGTCAGCCGCGCGCAGAAGCATCTGAAGGATGCCCGTCCGCGCTTCGCGGCCGATGAGGCCGCGGCGCGCCAGCTGGCCGAGAAATTCGCGGCGGCCACCAGGGCTGGCGATACCGCGCGTTTCGCGGGACTCCTGGCTGACGATGCGATGCTGTGGAGCGACGGCGGCGGCAAAGCGGCGGCAGCGCTCAACGTGATCCATGGACCGGACAAGATCGCACGCTTTTTCGTCGGCATTTCCAACAAGCTTCCGGCCGGCCTGCGGCATGTCGCGGCCGTCATCAACGGCCAGCCGGGCTGGATCCTGTTCGACGGAAACACGCCCTATCTGGCGCTGGCGATGGATATTGTGGGCGAGTCCTTACGCAACGTGTTCATCGTGCGCAATCCGGACAAGCTGGCGCGGCTGAAGGCCTATGCGCCGAAATAACGGTCAGACGTAGATGTCGACATGGCGGCCGAGCTTGCCGCGCACCGCGCGCAGCACTTCGGCAAACGTGCGCTTCTTTTTCGGCTGGCGCGCGGCGCGCTCCTCGTCGCTGATCCTCAGCGCGCGCTGCCACAGCCGCTCTTCCATATAGCGTTCGGTGGCCCGCGTGGTGCGCCTGTAGGCCGTGACCGGGGCGACGCGAGTGACGGTCGTCATCATGGCAGGTCTCCTGTCTTCTACGGGAGCAGGCCGGACATGAAGACCCGGCGCTGCGGCCCCGCACCGAACGTGGTGACGCTGGGTCGTGCCGGTAAAAAGTAGTGGGAACACGGGCGTTTGGCCTGCGACCAGACTGTGGCCGGACGTGACAAGATCGCGACAGCTTAACTAAAAAGGCGGGCTGAAAAGCCCGCCTTTCCAATGATTTTCGCTGTACAGCGAAGCTGGGCCGTTATGACTGCTTCTGCCGGTTCAGCAGGCGGAGCCGCAGCGCGTTCAGCTTGATGAAGCCCTGCGCGTCCTTCTGGTCGTAGACCGAGTCGGCCTCGAAGGTGACGTGGCTCAGCGAGTAGAGCGACTTGGGCGACTTGCGGCCGACCACGTTGACCGAGCCCTTGTACAGCTTCAGGCGCACGGTGCCTTCGACATTTTCCTGGCTCTTGTCGATCAGGGCCTGCAGCATCTCGCGCTCGGGCGAGAACCAGAAGCCGTTATAGATCAGCTCGGCATAGCGCGGCATGATCTCGTCCTTCAGATGCGCCGCGCCGCGATCCAGCGTCACCTGCTCGATGCCGCGATGCGCCATATGCAGGATGGTGCCGCCCGGCGTCTCGTAGATGCCGCGGCTCTTCATGCCGACGAAGCGGTTTTCCAGCAGGTCGAGGCGACCGATGCCATGCTTGCCGCCGAGTTCGTTCAGCTTCGTGAGAAGCGCGGCCGGTGACAGCGCCTGGCCGTTCACGGCGACAGCGTCACCCTTCTTGAACTCGATCTCGACATATTCCGGCGCATCCGGCGCCTTCTCGGGATCGACGGTGCGCGAATAGACGAAGTCGGGCGCTTCCACCCACGGGTCTTCCAGCACTTTGCCTTCGGCCGAGATATGCAGCAGGTTGGCATCGACCGAGAAGGGCGCTTCGCCGCGCTTGTCCTTGGCGATCGGAATCTGGTGCTTCTCGGCGAAGTCGATCAGCGCGGTGCGCGAATTCAGCTCCCATTCGCGCCACGGCGCGATCACCTTGATATCGGGCTTCAGCGCATAATAGCCCAGTTCGAAACGCACCTGGTCGTTGCCCTTGCCGGTGGCGCCGTGGCAGACCGCGTCGGCGCCGACTTCGCGGGCGATCTCGATCTGGCGCTTGGCGATCAGCGGCCGCGCGATCGAGGTGCCGAGCAGGTACAGGCCCTCATACATCGCATTGGCGCGGAACATCGGGAAGACGAAGTCGCGCACGAATTCCTCGCGCACGTCTTCGATGAAGATCTGCTTCACGCCGAACATCTCGGCCTTCTTGCGCGCCGGCTCCAGCTCTTCGCCCTGGCCCAGATCGGCGGTGAAGGTCACCACCTCGCAGTCATAGGTGGTCTGCAGCCATTTCAGGATCACCGAGGTATCCAGGCCGCCGGAATAGGCGAGGACCACTTTCTTGACGCTACCGCGCTTGCTGCCGCTCATCGGGCGCACTCCTGCTGGGGAAAAGACCAAAAATCGCGCCGGAGTATAGGCAGGCGTCGGGGCCGCGCAAGGCGTCGACGGCGGCGCGAATACCCCAATTTCGGCTAAATCGGCGTCCAGATGGGACTCAGAAGTCCGAGACGATACCCTTGCGTTCCCAGTCGCCGTAGCGGGTCGGTTCGGGGCCCTTGGGACCGTCTTCCTCGCCGGCCGCCTGGGTCAGCTTGATCGCTGGCTGGGCCGGCGCCAGCGGCTTGCCGGTTTTCGGGTCGATGGGGCGAGTGTCGCTGGCATAGCCATCCGGATTGAGAGCGGCGTCGCCGATGACAGAGGGAGCGGGTTTCGGAGCGTCGGTCATGCTTGCTGGACCATCTTGCGGCGGGGGTCTGCATACTTACATATAGCGGTGCGGACCGGCTGCCTAGTTCCGAGCAGGCATGGAACCGGGCCGCAGAAGAGGGTGGAACGATGAATATGATGAAGACGGGTCTGTTACTGGCCGCCATGACGGCGCTGTTCGGTGCCGTCGGCTTCCTGATCGGCGGCGAAAGCGGCATGCTGATCGCGCTGGCGGTGGCTGCCGCGATGAACCTGTTCGCCTACTGGAACAGCGACCGCATGGTGCTGTCGATGTACGGCGCGCGCGAGGTGGATGCGCAGACCGCGCCGGAATTCTATGGTCTGGTGCAGCATCTGGCGCAGCGCGCCGGCCTGCCGATGCCCAAGGTCTATGTGATCGACAACGACCAGCCGAATGCCTTCGCCACCGGCCGCAATCCGGAAAATGCCGCCGTGGCCGCCACCACAGGGCTGCTGCATTCGCTCAGCCGCGAGGAAATCGCCGGTGTGATGGCGCATGAACTGGGCCATGTGAAAAACCGCGACACCCTGATCATGACGATTACGGCCACGCTGGCGGGCGCTATCGGCATGCTGGCGAATTTCGCCATGTTCTTCGGCGGCAGCCGCGACAACCGCAGCGGCCTCGGCGTCATCGGCAGCATCGCCGTGATGATCCTGGCACCGGTCGCCGCCATGCTGGTGCAGATGGCGATCAGCCGCAGCCGCGAATACGAGGCCGACAAGGCGGGTGCCGAGATCAGCGGCAATCCGCAGGCGCTGGCGTCCGCCCTGCAGCGGATCAGCGGCACGGTCGCACGCGTGCCCAACCAGCAGGCCGAGGGCAATCCGGCCACCGCGCATATGTTCATCATCAATCCGCTGACCGGCGGTGGCGTCGACAATCTGTTCTCGACGCATCCCAGCACCGAGAACCGCGTCGCCGCGCTGATGCAGATGGCCGGCAGCATGCCGCGTCAGCAGCCGGTTTACGCGGCGGCCTCGCCGATGCCGGTTCGCCCGTCTGCCCCCGCTTCGGCGTCGGGCAGCGGTTCGGTGCCGAGTTCGGGTCGCGGTCGCCGTCGCTTCTCGCCCTGGGGCCGGCGGTAGTTGCCGTCGTCACCCCGGGCCCAAGAAAATCTCTCCTGGCAGGGATCCCGTATATCTTTTGCGTGGCAACGAAATGGGATCCCGGCTCTCGCAAAAGCTCGGCCGGGATGACGATTGAGGTTTACGTCACCGCCACCAGTCTTGCCGCTTCGCCCGGCGCGCCGGCTTCCAGCTTTCGTTTCTGATTGTGGAAGGCCTGCAAGGCCGGTTTATGCCCGATGCTCAGGATCGCGGTCTGCGGGAGCGCCGTGCGCAGAGCGGCCAGCACTTTCCCCTCGCTGGTGTCATCCAGTGCCGCCGTCGCCTCATCCAGATAGAGCCAGCGCGGCTTGTGCAGCAATGCACGGGCCAACTGCACGCGCTGCTGCTCGCCGCCCGAGAGCTGCTGGTCCCAGCTGGCATCTTCGTCGAGCCGGCCTGACAGTTTGTCGAGGTCGACTGCGGCTAGAGCTGCGTGATAGTCGGCATCGCTGAAGGCCGCCGGGTCGCGCGGATAGGACAGCGCCGCGCGCAAACTGCCATGCGGCAGATACGGCATCTGTGGCAGGAAAAGGCTGACGTCATCGGCCGGTCGTTTCAGCTGCCCCTTGCCGAAGGGCCAGAGTCCGGCGATGGCACGCAGCAATGTGGTCTTGCCATTGCCCGAGCCGCCCTGCAGCAGCAGGCTGTCGCCTGCGCCCAGCTGCAGCCCGTCGGCCTGCATCAGCGGACGTCCGTCCGGCAGGTCGAGCTGCAGCCGTGCGATATTCAATGCATCGCCGCCCTGCGCCACCGTTACCTGAGACTGTGCAGCGATCTGCTGCGCGCGGTCCAGGCCGTGCCGGAAGGTGACCAGCCGGTCGATCACCGCGCGCCATTCCGCGATGTCGGTGTAGGCATTGATGATGTAACTCAGCGACTGCTGAACTTCGCCGAAGGCCGAGACGATCTGCATCAGGCCGCCGAGCTGGATCGCGCCGCTGAAATAGCGCGGCGCGCTGACGACGAAGGGAAAGATCATCGCCAGCTGGCCGTAGCCGCTGGTGAACCAGGTCAGCTGCTTGGTCTTGCGCATCAGCTCGTAGAAATTGGTAAAGACCTGCGCGAAACGCTGACCGAGGCCGGCACGCTCGACCGCCTCGCCATGCTGGAAGGCAATACCTTCGGCATGTTCGCGCACGCGCACCAGATGGAAGCGGAAATCGGCTTCCAGCTTCTGTTTGTCGAAATTGATCTGCACCAGCGGCCGGCCGATCAGATGGGTCAGCCAGGTGCCGGCGGCGGCGTAGATGAAGGCGGCCCAGACCATGTAGCCGGGGATGCTGATCTCATGGCCGGCGAGGCTGAACTCCAGTGGTCCCGAGATGGTCCACAGGATGCTGAGGAAGGAGACCAGTGTGACCACGGCATTGAGCAGGCCGAGTGTGAGCGACAGCGAGTAGGCCGGAAACAGCCGCAGATCCTCGGCGATGCGCTGGTCGGGGTTGTCGGTGCCGAGACCCAGCATCTGCATGTGGTAGTAGTTCTTGCCGCCGAGCCAGTCGTTCAGCCAGTGCTCGGTGAGCCAGCGGCGCCAGCGGATCTGCAGCATCAGCTGCAGATACTGCTTGTAGACGGCGACGATGATGAAGGCGAAGGCAACGGCGGTGAAATACAGCAGTTGCAGCTTGAAGGTCTCGTAATCCTTGTCCTGCAGCGCCGTGTAAAACGTGTTGTACCAGAAATTGAACCACACGCTCAGGCCCACGCTGGCCAGGTTCAGGATCACGATCACGATCAGCAGGCCCCAGGCGCTGCGACGTTCCTTCGGATCGGTGAAATAGGGTCTGGCCAGCATCCAGAAGGCACGGAAGAAGCTGGGGGTCTCGGTGGTCTGTGGCATGGAGATGTCCAGGGCGGGCGACGCAATACAGTGCAATGCGCGACCCTAGCCCGGGAAATGTGGTGAAGTCTCGGCCAGCAGAATGAAAAATTCTTAATCCGCCGGCAGGTCTGGCATGTAGGTACCGAAACTCCAGAGATGGCCTTCAGGGTCGCGGGCGGCGAAATCGCGCGAGCCATACTCAGTGTCGCGAATCTCCATCACGATCTCGGCGCCGGCCGCCCTGGCACGGTCGTACAGCGCGTCGATCTCCTTCACCACCACGTAAATGCCCTGCGTGGTGTGGCCTGCCTGTTTCGGCGGGATCAGGGCAAACGGCCCCTCGGTCTGGCAACTGCCCAGCATCACCATGCCCCGGCCCAACCGCAATTCGGCATGGACAATGCCGCCCTTGCCGTCCGTGTGCGACATCACGGTGCGGAAACCGAAGGCCGCCTCCAGCCAGGCGATGGCGGCCGGCGCATCGGCATATTGCAGGAACGGGTAGATACTGGGGGAAGCGGGCATGAGTCTCTCCATGTCGGGTGACGGAGAGGCTAGGCGGTCAGGCCGCCCCGGTCTTGCAAAAATGTAACCTAGCTGACCGGTAGCCCGACCTGGTCGGGCAGGCGCAAAGCCAGATAGGCGCCGGGCGTGCGGCCGGTGATCTGTCGGAAGTCGTTGGTGAAATGCGACTGGTCGGCATAGCCGGCCGTCTGCGCGATGGCGGCCCAGTCCACATGATCCATGCTGTCGACCAGCTGCAGCACCTGCCGGAAGCGCAGCAGGCGCGCCGCTGTCTTGGGTGCGATGCCGACATGCTCGCGAAACGTCGCGGCGAGATACTTGCGGCTGCAGCCGACTTCCTCGGCCAGTGCGGCAATCGAAAGCTGGCCGTTCTCCTGCTGCAGCCGGCGCAACGCCCAGGCAGTCTGCCGCGCGCCGGCCAGATCGAAAGCCTCCTCGGTGGCGAGACGTGCATGGATCGCGGCCTCGAGATGCCGGAAACCGGTGGACCAGTCATTCGCGCCTTGCAGAGTTTCGATCAGGTGCCTTGCATGCCCAGCGCCCAGCAGATCCTGCAGGCTGAAGACGCGGTTGGCCAGATGATGCAACGGCATCCCGAAAAAGCGCCGCGCACCCAGCGGCGTGAACATGACCTGGAAGCCGCGCTGGCTGCCGTTGGTCTCCGACACAGCATAGGCGTCGCTGAGGCCCGCGCCGAAACCATCGCCGCTGCGCACCGGAATGGTATATCCCGCCGTGTCGATGATGGTGATCGGATCGCCGAGATTGACGATCAGCACCGCAAACAGCCCGGGCAGTTCGTGGCGGCGCGTGAACGAGGTGTTGCGCTCGTCGTAACCGATACAGGCCTCGACCAGAGCGGACAGCGGCGGCGCGGGAGCGGCAAAGGCCATCTCCCAGCTGCCGCGTTCGCCCTGCTGCCGGATCACTTTCATGCCGGCAGTATCGGTTGCGCCGCCGGGGCGACGCAACCGTAAACAGCTTACCAGCGGTATTCGATGCCGGCATAGACGGCGCGGCCGTCGCCCGGATTGAACTGCGCCGCGCTGGCCGTGCCGGTCGGCAGCACGCTCACGTCGGCGATATATGTCTTGTCGAGCAGGTTGCGGCCGTCGAGGAAGACCTTCAGCCCGCCGCCGAAATCGTAACCGGCCTTGGCACCCAGCAGGGCATAGGGTTCGGTCTTCAGCGTATTGGCGTTGTCGACATTGTAGGCCTGCGGCACCCATTCCACATTCGGCCCGGCATACCAGCCGCTGGCATGCGTGTAGCGCAGCTCGGTCACCAGGAAATGCCGGGGTGCGCCCGGAATGTCGTTGTTGCCGTAGGTGCTGTGATTGTCGAAGTGGAAGTCGCTGTAGGTATAGGCGCCGCGCAGCGCCATTTTGTCGCCCTGCGCGAAGGCATTGCGCAGGGCGGTCCATTCGCCGCCCAGTTCGAGTCCCTGATGGATGGTCGAGCCGATATTCTGCTGGCTCGACTGGTTGTTGACCAGGATCGACTGCAATTCGTCCTGCAGCCAGGCGCGGTAGATCGCGGCATCCCAGGCGAGATCGCCACGGCTGCCGCGCATGCCCAGTTCCAGCGTCTTCGACTTCTGCGACTCGAGCGCGATCGTCGTGGTGCCGAGCTCCGAGAATGGCGGCGGTTCGTCCGCCCAACTCAGGTTGACGAAGGCCTGATTGGATGGCGCGTAATCCCAGCGCAGGCCGACCTTCGGGTTGATGCTGTTGTAGCCGCGTTCGAAGGAGCGGTCGCCGTTCGACAGGAATTTGTCGTCCAGCTCGCGCCTGGCCATGGTGCCCTGCAGGCCGGTCAGCACGGCAACGTCGTTCACCACATAGAAGGCATTCTCGCCATAGATCTCGATGGTGCGCGAGATCTGGTCATCGAAGGAGCTCAAGGCGCCGCGCCCTCCGCCGACATTGGCATAGTTTCGCGCCTGGTTGATGCCGGCAAAGTAATTTGCGCCCAGCGTCAGTTCGTTGCGGTGGCCTGCCAGCGTCAGATCATTGTACCACCGGGCGAAGCCGCCTCCGTTGGTTTCATCATTGTCGATGACGGTGTTGAAACCGCCATACAGCGGGTGGAACAGTTCCTTGCGTGCCATGAAGGCGCCCACCGTGATCTCGCCGGTATCGGTCAGGAAGGTGGTCTTGTTGGCGCCGCGCAGACTGTCGATATTGCGCTTGGTGTTGCCGATAAAGCTGTTGGGCGAGGTCTGCTGCGGATGGCTCAGCGCCTGCTCTTTGGTCAGCGAGCTCGGGATCTTCTGGTTGATATCGGCCGCAGACAGGAAGAAGCGGGTTTCCGCGCCATCGCCGAAGCGATAACCGATATTGCCGTTCAGGCGCCGGTAATCCTGATCGGTATGATCGCGGAAGCCGCTGCTGTGGCTGTAGGTCGGCGTGATGTAATAGTCATAGTTGCCCGACACGCTCCCTACGCCGAACTGGGTGCGCAGGCTGTCGAAGCTGCCGAATTCCTGGCGCAGCAGGACGCCCGGATTGCTGCGGCCGGTCGGGCTGACGAAATTCACCGCACCCCCGAGCAGCGAGGCGCCATACTGGAGCGCGTTCGCGCCCTTGTAGATTTCGGTATAGTTCACCGCCAGCGGATCGATCTCCATCGTGTCGCCGGTGCCATCGGCATCGGTGATCGGCACGCCATCGCGCAGGATGCGGGTGCCGCGCAGATGGAAGTTGCGCGACAGGCCGGAACCGCGGATCGACAGCCGCGAATCCTCCTGGCCGTATTTCGACTGTGCCAGCACGCCCGGCACATAGCCGAGGATATCCTTCACCGTCTGGGCGCGGCCGTCGCGCACCTCCGAAGCCGGCACGAGATCGACGCCGCCGGCAGTCTTCTCGATCCGCCTCTTTGCCTCCTCGGCGCCGGGAACGGTGATCGTATCACCCACTTGCGCTGCGGTGACGGTGATGGGGGCGGTGACGACCTGGGCGGTGGCCGAGGCAGTGAGGCCCATAGCCAGCAGGCCGGGCAAGACAATGCGGTTCATGTTCGATCCATGCGAAAGCCTCCGGCGCACGGCCGCGAACCGGCAGCGCAGCATCGGCTGCGCGCGGAATCCGGGCGTCGGGGCCGGAGAAGCGGGCGGCGATCTGACGGTTAGTGCTTGTGGTCGTGGCCGCCGGCAGCCGGCGCGCCGACCTTCTGCACGGGAACGGTCACGGTCACGCTGCCGGCCTTCTCGAAGGTCAGCGTCAGCGGGAAGCTGCTGCCTTCCTTCAGCGGCTGCTTCAGCCCGATCAGCATGATGTGATAGCCGCCGGGTTCCAGCGCGGTCTGGCCGTGGGCTGGCACGGGAATAGCCTCCACCGCCCGCATGCGCATGGCATCGCCATCCTTGATATGCGTGTGCAGCTCGACATTCTCGGCCACCGGCGAGGCGGCCTTCACCAGCTTATCCGCCGTGCCGCCGCCGTTTTTGAGCGTCAGGAACACACCGCCGACCTTGGCCGGCGTGGCGCGGGCAAAGGGCTGCTCGACGGCAATGTCGCCGGCTTTCGACGCGGCCATCGCATGACCATGGTGATGATGGCCGGCATCAGTGCTCTTGCCGGCCTGTGCGATGCGGATTTGCGCGGCGGGACGTTCGGCACGCTGGCCGGCGGCCGGGATCTGGTCCCAGCGCGTCTCCCCGCCGGCGCAGGTCTGCACCACCGGCAGCCACAGCTGCTGGCTTACCGTCTCCGACAGCTTCAGCACCAGGCCGAATTCATCGAATTGTTCGTTGGGCAGGCTGCCGCCGCTCCAGGTGATGGCGCTGACCACCGTATCGGTCATGCGGCCATGGCCGGCATCGACCGGCTTCTCGAGTTTCGCGGTCTCGACCTTGATCTCCCAGCCGGTCTTCGGCTGCGGAGTAGCGTTGACCACGCCGGCGGGAATGGTGACGCGGATTGCGGTGGTCGGCTTGCCGGCGCCGCAGCCATGACCGACACGCAAGGCGGTGCGGAAATAGCTGCCGGGCTTGGCCTCGGCCGGATCGGCTACGATATGGGCGAAAGAAGCGGGGACGGAAACGAGGGTGACCAGCGCAGCCGCGCCGGCAATTTTCAACATCGACATGGGAATACTCCCGAAAACCTGGAACGGAAAAGTGGCGTGGTTCAGGCGGCGAGGGAGACTGCGGGAGGTGCGCGGGCCTGTTGCGGCAGATGCTGCGCCTGGGCCAGCGTGCTGCTGGCGGCGGCGCCATAGAGAACCGTGACAGCCAGCCCGGGCAGGGCCAATTCCGGCGCGGCCGGCGGCGGCAGCGCCGGCTGCAGTCCGGCGAAGGACAGGCAGACCGGGCAGGATTTGCTGATCTTGGCGCTGTCCGACGGATCGGGGTCGACCGCAGCGCCGTCTTTCATCGCGATGGTACGGAAGCCCAGCGCCGAGCAGAGCACGATCTGCTCGATGCCGTTCGCGGCCTGCACCTGGCGGGCGACCTGATGGGTCAGCGGCAGCAGGCCATGGAAGGCCAGCGCAAACACTGCCAGCAACGCGGCCAGACGCACCCAGTTCGGGCGCATCGGGCGGACAGCAGGTTTGCGGCGGCGGGAAAACATGGGGGTAGGCATACCGCCCGCCTGCCGTTCGGGCAAGGCGCGGTTTGCCGCAGTTCACGGCCCAAGAACAGTTCCCGGTCCGGTTTGACGGCATAGGGCCGGACACTTAAGGTCACGGCGATGGTCCGCCATGGCGATTCGGCCCTGGCGGTGAAAAGGGAACACGGTGCGTGGCTTAACTCCCGGTGCGGGTGGGCGGCTGCAAGGCCGTGGCAGCCCCCGCTACGGTAAGCGGCGAGTCCAGCACCAGGTTGCCACTGGAAAATCGCCCGGCTGGAATGTCATCCGGCGCGGCGAGGTCCGGGAAGGCGGTGCGAGCGACGGTGACCCGCAAGCCCGGAGACCTGCCATCTCTGTCCGGTAAACCGCCCTGCATCGCGGGATGATGCAGCGGCCGGTGCGCCATCGTCGAATATGCACGGGAGGTGCATCATGATCCGTAGTCTTACCGCCGCGGCCACCGCGGCCCTGATTGCCGCGCCAGCCTTCGCCCACCACCCGATGGGTGGCTCTACGCCCGCCACGCTGATGGAAGGCCTGCTGTCGGGCTTCGGTCATCCTGTGCTGGGCTTCGACCATTTCGTCTTCATCCTCGCCGCCGGTCTGCTGGCCGCGCCGCGCGCCCGCGGCCTGATCCTGCCCGCCGCCTTCGTGGTCGGCTCCTTCCTCGGCTCGCTGCTGCATATCCATTCGGTCGACCTGCCGGGCGGCGAATACCTGATCGCCGGTTCGGTGATGCTGATGGGCGCCCTGCTGGTCAGCCGCCGCGAGATCAGCGACAGCCTGTTCGCCGCCATCCTCGGTCTCGCCGGCCTGCTGCACGGTCATGCACTGGCGGAAGCCATCATCGGTGCCGAACCGACGCCGCTGGTCGCCTATCTCGGCGGTCTGGCGCTGACGCAGTACATCATTGCCGCCGGTGCGGCGCTCGCCTGGCGTTTGCTGGCGGCCCGCAACACCGCCTCCACGCTGCAGTTGCGTCGGGTCGCTGGTGCTGCGGTGGTGGCGGTCGGTACCTTCTTCCTGGTCGCCAACATCACGGCCTGATCTTCTGGCCTGATCTGGTCGCTAATTTGTTACAGGGCGGGTGGCTGCCGATGGCGGCGCTCGCCCTTGACTTATCTCCGCCCCATTGCTATCTCGCTTGAACAGCGGCCCATCTTCTTTCGGGCCGGGGCCGTTCCGGCATTCCCTCCGCACTTTTTAAAATTCCAGTTCATCATGCGGAATCTGCGCGGTCGGCTCGTACCACCTCCCTCCATGGCTGCCGTTCCGTCTTTTCGCGGAGCCGGCGCCCAAATCTCCCAAACCGAACTGCTCCAGCCTGAGCCGACGAGTCCATGAATCTTCAGGAACTGAAAACCAAATCCCCCACCGACCTGCTGGCCTTCGCCGAAGAGCTGCAGATCGAGAACGCTTCCACCCTGCGCAAGCAGGACATGATGTTCGCGATCCTCAAGCAGCTGGCCGACCGCGAAGTCGAAATCACCGGCGAGGGCGTGCTGGAAGTGCTGCAGGACGGCTTCGGCTTCCTGCGCTCCGCCCAGGCCAACTACCTGCCGGGCCCCGACGACATCTATGTCAGCCCCAACCAGATCCGCCGTTTCGGTCTGCGCACCGGCGACACCATTGAGGGCACGATCCGCGCGCCGAAGGACGGTGAGCGTTACTTCGCACTGCTCAAGGTCAACACGATCAATTACGAAGACCCCGAGCAGGCGCGCCACAAGGTGCATTTCGACAACCTGACGCCGCTCTATCCGACCGAGCGCCTGCGCATGGAACTGCCGCAGACCGCCGAGGAGGAAGCGCCGGCCGCAGCGGCCGCCGCACCGGCCGTGAAGGGCTCGACGCTGAAGAGCCGCGGCAGCAGCAAGACCGAGAAGGTGATCTCGAGCGGCCCGAAGAGGGATGTCTCGGCCCGCGTCATCGACCTGATCGCGCCGCAGGGCAAAGGCCAGCGCGCCCTGATCGTGGCGCCGCCGCGCACCGGCAAGACGATGCTGCTGCAGAACATCGCGCATGCCATCAGCCACAATCATCCGGAAGTCTATCTGATCGTCCTGCTGATCGACGAACGTCCGGAAGAAGTCACCGACATGCAGCGCACGGTGAAGGGCGAGGTGATCTCCTCCACCTTCGACGAGCCGGCCAGCCGCCATGTGCAGGTCACCGAAATGGTGCTGGAAAAGGCCAAGCGCCTGGTCGAGCACAAGCGCGATGTCGTCATCCTGCTCGACTCGATCACGCGTCTGGCGCGCGCCTACAACACCGTCGTGCCCTCCTCGGGCAAGGTGCTGACCGGCGGCGTGGATGCCAATGCGCTGCAGCGCCCGAAGCGCTTCTTCGGCGCGGCCCGCAATATCGAAGAGGGTGGCTCGCTCACCATCATCGCCACCGCGCTGATCGAAACCGGTTCGCGCATGGACGAAGTGATCTTCGAAGAGTTCAAGGGCACCGGCAATTCGGAAATCATTCTCGACCGCAAGCTGTCGGACAAGCGCACCTTCCCGGCCATCGACATCACCAAGTCGGGTACCCGCAAGGAAGAGCTGCTGGTCGACAAGGGCGTGCTGGCCAAGATGTGGGTGCTGCGCCGCATCCTCATGCCGATGGGCGGCCAGGACGCGATGGAATTCCTGCTCGACAAGATCAAGCACAGCAAGACCAACGCCGATTTCTTCGACTCGATGAATACCTGATCGGGTCAGCACCGGTTGCAGGTGACGGGCGGGGCCACAAACCCCGCCCGTTTCTTTTTTGCCTCAGGTTCCGGACCTTTTTGGCGCTATACTCGGTTATCAGAAGTCGTCCGCCACACCGGAGATACCGCCATGCAGCGCATCCTGCTGACCACCGCTCTGACCGGTTTTGTCGCTTTCGCTTCGGCCGTCTCGGCCGCCGAGAAAAGCATCGATATCATGGCGATCAGCGCCAGCGGTGTCGGCGCCAAGATCGGCACCATCGTGGCGAAAGACGCAAAACAGGGCCTGCTGCTGACGCCGCAGCTCACCGGCCTGGCGCCGGCCGGCCCGCATGGGTTTCATCTGCATGAAAAGGGCGATTGCGGTCCCGGGCCGGGCGCTGATGGCCGTCCGGCAGCCGGCATGGCGGCCGGCGGGCATTACGACCCGCACAAGACCGGCAAGCATCACGGTCCGCATGACAAGGGTGGCCACAAGGGCGACCTGCCGCCGCTGGTGGTGAATGCCGATGGCACTGCGAACCTTCCGGTGCTCGCGCCGCAGCTGAAGGTAAAGGACCTGAGTGGCAAGGCACTGATGATCCATGCCGGCGGCGACAATTACAGCGACACGCCGGCACCGCTGGGTGGTGGCGGCCCGCGCATCGCCTGCGGCGTGATCAGGTAGGAGCAACGGCGAGGGCATGGAGGCGGGCGCGGCCGATTCTTCCATTGAAGACTGGCTCGATTTCGCTCGCGACGCGCGCAGCGGCACCGAGGCCGTGCGCGCGCAGTTCCATGCCCATGCCTACGATCCGCATTTCCACGATCAGGTGCTGGTCGGCGTCACCGAACAGGGCGTGCAGCAGTTCCGCTGCCGCCGCGCAACCCATCGCAGCACGCCCGGCCGCGTGATCTTCATGGAGCCGGGCGAAACCCATGACGGCGAAGCCACGGCCGCCGACGGTTTCACCTATGCGATGCTGTATTTCGATCCGGCCTGGCTGCGGCAGAGCGCGTCGCTCTGTGCCGATCGCGAGACTGGAGAAGCTGTTTTCCATTTTCCCCGCACGCTGGACGACGACGCAGCGGTGGCGCAGGCGGTGCGCGCGGCGCGGCGCCAGATCGCGTCGCCCGATAGTCGCATGGCCTGCGACGCGGCGCTGGATCAGGTCGTTGCCCTGCTCGCGCAGCGTTTCGCCGGTGCGCCGGCGGAGCAGGCAACCAAAGCGCCGCGTGTCGCGAAGCTGGCACGCGAGGCGATGGATGCCGGTTTCGAGGGCGATCTCGGGCTGGAGGAACTGGCACTGGCTGCCGGTACCGACCGCTTCCGCCTGGCGCGCGCCTTCGCGGCCGCCTATGGCCTCAGTCCGCATGCCTATCTGGTGCAGCGCCGGCTCAATCATGCCCGTCTGCGGCTCAGCCGTGGCGAAAGCCCGGCCGCGACGGCTGCGGCGACCGGCTTTGCCGACCAGAGCCATCTGGGCCGCTGGTTCCGCCGCGCCTTCGGCATGACGCCGGCGGCCTATCGTCGCCTCTGCACAAATCTTCCAGACCCGCGCACGGCCTGACGGCATTTTGTCTCCTGTATCGCAGCAGGAGAAAGTCGTGTTCACCACCAAGATCGCCATCGTCGTGCGCGAAGATCTCGCAACATGGCAGAAGCTCAACGTCACCGCGTTTCTGGCCAGCGGCATTGCCGCCAGCGTGCCCGGCTGCATTGGCGCGCCTTATGTCGATGCCGCCGGCCGCCGCTATGCCGCGATGTGCGGCCAGCCAATCCTGATCTTTGCCGCCAGTCTGGCTGATTTACAGAAAGCGCATGGCCGCGCTGCCGGGCAGGATCTCGTCATTGTTCCGTATGTCGAGGCGATGTTCGCCACCGGGCATGACGCCGCCAACCGCGCGGTGTTTGCCGAGGGCGATGTGACGGCGCAGACCTGGGCCGGCCTCGCGGTCCACGGCGACCGCAAGGCGGTCGACAAGGCGCTGAAGGGTCTGAAACTGCATCCCTGACGGAAAAATCGTCCGGGATGCGAGATCGGACTTGTAATTGCAAATCATTCTCATATAATCGGCCCCATCGCGCTTCGGTGCGGTTCTTAGGTCGGCCTCGTCACTCTGCTGGTCGTGACGAGGTTCGTGGTCGGTCCGTCAGAATGGGGCATTGGCGGGCCGACCCGACCGACATTTCTCCCTAAATTCAAATGGAACCAATGGCTTGACCAAGAGCCATGCATTTTTTGCGTGTGAGTTCAGTTTTATTTGCATAACTGACTGTGGAATGTATTTGACTTTGCAATCCATGTGTGGAATATAGGGATCATTCAGCTTCGCCAAAAAGCAGTGAGCTGGATCGCGGGATTTGAAGGGCAGCTTGCACCGCGTCACCCATGCTAAAGCGCCACGGCGCAGACCATCCGGTCTGTCGGTCGTGGGCCCGGACAGACTCGGAGACGACCCATGACCGCAACGCGCAAAATCTTCCTCTGTTGTTGTCGCTGACCGCAGCTTTCTGCCGTCACCCTTTTTCCTGAGCGACAAAAACGCCGATTCACCTCGGCCAACGGAGTCTATCCCATGAGTGAAGCCTATCTGATCGAGGCGGCCGGCGAGGCCGCCGGTGTGGTTGTCCGCGAACGCGGCGGCTATCGCTTCTTCGCCTCCGCCCCACAGTTCCATGTCCTCGAGCAGCAGCTGTTCCGCCGCACCACCGATGCGGAACGCGCGGCGCGTGCACTCGCTATCGCTGCCAACGACAACCAGTTCAACCGAGCCTAGAGGTAAGTGTCATGGCCCATACCGAGATCCTGATCGACGCTCCCGTACAGGTAACACATCACGCGCGCGGCCGGCGCCCAACGAAGCCAAAGATTGGCATCGCCGACCGCCTGCAGGCCGCCTTCAGCGCTTTCGTGGCGCCGGAGCGGTTCGCCGATACCAGGCCCCCGAGCAACGACAACAGTCATAGCTGGCCGGACGAGTCCGCCTCGCTGGCCGATCCGCTGGCTTTGCCGCCAGACTGGCATGGCCATGGCGATATCTTCGCTCTCAGCTTTCTTCCCTTTGACCGATAAGAGTCCATGATCGAACTACAAAACCTGACCAAGCGCTTCGTCACTGCGTCCGGCGGTGTCGACGCCTTGCGCCATGTCAGCCTGACCATCAACGAAGGTGAAATCTTCGGCGTGATCGGCCGCTCGGGCGCCGGCAAGTCGACGCTGATCCGTGTCGTCAATCTGCTGGAGCGTCCGACCGAGGGCAAGGTGATCGTCGCCGGCCGCGACCTCACCGCGCTGTCGGCCGCCGACCTGCGCGCGGCGCGGCGCGACATCGGCATGATCTTCCAGCATTTCAACCTGCTGTCGGCGCGCACCGTGTTCGACAATGTCGCGTTGCCGCTGGAGCTGCGCGGCGAATCGAAAGCCGCGATCAAGGCCAAGGTCGAGCCGCTGCTCGATCTCGTCGGCCTGTCGGACAGGGCCGACCGCTATCCGGCGCAGCTCTCGGGCGGCCAGAAGCAGCGCGTCGGTATTGCCCGCGCGCTCGCCACCGATCCCAAAGTGCTGCTCTGCGACGAGGCGACCTCGGCGCTCGATCCCGAAACCACCGAGCAGATCCTGAAGCTGATCAAGGATATCCGCGACCGTCTCAATCTCACGGTTGTTCTCATCACGCATGAAATGGCGGTGGTGAAGGAAATCGCCGACCGCGTCGCGGTGATGGAGCAGGGGCGCATCATCGAGCAGGGCGACACCTTCGGTGTCTTCACCCGGCCGCAGCATCCGACCACGCGCAGCTTCGTCGCCGACTTGATCGGTTTCGACCTGCCGCCGGCCCTGCAGAAGCGCCTGTCCGCACAACCCGTCGCCAATGCACGGCTCTGGCGTATTCTTTTCACCGGTCCGCATGCCGACGAGCCGGTGATTGCCGAACTGTCGCGCAATCTCGGCCTCGATCTGAACATCCTGCATGGCCGCATCGACGAGATCCAGGGCCGCCCCTTCGGCGTCATGGTGGTGCAGGCCCGGGGCGACGAAGCCAAACTGATCGCCGCCAAATCCTATCTCGCCAGCAAACAGCTTACCGTTGAGGAACTCGAAGATGTCGTCGCAATTGATCGCGCTGCTGTTTGACGGCCTGCTGGAGACGCTGGTGATGGTCGGCGTCTCCGGCGGCATCGGGGCGCTGTTCGGCATTCCGCTCGGCGTCATCCTGATCCTGACCGACCGCGGCGGAATTCTTCAGAATCTGACGGTGAATCGCACCCTGGGCCTGATCATCAACGCCGCGCGCTCCACCCCCTTCATCATCCTGATGGTGGCGATCATTCCCTTCACCCGCCTGGTCGCCGGCACCTCGATCGGCACGGCCGCCGCCATCGTGCCGCTGACCATTGCCGCGATTCCCTTCATCGCGCGACTGGTCGAAACCGCCTTGCGCGAAGTGCCGTCGGGCCTGATCGAAGCGGCCGATGCCATGGGCGCAACGCCGCTGCAGATCGTCGTCAAGGTGCTGCTGCCGGAAGCCCTGCCGGGCATCGTCGCCGGAATGACGATCACCTTCGTCAGCCTGATCGGCTACTCCGCCATGGCGGGCGCGGTCGGCGGCGGCGGCCTGGGCGATATCGGCATCCGCTACGGCTACCAGCGTTTCCTGCCCGAAGTGATGCTCGCCGTCGTGCTGGTGCTGATCGTCTTCGTCCAGGGCGTGCAGTCGGCGGGCGACCGCCTCGTGCGCAAACTCTCTCACCGTTGATTTAAACCAAGCCTCCCCAGAAAAGGAAAACACCATGTCGTTGACCCGTCGTACGCTCTCTGCTCTCGCGCTCGCCGCACTGTTCACTGCTCCCGCTCTCGCCCAGGACAAGCCGATCAAGGTCGGCGTCACCGCCGGCCCGCATGCCGAAATCTTCGAAGTGGTGAAGAAGGTCGCCGAGAGGGACGGCCTGAAGATCCAGATCGTCGAATTCAGCGACTATATCCAGCCGAATGCCGCGCTGAATGCCGGCGATCTCGATGTGAATTCCTACCAGCATCTGCCCTATCTCGAGGCGCAGGTGAAGGATCGCGGCTACAAGATCACCCATATCGGCTACACCGTGAACTTCCCGATGGGCGTCTATTCCAAGAAGGTGAAGGACCTCGCCGCGCTGCCCAATGGCGCGCGCGTCGGCATCCCGAACGATCCGACCAATGGCGGCCGCGCCCTGCTGGTGCTGGAATCGGCCGGTCTGATCAAGCTCAAGAAAGATGCCGGCCTGAAGGCAACGCCGCTGGATATCGTCGACAACCCGAAGAAGATCCGCATTGCCGAACTCGATGCCGCCCAGCTGCCGCGCGCGCTGGATGAACTCGATGCCGCCGCGATCAACACCAACTATGCCATCCCGGCCGGCCTGTCGCCGGTCAAGGACGCCATCGCCAGCGAAGGCGCCAAGGCGCCCTATGTGAACATCATCGCCGTGCGCACGCAGGACAAGGACAAGCCGGAATACCTCAAGCTGGTGAAGGCCTATCAGTCGGCTGAGGTGAAGGCCTTCGTCGAGCAGAAGTACCAGAAGGCCGTCGTCGCCAGCTGGTAAGCGTTTCTCGGATTACCGTCCGCGCAAGTCCTCCCCGGACGCAGGACGTACAGAAGCCCGCCGGTCGCAGGATCGGCGGGCTTTCTTGTGATGCATCGCTGTGGAATTTATATGGGAGGGGTATTTCTCTATATTGCTCTCAAGCTAAACGTCACGGAATGTTTTTTTAAAAAAGTCTGTATGGAAAGTCGTAGAACCAGTCCAGTAACCACCCTCGTTTAGTCTCATGTGACGTTGAGAGATTTCAACATTGGAAATATTTTTTGTATTTGGATCATAAGAACATCCGCCAACAACGGATAGCTCTACATTTACTTTTGTTTCTTTGTCATCTTTCAAGTCAATCCGCGACATATCAAATGCCATCGTAAATGATATGGCTACTTCTGATGGCTTTGGAGTTGCATACCCAGTAATTCTTAAATCCCCAATGCGATCTATCTCGTAATTTGATTTGTTGTCCCCAATTATTTCCGCCGCTTTAGCTATGACGGCATTTGTTATGGCAACCCGAATTGGCGCCTCATCAATCTTAAGGCTGGCCGTTTTCGTTGCCTCTAGGAAATCATTCAGATTCTTGTGTATCTGAACGTTGCTATTATGGGATGTCAGTTCTTCCTGAAGTATTTTTGACAATCCATTTGCTAACTTCCGCCCTTCGTAGAAATCACCATCGCCACTTACAAGGTGAACCTCACGATGCTTTCCTAAATTGAGAGCGCATTCCCACAAGCAACTGTCTCTGAATTGCTCATTGTTTTGCCCGCATGGTGGTGCACCGATGAAAATTCTATTAAGCGCTTTTCTTGTGTCATCCAGTGTGAGCGGTAAGTGCTCTACAATTCCAGATAAATTCTTCCATCGGTTCGACACTGCTTCGCTAATGGCAGTTTGCGTCGGAACGTGAATATGTATTTTATCACCAGTGATCTGTCTTAGAAAACGTACCGATTTTCCAATCTGGATGACTGAAGCTTCAGCGTGATTCGACATAAGATCTGTTACTTCACGCTCAGTGATCTCGTGTAGACCAATCTTTTTCCCACTTTCAGTCAGTGCATACAGAGTTGCTGCACCTACTGACGATAGCATCATTCGCTCTGCGAACCATATGTTTGCGTCTAAAAGAACGATTGGGCTCAAAGAGGTTGTCATCGTCCTTTTCCTCTGCTCACCGCAGGCCGCGCGCCCGTTTCACCAGCCGCACCAGTTCGACGCGGGTTTCCTCAGGCGTTGCAATCGTCCTGCCGAAATCGAGTCGGGCCAGCTCCTGTTCCCTGATGAGATCGCAGCCCTCGGCGTCGAGGCCGCAGAGGCGCCAGCCATCGCCATTGCGACCGAGCAATTTCTGCGCATAGAGCTGCACGGCATCGGCATGGTCGCTGTTCATATGCTCGAGGATCTCGGCCTCGGCGCCGATCAGCGCCTCGGTTTCGCCGGCATAGAGATAGTCGTCGAGCCAGTGGATTCTGCCGAAGCCGGCGACGATATGCGCGCGTTCGATGGCCAGACGATAGAAGGCGAAATCGCCGAAGCCGGCATACATCTCGGCGGAGGGATGCCGGGCGAGGAAGCGGGCACGGTGGCGCGGGTCGTCGGTTTTTATCGCGCGGCCGAGCAGGCTGACGCGCGGGCCGGTCAGCGGTTCGGCAAAGCCTGCCGTGCCGTCGCAGAGCAGCGAGACGCGGTCGTTGCCGATCAGGTTCTTGGTATGCTCGGCTAGCCGCGAGATCAGCAGCAGCGGCGCGGCATCGTGGTCGAAAGCCACCAGCACCAGCGATGCGTAGGGTTGCCCATTCTGCCCCGCCATCGTGGTGGCGAGGCTGGCGGTTTTGCAGGCGCGGGCCACCGCGCGGGCCTGCTGCGCCGGCGATTTGGCATCGACCGGCAGCTCAGCCATCAGAAATGGTCCGCCCGCGAGACTTCGACGTCGGAAATGTAGACCACCGCCACGGCGTCGGCGAAGCGGGCGTGGAAACCGTCGAGCACGGCACGCGCCACCGGCTCGGCGGCAATCGCCACGATCATCACATTGTCGAAGGCGCGGGTCATGTCGTCGCCGCTGCGCTCGCCATGCTTGCCGCCGCCGATCACGCGCGGAAACAGGCTCCAGCCCTTCACGCCCTGCCGCGACAGCCAGTCCAGCACCGGCTTCTGCAGCGGCGCCTCGACGATGATCTCGATCTTCTTGCGCGGATGGGCCATGTGTCAGTTCCCAAACAGCCGTTGCGCCACGGTGAGGTAGAGCGGCAGGCCGATGGCGACATTGAACGGGAAAGTGATCGCCAGCGCCAGTGTCACCGACAGCGACGGATTGGCGGCGGGCAGCGCCAGGCGCATGGCAGCCGGCACCGCGATATAGGAGGCCGAGGCCGACAGCACCGCCAGCAGCATGGCGCCGCCCACCGAGAGGCCGAGCGCGGCCGCGGCCAGGAAGCCGAAGCTGGCGCCGAGCAGCGGCATGACCAGGCCGAACAGGATCAGCGCCTTGGGGAAATGCCGCGCGGCGCGGCCCTGGCGCACCGCCACGAGGCCCATATCGAGCAGGAAGATGCAGAGCGCGCCGTTGAACAGGTCGACCACGAAGGGCTTCACCTTGGCCAGGCCGGCATCGCCGGTGACCCAGCCGATGATGAAGCCGCCGACCAGCAGCATCACCGAGCCGTTGACCAGCACCTCGCGGAACAGCGCACCGCGCTCGCTGGCGCCGTGCTGCATGCCGGCCTGCATCTGGCGACCGGCCAGCAGCAACCCGACCAGGATGGCAGGGGTTTCCATGACGGCGGTCATGGCGACGAGGTAGCCCTCATAGGGAATGTCGCGGCTGCGCAGGAATTCCGCGGCGGTCACGAAGGTGACGATGCTGATCGAGCCGTAATGCGCCGCGATGGCGGCGGCATCGGTGCGGTTCTGCCGCCACACGCCGCGCAGCAGCCCGAAGGCGATGAGCGGCAACACCAGGCTGAGGGCGAGGGCGGCGACAATCGCGCCGACCAGCGCCCAGCCGCTGGCGGTGTGCATGGCGACACCGCCCTTGAAGCCGATGGCGAACATCAGATAGATCGCCAGCGCCTTGGCGGCGCCATCGGGGATTTCCAGATCGGAACGGACGAAAGCGGCCACCGCGCCCAGCACGAAGGCCAGGATCATCGGCGACAGCAGGTTGCCGGCGGCGAGGTTGAGGAGGTCGGTCATGGCGGCGGCACAATGGCAAAGCTGCCGCCGGAACGAAAGGGGTAAAAGGCTACCGCATGACGGGCATGCGGTAGCCGAATGTCCTGCCCTGTCTTACGGCAGCAGCAGCGTCGAACCCGTGGTCTTGCGCGCTTCCAGATCGGCATGCGCCTGCGCAGCGTCCTTCAGGGCGTAGGTCTGCGGCACTTCCACCTTCACCTTGCCCGAGGTCACCACCGCGAACAGGTCATTCGCCGACTTGACCAGATCGGCGCGTTTTGCGGTGTAGGTGACCAGGGTCGGGCGGGTGACATAGAGCGAGCCCTTGCCGGCGAGAGTCGCAATCTCGAACGGCGGCACCGAACCCGAGGCATTGCCGAAGCTGACCATCAGGCCGAAGGGCGACAGGCAGTCGAGCGAGCCGGCCCAGGTATCCTTGCCGACGCCGTCATACACGACAGGCACGCCAGCACCCTTGGTGATCTCCTTCACGCGCTCGGCGAAGTTCTCGGTGCGATAGTTGATGATGTGGTCGTAGCCATGTGCTTTCGCCAGCTTGGCCTTGTCTTCGGTGCTGACCGTGCCGATCACGGTGGCGCCCAGCGCCTTGGCCCACTGGCCGAATAGCAGACCGACGCCGCCGGCCGCGGCATGGAACAGCACGGTGTCGCCGGCTTTGATCTTGTAGGTGCGTTGCACCAGATATTCCGTCGTCATGCCCTTCAGCATGATGGCGGCGGCGGTCTGGTCGGAAATGCCTGGCGGCAGCACCACCACGCGGTCGGCCTGCATCAGGCGCTCTTCCGCATACGAGCCGAGCGGCGCCGAGGCATAGGCGACACGGTCGCCGACCTTGATGTCGCTGACACCTTCGCCCACGGCCGTCACCGTGCCGGCGCCTTCCATGCCCAGCGTGAGCGGCAGCGGCAGCTTGTACAGGCCGCTGCGATGATAGGTGTCGATGTAGTTCAGGCCGGCGGCAGTGGTCTTGAGCCGGATCTGGCCGGGACCGGGCGCGCCGACCTCGACCTCTTCCCATTTCATCTTCTCGGGGCCGCCGACTTCATGAATGCGGATCGCGTGGACCATGATGGATAAACTCTCTTCGTTCGATCAGGACAGATGGGTCTTGAAGAAATTCGCCGTCCGCGTATTGGCGGAATAGGCGGCATCCTTGTCGTAATGCTCGCCGCCGACGCGGGCGAAGGCATGGTCGTTGCCCTGGTATTCGTGCAGCGTCACATTGGCATTGCCAGTCACGGCAGCCTTCACCTTGGCCTGCTGGTCCTTGGGCACGAACTTGTCCTCGGTCGCCACATGCATCAGCAGCGGCTTCTTGATATTCGCCACTTCGCCGGTCAGGTCGGCGAGACCGACGCCGTAATAGGACACGGCGGCATCCACATCGCTGCGCGTTGCCATCAGGAAGGCGAGCTTGCCGCCGAGGCAGTAGCCAACCGTGCCGACCTTGGCGCCGGTCATCTGGCGCAGATGCGCCAACGACGACTTCAGGTCTTCCACACCCTTGTCGACATCGAAGCCGCCGAACAGCTTGAAGGCCTTGTCCCAGTGTTCCTTCGACTTGTCGGTGATGTCGACGCCGGGTTCCTGGCGCCAGAACAGGTCGGGGCAGAGCGCGACATAGCCTTGCGCGGCCAGATCGTCGCAGATATCGCGCATCACCTGGTTCACACCGAAGATTTCCTGGATCACCAGAATGCCGGGACCTTTATTCTGGTCGCCGGCGACATAGGCGCTGAAGCTGCCGCCATCCTGGGCATTGATCGTGGCCGTCTTTGCCATTGCGCGTTTCTCCCTGTTTGAAAGCCGGGAGAACTTTAGGCAGTGCGACGGGGGCAGGGCAACCGGCAGACCGGGTGCCGGAGAACACGGTTACGCTATGGATATTGGTTCGCAAAGGTCAGAACAGGCTGACCTGCTCCGAGGGCACATAGGCGCCTTCATGGCGCAGCAGCCAGCGCTTGGTCTCCAGCCCGCCCTTGCCGGAATAGCCGCCGGCATCGCCGCCTGCAGCTAAAATCCTGTGGCAGGGGATGATCACCGGGATCGGATTAGCGCCGCAGGCGCTGCCCACCGCGCGGGAATCGACCGGACCGGTACCGACCGCGCTGGCAGCCTCGCCGTAAGAGCGCGTGCGCCCGGCCGGGATCGCCAGCATGAAATCCCACACCGCGCGCTGGAACTCGGTGCCAGTCGGATCGAGCGGCAGGTCGAAGCGGAATTTGCCATCGGCGAAATAGGCCGCCAGCTGACGGCCGGCCTCCTGCAGCAGCGCTTCGGCCTCGGGCGGCGTCTCGGTATCGGCGCTCCACGAGGCCTTCTGGGCGCCGCGACCGCCCCAGTCGAGCTTCACGATGGCCTGGGGCGTGGCAAAGACCGTCAGCGACCCCAGCGGGCTGGGCAGGGTCAGGCTGTAGGTGGCGCGGGTTTTCGTCATGAATTTCTGAGACTTGGCAGCAGGGACCGGAAGGCTGGACTTCAATCTTCAGGCCACTATGGTTACGCCCGAATTCCGCACATCCATATCATGGCCGGACCGGCCGGAGATATCCGCTTATGTCACAGTCATCTGCTTCGGCATTCGAGATCGCCAAGACGCCCGTCACCGTGCTGACCGGCTATCTCGGCGCCGGCAAGACCACCCTGCTGAACCGCATCCTGACCGAGCAGCACGGCAAGAAATACGCCGTCATCATCAACGAATTCGGCGAAATCGGCATCGACAACGACCTCGTGGTGGATGCCGACGAGGAAGTCTTCGAGATGAACAACGGCTGCATCTGCTGCACCGTGCGCGGCGACCTGATCCGCATCATCGAAGGCCTGTTCAAACGGAAGGACCGCTTCGACGCGATCGTGGTGGAAACCACCGGCCTGGCCGATCCCGGCCCGGTGGCGCAGACCTTCTTCGTCGACGAGGACGTGTCGCGCCGCGCCCGCCTCGATTCTATCGTCACCGTGGTGGATGCGCGCCATCTGCCGGCCCGGCTGAAGGACAGCCGCGAAGCCGAGGAGCAGATCGCCTTCGCCGATGTGATCGTGCTGAACAAGACCGATCTGGTCAGCAAGGAAGAGCTGGCCGAGGTGGAGCGCCGCATCCGCAGCATCAACCGCTTCGCGCAGATCCATCATGCCACCCGCTGCGATGTGTCGCTGGACAAGGTGCTGGACCGCGGTGCCTTCGACCTCAACCGCATCCTCGATCTCGAACCGGACTTCCTGAAGCACAATCCGGCGCATGGCGAAGCCGGCCATGTGCATGACGAGCATTGCGGTCACGATCACCATCATCATGACCATCATGGTCATGGGCACAATCCGGCGCATGGCGAACCCGGCCATGTGCATGACGAACATTGCGGCCACGATCACGACCACGAGCACGATACGACGGTGAAGAGCATCTCGCTCCGGCTCGATACGCCGGTCGATTCGCGCAAATTCGATGCCTGGATCGGCGAGCTGCTCGCCACCCAGGGCCAGAACATCCTGCGCAGCAAGGGCATTCTGGATTTCAAGGGCAGCAACAAGCGCTTCGTCTTCCAGGCCGTGCATATGATCAAGGATGGCGATTTCCAGCGCGACTGGCGCAGCGATGAAGACCGCTTCTCGCGTCTGGTGTTCATCGGTCGCGATCTCGACCGCGATGCCCTGCAGCAGGGCTTCGAGGCTTGCCGCGCCTGATGTCGAACGTGACGAACGCGTCTCCCGGCACGCAGGTCGGTTTCCGGGCCTATCTCTGGCAGTTCAAATCCGGCGTCGTGGCCATCGCCTCGGCCGATGCGGTCGGTCATGCCGGTTTCGGTCTGGGCGACGGATCGATTGCGCTGCGCGCCTTCGCCGCACCGGAGGCCGAGACCACGCGGCGGCTGATCGCGCATCCCGAGGCCGCACTGCTCTGCATGGCGGCCTCGCCGGATGGCGAAGGCTTCGTCTCGGGCGGCGACGATGGCCGGCTGATGCTGACGACGGTGACCGGCGAGGGCAGCGAACTGGCGCATGTGCCGCGCAAATGGATCGAACAGATCGCGGTTTCCGAGGGCGGCATTGCTTACAGCGCTGGCAAGCGCGTCGGGCTGCTGACGGCGCAGGGTGCGCCGGTCGCCACCTTCGAGGATCATCCCAGCACGGTGACCGGCCTGGCCTTCAATCCGAAGGGCAAGCGGCTGGTCGTGTCGCATTACGGCGGCGTGACGCTGTGGTGGACCAAGTCCGAGCAGCAGACGGCGAAGCGGCTGACCTGGAAAAGCTCGCATGTCGCTGTCACCTGGTCGCCGGACGGCAAGTTCGTCATGACGGCGACGCAGGAAAACGAAATGCATGGCTGGCGTCTGGCCGATTCCGCCGACATGCGCATGAGCGGCTATCCCAGCAAGCCGCGTTCCTTGAGCTGGTCGAAGGACGGCCGCTGGCTCGCTACGTCGGGCGCCGAAGTCGTGGTGGTGTGGGATTGCAAGGGCAAGGGCCCGATGGGCACCGCGCCGCTGGAACTCAGCCGCGGTGCGCTGGTGACGGCGGTGGCCTGCCATCCGAAGCATGGCCTGATCGCGTCGGGCCATGCCGACGGGCAGCTGAAAATGGGCCGCATCAACGATGAGTCGAGCATCGATCTGGAAAAGCTCGGGTCGGCCCCGGTCACGGCACTGGCCTGGAGCGCCGACGGCCGCTACCTGATCGCCGGCGGCGAAGACGGCACGGCCGGCATTCTCGATTTCGGCAGCTAGGCTCTTACCAGTCGATCCCGAGCGTCAGGCCGAGCCTGGCCTGCGTCGGCGAGCCGGCCTGGTCGACCAGCGGGCTGTCGGCAGCATCGCCCGCGATACGGTCGATGCCGGCGAAACCGCCCAGCGAGAGATAGTCGTTCACGCGATAGCGCAAGCTGGCGCCGAGACCGTAGGACATGAACGGTCCGTCCGGCGCATAGGCGCGATAGCCGCTGCGGGCGGCCTGCGTCGGCGTCACGCCGAAATAGGTCTCGGTGAAATCGCGGCTCGCCAGCGTCGCCTTGGGCCCGACAGTCAGCATCAGGCTGTCGCTCAGCTTGGTGCTCCAGTTGGCGAAGACGTCGCCGATCACGCCCTCATGGCCGCCGAAGCCCTGGCGTACCTCCGCGCCCAGGCTGAACGGGCGCAGATCGTAATGCACATAGCCGCCGGCCTCGCCGGCCGCATCCACATCGCCCATGCCGCGCAGGGCCGCATCGTCATCCTGGTCGCGTCCCATGCGGTATTTCACCACCGGCCCGGCGCGCCAGTTCGACCCCTGCGGCGCCAGATTCAGGCCCAGCCCGTCGCGCGTCGACAGGAAAAACCGGTCGGCATAGCGCAGGTCGAAGAGCGGAATCGGATCGACCTCGTAATTGTCCGACCCCAGATAGGTCGGCGCGTAGATCGCGCCGCCGCCGATGCTGAGTTTCAGCTGGTCGTCGGTCTTGCTTCCGGCCGTCTGCGCATAGGCCGCCGGCACGGCAAAAGCCGTTGCGCAGGCGAGCAGGGCAGCAAGACGGATGACAGGCGACATGGACGACCGGGACCTCTGGAGACGGAACGCACGGCCCGCGTGTTGGTGCCGGGCCTTAGACGATATCATGTCGACTAAATACGGCCGGATCTAGGCAATCCGCTGTGTCGGCCGTCGCAAATTCATCGAATTGCCTGAAGGGGTTAGGGTTAACCGCCGGGTCGCTGGCCGGCGAATGCCCAGATTCCGGGCTATCTGCCCGCGGTTTCGGCAAGGCCGGTTTTGTCGATCCCCAGCACCTTGATCCGCGAGGCCAGGGTCGTGGGTTTCACGCCCAGCAGGGCGGCAGCGCCGTTCGAACCGAAAATCCGCCCGCCGCAACTGTGCAGCGCCGCCAGGATATTGGCGCGGTCGCGGTCCTTGCGCTCCGCATCGGTCAGCAGCGCCGGCGCGGCGGGATCTGCCACCGGCGGGCCGGTCACGGCAGCGGGACGCGCGCTGTCCGGCAGTTCGATCCGCAGGCGGCCATCGCGGGCGAGAATCGCGGCGCGTTCGATCATGTTTTCCAGCTCGCGCACATTGCCCGGCCAGTCGTAACCGGCCAGCCGCCGCATGTCGCCTTCGCTCAGACGCAGGCCTTCGGTCTTCAGCTTGCGCCCGGCGCCACGCAGGAAATGCGCCGCCAGCAGCGGGATATCGGCGCGGCGTTCGCGCAACGGCACGGATTCGATCGGCACGACATTGAGACGGAAATAGAGATCCTCGCGGAAGCGGCCCTTGCGCACTTCCGACTTCAGGTCGCGGTTGGTGGCGGCAATCACGCGCACATCGACATTGCGCGTGCGCTCCTCGCCGACACGTTCGAACTGACCCTCCTGCAGCACGCGCAGCAGCTTGCCCTGCAGCTCCAGCGGAATTTCGCCCACCTCGTCGAGGAACAGCGTGCCGCCATCGGCCAGTTCGAACCGTCCGATGCGGTCGCGCAGCGCGCCGGTGAAGGCGCCTTTCACATGGCCGAAGAATTCGCTCTCGAACAGTTCGCGCGGGATGGCGGCGCAGTTGACGCGGATCAGCGGGCGGTCGCTGCGCCCGCTCGCTTCGTGAATGGCGCGCGCGATCAGTTCCTTGCCGGTGCCGCTCTCGCCGGTGACCAGCACGGTGGCATCGGTCTGCGCCACCAGCTCGACCTGGCGCAGCACGCTCTGGATCGCAGCAGACGTGCCGATAATGCCGCGATGATTGCTCTCGGCGCGGATTTCCTCCTGCAGATACGCGTTTTCCAGCTCCAGCTTCTGCCGCAGGCTCTCCACTTCCTCCAGTGCCGCCCGCAGCTTCTCGTCGGCCTCGCGTTTCAGGCTGACATCGCGGAACACCACCACGGCGCCCACGACGGCGCCGCGGTCGCGGATCGGCGTGGAGGTGTATTCGACCCAGAAGGACGTGCCGTCCTTGCGCCAGAACACTTCGTTGCCGACGGTGTGAATCTGGCCGTCGCGAAAGGCGCCGTAGATCGGGCAGTCATGGCCGGGATAGTGCGAGCCGTCGGCATGGCTGTGATGCACCATGGAATGGATATCCTGGCCCACCAGTTCCTCGGCGCTGTAGCCCAGCATGCGTTCGGCGGCGGGATTGACGAAGGTGGTCTTGCCTTCGGCATTCACGCCATAGATGCCTTCGCCGGCCGCCGAGAGAATCAGCTGGTTCTCGCGCTCGATGTCGCGGAAGAAGCGCTCGACGCGCTGCCATTCGGCCAGGCCGCCGCGCACGTAATAGTCGGCTTCCGCATCGACGTTGCGCCGCCGTAATTCTTCCAGATCGGTGGCGGTGAGCAGCAGCCGGCCCTCGGCGCCAAACGGCGCGCCGACATATTCCACTTTCAACTCGCGGCCCGTCGCATGGCGCGGCGTCAGGCCGCGCGTCCACCAGCGGCCTTTCGCGATCACCGCCTGGCTGAACACGATCAATGCCGGCCGCTGCTGCGGATGCAGGTCGGTGACCGAAGTGGCGCACAGCGTGTCGCGGTCGTAGCCGAACAGACGGCAGGCCGCCGGGTTGGCATCCAGCACGCGGTCGCCCGCCGGGTCGATCACCAGCATGGCCTGCGGCGCGCCCTCGAATACCGGGTCGACGGTCTCAGTTGGCGGCGCGAGAGGAGGGGCGGTGCTCATTACGAGATATCGTAATTCATACTACGAAGTCTCGTATACTACGAAATTTCGTAATTTCTCATCCCGGCGGTATCACAGCAATTAATGCCGGTTTTATGCGGACCCGGTCGCGAAGCGCCGCAGTGCAACAGGGCTGGCACGCTCCTTGCTGATTTCTGAGGCAGGCAAGCCAATCTCAGGGGGAGATACCGACCATGTCGCTGTTCAAAAATCCTTTCGATGCGAAGAGTGATCTGTCCGCCTGCCCCTGCGGCGCGCATCGCTCGCTCGCCGCCCATAATGCCGAACTGGCGCTGCTGCAGCGCGACCAGCAGTTGGCCGTGGCGGCGGATGAGGAAAAGCGCCTGACCAATGCGGTCGACCAGGCGGTGGTGCGCGCGCTGATCCCGAATGACGTCACTCGTCGCCGCGTGCTGCATGCCATCGGTGCCGGCACGCTGCTGTCGGCGGTCGAGCAGTTCTTCCCGCTGGCCACCGCGCGCGAGGTCTTCGCGCAGGACAAGGGCCCGCTGGAAAAGAAGGATCTCAAGGTCGGCTTCATCGCCATCACCTGCGCCACGCCGATCATCATGGCGCATCCGATGGGCTTCTATACCAAGCACGGCCTGAATGTGGATGTGATCAAGACCGCCGGCTGGGCGGTGATCCGCGACAAGACGCTGAACAAGGAATACGACGCCGCGCATATGCTGTCGCCGATGCCTTTGGCGATCACCACCGGCACCGGGTCGAATCCGATCCCCTATACGATGCCCGCGGTGGAGAACATCAACGGCCAGGCGATCACGCTGGCGATGAAGCACAAGGACAAGCGCGATCCGAAGCAGTGGAAGGGCTTCAAGCTGGCCGTGCCCTTCGACTATTCGATGCACAACTACCTGCTGCGCTACTATCTGGCGGAGCATGGCGTCGACCCGGATACCGATGTGCAGATCCGCGCCGTGCCGCCGCCGGAAATGGTGGCCAATCTGCGCGCCGACAATATCGACGGCTTCCTGGCGCCCGATCCGGTCAACCAGCGCGCGGTCTATGACGGTGTCGGCTTCATCCACCTGCTGACCAAGGAAATCTGGGACGGCCATCCCTGCTGCGCCTTCGCCGCCAGCCAGGAATTCGTCACCACGATGCCCAACACCTACCGTGCCCTGCTGCGCGCCATCATCGAGGCGACGGCGTATGCGACGAAGGCCGAGAACCGCAAGCAGATCGCCGAAGCCATCGCGCCGGCCGCCTATCTGAACCAGCCGGTGACCGTCGTCGAACAGGTGCTGACCGGGACATACGCCGACGGCCTGGGCAACATCAAGCGCGTGCCGGATCGCATCGATTTCGCGCCCTTCCCTTGGCAGAGCTTCGGCATCTGGATTCTCACGCAGATGAAGCGTTGGGGCCAGCTCAAGGGCGACATCGACTACCAGAAGGTGGCCGAGCAGGTCTTCCTCGCCACCGACACGCAGAAGCTGATGCAGGATGTCGGCCTCACCCCGCCGTCGAGCCCGTACAAGACCTTCTCGGTGATGGGTAAGCCGTTCGATCCGAGCAAGCCGGCCGACTACATCAACTCGTTCAAGATCAAGCGCGTCTGAGCGAGCTGTCGGAGTCGATGCGATGAAGATGTCGTTCCGTCTGCGCGCCGCCGTGGTTTCGGTGGCGCTGCTGGTGGCCCTGCTGGCGACCTGGCAGGTCGCCACCATGGGCACCGGCCAGACCCAGGCCATGGATCCGGAATATGCCAAGCTGATGGGCCTGACGGCCACGCAGGGCAAGTCGGCCATGCCGGGTCCGCTGGATGTGGCGAAAATCCTCTGGGGTCATCTCTCTGATCCCTTCTATGTGAAGGGCCCGAACGATCAGGGCATCGGCATCCAGCTCGGCTATTCCGTCGGTCGCGTGGCGCTCGGCTTCGGCCTCGCCGTGCTGGTCGCCGTGCCGCTCGGCTTCCTGATCGGCCTGTCGCCGCTGTTCCGCCAGGCGCTCGACCCGTTCATTCAGGTCATGCGCCCGGTCTCGCCGCTGGCCTGGATGCCGCTGGCGCTCTACACGATCAAGGACAGCGCGATCTCGTCGATCTTCGTGATTTTCATCTGCTCGATCTGGCCGATGCTGACCAATACGGCGTTTGCCGTCGCCAATGTTCGCAAGGAATGGCTCAACGTCGCGCGCACGCTGGAAGTCGGCACCTTCCGCAAGATTTTCCGCGTCATCCTGCCGGCGGCGGCGCCCACCATTCTCACTGGCATGCGCATCTCGATCTCGATTGCCTGGCTGGTGATCGTGGCGGCCGAGATGCTCGTCGGCGGTACCGGCATCGGCTACTTCGTCTGGAACGAATGGAACAACCTTTCGATCTCCAACGTGATCAACGCGATCCTGTTCATCGGCGTGATCGGCATGCTGCTCGACCAGCTGCTCGGCTTCCTCACCCGCCTCGTCACCTTCCCCGAGTAAGCCGCCATGAGTCAGCATTTCATCTCCGTCGAAGCGCTGAAACGCCAGTTCCCGGGCAACGACCAGGCGGTGTTCGAGGATCTGTGGTTCGGCATCGACAAGGGCGAGTTCGTCTGCGTGATCGGCCATTCCGGCTGCGGCAAGACCACCGTGCTGAATGTCATGGCCGGCCTCGATCATGCCACCGAGGGCGGGATCATCTTCGACGGCAAGGCCATCGAAGGTCCCAGCCTGGATCGCGCCGTGGTATTCCAGGGCCATGCCCTGATGCCGTGGATGACGGTGCTGGAAAACGTGGTCTTCGCCGTGCAGTCGCGCTGGCCGAAGTGGACCAAGGCCCAGGCCGCCGATCATGCACGCAAGTATATCGCCATGGTCAATCTGGCTGGCGCCGAAGACAAGAAGCCGGCGCAGCTCTCGGGCGGCATGAAGCAGCGCGTCGGCATTGCGCGTGCGCTCAGCATCGAGCCCAAGACGCTGCTGATGGACGAGCCGTTTTCGGCGCTTGATGCGCTGACGCGCGGCACGCTGCAGGACGAAGTGCTGCGCATCCGTGCTACCACCAATCTCACCGTCTTCATGATCACGCATGATGTGGATGAGGCGATCCTGCTGGCCGACCGCATCGTGCTGATGACCAACGGACCCGGCGCGCGCATCGCCGAAATCCTCGTCAACACGCTGCCGAAGACCCGCACCCGCGAGACGCTGCACCAGCTCGCGGATTACTACCCGATGCGCAATCACCTGCTCGATTTCCTGGTCCGCCGGTCGAAGAATTTCGTTCCGCCGCCGAACTGGGATGCGAAACGTCCGCCGCTCGTCCGCGCCACCGGTATCGGCGCTGCCGCAGAGTAAAAATCAACCAGAAAGCACAGGAGAAATCGTCGTGAAGCGCGAAGCCGTTACCGAAAAGATCTGCGACGCAAAACGCATGAAGGGCCTGACCTGGAAGGCGATCGCCAAGAAGATCGACCCGAAAGAGTCGCATATCCTGATCACTGCCGCCCTGCTCGGCCAGATGAAGCTGGAGCCGCCGCAGGCTGCCAAGGCCGCCAAGCTGCTCGGCCTCTCGAAGATGGAAGAGAAGCTGCTCTGCGAGATTCCCTATCGCGGCTCGCTGCCGCAGGTGCCGCCGACCGATCCCACCATCTATCGCTTCTACGAGCTGGTGCAGGTGTATGGCACCACCTGGAAGGAACTGATCCACGAAGAATTCGGCGACGGCATCATGTCGGCCATCGATTTCAACATGACGATGGAACGCCTGCCCGATCCGAAGGGCGACCGCGTCAAGATCGTGATGACCGGCAAGTATCTCGAATACAAGCGCTACTGATCGCCGCACGGCTGAAGGCCGGACGCCTCAGTACCTGACGTTGAGGAAAGCGGAGTGCCCTCACAGGCAGTCCGCTTTTTTCATGCCGGCCTCTGCATGCAGGCGCTGGCGCATCAGGCCACCGAACTGGCGGAACTGGTCGGATTCTTCAGGCGCTAGACGAGGACGCCTAGAATAAAATATTGGGCAGGATATCGAGCACTTCGCCGGTGGCTGTGTTCACCATCAGGATATCCTTGCCGACCATGACGCGGTCGGTATTCGGCCGGGCCGGCGGCAGATCGCGCAGCAGCGGGCCGGGCAGGCGGTCGAGCGAGGCCAGCAGCGTCATCGGCAGCCGGTCGCCTTTGGCCGGCGGGGCGTTCAGGCCGGCGGGCAGAATGCGTTCGTATCGCTTGCTGCGCGCGGCGCGCTGCTGCTTGTCGCGCACGCGCTGATAAAAGGTCGGAATGATCCAGCGTTCGCTGCTGTTGAAGGCGACGCGGTCGTCGATCGGCTGCTGCGGTACGACCACGATGGCGGCTGCCTGCGGACTGGTGTTAAAAGCCGGAGCCGGCGGCGGCGCCAGGCCGGGTCCGGTAAGCTGTGCCTGCGCCGCCGAAACCGGCAGCAGGACGGCAAGCAGGGCGAGCGTGGAGAGCGGCGCGCGGCGCATCGTCATCAGGCCGCCGGAGCGGCTGCGGCAGCAGCTTCCTTGGCCGCCTGCTCGCGCAGGATATCGGCCTTGCTGCGTTTCACGCTGGCGGATTTCAGCTGGCCGCAGGCCGCCATGATGTCGCGGCCGCGCGGCGTGCGCACCGGCGAGGAATAGCCGGCATTGAAGACGATGTCGCTGAATTTGCGGATCGCTTCGTCGCTCGAGCACTCGTAGGGCGCGCCCGGCCAGGCATTGAACGGAATCAGGTTCACTTTGGCCGGCACGCCTTTCAGCAGCCGCACCAGTTCCTTGGCGTCGGCCGGCGTGTCGTTCACGCCCTTCAGCATCACATATTCAAAGGTGATGCGGCGCGCATTGCTCAGGCCCGGATAATTGGCGCAGGCCTGCATCAGGTCCTTGATCGGATATTTCTTATTGATCGGCACGATCACGTCGCGGATATCGTCACGCACGGCATGCAGGCTGATCGCCAGATTGACGCCCAGTTCGGCGCCACAGCGCTCGATCATCGGCACCACGCCAGCGGTGGAGAGCGTGATGCGGCGTTTCGAGATGGCGATGCCCTCGTTGTCCATCACGATCTTCAGGGCTTTCGCGACCTGGTCGAAATTATACAGCGGCTCGCCCATGCCCATCATCACGATGTTCGACAGCATGCGGCCGTCCGGCGGCGAGGGCCATTCGTTCAGGTGGTCGCGCGCCAGCATCACCTGGCCGACGATCTCGGCGGCGGTCAGGTTGCGCACCAGCTTCATCGTGCCGGTATGGCAGAATTTGCAGGTCAGCGTGCAGCCGACCTGGCTGGAGACACAGAGCGCGCCGCGATCTTCTTCCGGGATATGCACGCATTCGGCTTCTTCGCCGTCGGCGAATTTCAGCAGCCATTTGCGGGTGCCGTCGGTGCTCTGCAGATCCTTGCTGGCGACCGGACGGCCGACGCTGAAACGCGTGGCCAGACGTTCGCGCAGCTCCTTCGACAGCGTGGTCATCTCGGCGAAGTCGCGGCTGCCGCGATAGTAAATCCAGTGCCAGAGCTGGCTGGCGCGCATCTTGGCCGATTTCTCGGCCTCGCCGCTGGCGACCAGCGCGGCGGCGATCTCCGCCCGCGTCAGGCCGAGCAGTTCGACGGGGCTGCCCTCGGCAAAGACCGGCGCAGCGCGGTCGCCCACGCGCACATCATTTACGATAGCAGCGGATGCGGTCACGACGTCGCTCCCATCCCGCAGGCCTTGTCGATGGCCTGCAAGGCCTGGGCGAAGCCGTCCAGATCGTAGGTATCGGTGGTCTTGGTGCCGCGGCTCGACTCGCCCTTCACCACCAGCGTCTTGCCCTTGCGCAGGGCGTCGACCAGTTTCTGGTCGGTGGCGGCATCGGCCGCCCAGGCGGCTTCCTGGTGGGTGAACATCTCGATGGCGGTCGGCCCGATCACGGCCTGCGCCGGGGTGGCATCCTTCAGCGGGTAGCCGAAATAGATGCTGACCTCGTTGCGGATCTTTTCCTTCGGCTTATGCGTGACCAGGATGTAGATCTCGCCGCGCCGGGCGCTGGCGGGCTCCTTCTTCTCCGGCTGCGCATGCAGGTAGCAGAGCTTGGCGCCCTTGTCGGTATGCTCGTAGGCATCCCAGCTCGTGAACTTGCCGATCCGTTTGGTCTCGGGCTTGGCAGCGGTTTTCGGTTCGGCCTTCTTGGCCTGGGCATGCGTGTCGGATGCACCCAAGGCGAGCCCGAGGCAGAGCGCAGGCAACAGGAGGAGCGAAGCGGGCAGCGAGACTGCCGGTCGATGGGCCTTGTTGTCGGTCATGGCGGCGAACATAGCGGTGGCGGTGGGCGATTTCCACCCGATTTCATGGCGAGAAGATGGCAGTGCGGCCGCCGGCTGCGACCGGGATCACGGATTGTTGCGTAAACCGTTGGTGCCCTTGCCTTATCCCGCGTTTTTCAGCAGCATTGCGGGATGGATAGGGGGCACCAGGCCGGCTTGATGAGGGCCGTGGCCGAAACCGGCGACCGCGCCGCTTTCGCCGCGTTATACGACCATTTCGCGCCGCGGCTGAAAGCCTGGCTGATGCGGCTCGGCACGCCCGAGGATGTCGCCGAGGAGCTGATGCAGGAAAGCCTGATCACCGCCTGGCGCCGCGCCGCCAGTTTCGATCCGGTCCAGGCGTCGGTCGCCACCTGGCTGTTCACCATCGCGCGCAACAAGCGGATCGACCGGCTGCGCCGCGAGAAACGGCCGGAAATCGACCTCAGCGATCCCGTGCTGGTGCCGGATCCCGAACCGGCGCCGGACGAGATCGTCGATGCGGCGCAGGACGAAGCGCAACTGCGCGCCGCGCTGAAGGATCTGCCCGAGGAACAGCTGCATCTGCTGCGCCTCGCCTTCTTCTCCGACCTGTCGCATCGCGATATCGCCCAGCGCGAAAACCTGCCGCTCGGCACGGTGAAGTCGCGCATCCGCCTGGCGCTCGCCCGGCTGAAGACGCGGCTGGAGAAAACCTGACCGGTTTGCAGCCGGTCCCGCCGGGTGCGCTCCGCCCTGCGATATTAGCCGCGAGGCGATACGCGGACTAGTTGTAACCCATTGAGTTGACATGAAAAATATCTGACAGTCGGATCATGTTACCGCTGTCCGATTCGCTTCGTCGGCTCTGAGATTCTGTGTTCTGTGTCCCGTCATCCCCTGCCTTTCGCCGACGACCGCATCCTCCTCAACCTAGCGGCCTACTGGTCTGCCCAGCGGGGCGGACATCCTTTGCCGCCGCGCGCCGCCATCGATCCGCTCGATATGCCGCGCCGGCTGTTGCCGTATCTGGCGCTGGTCCAGCCCACCGGCCAGGATCTTGAAGTGCGCTTCCGCCTGGTCGGCACCGAACTGGTACAGCGCTTCCGGCGCGATGCCACCGGCAAGACCAGCCGCGACCTGTATCCCGAGGCCAGCGACTATCGCGACTATCTGGAGCAGATCTATTCCAGTGTGATCCAGCGCGGCCAGCCGCTCTATGTCGACAATACGCACCGTTTCGCCGAGCAGGGCAGCGGCCGCGTCCGCCAGCTGCTGCTGCCGATTGCCGCCGAAGCCGGCGATCAGCGCGCCGCCTTCGTGCTCAGCTCGACCAGCTGGAGTGCGGCGCTCGATGGCGACGGCCTTCAGCCGACGCCGTCGCGCGAACGCCAGATTGCCGTCGACGCGCTGGAGAAGGGCGTGCTGCAGGCCACCTTGCGCGGCCTGCTCGATCCGATCTGATCGGACCTAAGTCGTCCTGCCGTGGCGTAGAAGTGCGGCACTGTCCTCCGCTATAGTCGTCGAAACCGGAGGACGGCATGATGGAGATCGACCCTTACACGGCAGGCATGGGCCTCGGCATGGCCGTGCTGTCCGTGATCGCCGGCTGGTCGACCGTCCGCTACGAACTCGACATGACGCAGCCCCGGCGCATCGTGAAATATGTCAGCGCCGTGCTGGCGCTGGTGCTCGGCTTCGGCTTCTGCCAGTTGCTGGCCGGCAGAATTGCCGTGTCGCGCGGCATGGCACCCGACAGCATCGTCGTCGTGCTGGCCGGTGCCGTCGTCGGCAGTTTCCTGGTGATGTGGATCGCGCAGGCGGTGGAATATGCCGTGCGGCGCATGCAGGGCCTCGAGGCGCTGCCATACCGGCTGCTGCGCTTCGACCTGTTCCGCTGGTAGGTCACCTCAACGCCGCCGGATCGAAGGAAAACAGCAGCGGGAAGAAGGTCGCCCAGCTGTTCCAGCGCTGCGACCCCGCTTCACCCACCGACCACAGCAGGCCGTTGTCGCCGCGTGTCAGGTCTTCCAGCCCCGCCATCGCGTCATGCTGCGCCAGCACCGCGCCGGTCTGCGTGTCGATGCGATAGAGTTTGCCCATGCGGCCGTTGCTGGCGCTGATCCAAAGGTTGCCCTTGGCATCGAAGGTGGCGCCCTGCGCATGGAAGGGCAGCGGCAGGCTGCGCACCGCCTCCGCCGTGCGGAATGGTTTAGTATTGCCGCCGAACAGCGTGGCCGGATCGGCGGCGATCAGCCGCGCGGCCGCATCCTCGCGGCTGTAGCGGCCGAACCATAGCAGCTTGCCGTCGAAGCTCAGGAAGTTGCTGCCCAGCGCCGGATCCTTGTCCAGCTTGCGCGGCTCGCCCACGGCCACCGCAGTGCCGGCCTGCAGCGATCTGGGCAGGTCGAAGGCATAGAGCGCGCGGCCATTATCGGCCAGATACAGAATCCCGCCATCGGGCGTGGCGGCCAGGCCATCGGCATGGCCGATGCTGGCCGGCAGGTCGAAGCCGCCGATCACCGCGCCGTTTTTGGGATCGACCGCGAAGATTTTCGCCGGGCCGCGGTTGGTCTGCGGTTCGGTGCTGAAGTATGTGCCGACGAACAGCGTGCCTCGCGCATAGGTCAGGCCCTGCGGCACATAGCCCTGATTGAGGCCGGGTGCCCAGTGCCGCTGGCGAATGGCGGAATCCAGCGGCGTGGCCGACAACGCGCGTTCGGTATAGCGCGGCGCCTCGCCACCCATGGTCTGCGGTCCGGGTTGTGCGGCGGCGGGCAGGACAAGCAGGACAAGCAGCAGGGGGAGCAGGCGAAGCATGGCGGAACCATAGCCGGTCCCGGCCGCTTCTGTCGCGTCCGTCTGCTGCCGCCCCCTTGGCAAAAACCCTATCGCTACTTAAGTTTAGCCCATGTCCACGGAAACCGACGCCTGGCTTGAACGCCGCCTCCTCGCCCGCCGCGCCATGCGCTGGCGCATCGTCGCCATTCTGGCACTGCTGGCGCTAACACTGTTCGGGCTCTGGCGCCTCGATCCCGGCAACCTGATCGCCCAGCGCCAGATTCATGTCGCCCGGCTCGAAATCAGCGGCGTGATCGCAGAGAACGACTGGTGGCTGGAGAAGCTGAAAGAGGCCGGCGAGGACGATCGCGTCCGCGCCGTGATCCTGCATATCAACAGCCCGGGCGGCAGCACCTATGGCGGCGAGGCGCTGTTCCAGGCGATCCGCAGGGTGGCCGAGCAAAAGCCGGTCGTGTCGGTGATCGGCACGCTGGGCGCCTCGGCGGGCTATATGGTGGCGATTGCCGGCGACCATGTGCTGGCGCGCGAAACCTCGCTGACCGGCTCGATCGGCGTGCTGTTCCAGACCGCCGAATTCTCCAAACTGATGGAAAAGGTCGGGGTCAGTTCCGAAACCATCACTTCCGGTGCGCTGAAGGCCGAACCCAACCCGACCCGGCCGATGAGCCCGGCGGGCAAGGCCCAGATCCAGGCCATGGTCAACGAAACCCATGCCTGGTTCGTCGATCTGGTCGCCGGCCGGCGCGACCTGCCCCGCGACGAGGTGGCCAGGCTGGCCGATGGCCGGGTCTATTCCGGCCGGGCCGCCCTGCAGAACGGCCTGATCGACGGTCTGGGCGGGGTGGCCGAGGCGCGTGTCTGGCTGGCCAGGACGCATCAAATTTCGCCCGAACTGCCGCTGCGGGACATCCCGCCGGAGCCGCCGGTCGGCCTGCTGGACGGGCTGGGCAGCCGGACCTTTGCCGCTCTGCTTGGAAAAAGCCTTATACCCGAACGGCTTAGGCTTGACGGGCTGGTCTCCCTTTGGCACCCTGACTAAAGAACGAGGGGGCCCGCGGCCGCTGCGCAGGGAAAACCGATGATCAAGTCCGAACTCATCAACCGTCTTGCCGAACGTAACCAGCATCTGACGCAGCGCGACATCGAGCGCATCGTCGGCACGATCTTCGACGAGATCGCCAATGCCCTGTCACGCGGCGACCGTGTCGAATTGCGCGGTTTCGGCGCCTTTTCGGTCAAGCGCCGCCCGGCGCGCACCGGTCGCAATCCGCGCACCGGCACGGCTGTGGAAGTGCAGGAGAAATTCGTGCCCTTCTTCAAGACCGGCAAAGAGTTGCGCCAGAAGCTGAATCTCACGGGCAAGCAAACCGTCGACGCTGAATAGTTTTTTCATGGAGGCGTCATGCGCTTTCTGCGCGTTTTCCTCGGCGCCCTGCTTCTTCTGATCCTGGTTGTCTTTGCCGTCGCCAACAAAGGCGCGGTGACGGTCAGTATCGAACCGCTGCCCTTCGTGATCGAACTGCCGCTCTATCTGCTGGTCTTTGCGGCCGTTTTGCTCGGTCTGCTGATCGGCGCGCTTGCGGGCTGGCTGGCGGCATGGTCATCGGCACGGCGCAAGGCGGAGGCGGAGCGGCAGCGGCAGGCGCGCCAGGCACTGCAAGCCGACAAATCTGCGGCACCCGACAGCGGCGGCCAGTCATTGCCGCCGGCTCCCATCGTCTGATGACAGGCTGACATGCGTTCGATCGATGCCGCTGCCGTGCATGCAGCCCTGCCTTACGACAGGTTGATCCCTCACCTGCGCGCGGCCTTCCGTGCCGGCGGCGAAGTGCCGCTGCGCAGCCGCTTTCATATCGATGCTGTTGATGGCGGCGCCGGCGGCACATTGCTGCTGATGCCGGCCTGGCAGCCCGGCCGCCATATCGGCATCAAGACGGTCAGCGTCTTTCCCGACAATGCCAAACTCGGTCTCGGATCGGTGGCCGCTACCTATCTGCTGCTGGATGCCCGCACCGGCGAACCGAAAGCGGTGATCGACGGCGAGGCCATTACCCTGCGCCGCACCGGCTGTGCGTCGGCGCTGGCGGCGAGTTATCTGGTGCGCCGCGATGCCACGCAGCTGCTGATGGTCGGCGCGGGATCGCTGGCGCCGCATCTGATCCGCGCCCATTGCGCCGTGCGGAAGTATACCCGCATCGAAATCTGGAACCGCAATCGCGCGCGTGCCGAACAGACGGCTGCGGGTCTGCGCGATCTAAATGTCGCAGTGGTCGACGATCTGGAAGCCGCCGTGCGTGCCGCCGATACGATTTCCTGCGCCACGCTGTCGCGCGACCCGCTGGTGCGCGGCGACTGGCTGAAAGCCGGCGCGCATCTCGATCTGGTCGGGGCCTTCACGCCCGAGATGCATGAGACGGATGCGACGGCGCTCCAGCGCAGCTCGGTCTATGTCGACAATCGCGCCGGCGCCCTGAAGGAGCCCGGCGATCTGGTGACGCCCATCGCGGCCGGTCAGTTCAAGGCGGAAGACGTGCGCGGCGATCTGTTCGATCTGTGCCGCGCGGATGTGACGGCGCGCAAAAGCGACAGCGAGATCACGCTGTTCAAGTCGGTCGGACTGGCACTCGAAGACCTGGCGGCGGCCGAACTGGTCGTTGAAGGACGACACAAATGAAAAGCATCGTCGTCGGCGGCGGCATCATGGGGCTCAGCGCGGCGCGCGCGCTGAAGCAGGCCGGCCACGATGTCGTGCTGATCGAGCAGGGCGCGCTGCCGCATCCGCGCGGCTCTTCCGTCGACCAGCATCGCCTGATCCGCTACCCCTACGGCGCGCAGCGCGGCTATACCCGCATGGTGCGCCATGCCTATCATGCCTGGAAGCGCCTCTGGCACGATCTGAAGATGACGCTCTATGCCGAAACCGGCACGCTGGTGCTGAGCGGCGCGGGCGATGGCTGGGCCAAGGCCTGCACCGAGACGCTGGCGGCGGAAGATGTCGAGCATCTGGCCTTCGACGCCGAGAGTGTCAGCGGGCGTTGGCCGATGTTGAAGGGCGAGGGGATCGAAGACGCCTTCTTCTGTCCCTCGGGCGGCGTGCTGTTCGCCGAAGCCATCGTGGCCGCGCTCAGTTCTTATTTGCGCGAGCGCGGCGTCACCCTGCTGACGAATACTGCTGTTGTGGCGATGGATGCCGAAAAGGGCACCGTCATGCTTCGCGATAAAACCGTGCTGCAGGCCGATCATGTACTGGTGACGGCGGGGCCATGGACCTCGAAGCTGCTGCCCGATCTGGCGCCGGTGGCGCGGCCCTCGCGCCAGGTCGTGGTCTATCTGCAGCCGCCGGCCGATCTGGCTGCGGCCTGGTATCAGGCGCCGATGATTCTGGAAATCGGCCAGAGTAAAGGTTTCTATCTGGTGCCGCCGCGCATCACGCGCGATGGCATGCGCACCGGACTGAAGATCAGCGATCACAGTTTCGGGCCCACGGCAGACCCGGATGGCGACCGTACGGCGACGCCGGACGAGATCGAGGCAATCCTCGCCAAGGCGCGCCATCGCATCGGCGATCTGGCGCAGTATCGCGTGGCGCAGAGCAAGGTCTGTTTCTACGACGTGGAGGCCGACGAGAAATTCCAGTTCCGCCAGCTCGGCCCGCGCGGCTCTGCTTTCTGCGGTACCTCCGGTCACGGTTTCAAATTCGGCGCGCTGATCGGCGAGCTGCTCGCCGATGCGCTGACCGGCAAGGCGACTTACGAGGAGACCGCGCGCTGGCTGGCGGGCGAGATCATCGAGGTCCCGGCAGCAGCATCCGACAGCAGCGGATAGCGGCGCGGCTGGAACAGCTGGTAGTGCCACCATTCATTGCGATAGAAGTCCCAGCCCGCCGCCGTCATGAGGCCGAGCAGCACGGCCCGGTTGGCCTGCTGCGCCGGCGTGATGTCGAGGCAGCCGTGAAAGGCCAGCGGCGTGAAGGCATCGAAGCCGGTGCCCATGTCGAGCTCCTCGCCATCGGCATCCACCAGCGTCACATCCACCGCCGCACCGCGCGAATGCGGCGAGCCCTTGCGCGGGTCGGCCAGGAAATCCGGATTGGGATCGTGGTTCCACAGCGCCCAGGCCGCTTCGGTGGGGCGGAAGGCGTCGAAGATTTTCAGCCGCAGATCTATCTGGCCAGCCAGCGCGATGGCCTTGTGCAGCAATCCGGCGGCCTCGGTATTGAGAAAGCAGGCGGCGCGGCTGTATATGGGCGCACCGGTCAGGTTGTCGGCCGTGGCATAGCGCAGGTCGAGCAGCACCGGATATTCGGGCGGCCTGATTTCAACGAGCGGCATGCGACGGACTCCGGAATGACACGTCTGTTCTCCTATCACCGGAGCAAAGCTTCGTGAAGCTGCTCGGCATCGATACCGCGCTCAACGCCTGCTCGGTCGCCATCGTCGAGGGCGATGCTGTCCTGGCCTGCGTGGTCTCGGCCGGCGGCAAGGGCAATGCCGAACGGCTGCTGCCGCTGCTGGAGCAGGCGCGGGTCGAGGCCGGGATCGAACTTGCAGATCTGGACGGCATCGCCGCCACCATCGGGCCGGGCTCCTTCACCGGCATCCGCACGGCACTGGCGACGGCGCGCGCCCTTGGTCTGGCGCTGAAGATTCCGGTCTGGGGCGTCACCACGACGGAAACGCTCGCCGCCGCTGGCGCGCAACCGGGCCTGAGCACCGTCGCCGTGATCGATGCCAGGCGCGACGAGCTTTACATCCAGTGTTTCGCCGCCGGTGGCGCAGCCCTGACCGAACCGCAATTGCTGCACATCGCCGATACGCCGGCGATCCTGCCGGCAGGTCCGGCCGTGCTGGTCGGCAGCGGCAGCGAGTTGCTGAAGGCCGCCGCGCAACGCGACGATCTGCAGCTTTCTTCGGTGTCGCCTGATCCAGATCCGGTGCTGGTGGCGCGTATCGCCGCGACACGGCCGCGACCGGCGCAGGCACCCGCGCCGCTCTATATCCGTCCGCCGGATGCGAAACTGCCCTCGACGGTCGCGGCACCTGCAGCGCAGAAACCGGCGCTCAACATCCAGCCCTGCGGCCTGGAAGCGGCGGCGGTGCTGGCGGCCCTGCACGCCGAAGCCTTTGCCGGTCAGTCGACAGAGCTGTGGACGGAGAAGAGCCTGCGCGAGCTGCTGGCGATGCCGGGCGCGCTGGCGCTGCTGGCCTTGCAGGGTGAACACCCGGTCGGCTTCATCCTGCTGCGCCTCGCCGCCGACGAGGCCGAGATCATCACGCTGGCAGTGCAGCCGCAGTTGCGGCGCCAGGGCGTGGCGCGCCGGCTGCTTACCGTCGGGCTTGCGAAAGTTACGGGCCGCGGCGCACAGCAGTGTTTCCTCGAAGTGGCCGACAATAATCCGGCCGCGCGCGCGCTCTATGCCGCGGCCGGATTTGCCGAGGTCGGGCGCCGGCCCGGCTATTACCGCGACGCTGCCGGTGGTCCGCGCGATGCCATCCTGATGCGCAGGTAAAACAGGTGCCGGCCGGAAGATCGTGCCAGGTCGGCCCGCCGCTGCCGATAAAGGCGGTTTTTGACCCTAAGTCATTGTAGTGACGGCCCGCCTGTACGTTTCATCGGACCGCGGGCCGTGCTATATAATGTGCCGTCAGTCTGACAGGGATTCTCATCTAATTGGAAGGCGTTCGGCGCATGGGCAGCCGCCTCGAACAACTCTGCGAACAACTCGGCATGCGGATGACGGATCAGCGGCGTGTGATCGCGCGTGTCCTGAGTTCCAGCAGCGACCATCCCGACGTGGAAGAACTGCATCGCCGTTCGGTGGCTGTCGATCCGCGCATCTCGATTGCGACGGTTTATCGCACGGTGCGCATGTTCGAGGAGAACGGCATCCTGAGCCGCCTCGATCTGGGCGACGGTCGCGCCCGCTACGAGGAAATGCCGGAATCGCATCACGACCATCTGATCGACACCCGTACCGGCAAGATCATCGAATTCAACGATCCCGAACTGGAAGAGCTGCAAGAGCGCATTGCCGCGCGGCTCGGCTACAAGCTGGTCGATCACCGGCTCGAACTGTTCGGCGTTCCGCTCGACGACAAGGACGGCAAGAAGGGCAAGGCCTGAGGCCTTGCCGCTCCATGCCGGTGCATCACGTCCATTTTTGACATAACGGCCCAATTGCAATGACGGCCCGCGCCGTATTCACACTCAGCGTCTTCCTGATCTGGACGATGCTGCTCATCCCCGTGCAGTTCCTGCTGGTCCGGCTCAATTCGCCGTGGATGCGCAGCCTGCCGTATTTTTATCACCGCAGCGTGGCCTGGCTGCTGCGCGTGCAACTGCGCAAGGTGGGCGAGCCCTCGGCCGCCGCGCCCACGCTGTTCGTCAGCAATCACATCTCCTGGCTCGATATCGTGGTGCTGTCGGCGGCGATGCCCAATGTCAGCTTCATCGCCAAGCAGGAGGTCGGCACCTGGCCGTTCTTCGGCACGCTGGCGCGGCTGCAGCGCACCGTGTTCGTCGAACGCGAAAAGCGCCATCGCACCGCCGAGCATCGCGACGAAATGGTCGAGCGGCTGTCGAATGGCGACAGCCTGATCCTGTTCCCCGAAGGCACCTCGTCGGACGGGTTGCGCATCCATAATTTCAAATCGGCCTTCTTCGCCGCCGCCGAGCGCCCGGTCGGCAACAAACAGCTCACCGTGCAGCCGGTGTCGCTGGGCTATGCCAAGCTGAATTTCATGCCGGTCGGCCGGCGCTGGATGCCGCTGTTCGCCTGGGTCGGCGACGAGGATCTGGTGCCGCATCTGTGGCGCTTCCTCAAGGCCGGTCCCAGCGAGGCGGTGGTGGAATTCCACCAGCCGGTCACCATCGACCAGTTCAACTCGCGCAAGGGCCTCGCCGCCTGGTGCCATCAGCGGGTGCTCGAGGGCCTGAGCGACATCAATGCCGGCCGCGACCCCGGCCGCCGCACCCCGCCGCAGAAGCCCGCCTTGCCGGCGCAATTCCTGGCGGATCGCACGTAACCCGCCCGCGCGGGATTGACTTTCCGCGGCGGATTGCCATCTCCCTCTTTATTAAGCCACTGTTTCACAAGGCTATTTTGAGATGTTTCACGGAATAAGCCGAAATAAGGGTGGTATAAGGCTGCGATAAGCCGAAATAAGGGGGCTATCAGCACGAATAAGCCCGCGATAAGCCGGTACAAGCTGACGACAGGACCCGACAGGCTCGGCAAAAGCCGCCGGTACCGCTTTCCAGTGATCCATTAACTGATTGATTTTACTATGAAGAATCTGTGACGCCCGGCCTGGGCCGGCGCGGTTGTGCTTTCCTTGGCGCGATTCGGATGCTACCTTTGGATTCGGTCGTCATTGTTTACAAGGAGCGTCTGGGGCGCCCGTTCTTCACTACCCACGGCACCCGCCCCGCTGAAACCCGGACTTGGCCAGAAAACTGTTCATCAAGACCCACGGCTGCCAGATGAACGTCTACGACTCCGCCCGCATGGCGGACGTATTGGCCCCGCTGGGATACGCCAGGACCGAGACCCCCGATGACGCCGACATGGTGATCATCAACACCTGCCACATCCGTGAAAAAGCCGCCGAGAAGGTCTTCTCCGAACTCGGTCACTGGCGCATCCGCAAGCAGGCCGCGCAGGCCAAGGGCGGCGATGTCACCATCGCGGTGGCCGGCTGCGTCGCCCAGGCCGAAGGCGCCGAACTGGTCAACCGGGCGCCCTTCGTCGATCTCGTGGTCGGCAGCCAGGCCTATCACCAGCTGCCCGAACTGCTGGCGCGCGCCGAACGCGCCCGCGTGAAAGGCACCGGCGGGCGCGGCATCCTCGCCACCGACTTTCCACCCGACTCCAAATTCGATCACCTGCCCGACGAGATCAGCAGCGCGCCGGGACCGGTCGGCTATCTCGCCGTGCAGGAAGGCTGCGACAAATTCTGCACCTTCTGCGTCGTGCCCTATACGCGCGGCGCCGAATATTCCCGGCCCGCCGAGGCCATCCTGCGCGAGGCCGACCGGCTGGTGGCGGCCGGCGTGCGCGAGATCGCGCTGCTCGGCCAGAATGTGAATGCCTGGCACGGCGAAGGTCCGGATGGAAAAAGCTGGTCGCTCGGCCGCCTGCTGCGCGTGCTCAACGACCGCTTCGCCAAAACCCATCCGCGCCTGCGCTGGCGCTACACCACCTCGCATCCGCGCGAGATGGACGACGAACTGATCGCCGCGCATCGCGACGTGGCGGGGCTGATGCCCTTCCTGCATCTGCCGATCCAGTCCGGCGCCGATGCCGTGCTGAAGGCGATGAACCGCGGCCATCGCGCCGAGGACTATCTGCGCATTGTCGAGAAGCTGCGAACTGCTCGGCCCGATATCGCGCTCAGCTCCGATTTCATCACCGGCTTCCCCGGCGAGACGGATGCCGATTTCGAGCAGACGCTCGACCTCGTGCGCGCGGTGCGCTTCGCCGCCGCCTATTCCTTCAAATATTCGCCGCGCGCCGGCACGCCGGGCAGCCTGCTGCCGAAACGCGTGCCCGATGCCGTCAGCGCCGAACGGCTGCAGGCCCTGCAGGCCGTGCTGCAGCAGCAGTCGGAAGCCTTCAACCGCGCCTGCGAGGGTCGCGTGCTGGACGTGCTGTTCGAACGGCCGGGCCGCCAGAGCGGCCAGCTGATCGGGCGCTCGCCCTATATGCAGGCCGTCTATGTCGCCGATCCGGCGCTGCAGATCGGCGATCTGGTCCCGGTGACGATCACCGGCGGCTATGCCAATTCGCTGGCCGGCGACATCGCCCGGCGCGAGGCGGCGTGACGCGGGCGCGGCACGGACATCTTTTGGAAGCAACGAGGCTGAAGCCTGTGAGCGATGCACGCGGTCCGGACACTTCCGGGCAGTCGATTATTCTCGATTTCGACGACAACCGCCTGCTGGCGCTGCTGTTCGGCGAGCATGACCGTCACCTGGCACGCATCGAGGAACGGCTCGGCGTCGCCGTCGCTTCGCGCGGCAACCGGCTGATGATCAGCGGCCCGGCCGAGGCGCAGGCGCAGGCCAGGAAAATTCTCACCGATCTCTACCGCCGGCTCGAAACCGGCGCCGAGATCGAGATGGGCGATGTCGATGGTGCCATCCGAATGACCCAGGGAGGTCCGATGAATGCTCCGGTGAGTGGGAATGCAAAGCTGCGCGACAAGGCGGAGCTGATCCGCGACGACCGGCCGGTGCCGGATGGCGCGGTGCGCACCAAGAAGCGCATCATCCTGCCGCGCTCGCATACGCAGAAGCTGTATTTCGACGCCTTGCAGAAGCATGAACTGGTCTTCGGCCTCGGTCCGGCCGGCACCGGCAAGACGTATCTCGCCGTCGCCATGGCGGTGAACTTCCTGGTCGAGGGCCGCGTCGACCGCATCATCCTGTCGCGCCCCGCCGTCGAAGCCGGCGAACGCCTCGGCTTCCTGCCCGGCGACATGCGCGACAAGATCGATCCCTATCTGCGCCCGCTCTACGACGCGCTCTACGACATGCTGCCGGCCGAACGCGTGGCCAAGGGTCTGGAAAGCGGCGAGATCGAAGTGGCGCCGCTCGCCTTCATGCGCGGCCGTACGCTGGCGAATGCCTTCGTGATTCTCGACGAGGCGCAGAATACCTCGCCGGTGCAGATGAAGATGCTGCTGACCCGCCTGGGTGAGAATTCGCGCCTGGTCGTTACCGGCGATCTGTCGCAGATCGACCTGCCGATCGGCGTGCCGTCCGGTCTGCGTCATGCGCTGGATATCCTCGAAGGCGTCGAGGGCATCGGCTTCGTGCGCTTCGGCGAAGCCGACGTCGTGCGCCATCCGCTGGTCACCAAGATCGTGCGGGCCTATTCGGCGCATGAACAGGAACTCGGCCTGACGCGTCCCGATGCGGCCGGCCGCCCCCGTCGTGGCTAGGCCCGTCGTGGATCATATCAACGCATTGAATTAAGCCGGCGAATTTGCCACAAAGCACTGCACCATGCCCGACGGTTCCAGTATCGAGATCGATATCCGCATTGCCAGCAGCGCCTGGCGTGCGGCGCTGCCCAATCCGGCCGCAGCGGTGCGCCGCGCGGCCGTCGCCGCCCTGAAGGCAGAACTCCCAGCCAAAGCGAAGACCGGCCTCAGTATCCTGCTCACCGACGATGCCGAGATGCGCAAGCTGAATGCCGGCTGGCGCGCCAAGGACAAGCCGACCAACGTGCTGTCCTTCCCGGCTGAGAATGCCGTCGATCCCGCAAAGCCGCCGGCCTATCTCGGCGATGTGGCGCTCGGTCTCGCCACCTGCCAACGCGAGGCGCGCGAGCAGAAAAAGACGTTGGCCGATCATGTCGCGCATCTGACCGTGCATGGCGTGCTGCATCTGATCGGTTACGACCATATGGACGACGAGCAGGCCGAGGCGATGGAGCCGCTCGAAACTGAAATCCTGGCAGGTTTGGGAATCGCCGATCCGTACAGGGCGGTTGCTCCGGCAAAGAAGAAAGCTGCAAAGAAAAAGGCTGCCAAAAAGAAAACTGTGAAGAAAGCCGCAAGGAAGGCTGTGAAGAAAACAGCCGCCGCGCGGAAGAAAAAGTCATGAGCGAGACGCGCGAAAACGGTGCCACACTCTGGAAACGCCTGCTGTCGCTGCTGCGCGGCCGTGGCGATGAGAGCCTGCGCGACAGTATCGAAGAGTTGCTGGAAGAGCATGCCGACGACAGCGCCACGCCGGAGGAAACGGCGGAGCGCGCGCTGCTGCGCAATGTGCTGGAAGTGGGCGAGTTGCGGGTCGGCGAAATCCGGGTGCCGCGCACCGATATCATTGCCGTGCCGCTGGAGACCGAATTCGAGAGGCTGGTGAAGACCCTGGTGGATGCCGAGCATTCGCGCCTGCCGGTCTATCGCGGCAATCTCGACGATGTGATCGGCATGGTGCATGTCAAAGATGTGCTGCCGTATCTCGCCGGTGCGCGCAGCGGTTTTTCATTGGAGAAAGTGCTGCGCAAGCTGCTGGTGGTGCCGCCGTCGAAATCGGTGCTCGAACTGCTGCGCGAGATGCGCGATACCCGTGTACATATGGCCATCGTGGTCGACGAATATGGCGGTCTCGACGGTCTGGTAACGATTGAGGATCTGGTCGAGCAGATTGTCGGCGAGATCGACGACGAGCATGACGTGGCGGCGGGCGGTATGCTGATCCAGCGCGCCGATGGTGTGCTGGAAGCGCTCGGTCGCTGCCCGATCGAGGATCTGGAGGAGAAGCTCGGCCGCAGCCTGCTCGATCCCGAGGACGACAGCGACGTCGACACCGTGGGCGGTCTGATCGTGACGCATCTCGGTCGCGTGCCGCTGCGCGGCGAGACGATCGAGCATCCGGCCGGCCTGTCCTTCGAAGTCCTGGAAGCCGATCCGCGTCGCGTCAAGCGCGTGCGCATCCGCCAGCTGGCGTCGCAATCCAGCGCCGATGCGGCGTAACGTCTGAATGACTCTGCGCGGCGTTCTGGCGGCCTGGCGGAGTCTGCATGGCTGGCGCCGCTATGGCGCGGCTTTGCTGCTGGGCGCGCTGCTGGCGGTGGCGCAGGCGCCGCTGTCGCTCTGGCCGCTGGCCTTCGTCTGTTTCATCCTGCTGCTGCATCTCGATACCGGCGGCAGCGATGCCGCATCCCGCCGCCGCAGCTTCTTCACGCTCTTCGCCTTTGCTTACGGTTATTTCGTGGCGGGGCATTACTGGATCGGCATCTCCTTCTTCGTCGATGCCGCGAAATTCGCCATCCTGCTGCCGCTGCCAGTGCTGGGTCTGCCCATCGTGCTGGCGGTATTTCCCGCCACCGGCGCCTGGCTCGCCTGGCTGATCGCGCGCGACAACCGCGCGCTGTATATGCTGCTGATGCCGTTCGGCTGGCTGGTCGGCGAATGGCTGCGCGGCCATGTCGCCACCGGTTTCCCTTGGAACCTGGTCGGCTATGTCTGGGGCGACTGGCCGGCGGCGATGCAGCTGGCCGCCTATATCGGCGCGCAGGGGCTCGGGCTGCTGACCATGCTGGCGGCGAGCGGGATTGCGCTCGCCTTGCTCGGCCATCGCCGCGCGCTCGTGCTGCCCGCCATTCTTGTCGTTGCGATGGGTGCGGCGTCGCTGCGCGTGCCGGCCGGGATCGCCATGCTACCCGATGTGAACCTGCGGCTGGTGCAGCCCAGCATCGAGCAGACGCTGAAATGGCAGGACGGCCTGCGCCAGCAGCATCTGCAGCAGCATGTCGCGCTCAGCCTGCAGCCATCGGAAATAAACCTCACCCATGTGATCTGGCCCGAGACCGCCATCCCCTATCTGCTCGACGAAGAGCCCGGCCTGCGCGATGCGCTGGCAAAGCGGCTGGCGCCCGGCACGGTGCTGATCACCGGTGCGCCGCGCAGAGAACAGCTGTCGAGCGATCCCCGTAACGTTGCGATCTACAACAGCGTTTTCGCGCTCGGCAGCGACGCGCAGATCGCGGCGCGCTACGACAAGGTGCATCTGGTACCCTTCGGCGAGTATCTGCCGTTCCGCAGCCTGCTCAAGCCGCTCGGCCTCGATGCCCTGGCCGCCGGCGCGGTCGATTTCTCCTTCGGGCGCGACATGTCGCCGATCGCCATTCCCGGCCTGCCGTTCGCGCGGGTGCTGATCTGCTACGAGGCGATCTTCCCCGACGAGTCGATGCCGCAATCCGATGGCGGCGCGCCTGCGGCGGGAATGCTGCTCAACCTCACCAACGATGCCTGGTTCGGTCGCTCGTCAGGACCGTACCAGCATTTCGTTGCGGCAAAATTCCGCGCCGTCGAACAGGGGCTGCCCCTGGTACGCGCCGCCAACAACGGGATCAGCGCCATCGTCGATCCCTATGGGCGCGTCACCGTGCGGCTCGGCCTCGATGACATCGGCGTCGTCGATGGCGGTTTACCGGCCGCAATCGCGCAGCGCCCGCTTTATGCGCGTATCGGCGACGCCCCTCTGCTCGCATTCGCGCTGGCGATCCTGATCGCCGCATTCGCACGGCTCCGGGTCGCAAAGCATTGACCGCGCGGGTCGTCGCGGGTTTATTCCATCGGGTGATTGTGATTTTTCGTACAGAGTAGAGGGTAGTTCAGTGCCGAAGAATTCGGTTGATGTGCATGTGGGCAATCGTTTGAAATTGCGCCGCACCATGGTCGGCATGAGTCAGGACAAGCTGGGCCAAATGGTCGGCCTGACCTTCCAGCAGATCCAGAAATACGAGAAGGGCGCCAACCGCATCGGCGCCAGCCGGCTCTACCAGTTCGCCACCCTGCTCGATGTGCCGCCGGCCTATTTCTTCGAAGGGCTCGAGGGCCAGCCGGTGACCGCGCGGGACGGCCGCACCCTCAGCGCCGCCGTGCCGGCCGACAGTCCGGCTGCCTCAATCACGCGGGAAGATGTGGAATTGCTGAAGGCCTTCCGTGGCCTGCCCCAGCAGAGCCTGCGTCGCCGCATCATCGACCTGGTCTGGGCGATGAATGGCGGCACCGAGACCGCCGCCGATCCTGCTGGCGCGCCCCAAACCCTGCCCGCCGCCTGACCCTTTGGGGTGCAGGCTCAGATCGATCAGGCCATCGGGCTTGACCCCTGCTGCAACCTCTGCGAAATAACCGGACTTTCGCGTTTTCCCAATTCCGGCGTGCGCCAAGCGACCGGTGCGGGGATTCGCCAGCTTCGGGCCGGTTGGCGCGGCCGCTTGAGGAGATACACACGTGGCGCGTTCCTCTTATCTGTTTACCAGTGAATCGGTTTCCGAAGGCCATCCGGACAAGGTCTGCGACCAGATCTCCGACGGCGTGCTCGATCTCTTCCTCAAGGAAGACCCGTATGCCCGCGTGGCCTGCGAAACCCTGACCACCACCAACCGTGTCGTCATCGCCGGCGAAGTGCGCGGTCCCAAGAGCCTGGTGTCGAAGTCGGGCGCGGTGAACAAGAAGAAGATCGAAGAGGTGGCGCGCGCCACCATCAAGAAGATCGGCTACGAGCAGAAGGGCTTCCACTGGAAGACCGCCAAGGTCGACGTGCTGCTGCACGGCCAGTCGGCCGACATCGCCGTCGGCGTCGACTCCGCCGGCAACAAGGATGAAGGCGCTGGCGACCAGGGCATCATGTTCGGCTATGCCTGCAACGAGACGCCGGAACTGATGCCGGCGCCGCTGCAGCTGTCGCACAACATCCTCTCGGTGCTGGCCGCTGCCCGCCACAGCGGCAAGGAGCCGTTGCTCGGCCCGGACGCCAAGAGCCAGGTCACGCTGCTCTACAAGAACGGCAAGCCGACCGGCGCCACCGCCATCGTCGTCTCGACCCAGCATGTAGCCAAGGACAAGAAGGGCCGCGAGCTCGAATCCGGCGATATCAAGCGCATCGTGAAGCCCTACGTGCAGAAGGTGATGCCGAAGGGCTGGATGTGCGATGACGAGCATTTCTACGTCAACCCGACCGGTCGCTTTGTCATCGGCGGTCCGGACGGCGACTGCGGCCTGACCGGCCGCAAGATCATTGTCGACACTTACGGCGGTGCGGCCCCGCATGGCGGCGGCGCCTTCTCGGGCAAGGATCCGACCAAGGTTGACCGTTCGGCCGCTTATGTCTCGCGCTATCTGGCGAAGAACGTGGTCGCTGCCGGCCTGGCCGACAAATGCCTGATCCAGCTGTCCTATGCGATCGGCGTGGCCTATCCGCTGTCGGTCTATGTCGACACCTACGGCACCGGCAAGGTCGACGAGAACAAGATCTCCAAGATCCTGCAGGAGCTGGTGAAGCTCAGCCCGCGCGGCATTCGCGAGCATCTCAAGCTGAACCGCCCGATCTATGCCCGTACCGCCGCTTACGGCCATTTCGGCCGCAAGCCGGAAAAGGACGGCGGCTTCTCCTGGGAGAAGACCGATCTTGTCAAGGACCTGAAGTCGGCCTTCAACATCCGCTGAGGATGTAGAAGCACGACCGTGTCTGACGACGAGTCCGCGGCCGCGACCAGACGCCTGATTTACGGGCGTCGGCGCGGCCGCAAGTTTTCTCCCACCCGCGAAACCACCTTCGCCGACTGGCTGCCGCGCCTGAGTATCGCGCTGCCAGAGAAAGACGGTGTGCTCGATCCGGCCGCGCTGTTCGCACAGCCGATGAAAGAGTATTGGGTCGAGGTCGGTTTCGGCGACGGCCAGCACCTGTTTGCGCTGGCCGAGGCCAATCCCGAAGTCGGTTTCCTCGGCGTCGAGCCCTATGAGCCCGGCGTGGCCAAGCTGGTGTCGCGCATCGCCGCCCGCGTCGAGGCCGGCGGTCCGGACAATATTCGCATCCTGACGGACGATGCCCGGCTGCTGCTCAGGGCGCTGCCCGAGGGCGGCGTCGCGCGCGGCTTCACGCTGTTTCCGGATCCGTGGCCGAAGAAGCGCCACCAGTGGCGCCGTATCGTCAATGCCGAGACGCTGGCCGACTGGGCGCGGCTGATCCCGCCGGGACACGAATTGCGACTGGCGACCGATGTGCCGGATTACCAGCGCTGGATGCTGCGTCATATCCTGGCCGAACCGCGTTTCGACTGGCAGGCCGAAACCAGCGCCGACTGGCTGCGGCGACCGGCCGACTGGCCGCCGAGCAAATACGAGCAAAAGGCCATCGCGGCCGGCCGCACCCCGCATTACTATCGCCTGCGCAGACTCTGACATCCGGGTCTGACAGCCGAAGAGGCGCCGATGCCATTCCGCCTGCTGGCAGCCGCCTTTGCCGCGGCGCTGCTGGCCACCATGGGGCTGATGTTCGCTCGGGTGGCGACCACCCCGGTCGGCCTGCTCGATACCCGCATGGGCGATACCCTGCTGCTGCGTCATCTGGCGCTGGGGGTGTTCGGCAGTTTTGTCCTGCAGGTTTTCCTGCTTTACCGCCCTTCGACGGGGATTTACCGCACCATGGCCTGGGGTGCTGCCGGCTTTCTGGCGCTGACCCTGGTGCCCTGGCTGGTGCTGCCCGGCGCCCTGCCCGGGCAGGGCATGGGCCAGTATCCGCTGCGCTGGCTGATCGTGGCGGGCTGCACGGCTGGCGGCCTGTGGCTGCTCTGGTCGCCGGGGGCGGGCGGCAAGGCGCGGCGCCACCGTCGCCTGGCCGGTATGGGGCTGATCCTGCTGCCGCTGCTGGCCGGAACCTTCGGCGCCGGCGATCCGGTCCTGCCGGGTGACGGTGCGGCGGCGGACGTCGGGGACGATCCCGGGGCGGAATTCGCGGTCTGGCAGGGGCTTGGCCTCAACCTGCTGTTCTGGCTGTTGCTGGGCGCCTTTTCGGTGCTGACGGCCCGCCGGATCGTGCAGCGGCCCCAGGGCGGGAATGGGGGTGGCGGCGAGGGCGAATCGCCGCCAGGAAAGGGGCCGGAAAGCGGCCCCGGCATGCCCTGATCGCAAGGGTTAAACCGGGCTCAAAAGCCTTGCATTGGCCGCGTTTGCCGCTATAACAGCCTCCGACATTGCTGGCCTGGTCCATGGCTGGATCGGGAAGAGGACATGGGCCGGAACGGCCCATTTTTTGTTTCTACCGGCTTCACCCTCCGCAGAGCGGAATTTGGGCCGGCAGAGGCCTCGGGCCGGCAGCAGGATCGACAGGATCTGACGTTAAGGAACCCACGCACGCATGGATGCGGCGACCCGGATTGCGAACCTGATTGCACCCACGCTGGATGGCATGGGCTTCCAACTCGTGCGCGTCAAGCTGATGGGCACGGAACGCCCGGTGCTGCAGATCATGTTCGAACGCGACACCGGCGGCGCGCCCCATGACGGCGGCATCACGGTGGACGACTGCGCCGATGTCAGCCGCGCGGTCAGCGCGGTGCTGGATGTCGAAGATCCGATCAGCGGCGCCTACCGGCTCGAGGTCTCCTCGCCCGGCCTGGACCGTCCGCTGACCAAGCCGGCCGATTTCACCCGCTTCAAGGGTTTTGCCGCCAAGGTCGAACTCGGCCGTCCGCTCGACGGACGCAAGCGCTTCCAGGGCCGTATCGGCGGCCTGGAAGGCAGCGAGCTGCTGCTGCGCGACGAGGAGAAGGGCAGCGAAGCGCGTCTGCCCGTCGCCGAGATCGCCAGCGCCAAACTGATTGTCACCGACGACCTGATCACCGCGAGCCTCGCGGGACGCAGTGCGGCGGCGAATTGAGTCTTTACCGGTAAGTTTCGAGGAACAGGAACCATGGAAACGGTAACCAGCTTCAACCGGCTCGAGCTGCTGCAGGTGGCTGATGCGGTCGCCCGCGAGAAGGCGATCGAGCGCGATGTCGTGCTGATGGCGATGGAAGATGCGATCCAGAAGGCGGCGCGCTCGCGCTATGGCCTGGAAAACGACATCCATGCCGAGATCGATCGCAAGTCGGGCGAGATTCGCCTGGAGCGTCATCTGCAGGTCGTCGACAAGATCGAGAACGATGCCATCGAGATCGGCATCATCGAGGCGCAGCGCCGCAATCCGGATGCCCAGGTGGGCGATGTGATCGCCGAGCCGCTGCCGCCGATCGATTTCGGGCGCATCGCCGCCCAGACCGCCAAGCAGGTGATCGTGCAGAAGGTGCGCGAAGCCGAGCGCGAGCGCCAGTATGCCGAATACAAAGATCGCATCGGCGAGATCGTGAACGGCCTGGTCAAGCGCGTGGAATACGGCAACGTCACCATCGACCTGGGTCGCGCCGAAGCGATCCTGCGTCGCGACGAGCTGCTGCCGCGCGAGACCTTCCGCCAGGGCGACCGCGTGCGCGCCTATATCTACGACGTACGTCGCGAGCCGCGCGGCCCGCAGATTTTCCTGTCGCGCTCGCATCCGCAGTTCATGGCCAAGCTGTTCGCCCAGGAAGTGCCGGAAGTCTATGACGGCATCATCGAGATTCGCGCCGTGGCGCGCGATCCGGGCAGCCGCGCCAAGATCGCCGTGCTGTCGAACGACAATTCGATCGATCCGGTCGGCGCCTGCGTCGGTATGCGCGGCAGCCGTGTGCAGGCCGTGGTGAACGAACTGCAGGGCGAGAAGATCGACATCATCAAGTGGTCGCCCGATCCGGCGACCTTCATCGTCAACGCGCTGGCCCCGGCCGAAGTGGCCAAGGTGGTGCTGGACGAGGAAGCCAATGCGGTGGAAGTCGTGGTCCCGACCGACCAGCTGTCGCTGGCGATCGGCCGTCGCGGCCAGAATGTGCGACTGGCTTCGCAGCTGACCGGCTACGACATCGACATCCTGACCGAGGAAGAAGAGTCCGAGCGCCGCCAGAAGGAATTCCGCGAGCGCAGCCAGCTCTTCATCGATGCGCTGGATGTCGACGAGACGCTGGCCCAGCTGCTGGTCACCGAAGGCTTCACCAAGATCGAGGAACTCGCCTATCTGCCGGTGGAAGAGCTGGCCGAGATCGAGGGCTTCGACGGCGATGTGGCCAACGAGCTGCACGAGCGCGCGGCCGAATACATCGACAAGCGCAATTCGGAAATGGAAGAGAAGCGCAAGGCGCTTGGCGTCAGCGACGAGGTGGCCGGTATCGAAGGCCTGACCCCGCCGATGCTGGTGGCGCTGGGCGAAAAGGGCGTGAAGACGCTCGACGATCTGGGCGACCTGGCCGGCGACGAACTGCAAGAGATCGTCGGCGAGGGTCTTTCCAATGAGGATGCGAACGCCATCATCATGGCGGCGCGCCAGCATTGGTTCGACGGCGAGGAAGGCGGCCAGGCGTAAGCCGGGCCTCCGCAGGCGAGTCCCGCGCGATGCCGCAGCGGCGTTGTCTGCTGACCGGCCAGCGCGCGGAAGCCGAGACCCTGCTGCGCTTTGGCGTGGTGGACGACTCGGTGGTGCCGGATCCGGCGCATCGGCTTCCCGGCCGCGGGCTGTGGCTCGCGCCGGCACCGGATGCGGTGGCGACGGCGATGGCGAAGGGCCTGTTTGCCCGCGCCGCGAAACGCAAGCTGCAGCTGCCGGCCGATCTGCCGGCGCGCTGCTGCGAAGCCTGGACGGCCCATGCGGCCGCCCAGGTGACGAAGGCCCGGCGTGCCGGGCTTGTATTGGCCGATCCGGCCGCTGACGCAGACGCGGTGTCTGCCGATGCGTCCGTGCTCGGTCTCGGGCGGCTGGCGCTGAAACGCTCGCCGCTGACACGGCGCGCGGCGGTCGATCTGGCCCTGCTCGCCCGGCTGGTCCCGTCCCCGTAAGGGCGGGAAGGGCAAGACCACTGGAGCCACCCGGCATCAGTGGAATGTGATTTGAAGCGGTAGGCGGAAGCGGACTGTATGAGCGACGTGAACGAGCAGGATAAGGACAAGACCTCGGCCAAGCCCAAGCGGCTCGAGCTGAAGAAGACCGTTGAGACCGGACAGGTGCGCCAGAGCTTCAGCCATGGCCGTACCAAGGCGGTGACGGTCGAGGTGCGCAAGAAGCGCACCATTGTCCCGCCGGGTTCGAAAGCTGCCGAGGCCGCGCCGGCTGCTGCCCCGGCTGCCACGCCTGCTGCTGCGAAGACGGCCGCGCCCAGCGTGCATGTACCTTCGCATGCCGAGAAGATTGCCGAATACGACGCCGCCAAGGCCGCCAAGGTAGCGGAAGAGGCTGCCGCCGCGGCTGCCCGCGCCGCCGAGGCCGCCAAGGCCGCCGAACCGGCGGCTCCTGCCGCCGCTGCTCCCGCACCTGCTGCTGCGCCCGCAGCGCCGGTCACCGCGCGTATCGTCGAGGCACCGCGCAGCGGCCCGCGCATGACCGCTCAGCCGACTGGCGATGTGCGCCCGACCACTGCCGCCGCCGCGCGCGAGCGTGACCGCGTTCCGGCCCGTCCGCCGCGCACCAGCGGCATGGTGCTCAAGCCGATGTCGGAAGAGGAGCGCCAGGCGCGCACCCAGACCAATGCCGACGAGCGTCGCAAATTCGCCGAGATGCGCCGCGTCGCCGAAGAAGACATGCGCCGGCGCATGGACGACCAGTCCAAGATTCATGCCGAGCGCGAGGCCGCGCTGCGTCGTCAGGCCGACGAGGATGCACGCAAGAAGGCCGAGGAAGATGCTCGCAAGAAGGCCGAGGCCGAAGCGGCCCGCCGCCTGAATTCGCCGGACACCGCGACCACTGGAACGACGGCTGCGCCGGGCACGGCAGCACCGACCGGACGTCCCGCCGCGCTGGATGACGAAGACGAGGGCGGCAACAAGCGGCGCGGCGGCCCGGGTGCCAAGGCGGCGCCGGCCAAGCCGACCACGCTGCGTCCCAGCCGCGACGGCGGCGAGCGCCGCACCGGCAAGCTGAGCGTCTCCAAGGCGCTGGACGACAACGAGCGCGTGCGCTCGGTTGCCTCCTTCCGCCGTCGTATCGAGCGCGAGAAGCGCTCGCATGGCCAGGCTGCCGAAGAACAGCAGAAGATCCTGCGCGACGTCGTCATTCCGGAAACCATCACGGTTCAGGAATTGGCGAACCGCATGGCCGAACGCGGCGTCGATGTGGTCAAGGCGCTGATGAAGATGGGCGTGATGGCCACTATCAACCAGACCATCGATGCCGATACCGCCGAGTTGATCGTCAGCGAATTCGGCCATCGCGTGCAGCGCGTGGCGGAGTCCGATATCGAACTCGGCCTCGGCGGCGACAAGGACGAAGACGCGGTGATGGTGGCGCGTTCGCCGGTCGTCACCGTCATGGGTCACGTCGACCACGGCAAGACCTCGCTGCTCGATGCGCTGCGGTCGACCGATGTGGTCAGCGGTGAAGCCGGCGGCATTACCCAGCATATCGGCGCCTATCAGGTGCGTATGAAGTCGGGCAAGGCCATCACCTTCCTCGACACCCCGGGCCACGAGGCCTTCACGCAGATGCGCGCCCGTGGCGCCAAGGTCACCGACATCGTCGTGCTGGTGGTTGCCGCCGACGACAGCGTGATGCCGCAGACCGTGGAAGCGATCCACCATGCCAAGGCGGCCGGCGTGCCGATCGTGGTTGCGATCAACAAATGCGACAAGCCGGCGGCCAACCCGCAGAAGGTGCGGCAGGAACTGCTGAACCACGAAATCGTGGTGGAGCAGATGGGCGGCGAAGTGCAGTCCATCGAAGTGTCGGCCAAGACCAAGAAGGGTCTCGATACGCTGGAAGAAGCCATCCTGCTGCAGGCTGAAATCCTCGACCTCAAGGCCAATCCGGACCGCAAGGCGGAAGGCGTGGTGGTCGAAGCCAAGCTGGAACGCGGTCGCGGCTCGGTCGCCACCGTGCTGGTGGCCCGCGGCACGCTGCATGTCGGCGATGTCTTCGTGGCCGGCAGCGCCTGGGGCCGCGTGCGCGCGCTGATCGACGATCACGGCAAGAACGTGGTGTCGGCCGGTCCGGCCGTGCCGGTCGAAGTGCTCGGCCTGCAGGGCACGCCCGAAGCCGGCGACGAATTCGTCGTGGTCGAGAACGAAGCCCGCGCCCGTGAAGTCGCCGAATTCCGCGAGCGCAAGCAGCGCGAGGCCCGCTCCGCCATTTCGGCGCGCGGTTCGCTCGAGCAGATGTTCTCCAAGATCCAGGCCGGCGAAGCCAAGGAACTGCCGATCGTCATCAAGACCGACGTGCAGGGCTCGCTGGAGGCGATCATCGCCGCCGCCAACAAGCTCAGCACCGAGGAAGTGGCCGTGCGCGTACTGCATGGCGCGGTCGGCGGCATCAACGAGTCGGATGTGTCGCTGGCTTCGGCCTCCAAGGGCGCCATCATCGCCTTCAACGTCCGTGCGTCGAAGCAGGCGCGCGAGATGGCGGAGCGCGACGGCACCGATATCCGCTACTACTCGATCATCTACAACGTGCTCGACGATCTGAAGGCGCTGCTGTCCGGCATGCTCGCCCCGACGATCCGCGAGAACTTCCTCGGCTATGCTGAAATCCGTGAAGTGTTCAACATCACGAAGATCGGCAAGGTCGCGGGCTGTATGGTCACCGAAGGTCTGGTCAAGCGCGGCGCCAAGGTGCGCCTGCTGCGCGACAACGTGGTTATCCACGAAGGCCAGCTCTCCACGCTCAAGCGCTTCAAGGACGATGTCCGCGAGGTCAAGCAGGGCATGGATTGCGGTATGTCGTTCGAGAATTACAACGACATCCAGGTGGGCGACATGATCGAGTGTTTCGAACTCGAGAGCGTGGCGCGCGAACTGTAATCGCGCGTCACCCTTACTTTTTCCGGAGTCACCGATGGCGCCGCGTAAGCGTAGCAGCAGCCGCGAAGACCTGCCCGGCGGGCGCAGCCAGCGTCAGCTGCGCGTCGGCGAGGAGCTGCGCCATATCCTGTCGGATGTGCTGCGCAACGGTCATTTCCGCGATCCCGATCTGGCCGATCTGGTCGTCACCGTCACCGAAGTGCGCATCAGTCCTGACCTGAAGGCGGCCACCGCCTTCGTCATGCCGCTGGCCGGCAAGGATGCGCCCAAGATCATCGCCGGGCTGAACCGCGCCTCGGCCTATATCCGCACCGAGGCCGTGAAGCAGATCAACCTGCGCGTGGCGCCGTCATTTTCGTTCAAGCTCGACCACAGCTTTGACGAGGCTGCCCGCGTCACCAAGCTGCTGCAGCAGCCTGCCGTGCGCGCCGATCTCGACAAAGACCCCGAAGACGAATGAAGAAGCCCGCTCTATGAAGAGAAGGGGCCGCCCGGTCCATGGCTGGGTGATCGTCGACAAGCCGCTCGGCCTGACCTCGACGCAATGCCTGGCGAAAGTGCGCCGTCTGACCGATGCGGCCAAGGCCGGCCATGGCGGCACGCTGGACCCGCTCGCCACCGGGATTCTTCCGATTGCCCTGGGCGAAGCCACCAAAACCGTGAACTGGGTGATGACGGCGGGCAAGACCTATCGCTTCACCGTGCGCTGGGGCGAGGCGACCGAGACCGACGATACCGAGGGCGCGGTCACCCAGCGCTCGGATGTCCGCCCCGACCGCGCTGCCATCGAGGCGATGCTGCCGTCTTTCACCGGCGAAATCCTGCAGCGGCCGCCGGCCTATTCCGCCATCAAGGTGGATGGCCAGCGCAGCTATGATTTGGCCCGGAAAGGTGAGGTGCTGGAGCTGGCGGCCCGGCCGATCCGCATCGACGCCTTGCGCCTGATCGACATGCCGGACCCTGACCATGCCGTCTTCGAGGTCGATTGCGGCAAGGGCGCGTATGTGCGTGCGCTGGGCCGGGATTTTGCTTTGGCTTTAGGCACTTACGGGCATATCACGGTGCTGCGGCGCACCCGGGTGGGCCGCTATGACGAAAAGGCGGCCTTTTCGCTGGATTCACTGGAGGAACTGTGCCAAAAGGACGCCGCGCACGCGTATCTGCTGCCGATCGAAACCGCGCTGGACGACATCCCGGCTCTGGTTCTGACCGGCCCGCAGGCTGACCGCCTCAGACACGGCCAGCCTGTCACGATCGCGCTGACGGCCCCCGGACTTCCGCCGGAAGGCGAACTTCTGGCGATGGCGGACGGCAAACCCGTCGGCCTCGCGGAACGTGTCTCCGACCAGGTTCGCCCGCTGCGCTTGTTCAACCTTTGATGTCGCGGAGTTAAGTCATGACGATCACTGCCGAGCGCAAGACCGCGCTGGTTACCGAATATGCCACCAAAAAGGGCGACACCGGTTCGCCGGAAGTCCAGGTGGCCGTGCTCACCGAGCGCATCAACAACCTCACCGAACACTTCAAGACCCACAAGAAGGACGTGCATTCGCGTCGCGGTCTTCTGATGATGGTGAGCAAGCGTCGTTCGCTGCTCGACTATCTGAAGAACATCGACGCGTCGCGTTACAACTCGCTGGTCCAGCGTCTGGGTCTCCGCAAGTAACGACTATGGCAGCTGCCGCGAAGCAAATCGCCAGCAGCCGTATTCCGGATATGATGACACACGCCCGCTCCCGGATCGCCGGGGCGGGCGTTTGCATTTCATCTTAGGCCGGAGACTGGCCGGCGGCATCGGGATGGACTCGATGCGCCGGTTTGCCGCGTGCGACTGACATAGTCGTACCGGCCGGGCGGGAGGCGATGGGCGCCGTCCCGCCGGGTGCCTGAGGTCAAGGGACCGCAGGCGTCGAGGAAGGAAGAAAAGCAATGTTCAATATCCACAAGACCGAACTGATGTGGGGCGGACGCAAGCTCACCATCGAGACCGGCAAGATTGCCCGTCAGGCCGATGGCGCCGTGATGGTGACCTATGGCGACACCATCGTGCTCTGCACGGCCGTGGCCGCGAAGACCCCGAAGCCGGGCGTGGACTTTTTCCCGCTCACCGTGAACTACCAGGAAAAGACTTTCGCCGCGGGCAAGATCCCCGGCGGTTTCTTCAAGCGCGAAGGCCGTCCGAGCGAGAAGGAGACGCTGGTCTCCCGCCTGATCGACCGCCCGATCCGCCCGCTGTTCGCCGATGGCTTCCGCAACGAGACCCAGGTGGTCGCCACCGTGCTGTCGCATGACATGGAGAACGATCCCGATATCGTCGCCATGGTCGGTGCCTCGGCTGCCCTCACCATCTCGGGCATTCCCTTCATGGGCCCGATCGGTGCCGCCCGCGTCGCCTATATCAACGGCGAATACGTGCTGAACCCGACCAAGAGCCAGATGGCCGAAGGCAACAAGCTCGACCTGGTCGTCGCCGGCACTGCCGACGCCGTGCTGATGGTCGAGTCCGAAGCTCAGCAGCTCTCGGAAGAGATCATGCTTGGCGCCGTGATGCACGGTCACAAGGGCTTCCAGCCGGTGATCGAGGCGATCATCGGTCTCGCCGAACGCGCCGCCAAGGATGCCATGCCGCTGGCCGAGCGGGCCGGCTACGAAGCCGCCCTGAAAAAGCTGCAGGAGTCGGGCATCGAAGCCGACCTGCGCAAGGCTTACGAGGAGAAGGTCAAGCAGGCCCGCTATGCCAAGGTCGGCGAAGTGAAGGCCAAGGCCAAGGCGCTGTTTGCCGACGGCGAAGCCAATCCGGTCGACGTTTCCGATGCCTTCAAGCATCTGGAAGCCCAGGTCGTGCGCTTCAACATCCTCGACACCGGCCTGCGCATCGACGGTCGCGACACCAAGACGGTGCGTCCGATCGTGTCGGAAATCGGCGTGCTGCCGCGCGCCCATGGCGCCGCGCTGTTCACCCGTGGCGAGACCCAGGCGCTGGTCGTCACCACGCTGGGCACCGGCACCGACGAGCAGATCATCGACGCGCTGGACGGCGAATATCGCGAAGCCTTCATGCTGCATTACAACTTCCCCCCCTACTCGGTGGGTGAAGCCGGCCGCATGGGGTCACCGGGCCGCCGCGAGATCGGCCATGGCAAGCTGGCCTGGCGCGCCGTTCGCCCGCTGCTGCCGGCGAAGGAAGCCTTCCCCTACACGATCCGCGTCGTCTCGGAGATCACCGAGTCGAACGGCTCCTCCTCGATGGCCACCGTCTGCGGCACCTCGCTGGCGCTGATGGATGCCGGTGTGCCGCTGACGGCGCCGGTGGCGGGCATCGCCATGGGCCTGATCCTTGAGGACAAGCGCTTCGCCGTGCTGTCCGACATCCTGGGCGACGAGGATCACCTCGGCGACATGGACTTCAAGGTGGCCGGCACCGATGCAGGCATCACTGCCCTGCAGATGGACATCAAGATCGCCGGCATCACCGAAGAGATCATGAAGGTGGCGCTGGAGCAGGCCAAGGCCGGCCGTATCCACATCCTGGGCGAGATGGCGAAGGCGATTTCGCAGAACCGTTCGGGCGTGAAGGAAAACGCGCCGCGCATCACCACGATGAGCGTGCCGAAGGACAAGATCCGCGAAGTGATCGGGTCGGGCGGCAAGGTGATCCGCGAGATCGTGGAAAAGACCGGCACCAAGATCGACATCGAGGACGATGGCACGATCAAGATTGCCTCGTCGGATCCGGCCGCCGCCGATGCCGCCGTGCAGTGGATCAAGTCGATCGTCTCGGAACCCGAGGTCGGCATGATCTACAAGGGCAAGGTCGTGAAGCTGGTCGATTTCGGCGCCTTCGTGAACTTCTTCGGCAGCCGCGACGGCCTCGTGCATGTCTCGGAAATGGCGCCCAAGCGCATCAACAAGCCGAGCGACGTGGTGTCGGAAGGTCAGGAAGTGCGCGTCAAGGTGCTCGGCATCGACGAGCGCGGCAAGGTTCGCCTTTCGATGAAGGTGGTCGACCAGGCCACCGGCGAGGACCTGTCGAACAAGCCGAAGGCCGATGATGCCGAGGCCCCCCAGGGCGAGTAATCGCTCTTAGGCGACGACGAACAAGGAAAAGGCCGGGAGCGATCCCGGCCTTTTTCGTTTGTCTGGCGCCAGGGAAGCGGATTTTAGCGGTTCCTTAAGTCGCTCCCGACATGGTGGCGAGATCGGCGATCATTCTTACCGGAGTCCGGCATTGCAGTTCAGCGGCAAGACAGACCTGCCTTTCGAGTCCTATTTTGTGACCGGTGCGCCGCGCACCGGCACCACCGTCCTGCATGCCCTGATCTGTACCGGCGACACGGTGAACGACTATATCGCCGAGAGCAGCTATTTCACCGCGCTGATCCGTCCCTTCATGCAGGGCTGGACTAATTTCGATGCCCATACCTACGCTTACTTTTCCGGTGGTCGTCAGGAATTCGCGCAGTATCACGCTCAGCTGCTGCGCGGCGTGCTGCACGATATCTGGCACCATGTCGGCCGGCCGAAGAAACTGGCGCTGAAGGATCCGCTGCTCAGTGTCCATATCGGCAATCTGGCGCAACTGCTGCCGGAAACCAGATACGTGCTGTCGATCCGCGATCCGCGCGATGTGACGGCCTCGCGCGTCGCCGTGATTCGCAGAGGCAATCCGAATGCCGCGATCGCTGACCCGGATATCCTGCGTATCTGCCAGGAATTCGTCGCTTCGTATACCGCGCTGGTCAAAACGCCCGACCTGTTTCATAACCGCGCATTGATCGTGCCCTATGAGGGTCTGAGCCGCAGCGGCGATCTGTCAGCGGTCGAAAAATTCATGGGCATCGTCTGTCATCCCGACCGGGTGTGGAAATCGGAACTGACCGACATCAACAGCCCTGCCAACAGGACCGAGTGGCGTACCGAACAATACGGCAAGCCGCTCAATGCGGACTCGATCGGCAACTATGCCAGCGTCCTGACGCCCCCGCAGGTGCAGATCGTGCTCGATAAGTGCGGCCCGCTGATGCAGCAGCTCGGGCTGCCGCTCGCCTGACGGTTCAGGACGGGCTTTCCAGCGCCAGCAGCGGCGCGATGATGCGGCGATAGCGCCCGTCGGCGCGCATGGCACGATAGGTGGCCCGCAGGGCGGCGACGGTTTCCTTCGGCAGGTCGGCCGATCCGGCAATCCAGAACGGCACGGTGGCGAAAGAGTCTCCGGCACGCAGATCCGCCGGATTGAATTGCAGTTCGGCCCAGGTGGCCCGGCCCACGGCGCGCAACGCGAACCAGCCATCAATCCGCCCGGCCTGCAGCAGCCGCGCATTGTCGGTTTCGTTATTCGTCGTTTCGAAATTTTCCAAGCCGAAGGATTGCAACATTCCCTGCAACTCCGAGCCGCGCATCACGCTGATCCGTGGCAGGGTCTGCGCTGCGGCCAGGTTATTGACCGGCCCGTTCTCGGTTCGGGTGAAGAACGTGGCGCGGTCGGCATAAACTTCACCGATCCATGTGAAGCGGTTTTCGCGCTGCGGGGTCCGCAGCAGCGCCGGATACAGCGTATTGCCCTGTTCCAGGGCCAGCACGGCGCGCTGGAAGGGCACGATACGCACCGTCGGGTCGATGCTGACGGCCCGCGCCAGAGTCTGCAGCAGTTCCACCGCAGGTCCGCGACCTTCGCCATTCTGCTCGATTACATAAGGCGGCCGCGCCGCGCCGATGAGCTGCAGATAGGCAGGGCGATCGGAGGACGGCAAGGGCTGGGCGGACGCCGGCGGGGGCAGGGCCAGGCACAAGGCAGCCGCCAGCGCCAGAACCGGGCGAAGGCCTGATTCTGTCCGGCAGGCGAATCTTATAACCTGCATCAAGGGCAAACCCTGTCCCTCCCGAACGGTTCCAGAATAGCCCCGCTGGCTGTAAGAAACCGGTTATTTTACGATCATGTCTACAGCGGGGTTCAGGAAAAATGCCGGCCTTACAATCTGGATCCCGGGATGGGCACGGTCCGGCCAGATTCTTGCCGTCTTTCTGCGTTTGGATTCTGATGCCGAATCTGTCCGGAGACCAGATTATGAGCATGACACATCGCAGTCCCGCTGACGCCCTGCGGCCCGCTGGGGCGATCGCCATAGGGCTTCTGCTGGCGGTTTCGCTGCTGGCTGCGGCCTTGCCGGCCCCGGCGCGCGCCCAGACCCAGCAGGACGCCGTGCCGGCTGACACCGAGGACGCGATGGAAGGCGCCACCATCGTCCGGGGCAAGTACAGCGCCGGCGGGGCCAATGCCGACTGGGAAGCCGCACTGCGCAACAGCAAGCCGGAGCGAATCGCCGAATGGCGCGACTATGGCGAGAACGGCAATGCCAATGTGGTCTTCAGCTTTCACAATGGCGACCTGATGCATTATGCCGAACACGGCCGTCGCCGCGGCGGCCAGGCCGGTTCGATGGACGGGCTGCGCCGCATCGAACTCAACCTGTCATTCTCCCAGGGCCGTTATACCGGCGGCCGGAAGACCGTGGATGGCATCGAGACTGAACCTACGGAAGCCGAAATCCGTGGCGCCAACATACAGGCGTTGGCCGCGCTCGAACGTCTGGCGGTGGCACGGCCGGCCTGGCAGGAAACCCGGCCGGGTACCGGATTCTCGATCGCATCGATCCCGCAGGCGCCGGGGCCGAGCATTGAAGCCCGCAGGCTGGCCGGTGCCGGCGGCGAGATCGTGTTCCGTTGCACCGAGCAGCTGGTCGCGGTGCTGGGCGCGGCGCAGGACCGGCTGGTGGTGGAAACGCAGGGGCGCGATCCGGTGACCCTGCAACGCCAGCCCCCCGGCCACCGCTACGACTATTTCGGTGCCGGCTGGGGTGCCCAGCGCAGCGGCGAGGAGCTTCGCCTGGAGGAAGCCAGCGGACGCGCCATGCTCTGCCGCATCGTTTCGGCGGTCGCCCCGCCCGACTCCCTGCCGCCCTCTGCGCCGGCACCGCGCTAGCGCGGGCGCCGTCCGGCGATCCTGAAGCTGGCGCTGGCGCGATTGGTGACCAGCGATCCGACCCGCAATTCGCATTGCACGGTCAGGCTGTCGCCCTCCTGCTGCAATTCGGTCAGATGGCATTCCAGCCACGCGCCCATCGGCACCGGCCGGCGGTAGTCGATCGTCAGCTGCGTGGTCCACATCGTTTCGACCTCGGGCTGCCGGTGCCGGATGAAGCCGGCCATGAAGGTGTCGACCAGCGTGGCAAGGAAGCCGCCATGGCCTGTGCCATGCCGGTTGGCATGTTTGGGCCGCACATGCAGACCGTAGACTGGCGCGGCCTCGCTGGCGCTATCGTGCAGGTAAACCCTGCCCAGGGTGCGGAAGAATTTCGACGGCGGCGGAAAGACGGCGAAGCCGGCCGGTACGGGGGAGGGTTTGCGACGCTGTGTCATGCCCGCTGAATGACCTATGCAGCGACAGAAGGCAAGTCATGCACTGACCGCAACAATGGCATAAAAAAAGAGGGCGACCGGGGGGAAGGTCGCCCTCAAGGGGGGGTATTCATAGGGGAGGAAATCGGAAACGAAGTGACTCTGCAAAATCTCTCCGTTCCATGTTTCCTATATAGGATGCCTTTGCCCATGATGCAGTGACGGGCATCACGATTCCTGAAATCGCCCCATTTCCTGCTGCGTCAGGCTTTGTGACGGCTCCGTGACTGCAGGCGGAGCAGCAGCGGCACAACCAGCAGCAGCACCGCAATAATCAGCAATGTCAGGCTGAGCGGTCGCGTGACAAAGGTTGTGATGTCGCCGGCGGAAATCGTCATCGCGCGGCGGAATTCCTGCTCGGCGAACGGCCCGAGGATCATGCCGATCACGGCCGGCGCGGTGGGAAAATCGAAACGCCGCATCAGATATCCGACACCGCCGATCAGATAGAGCAGAACCAGATCGATCCACGACTGGCTGATGCCGTAGGTGCCGATGGTGGCGAAGACGAGGATGCCACCGTAGAGCCACGGCGCTGGAATGGTGAGAATCTTCGCCCAGAGTCCGGCCAGCGGAAGATTCAGCACCAGCAGCATCACGTTGCCGACGTAAAGCGAGGCGATCAGACCCCAGACCAGTTCGGGCTGGTTCTGCAACAGCAGCGGGCCCGGATTGATGCCGTAGGACTGGAAGGCCGACAGCATGATCGCGGCCGTCGCCGAAGTCGGCAGGCCGAGCGCCAGCATCGGCACCAGCACGCCGGCGGCCGATGCGTTGTTGGCGGCTTCGGGTCCGGCGACGCCCTCGATGGCACCATGGCCGAATTCTTCCGGCTTCTTCGACAGCTTCTTCTCCAGGAAGTAGCTGACGAAGGTGGGCACTTCGGCCCCGCCGGCCGGCAGGGCGCCGAAGGGGAAGCCGAGGAAGGACCCGCGCAGCCATGGTTTCCACGAGCGCTGCCAGTCTTCCCTGCTCATCCAGGCGCGTCCTTGCAGCTTGATCACGCTGGCGCTGCCTTTCGGTCGCGCGGCGAGATAGAGCGTTTCGCCCACTGCAAACAATCCAACCGCGACGACGATCACATTGATGCCGTCGAGCAGCTCCGGTAATCCGAAGGTGAAGCGGGCCTGCCCGGTCTGCAGGTCGATGCCGACCAGGCCGAGAAGAATACCGAAGGCCAGCGCCGTAAGCCCGCGCAGCATGGAGGCACCCATCACGGCCGAAACAGCAATGAACGCCACCACCATCAGCGAGAAATAATCGGCCGGTCCGAAGCGCAGCGCGAATTCCACCAGCGGCGGTGCCACGAAGGTCAGGCCCAGCGTGCCGATGGTGCCGGCAACGAAGCTGCCAATGGCGGCCGTGGCAAGCGCCGCCGCAGCGCGACCCTTCTTCGCCATCTTGTTGCCTTCCAGCGCGGTGACGATGGTGGCGCTTTCGCCCGGCGTGTTCAGCAGGATCGAGGTTGTGCTGCCGCCATACATCGCGCCGTAATAGATGCCGGCGAACAGGATGAAGGCGGCGGTGGCGGGCACGCTGAAGGTGATCGGCAGCAGCAGCGCGATGGTGAGTGCCGGGCCCAGGCCCGGCAGCACCCCGATGGCGGTGCCGAGTGTCACACCGAGCAGCGCCCAGAGCAGGTTCATCGGCTGCAGTGCGATGGCGAAGCCGTTGCCAAGAAGTTCGAAGGTTTCCATCAGTCGAAAGCCCCGAGCAGGCCAGCGCCGATGTTGATGCCCAGCAGTTCGGCAAAGCCGAAATACGCCACGCTGGAGAGCGCCAGTCCGATCAGTACGTCGCGCACCGGACTGCGGCTGCCGAAGGCGCGCGCCGTGCAGGCAAATAGTAATACCGAAGCCGGAATGAAGCCGAGCGGATCGATCAGTCCGACATTGAGTACCAGGCCGAGCAGCAGCCAGCCGAGCCCGCGCCGGTCGAGCGCGACACCGTTCTCCTCCGGATCACCGACCCAGCTGCCACTGACGGACTGCATCAGCAGCGCGCCGCCCAAACCGAGCAGCAGCGCGCTCGCGAGATAGGCCATCGCAGTGGGGCCGACCTGGGCATACATCGGCGAGACCGGAATCTGCGTCGTCTCGTACAGCGCCAGCAAGCCAAGCGCGATCACGCCCAGCGCCAGCAGCGTCTCAGGCTTGCGGAGCCGTTCCATGGGCGGACCTTCAGGCCAGACCGAGATCCTTCAGGATGCCTTCGATCCGTGTGATCTCGGTCTCAAGATACTTGCCATAGGCATCGCCGGCGAGGAATACGTCGGTCCATTCGCGCGTCTTGAGCTGCTCCTGCCACGGTGCGGAATCGCGCATCCTGGTCACCAGTTCGATCAGTGCCGTCTTGTCGGTATCCTTGATGCCCGGTGGCGCGAAGACACCGCGCCAGTTGTAGAGTTCGACATCGAAGCCGGCCTCCTTGATGGTGGGAACATCAAGGCCGGGCTGGCGCTTGTCGGCCGAGATGGCCAGCGCACGGAGCTTGCCGGCCTTCACCTGCTCGCTGAATTCGCCCCAGCCCGACACGCCGCAGGTCACCTGGTTGCCAAGCAAGGCAGCCAGCGCCGGTCCGCCGCCGGAATAGGCCACGTAAGATACCTTCCTGGCTTCGCCGCCGGCCGCCTTGGCCAGCATGCCGGCCAGGATGTGATCGGTGCCACCAGCCGAACCGCCGGCCCAGGACACCTTGGCCGGATCGGCCTTGAAGGCGGCGATCAGGTCCTTCAGCGTCTTGTGCGGCGACTCGTTCGGCACAACGATCACTTCGAACTCGCCAGTCAGGCGGGCGATCGGTACGGTCTGCGTCACCTTGACCGGCGACTTGTTGGTGATCAGCGCACCCACCATCACCATGCCGGCCACCATCAGCGCATTGCCGCGGCCTTTCCACTGATTCACGAATTGCGGCAGGCCAACGGCGCCGCCGGCGCCACCCACATTGGTCACCTGCGCAGACTTGATCAGGTTGGCGCTTTTCAGCGCCTGTTCCATGCTGCGCGCAGTCTGGTCCCAGCCGCCGCCCGGATTGGCCGGCACGAAGAATTGCACGCTATCGATGGCGGCGCGGGCCTCACCGGTAAAGACCGGCAGTAGCGCCGAGGCGGCGGTGACGCAGGCAGTGGTCTGCAGGAAGCGGCGGCGACTGATCATGTTTCTCTCCCGGGCCGTATTTTTATCATCTGCAGTAGAGACAGACGAACCACAGAAAACAAGGGAATACGATGTAAAATACCGTGCGATTGCAGGTTGAGTGGTTGCGGCGGCAGAGTCAGGCGGGCAGAAGGATGTCCACGATGGTGCCTTCGCCCGGCCGGCTTACGATTTCCAGTCGGCCGCCATGCAGTTCCACCAGACTACGACAGATCGACAGGCCCAGTCCCGCGCCGCTATTGGGCCGGGTACGGTAGACATCGATCCGGTGCAGCGGCTGGCTTGCCGCCCGGCTTTCGGCTTCGGTCATGCCGATGCCCGAATCGCGTACGCGGATACGGCTCACGCCGTTCTCCTGGCTGGCCTCAAGGCTGACGCTGCTCAGCGGATTGCTGAACTTGACGGCGTTACCCAGCAGGTTGACCAGGATCTGCGTCAACGCGCGCGGATCGGCCTGCAGGGTAAGGCCGGTCGGCGCATAGGACAGCGTGATTTCGGCCTGCCGTGCCTGCGGTTGTACCATTGCCAGGGCGCTCTGTGCGATCTGGTCGAAGCTGCAGGTTTCGACCCTGATATCGAGACGGCCGTTTTCCAGCCGCGAGAGATCGAGAATGTCGTTTACCAGCCGCAACAGATGCTCACCCGACTCCTGTATATTGGCGGCATAACCGAGCTGGCGTTCGGTCAGCGGCCCGGCATAGCCGCCGGACAGCATCTGAGCAAAGCCGATGATCGCATTCAGCGGCGTACGCAATTCATGGCTCATGTTGGACAGGAATGCGCTTTTGGCGCGGCTGGCGCCTTCCGCCGCCTCGCGCTGTTCGATCAGTTGCGCTTCGGTTTCCTTCAGTCGCGAAATATCGACGCCACAGGTGATGATACCCATGATGCGGCCTTCGTTGTCGCGCAGCGGAACCTTCAGGGCGAACAGCACGATGGGGCGCCCATCCGGGCCCGTCCAGGCCTGCTCCATATGCGTCGGCTCGCCAGTCTCCAGCAGACGGCGGTCGACATCCTCAATTGCGCGCGCCGCATCGGGCCCAACGATCTCTCCCCAGGTGCGGCCGATATACTCGGCACTCTGCGCCTGCCTCAGCTCACGCATCCGGCCGTTCAGCATGCGATACCGCAGATCGCGATCCTTGTAGCTCATCGTGGCCGGCATGGCGTCCAGTAGCGCCTCGAGGAACTGGGCCGTCTCATGCTCGGCGTCGCGGGCGCGGCGTTCGCTGCGGCGCGCATTGTCGAATTCGATCAGCATAAGCCCGAGACCGGTCAGCATGATCAGCAGTATGGAAACTGCCAGAGCCGAATCCATGCTAGTGCTGCGCTCCACCAGCCGGATGGTATATGCCAGCGACAGAGCGCTGCGCGACAGCAGGATCACGCCCGTGATGACGTAGAAGATGGACCGCCGTTTCAGTAACAGCAGGGCGCCGCCATAGAAGAAGCAGAGCATACTGATGAAGGGCGAGGAGGTATAGATTGCATAATGGCCGAGGCGTTGCGCCAGGATCACGACCGCCGTCACTGCTGCGCCGGCTAGCAGCGCATAAACCAGACGATCACTGTAGCCAACCAGCACACGAATCCCGGATGCAAAGACGATCGCCGACGTGGCCGTGCATAACGTCGCCAGCATCGTCAGCCCGGCGCCCAGATCGAGCGTTGTGAAAGACAGCATCAGATAGGCGCAGGCCAGCAGCACATGACCCAGCGCCCAGAACAGCAGGTGGCGTCCGCCTTCCAGATAGCGCCAAGCCAGCAGGCAGGCCAGGGCGACCAGTAGAGGAGCGAGGGCAGCGGAAATCTGGATGGTGGAAAGAATCATACCGGGCCTGTCAGCACAGCCTATCCTTTGATTGGCGGCAGTTCCGTTTCAATCAAAAACTGCAGGCATGTCACCTATTTCACCGGATGACTGGACCTTCGCCAAGGCTTTGCCCAGCCCTTGAAAGCCGGAATCAGAGCCGCCACAGTGCCGGCCATGACGATGCAATGGTCGCGGCTGCTGTCCGCCCAGAGACTTGGCCATCAGGGCGCGGAGCCGGTGACGCCGGCCCGCAATCCCTTTCAGAAGGACTGGGACCGGGTGGTCTTCTGCTCGGCCTTCCGCCGGCTGCAGGACAAGACGCAGGTTCATTCGCTGCCGGAAAGCGATTATGTGCGCAACCGGCTGACCCATTCGCTTGAAGTCTCGTCGGTGGGCCGTTCGCTCGGCGCACAGGTCGGGCAGGTGGTGCTGGAGCGCCATGGCACAGACATAGCGGGCATCAGCGCCGCCGAATTCGGTCATATCGTTGCCGCGGCCTGTCTCGGTCATGACATCGGCAATCCGCCCTTCGGTCATTTCGGCGAGGCGACGATCCAGCACTGGTTCCGCTCCGGCCCGGGGGCGGCGCTGCTGCAGGGCTTGAGCGAGACCGAACGTCTCGACTTCCTCTGTTTCGAGGGCAATGCCCAGGGCTTCCGCGTGATGACGCGGCTGCAGAACTGGCGCGATGCCGGCGGCCTGCGCCTCACCTGTGCCACGCTTGCCACCTTCATGAAATACCCCTTCGGTAGCCAAGCGGCTGACCCGCAGAAACGCAAGTTCGGGCATTTCGTCGCCGAGGCGGCCTTGTTCGAGGAAATGGCCGGCAATGTCGGTCTGGTGGCGCTGGGCCGGGACCGCTATGCGCGGCACCCGCTGACCTATCTGGTCGAGGCGGCCGATGACATCTGCTATTCGGTGGTCGACATCGAGGACGGTTTCAAGCTGGGGCGCATCACCTTCGCGGAGGCGGAGGAACGGCTAAAGAGCCTGCTGCGGCGTCTGCCGCCGCGCTACGCAGAAATCACCGACGAGACCTGGAAGATCGCTTATCTGCGCGCCAAGGTGATCGGTGATCTGATCGATCTCGCCGTCGAGGTCTTCCTTGCGCATGAAGGCGACATCCTGCAGGGCAAATTCACCGGCGACCTGCTGAGTAAAACCGATGTGACGCCGCAGCTGGACGAGATCGCCCGTTTCACCAAGGCGCGTATTTTCGAAACCAGGGAGCGCTTCCAGACCGAGGTGATGGGCGGCGAAATTCTGCACAGCCTGCTGGCAGCCTTCTGCGACGCGCATCACGCTCTGGAACTGGCTGGCGGCAGCAGCGTTTCGCTGGCGCCCCGTCAGCGCGCGCTGCTGCGTCTCATGCCGTCTCCGCCGCGCGGCGAGGCCTCGCGCTACGATTGGTTGCTGACCGTGACCGATTTTATCAGCGGCATGACCGATTCTTACGCGTTGACGCAGTTCCAGCGCCTGCGCGGTCTGCAGTAACCCCAAAACAGGTGGCGAGGAAACAATGGCAACCAGGATCGACTATTATGTATTCATCAGTTCGCCCTGGGCCTATCTCGGCTCCGAGCGGTTCGCCGCCCTGGCAAAGAAATACGGCGCGGAAGTAACGATCATCCCGATGGCGCCGCTCGCGCTGTTCGATGCCACCGGCGGTCTGCCGCTCGCCAAGCGTGCTCAGCAACGCCAGGATTACCGTTTCGTCGAACTGGAGCGCTGGCGCAGTCATCTCGGCGTCAAGCTGAACCTGCGCCCCAAAGGTTTCCCGACCAACGAGACCACCGCCGGCAAGCTGGTGACGGCGGCGCGTGAGACGGCCGGGAACGAGAGGGCGATCGCCTTGGCTCATGCCATGATGCGCGGCCTTTGGGCCGAGGAGCGCGATATCGCCAATCCCGATGACCTCAAGCAGATCATCGCCGGGTACGGACTGGATGCGGCGAAGCTGTTTGCCATGATCGACACGCCGGAACTGGCGGCGACCTACGAGCGCGGGACGCAGCAGGCGATTGCTGCCGGCGCTTTCGGCGCGCCTTTCTATGTGATCGCGGGCGAGCCCTTCTGGGGCCAGGACCGCCTCGATTTTGTCGACCGCAAGCTGGCCAGCCTGGCGTGAGCCTGCGCCGGCTCGTCCTGCTGCTGTCCTGCGCCATTGCACTGGATGCGGCGGCGCAGGAAACGCCAGCCGAAGTTCCGATCCTGTCCGCACCGTCCATTCCGGCCGCAACGCTGGATGAAGAAAGCAAATGCCTGGCGCTCGCGGTGTACTGGGAAGGCAAGAGCGAGACGCCAAAGGGACAGCTGGCGGTAGCGCATGCCGTACTGAACCGGGTGGAGCATCCGTCCTTTCCGGATACGATCTGCGGCGTGGTTTCGCAGCAGTCGGATACCGGCCGCCGCAGGTGCCAGTTCTCCTGGTGGTGCGACGGCAAGCGCGATGAACCGCGCGACGCGCAGAGTTGGCAGGATGCGGTGAACAGCGCGCGCGATGCGATGCAGGCCGACGCAGACGATCCCACCCGTGGTGCATTGTATTTCCACAGCGCCCGTCTCAAGACGCCGGCCTGGGCGAAAAAGCGCCAGAGACTGGGCCGCATCGGCAATCATATATTCTACCGCTGAAGAAAAAGGGGACGACCATGGCAAAGGAAGACGAGACCAAGGCGCTGTTCGAGGCCGGTCTGAAAGTGCGTCGCGAGGTGCTGGGCGCCGAGTATGTCGACAAGTCGATTGCCAACGCCAACGACTTCATGATGGCGTTTCAGCATATCACCACCGAGTGGTGCTGGGGTTACGGCTGGGACCGTCCGGGTCTGGATCGCAAGACGCGTAGCATGCTCAATCTTGCCATGCTCACGGCCCTCAATCGTGCCCCGGAGATCAAGCTGCATGTGAAGGGCGCGCTCAATAACGGCGTCACCGTCGACGAGATCAAGGAAGTGCTCTTGCATGCCACGATCTACTGCGGCATTCCAGCCGGCCTCGATGCTTTCAAGGCGGCAAATGAGGTGCTGGTCGAAGCGGGAGCGGTACCGAAGAAGGGGTAAGCCGCGGCCAAGCCACGCTTTGCCGGAACTGGAATCGCTTGAGCTTTGTTTCGTTTGCTGGAATTCTGACAGCGTACAGATTAGCAGCGGTTCTGTCTTGCCATGACCACGACGGCACGGATCACCATCATTATGGTCGAGGATGACGAAGGTCATGCCCGGCTGATCGAGCGGAATCTGCGTCGTGCCGGTATCGATGACGAGATCATGCCGTTCACCACCGGGGCCCCGGCGTTGGAATATCTGTTGGGTTCCGATGGGACCGGGGCTGCGCATCAGGACCGCGCATTCGTGTTGCTGCTCGACCTCAGTCTACCCGACATGCATGGCGCCCATATCCTGCAGACGGTGAAGCGGAACCGGAACCTGCAGCATTCCCCTGTTGTCGTGCTCACCACCACCGACGACAAATACGAGGTCGACCGCTGCTACAGCCTCGGCTGCAACTCCTATGTGGTGAAGCCGATCAATTACGAGGCCTTCGGAGAGGCCATCCGGAATCTTGGTGCGTTGCTGAAAACGATGAAGCCGATGTGAAGCGGATCTGCTTCCGCCCCATGTCTGCCACTGGTATGTTGGAGCGCACTGATGACGTGCCGGAATCAGGGCGGCATGACCTCGCAAGGATTCAGCAGTATGACCTCTCGTGTGAAGCCGGCAGCAGCGCGGCGCATCGCCGTGATCGGCGGCGGCCTGAGCGGTGCCCTGGTGTCGCTGGCGCTGCTGCGCGAGGCTGCTCCTGCTGACATTGTGATCTATGAACCCGCGGCCGAAATCGGTCCGGGCCTTGCCTATGGCGCCGCTGCGCCCTGGCATCTGCTGAATGTCATTGCCACGCGGGCGAGCCTGTACAAGGACAATCCGGACCACTGGTGGCGCTGGGCGCGCGAACACGGTCCGCGCCTGGGCTGGCCCGATACCGCGGCGGCCACCGGTGCGGATTACCTGCCACGCCGTCTTTTCGGGCATTACGTCGTGGCCGAACTCGACTCTGCGCGGCAGCACCGCAAGGATCTGCGTCTAGTGCACCATCGCAGCGCTGCTGCGGATATCGTCCTGCGCGACGATGCTTTCGTAGTCACCGATGCAGACGGCAGCGTGGCTCATTTCGATGCGGTCGTGCTCGCAACGGGCGCACCGGTGACGCCGAAACTCGACCTGCCTGGCCTCTCTGAGGCCCGCATGCAGGGCTGGTGGTTCGACAATCCATGGGATCTTACCGCGCTGGCGCGCATTGCGCCGGACGAGCCGGTGCTCATTCTCGGCTCTGCATTGACCATGGCGGATGCGGTGCTGACGCTCGACAGGCAAGGGCATCGTGGGCCGATCCATGTTCTGTCGCGACACGGGATCGTGCCGGTGGCGCGGCATGAGCAGCCGGTGCTGCCGACCGGCATCTCCAGAGATGACAGCGTGCTTTCGCTGAGCCATCTGCTGCAGCGCCTGCGGCGAGCCGTGCACATCCATGGCAGCGCGCGCTGGCAGGGCGTGTTCGAGGGGTTGCGGAACAGCACCAACGATCTCTGGGTGGCGCTGCCGCCGGAGACGCAACAGCGCTTCATGCGGCATCTGAAGGGACTCTGGGACGCGCATCGCTTCCGCATGCCACCGACCACCGCTGCGCGTCTGGATGAGCTGCGTCAGCGCGGCCAGCTGCAGTTTCACAAAGGTAGCCTCCAGCAGCTGCGCGGGCAAGGTGAGGGTATAGCCGTGCAGTATCGCCCACGCGGCACAAGCCGGCGTGAGGCCCTCACGGTATCGGCAATCATCGACTGCACCGGCCCATGGCAGCCCGAGACCGATTGGGCCGGCCGGCTGCAGGGCCGGTTGCGGGCGTCAGGTCTGCTGACCGCTGCACCCTGCGGCGTCGGATACGCAGCCACGCCGCAGGGCGCCGTTTGCAATGCTGCCGGCAAGATCGTGGACGGTTTTTATCTGATTGGCCCGGTGCTGCGCGGCCCCTTGCTGGAAACCACCGCCATCAGCGAGCTGCGCGGTCAGGCCGATGCACTTGCGCGGCGATTGTTGCCCGATCGGGCCGATCTGCAGCTGCGCGACCGCGCCTAGCCACCATCTGAGAAACTGCCTCCGGTTAGTGTGTCTGCGCCGGTCAGTCTGCCGATCGCTAATATTTAAGTATTGACTTATTTAAGTAGAATACATAAATAAAGTCCATGGAGATTTTTACCGCCCTGGCCGATCCCACCCGTCGCCGCATCGTCGAGATGCTGGGGCGCGGCGAATGCGCGGCCGGCGAGATCGTCGATGCGTTTGACGTCAGCGGCCCGGCGATCTCGCAGCATCTGAAGGTGCTGCGCGAGGCGGCGCTGGTGCAGGTGCGGGTCGAGGGCCAGCGCCGGATTTACCAGCTCAATCCGCAAGGGCTGAGCAAGATGGACGAGTGGCTGGACGGCGTCCGCCGCTTCTGGGCGCCGCGACTGGATGCGCTGGAGCGCGAATTGCTGAAGCCGGAACGGAAGCCGAGAGCAAAAAGGAACAGGCGATGAGCGGTGTCTCGATGAAGCAGGTGATCGACAACGACGCTTACGGCAAGGTGCTGGAATCCGGTGCTGTTCGGTTCGAGCGCATATTGCCGGGTCCGATCGAGCGCGTCTGGGATTACCTCACCGTGCCGGAAAAGCGTGCCACCTGGCTGGCAGGCGGCGAGATGGAGTTGCATGTCGGTGGCAGGGTGACCCTGGAATTCCACAACGCCACGCTGGCACCGAAGGGTGAGGCCGTGCCGGACTGGCTCAAGCCTTATACCGGACCGATGACCAATCCCGGCCGTATCACGCAGCTCAACAAGCCGCATCTGCTCGGCTTCACCTGGGGCGATGCCGGCGACGGCAGCCCGGCCTCGGAAGTGGTGTTCGAACTGAAGGCGCAGGGCAAGAGCGTGGTGCTGGCGCTGACGCATCGCCGCCTAACCGGCAACACCGAAGGGCTGATGGTCTCCTGCGGCTGGCACACCCATCTGGGTGTCCTGGTCGCCGCTCTCAACGACGATCCGCGGCCGCCCTACTGGCAGAAATTCGAACAGGTCAAAGCCTTCTACCACCAGAAATTCCCGACCTGACCGCACCAAAAAAAGCCCGGCTCTCTCGAGAGAGCCGGGCTTCTCCATGGAGGCGGGAACTGGCTGCGAAATCAGTTCACGCTCTGGATCGCGTCCTTCAGGATGCTAAAGATGTCATCGATATGCTGCTTCTTGAGGATCAGCGGCGGCGACAGCGCGATGGTGTCGCCGGTCAGGCGCGCCATCAGGCCCTTTTCATAGGCCTTCACGAACACCTCGTAGCCGCGCTTGCCCGGACCGTCCTCGCGCGGCGCCAGTTCGATGCCGGCCATGATGCCGATATTGCGGATGTCGATAATGTTCTTCACGCCCTTCAGGCTGTGCGCGGCGTCTTCCCAGTAGGGCGACAGCGCCTTGGCATTCTCGAAGATGCCTTCGTCGCGATAGACATCCAGCGTGGCGATACCGGCAGCGCAGGCCAGCGCATGCGCGGAGTAGGTATAGCCGTGGAACAGTTCTATCATGTTCTCCGGCCCACTCATGAAAGCATCGTGCACATGCTTGCGGGTGAACACGGCGGCGGCCGGAACGGCGGCGTTGGTCAGGCCCTTGGCGACCGTCATCATGTCCGGGATCACGCCGAAGGTATCGGCGCCAAAGGCTGCGCCGGTGCGGCCGAAACCGCAGATCACCTCATCGAAGATCAGCAGGATGCCGTGCTTGTCGCAGATCTGGCGCAGCTTCTGCAGATAGCCTTTCGGCGGGATCAGCACGCCGGTCGAGCCCGCGACCGGCTCGACGATGACGGCGGCAATCGTGCTGGCATCGTGCAGCGCCACGATACGCTCCAGATCATCGGCCAGATGAGTGCCCCAGTCGGGCTGGCCCTTGCTGAAGGCCATCTCCTTCAGGTTATGGGTATGCGGCAGGTGATCCACGCCGGCCAGCAGCGGGCCGAAGACCTTGCGGTTGGAGACGATGCCGCCAACCGAAATGCCGCCGAAGCCAACGCCGTGATAGCCGCGCTCGCGGCCGATCAGGCGGGTGCGCGCGCCTTCGCCGCGGGCGCGATGATAGGCAATCGCGATCTTCAGTGCGGTATCGACGGCTTCCGAGCCTGAATTGGCGAAGAAGACATGGTTGAGGTCGCCCGGCGCGAGATGGGCGAGGCGGGCGGCGAATTCAAACGCCTTCGGATGGCCCATCTGGAAGGTGGGCGCGAAATCCATCTCGGCGGCCTGCTTCTGGATCGCATCCACGATGGGCTTGCGGCAATGGCCGGCATTCACGCACCACAGGCCGGCGGCGCCGTCGAGCACCTGGCGGCCGTCATGGGTCGTGTAATGCATGTCCTTGGCGCCGACGAGCAGCCGCGGATTGGCCTTGAACTGGCGGTTCGCGGTGAAGGGCATCCACCAGGATTCGAGGTCGTTCGGCACGGCGGTGTTTTCGTTGGAAACGCGCGCAGGATTGGCGGACATAACTGGCTCCGGCAGGTCGATGGGAAAGGCGTGAGACCGCCATATTCGGGCGTTTCGCCGGGCGGCGACAGTGCTTTTCTGCCCCCTGATAAGCCCTTGATATTTATAGGATCGTGAGCAGAATGTTGAGGATCGTGAACAGCAAAACAGGGCCAAGCCGCATGGACCAGACCGCGGATATCGATATCGGCAGCCGCCTGAAAGCCGTCCGGCTGGCGGCCAGGCTGTCGCAGCGCGAACTGGCGCGCCGCGCCGGCGTCACCAACGCGACGATCTCGCTGATCGAGGCCAACCAGATGAACCCCTCGGTCGGTGCGCTGAAACGCGTGCTGGACGGTTTGCCGATGTCGCTGGCGCAGTTTTTCGCACTCGAAGAGGCGCCAGCCTCAGCCAGGCCCTTCTACACAGCCGACGAACTGGTGGAGGTGGGCAAGGGCAAGATCAGCTATCGCCAGGTCGGCGCCGACCTGCGCAGTCGTGCGCTGCAGATTCTGGTCGAACGCTATGCGCCGGGTGCGGATACCGGCCGCGTCATGCTGAAACATGCCGGCGAGGAAGGCGGCGTGGTGATTCGCGGACGGCTCGAAGTCACGGTCGCCGGGCAGACCCGCGCGCTGGGGCCGGGCGACGCCTATTACTTCGACAGCGATCAGCCGCATCGCTTCCGCAATATCGGCCCCGAGCCCTGCGAGGTGATCAGCGCCTGCACGCCGCCGACGTTTTGAGGGCCGACCTTCGAAGGTCGGCGGTCTAATCCTTCGTCGCGGCGACGCAGACGATCTCGACCATATGCGGATATTCCAGCGTGGCGCCGATACAGGCGCGCTGCGGCGGATTAGCCATATCCACCCAGGCATCCCAGGCTTCGTTCATCAGCGGCTTCAGCGCCATGTCGCAGATATAGACCGTGCAGGACAGCAGCCGCGACTTGTCGCTGCCGGCGTCGTTCAGAAAGCGGTCGATCTTGGCGAGCGTCTCGGTCGTCTGCCGGCGCATGTCCTGTTCGGCCGTGTCGGCCACGGCCACGGTATAGATCAGATTGCCGCGGCGGACAGCACGGCTGCGGGTCGGCGTCATGCCGGAGAGGCGTATGATCGGCTCCATAATGGCCTTACTCCTTCGTACTGGCGACGGCGACGATTTCGATCAGGTCGCCCTCTTCCAATGATGCGCCGATGCAGGCGCGCTGCGGCGGGTTGGTCATATCGACCCAGCCGTCCCAGACCTCATTCATCTGCGGCTTCAGTGCCATGTCGGTGATGTAGACGGTGCAGGACAGCAGCCGCGATTTGTCGGTGCCGGCCTGGGCCAGTTGCGCATCCAGATTGGTCAGCGCTTCGGCAGCCTGTTTTCGCATGTCGAGGTCGTAGGTGTCCGCCGTGGCCACGGTGAAGACCAGACCATCATAGGACACAACGCTGCTGCGCCCGGCGACGCTGCCGGGGAAACGGGTGATCGGTCGCATTTTGGTCTCCGTCAGCCGGCGGCGTTGCCGATCATCTGGTTGGGCAACCAGGTAACCAGACCAGGGAAGAAGTAGATCAGGGCGACGGCGACGCACATCAGCAGGAACAGCGGGAAAGCCGTCCTGGCGATGTAGGTGATCTGGTGACCGGTCATGCCCTGCAGCACGAACAGGTTGAAGCCGACCGGCGGCGTGATCTGCGCCATCTCGACCACCAGAACCAGGAAAATGCCGAACCAAACCAGGTCGATACCCACGCGCTCGATCATTGGCAGCACGATGGCCATGGTCAGCACGATCATCGAGATGCCGTCGAGGAAGCAGCCGAGGATGATGTAAAAGATCATCAGCACCAGAATCAGCGCACCCGCGGAAAGCCCCATCTGGCCGATCCAGTCGGCCAGATGGCGCGGCAGGCCGGTGAAGCCCATCGCCAGCGTCAGGAAGGCGGCGCCGGCGAGGATGAGTGCGATCATGCAGCTCAGTCGCGTGGCGCCCAGCAGGCTGTCCTTGAAAGTCTGCCAGGTCAGGCTGCCCTGCAGCTTGGCGACCAGCAGTGCGCCGACCACGCCCAGACCGGCGGCCTCGGTGGCGGTGGCGATGCCGACATAGATCGAACCCAGCACGGCGACGATCAGCCCGACGGTGGGCAGCAGATGCCGCGAGGCGTAGACCTTCTGCGCGAAAGTGTAGCGCTCGGTCGGCTGCGGAATTTTGCCAGGATTGAGCAGGGCCCAGACCACGATATAGCCAGAGAACAGGGCGCCCAGCAGGATGCCGGGGATCACGCCGCCGATGAACAGTTTGGAGATCGAGACGTCGGTAGCAACGCCATAGACGATCATGATCAGCGAGGGCGGAATCAGCAGGCCGAGCGTGCCAGCGCCGGCCAGCGTGCCGATCACCAGGTCTTCCGGATATTTGCGGGCGCGCAGTTCCGGGATGCTCATCTTGCCGATGGTGGCGCAGGTCGCGGCCGAGGAGCCCGATACAGCCGCGAAAATCGTGCAGCCGATCACGTTGGTGTGCAGCAGGCGGCCGGGAATCCGCGTCATCCACGGCGCCAGGCCGCGGAACATGTCTTCCGACAGCTTGGTGCGGAACAGGATCTCGCCCATCCAGATGAACATCGGCAGGGCGGTCAGCGTCCAGCTCGATGACGCGCCCCAGATGGTGGTGACCATCGCATCGCCCACCGGGCGCGAGGTGAACAACTCCATGGCGATCCAGCCGCAGGCCAGCAGACCGAGGCCGATCCACAGGCCGGCGGCGAAGAGAACGAACAGCGCGGCAATCAGGAAGCCGGCGATAATAACTTGATCCATGATGCGGCTTCCCTGTTATTCCGTGCGCGCCATCTCGGCGGCCGGCTTGTCGATCGGCTTGCCGAGCAGAACCAGAACCAGTTCTTCGATGAAGGCGATGCAGAAAATCACCGTGCCGAGCGCCATGGCGATCTGCGGGATCCACAGCGGCGTCGCATCGTTGGCGGTGCTGATGTCGTTAAACTTGTAGGACCACCAGGCCATTTTCACGCTGTAGAAGGCGAAAGCGCCCGAGATCGCCACGGCCATGACCAGGCAGAAGATTTCGAAGCCGCGCCGCGTATTGCCGGTCAGGCGGCCGATCACGAGGGTGACGCGAATATGGTCGCCCTTGGCGAGCGTGCCGGTCAGCGCCAGGAAGGAGGCGGCGGCCATGAAATAGCCGGCATAGGAGTCGATGCCGCGGATGTAGAAGTCGAGCTGGCGGCCCAGGATGCTGAGGATGATCGTCGACAGCAGTGCGATCATGAACAGGCCGGCGAGCCAGAGCGCGGCGTGATAGAGCGGAGCGAGCGGAGAGCGCATGCGGGGAAACTCGGAGGTAGCAGAATGCCTGCAGGCAGAGAGAGGCGGATGTAAAAAAGAACCGGGCGGGTTTTTGAGGCCCGCCCGGCTGGGATTTACATCTTTCTGAAACCGTCGACGATGGTCTTGCCATCGGCACCGGTCTTCTTGACCCATTCGTCGATCATGGTGGCGCCGACCTTTTCGAGGCCCGCCTTCAGGGCCGGCGACGGCGGCTGCACCTTCATGCCGTTCTTGATCAGATCGGCCTTGGCCGACTCGGTCTCTTCGCGCGAGGCGGCCCAGCCACGCTTTTCAGCGGCGGCGGCGGCATCCTTCACGGCCTTCTGCGTGGCGGCATCCAGCTTCTTGAACGCATCGTTGTTCACGAAGACCAGATTCTTCGGCAGCCAGGCCTGGGTGTCATAGTAGTGCGTCAGGCTTTCCCAGACCTTGGAATCGCGGCCGGTGGCGCCCGAGGTCATCATGGTGTTGACCACGCCGGTGGCCAGCGCCTGCGCCAGTTCGGCAACCTGAATGGTCACCGGCTGTGCCTGCACCAGTTCGGCAATGCGCGAGGTGGCCGGGCTGTAGGCGCGCCACTTGGCGCCCTTCAGGTCTTCGATGGTGTTGATGTCCTTCTTCGAGTAGATGCCCTGCGGCGGCCAAGCCACGGCATACAGCGCCGTCATGCCCTGGTCGGCCAGCTTCTTCTCGATCAGCGGCTTCTGCACCGCCCACAGCTTCTCGGCGGCATCGAAGCTGGTGGCGAGGAACGGCACGCCGTCGACGCCGAAGATCGGAATCTCGTTTTCGATGTTGACCATCAGCACTTCGCCGGCCTGCACCTGGCCGGTCTGCACCGCGCGCTTGATTTCCGGCGCCTTGAACAGCGACGCACCCGGATGGATGGTGATCTCGAGCTTGCCGCCCGACATCTTCTTCACGTCTTCGGCGAAGGTCACCAGATTTTTGGTGTGGAAGTTGCTGGCGGGATAGGCATTCGGCAGATCCCACTTGGTCTGCGCGAGGGCACCCGAGGTACCGGCCAGCGCGACGCCGAACACGGCGGCGGAAAGCCACATCTTGCGAGTCATATCGATTATCTCCCCGTTGAACGATGCGACCAGGATTTCACCGTGGCGCGCATGAAAAATAGTTTGTCATCGTATGACTGGTCTTGGCAAGGCCAAGGCGCGCACAAAACAGGCTGGCGCCGAAACGGGCAATCTGATCACCCGTAGTTTAGCGTTCGGCGAACCAATGATTCCGGACCATTAGGTGCCAATCAGCCGTCGGCCAGAACGGCAGCAACCGCGCGGCGCACATCGTCGGGTGCAAAGGGTTTTTCCAGGCAGGGACGACCGCAGTCGCGCAGGAAATCCGCCACATCCGGGCTCAGCGTGTCGCCGGTGACGAAGACGATGCGCTCTGCCAATCCCGGTTTTTCGCTGCGCAGCCGTGCGAACAGGCTGGGTCCGTCCAGACCGGGCATGCGCAGGTCGCTGAGGATGACGGAGAAAGTTTCGCTGCGCAGCCGGTTCAGTGCGGCTTGCCCGTCTTCTGCGATCGTCACCTCGAAGCCGCTGGCGGTCAGGATTTCCGCCAGCAGATCGGCGACGCCATCCTCGTCATCCACCACCAGCGCCGTGAGTCCGGGAACCAGAGCGGGAACCGCCGGACTGACGCGTACGGCCGCGGGCTGTGCCGCCGTGGCATCAAGCGGCAACCGCAGGATGAAGCAGGCGCCGCCGCTCGCGGCCTCGCCCGCCTCCAGCGTGCCGCCATGCGCGCTGGCGATGCCGTGACTGACCGCCAGGCCGATGCCGGTCCCGCTTCCCGGTCCCTGGCCGGCCGGCTTGGTGGTGAAGAAAGGTTCAAACACACGCCGGCGCAGGTGCGGCGGAATCCCCGGACCGTTGTCGCTGACGCGCAGCTCGATCCACTGTGCATCGGCCCTGGCGATTTCGATCCGCACCAGGCGCGGCGCAGGACGGCTCGTCAGCGCCTGCTGCGCGTTGACGATCAGGTTGCTCAGCACTTGGTTGATCTGGTCGGGGTCGGCATGCACGGCCGGCAGTGCATCGGCGAACTGCCGCTCGACCGCGATATCGGAACTACGCAGATTGTACTCCAGCAGCGAGAGCACATCCTCGACAATGCGTTCCAGTTGCACGGGACGCCGTGCGGGTTTGCGCTGGCGCGCCATGGCCAGGAAGGTGCGGGCAATACGGGCGCAGCGCACCGCGGCCGCTTCGATCTTGCCGGCGCGCTCGGCGAAAGGCGTATCTGCAGTGCTGTCCTTCAGCATCTGCGCCTGCCCGACAACGATGGAGAGCGGATTGTTCAGCTCATGCGCCACACCGGCCAGCAGCGAGCCGAGCGCAGACAGCTTTTCCGATTGATACAGGGCCTCGCGCTGGCGCTGGATTTCCGCATCGGCCTGTTTGCGTTCGGTGATATCTCCAATCGAACCGCCGACGCGCAGCACGCGGCCGTGGCTGTCGCGCACGGTGGCTGCAGTCACCTGAATCCAGCGCTCCACGCCATCGGAGCGGCGAATCCGGTATTCCATGATGATGCGGTCGATCTCGCCGCGCAGCAGTTTGCGGGTTTCTTCCTTCAGGGCTTCCAGGTCGTCTTCATGTACATTGGCATGCCAGGCATCAATGGTTGCCAGATCCTTCGCCTTGCGGCCGACGATTTCCTCCAGCCGCTCCGAATAGAAGGCAGTGCCATGCTCGACGTCCCATTCGAAGATGCCATCGTTGGCGCCGCGAATGGCAAGACGATAGCGTTCCTCGCTCAGACGCAGCTGCGTGCGTGCGGTTATGTCGCGCAGGTAGGCCACCATTACGCGGCTGTTGTCGGGCAGTATGAACTCGGTGACGGTGAGTTCGACCGGAAATATGCTGCCGTCGGCACGCAGGCCTTCGGTCTCGAAACGTTGCCGGTTCTGGGTATCGGCCGGGCCCGACAGCCGGCGCACCATGGCGCGCTCGTGGTGGGGGCGCAGATGCGCCGGCACCACCACCGCGCCGACCGGCCGGCCGAGCACGGCACCGCGCGGATAACCAAACATCTGCTCGGCCGCAGGATTGAACTCAATGATGCTGCCCTGGATATCGGTCAGGATCACGCCATCGAGCGATGCGTTGAGCAGCGGCCGCAGATGTTCGATATTATACTCGTGAGACATGCCGACGAATTCAGGGCGAGCGGCGGCTGAACAGATAGCCCGCACCGCGAATGGTCTTGATCACTTCCGGTCGTGCCGGATCGGCTTCGATCTTGCGCCTCAGCCGTGCGATTCGGATGTCGATGCTGCGATCGAACGGCTCCCAGTGATGGTGGTGCGCCAGATCCAGCAGCTGGTCGCGGCTCAGTACACGGTCGGGATGCCGCGCGAAAGCCGCGAGCAAATCGAATTCCATCGATGTCAGCGCAATCTCGCCGCCGGCAGCGTCGAACAGCTTGCGTGCCGCGAGGTTCAGGAAGGTGCTGCCGAAACGCACGACATCCTCTCCGTCGGTTTGCGACGGGGCCGCATCCGCCAGCCGGCGCAAAACGGTACGGACGCGCGCCCGCAGCTCGCGCAGGTCGAACGGTTTGGTGATGTAGTCGTCGGCGCCGATTTCCAGCCCGACAATGCGGTCGACGACTTCGCTGGCCGCGGTCAGCATGATGATGCCGGTCTTCGACCGCGCACGCAGCCAGCGGGCCAGGCTCAGGCCGTCCTCGCCGGGCATGTTGATGTCGAGGATCACCAGATCGGCAGGCCGGGCGGCATACAGCTCCCGGAATGTCGCTGCATTTCCTGCGGTCTCCACGCGGAATCCATGGCTGCCCAGGTATTCCGCGATCATGTCGCAAATCCCCGGTTCGTCATCGACCACAGTGATATGCGGTTCGCCTGCCATCGCCCCTCTGCGGTTATCCTGCAACCGGTTCCCCGATTGTGATAGCAAGGCCGGCTTGCCGGCGTCCATCGACATTTACGGCATCCGCCGCTCAGGCACAGTCGCGCAGAGCCACCATGCGCTGGCAGGCCTGCAGGAAGGGGCCGGCGATCCTTGCAACCGAGTCCGGCTGCGCCATCGGTGCGAAGTGGCCGAGGTCTGGCAGGATGGCGTGGCGTACCATCGGCAGTGCACCGGCCAGCCGCTCGGTCACCAGCCGGAAGGCACCGGACGAGCGCGTGCCGCTCAGCAGCAGAACCGGAATCTTCAGTCCCATGTAGCTGGTCAGGGACTGGCGCGGCTGGAAGGCCATGGCGAGGTCGAGGCACAGACGCGGCGCCTGCGCCGCCAGATGTGCGCGGCGCGGCTGCGACAGTGTTTCGAAGCTGCCCGGACCGTTGCAGAATTCGTAGAACACTTCCGCACCGAGATGGCTGTGGCCGCGCAGGCAGGCGGCGCGCATGTCGGCGATCATGCTCTCGACCTGCCGCTGCGCCGGGGCATGACCGCCCAGTTCAGGTTTCAGCAGATGCAGCGCCAGCGGTTCGTACAGCGTCATGCTGGCGATCTTGCCCTGATTTTCGAGCGCGGCGCGCAGCGCCACGGCGCCCCCGAAAGCATGACCCACCAGATGCACCGGCCGGTCGAAGCGCCGCAGCAGCGCGCTCACCAGGCCGGCATTGTCTTCCACCGTCATGCGCTGCGGCATCGGCAGTGGTTCGCTGCGGCCATAGCCGTAGAGATCGGGGCAATGGAAACGGAAACCGTCGCCAAGCTGCTGTTGCAGGCCGAGCCAGGCGCTGCCCTGCATGCCGGAAGCGTGCACGGCCAGAACCGGCGTGCCGCTGCCGGAGGTGAACATGTTGACCAGCGTGCCGCGCGGACCGACGAAGGCCTGCACCGGAACATGGCTCATCAGGGCCATCAAGGCCGGATGGGTGGGGATCGGCCTGCGATCTTCGGTTCGGCTGTCGGCAAGGTTGCGCAAGGTGGCGGTCATGATGCGATCTCGTATCGGCGACGGTTTCTGCGGCTTGCGCTCAGGCGGCCTTGGTCCTGGTGGCTTCGATCATGGCGCCGCTCAGCGTGCCATAGGCGGTTGCCCAGGCATCGCGAAGGTCCGGTGTGAAATCGTCGCCGAAGGCGGCAGCCAGCGTGTCGAGCAATGCGCCCCCTACCGTGGCATAGTGGCTGTCCTGCACGCCGTAGCCGACATGCCGGCGCGCCAGCTGCTGCACGGTCGGCAGCACGGTGTCGAGCCGGTCGAGTGCGGCGACCACGGTACCGATTGCCATCATCAGCTTGCGGCCCTGCTCCTGTATATCGCCGCTGAACATCGGCTTCAGGGACGGATCGACGGCGAACAGCCGGTCGTAGAAGGCGGCGGCAGCCACCTCCTTGATCGGCAGAACCTTGGTGAAGCTTTCCTTGACGAGGGTGATCTGCTGCGGGGTCATGTCGGTCTCCTGTTGGGCTGGGCGACGGCCCCGGGCGGATGCCTTGGTGGAGGGGCTGCGGTCCCGGGCCGGGATGTGTCTGGCGGCGGTTATCGGCGCGGTCGGTTTCTGCTCTGTGTCTCGCAACTGCGAAAAGTGTTTCAGTTGTTTCAGAAGAAGCTTTTGCGACAGTGCCGGCGGGAGGCCGATGTCGATTGGCGCTCTGGCCCAGACCGGCTATGGTATTGGAGAGGCAGCAAAAATAGGCGGTCATGACCCCTTCAGAGACTGAAGCCCATTCGGCACCGCCGGTGACACATTCGCCGCCAGCGCGCCCGGCCTCATGGCGGGCCCGGCTCTCCTGGGCGATGTTCGACTGGGCCAACCAGCCGTATTTCACTGTCATCACCACCTTCATTTTCGCGCCCTATTTCACGTCGAAGGTGATCGGCAATCCGGTCGACGGCCAGTCGCTCTGGGGTTTCACGCAGGCTTTCTCCGCCGCCATTGTCGCGCTCGGTGCGCCTTTCCTCGGCGCGATCGCCGATGCCAGCGGCCAGCGCAAGCCCTGGCTCTTCGCCTTTCAGATCCAGCTCGCCTTCGGTTGTGCATTGCTCTGGCTGGCGCAGCCCGGCCAGCCGCAGTTGATCCCGCTGGTCATCCTCGGGCTCGTGCTGGCCAATATCGCGGCCGAATATTCGATCATGTTCAATAATGCGCTGCTGCCGTCGCTGGAAACGCCGCGCCATGTCGGGCGCCTGAGCGGTCTGGGCTGGGGCATGGGCTATGTCGGCGGATTGATCGCGCTGTTCGCGGTGCTGATCGTGTCGCAGCCCGAACTGATCGGCATCACGCCGCCGCCGGGTGAGGCGTTGCTTGGGCTGAAGCGCGACGCATTCGAGGCCGAACGCATTATCGGTCCGGCGGCGGCGATCTGGCTTGTGCTGTTCGTCACGCCGATGTTCCTGTTCACGCCGGACCGGCCCGGTTCGGGCAAACCCTTCGGCGCCGTGGTGCGCGACGGCATTCGCCGAGTGGTCGATACCATTCGTCATATGCGGCGTTACAAAAACCTGCTGCGCTTCCTGTTCTCCTACATGATCTATTACGATGGCCTTGTCGCGGTGATCGGCTTCGGCGGGATTTACGCGGCCGGCGTGTTCGGCTGGGGTACCACCGAGCTTGGCCTGTTCGGCATCGCGCTCAATGTGATTGCCATTCCGGCTGTGATCTTTGGCGGCTGGCTGGAAGACCGCTGGGGTTCGAAACGTGCCGTGCAGGTGGCAATCTGTCTGGTTGGGCTTGGTACGCTCGGTATCATGTCGATCGGTCAGAGCAGCGTGCTTTTCGTTGTCGAGGTTGCGCCCAAGCTAGCCGGTGCCGGACTGTTCTCCTCGACGGGCGAGCAGGTTTTCTTCCTCTGCGCGGCCTTCCTGGGCCTGGGCATGGGCACGATGCAGGCCGCCAGCCGTACTCTGGTGGCGCGGCTGTCGCCGCCCGACATGGTGGGCGAATTCTTCGGCATCTTCGCGCTATCGGGCCGCGCCACCACATTCCTGGCGCCGCTGCTGATCGGCATCACCACGGCGGTCTTCGCCACCCAGCGCATCGCGCCAGTGGTGATTCTCGTCTTCCTTGCCGTCGGCTTCGTGCTGCTGTGGAAGGTGCAGGAGCCGGCACGTCAGTAACGCACCGACCGGTTCCGTTTATCCGGTTTTCGCAAAGCGCTGTGGCTTCTCGCGATTGACCAGGTCGAGCTCCGTGTCGTGCATATAGTCGCGCGTGATCGGCAGGGTATCGACCTTCTTGGCCAGCTGCACCTGGAAGACCATATGGCCCCAGTGCCGGAAGGTGATTTCCGAGGCGGCCAGATAGAATTCCCACATGCGGCAGAAGCGCTCGTCATACAGTGCCTTGGCCTTGTCCCACTGCGCCATGAAACGCATGCGCCAGTGTTTCAGCGTTTCTGCGTAATGCAGGCGCAGGATTTCCATGTCGGTCACCCAGAGCCCGCTCCGCTCGATCACCGGCATCACCTCCGACAGTGCCGGAATATAGCCGCCGGGGAAGATGTATTTGCGGATGAAGCCGGGCGTGGTGCCCGGTCCGTCCGAGCGGCCGATCGAATGCACCAGCGCGACGCCATCCTCGGCCAGCAGGTTATGGATGCCGTCGAAATATTCGCGGTAATGCGGCACGCCGACATGCTCGAACATGCCGACGCTGACGATGCGGTCGAATTTGCGGCCTAGCATGCGGCGGTAGTCGACGAGCTCGAATTTCACCCGGTCGCTCAGGCCGCGTTCCTGTGCGCGGCTGCTGGCGATGGCATGCTGCTCATGGCTCAGCGTGATACCGACCACTTCCACGCCGCAGGTCTCGGCCAGATACAACGCCAGCCCGCCCCAGCCGCAGCCGATCTCCAGCACCCGCATGCCAGGTTTGAGGTTTAGCTTGGCGGCGATGTGTCGCTTCTTGGCCAGCTGCGCCTGTTCCAGCGTGGTGTCCGGGGTCGGGAAATAGGCACAGGAATACTGCTTGTCGGTATCGAGGAACAGATCGTAGAGCCGACCGTCCAGATCGTAATGATGCTGCACGTTACGGCTGGCGGCGGCCTCGGGATTGAACTGATGCCACAGCCGCATTGCGCGCGCCCAGCCGCGCTGCACGGCAGAGAAGGGAATCCGGCCGTGGACGCCGAGATTGCGCACCACCAGCGTCAGGAAGTCGTAGATGCCGCCCTGCTCGAGGACCAGCTCGCCATTCATGTAGCATTCGCCGAGCGCAAGCTTCGGATTGAGAGCGATGCGCCATTCGGCGCTCCGGCTGGTGATCCGCATCACCACCGTTTCCGGTCCGGGCGGCTCCCCGTAATGTCGCCGCACGCCGCGGTGATCGATGACCGTCAGCGATCCCGACCTGATGAGTTTCTTGAATATGGCACCAAGAAGCATGCGGAATCTCCTGACATAAAGAGATAACGCCCCATCCCGGAGTTTATATTGGCGCTGTCGTTGAGGCTCGACAAGAGGGGTTGTCACGGCCGAGCTGCGACTTTGCCCGTGACATATCCAGAGAGTTGGATAGCTGGCCGCGCTATACGCGGGACAGTTATTATCCGGTCGCTACTTACCCCAATTCTCGGCCCAGGCGATGCCCTGCTTCTGCATCATGCGCTGAAAGGCCGGGCGGGTGTAGGTCGCGCCGACCACCCGTTCGATATTCGCCCAGCGCCACATTGGCCGCTCAAGAAAGCGGCTCCAGCGCGTCAGCATGGCGAGGTAGATGTCGCACAGGCTGAAACTCGAGCCCAGCATGTAGTCACCGCGACCGATCCCGTCATCCAGTACCTGGAAATTGCGGTAGAGCCTGGCTTCGGCCTCGGCCTTCAGCGCGGTCTGGCCTGCGGTATCGGCAAAGGTCCAGTCCGGGTGAAACCAGTCAATGAAGCCCACCTGCACGGTGTTGGTCATATAGGTCAGCCACTGGTAATAGCGACCGCGCAGCTGCATGCCGACCGGCGGCGACAGTTGCGTCTCGGGATGCAGATCGCTGAGATACTGGCAGATCGCGGCGGTCTCGAAAATCGCGAAGCCGTCATGCACCAGCGTCGGAATGCGGCCATTCGGATTGAGTGCCTTATAGTCGGCCTGTTCGTGCTCTCTGCTGGCGATATCCAGCTTTACCATCTCATAGGGCGCGCCGATTTCCTCCAGCACCGCCTGCGGTGCCATCGCCGCCGTGCCCGGCGCCCAGTAGAGCGTATACATGGTCGGTATCTGCCCGATCAGTGCCGGAAGTGACGCATGCCGGTGAAGACCATGGCGAGACCGGCCTTGTCGGCGGCATCGATCACTTCCTGGTCGCGGATCGAACCGCCCGGCTGGATCACGGCCGTCGCACCGGCCTCGACCAGCACTTCCAGTCCGTCGGCAAACGGGAAGAAGGCATCCGAGGCGGCCACCGAACCTTTGGTCAGCGCGTCGGGCAGACCGGCGGCCTTGGCGGCATCCTGGGCCTTGCGATAGGCGATGCGCGCACTGTCGACGCGGCTCATCTGGCCGGCGCCAATGCCCACGGTGGCGCCGTTCTTGGCGTAAACGATCGTGTTCGACTTCACATGCTTGCCGACGCGGAAGGCGAACAGCATGTCGGTCAGTTCCTGCGGCGTCGGTGCGCGCTTGGTCACCACCTTGAGGTCGGCCTCCACGATGCGGCCGGCGTCGCGCGTCTGCACCAGATAACCGCCGGCGACCGATTTGACGAACCAGCCACTCGCCACCGGATCGGCCATGCCGCCGGTGACCAGCAGGCGCAGGTTCTTCTTCGCCGCCAGAAACGCTTTGGCCTCTTCATCGGCATCGGGCGCCACGATCACCTCGGTGAAGATCGCGCCGATCTTCTCGGCCGTGGCCTTGTCGAGTTTGCGGTTCATCGCGACGATGCCGCCGAAAGCGGACGTGCTATCGCAGCGCAACGCCGCATCCCATGCCGCCGCCAGGCTGTCAGCCATGGCAACGCCGCAGGGATTGGCATGCTTGATGATGGCAATGGTCGGCTTGTCGCTGAATTCCGACACCAGCTCGAAGGCGGCATCCGTGTCGTTCAGGTTGTTGTAGCTCAGTTCCTTGCCCTGCAACTGCTGCGCGGTGGCCACGCCCGGGCGCTTGTCGCCGGGGACCACATAGAAAGCCGCCTGTTGATGCGGGTTCTCGCCATAGCGGAGTGTCTGCTTGCGCTCGGCCGAGACCAACAGCGTCGGCGGAAAAGCCTCGCCATTCTGCCGCGCGAACCAGGTGGCGATCATCGAGTCATAGGCGCCGGTATGGGCATAGGCCTTGGCGGCCAGCTCGCGACGCAGTTTCAGCGGTGTGGCGCCGTTATGGGCCTTCAGCGCCTCGACGATCCTAGTGTAGTCGGCCACATCGACCACCACATTGACAAAACCATGGTTCTTGGCCGCTGAGCGGATCATCGCCGGGCCGCCGATATCGATATTCTCGATGCAGGTCGGGAAATCCGCGCCTTTAGCTACGGTGGCGGCGAAGGGATAGAGGTTCACCACCACGAGGTCGATCGGCGGGATATTGTGCTTCTCCATCGCCGCCTTGTGCTCGGCCTCGTCGCGCAGGGCCAGGATGCCGCCATGGATGGTGGGATGCAGCGTCTTCACACGGCCATCCATCATCTCGGGGAAGCCGGTATGTTCGGCCACTTCCTTCACCGCCACGCCGGCGTCCTTCAGCGCCTTGTAGGTGCCGCCGGTGGACAGGATCTCGATGCCGAAGCCGCTGAGCGCCTTGCCGAACTCGATCAGGCCGGTCTTGTCGGACACGGACAGCAGCGCACGGCGGATTTGGACGAGATCGGTCGACATAGGGCAAAGGCCTCAAAGGGCAGGAGGGAGGGTCGGGCAGGGCTATAGCATGCCGGCCCTACGCGCAAAAGCGGTGTAAAATCGTCCGAAAACAATGGGTTGCGGGGTTTGTGCGGGGCCGCGATCCATGCTACACGATGGCCCCCATGCGCTCATATCTCGAATTCGAAAAGCCGATTGCCGAGCTGGAGGCGAAAATCGCCGAGCTCAAGCAGCTCGCCGACCAGGGCAACAGCGACATCAGCGACGACCTGGAACGGCTGGAAGCCAAGGCCAGCCAGCAGCTGCAGGCGACCTATGCCAAGCTCGGCGCCTGGCAGAAGACCCAGGTGGCGCGCCATCAGGACCGCCCGCATTTCGCCGATTACATCGCCGGCCTGGTGACGGATTACGTGCCGCTCTGCGGTGACCGCGCCTTCGCCGAAGACGGCGCCATCACCGGCGGCCTGGCACGCTTCCGCGGCCGCGCCGTGATGATCATGGGCCACGAAAAAGGCCGCACCACCGAGAGCCGCCTGAAGCACAATTTCGGCATGGCCAAGCCGGAAGGCTATCGCAAGGCGATCCGCCTGATGCGCATGGCCGACCGTTTCCGCCTGCCGGTCATCACGCTGGTCGACACTGCCGGCGCCTATCCGGGCGTGCAGGCCGAAGAGCGCGGCCAGGCCGAGGCGATCGCGCGTGCCATCGACACCTGCCTCGATATCCGCGTGCCGCTGATCGCCGCCATTGTCGGCGAAGGCGGTTCGGGCGGCGCGGTGGCACTGGCCGCGGCCAACCGCGTGCTGATGTTCGAACATGCGATCTATTCGGTGATCTCGCCCGAAGGCTGTGCCGCCATCCTGTGGAACGACGGCAGCAAGGCGCCCGATGCCGCCGAAGCTCTGCGTGTCACGGCGGAAGACCTGCTCAAGCTGAAGGTGATCGACGAGATCGTGAAGGAACCGCTCGGCGGCGCCCATCGCAATCCCGGCCAGGCGATCACCTCGCTCGGCGATGCGCTGGAGGCCTCCCTGCGCGGCCTGGTCGGGCAGGAGCCGGGCGCGTTGCGCGAAGCCCGCCGCCGCAAATTCCTCGATATGGGTAGCAACGGACTGTAAGTCCGGCGCGCTTCGTCCGAGACAAAGGCCCGCGCAACCCGCGGGCCTTTTTGTTTACGTCCTCAGAAAATCCTGCACCAGTGGCGCGATCTCGGCTGCCCGCTCCTGCGCGAAGCCATGATCGCCGCCAGCGATCACCTGCAACTCGGCCTTCGGCAACAGCCCGGCAAGATACTGTCCGACAGCCAGCGGACTGATCGTATCGGCATCGCCCCACAGCAGCAGAGCCGGCTGCGCGATGGATGAGATCTCCGCCGTATGGTCGGCGCGGGCCTTGGTGATCCACTCAGCGGCATGGGGATATTCCGCGCGATAGGCCGGGCGCCAGTCGCTGGCGCCGAAGCGCATGACGTCGATCCCGCCGCTGGCCGCTGTCAGCACCAGTTTCGTCACCGTCTGCGGATAGAGCAAAGCCAGCCGCAGTGCGAAGATGCCGCCCATCGACTGCGCAACGATCGTCGTGTCGCTTTTCAGATATGCGGCGGCATGGGCGGTCAACGCGTCCAGGCTGTCGAGGCCGGGCCGGTGCGCTTGATGCCCCAGCCCCGGCCAGTTCAGGTAGGTCTTTTCATATTGGGCCGGCAGCAGCGCGCCGAGCGGATGCCAGAATTCCGCCGCGCCGCCGGCGCCGGGCAGGAAGAGGAGATGGGTCATGGGACCATACTATCCGAGCCTAAAATCCAAACAACTTCGTCATGCCAGGGCTTGACCCGGGCATCCACGCCTTACTTCCGTGCTGCAGAAAAGACATGGATGGCCGGGACAAGCCCGGCCATGACAGGGTGCTCTTGCCGTCGGTCTCTCGTCACTTCCGGTGCGCTTACTTCCAGTGCGGCGGCCAGGTCTTCTGCATGATCGGCAGCGCCTTCATGCGGTCGGCCCAGGCGGCCATCTTCGGCGTGAACAGATCAGCCGGAATCGCCTCGGGCTTGCGCAGGCGGAAGCGCTCGATGATGGCGAGATGCGGATAGAGCGTGTAGTCGACTGCCGACACCGCGTCGCCGCACAGATAGGTGCCGGCAATCTGCGGCTCCCAGAAGGCGATCTCGGATTTCAGGGCGGCCACCGCATCCGTGAGCTTCGTGGCATCCGCCTTCTCCGCCGGCGCGAATACCGCTTCGAATACATGATGGATCTTGACGCCCACATCGTCGTCGGCCTCGCGGATCATGCGGCGCTGCGTGGCGCGCTGGCGCAGGTCGGCGGAGAATAATGGCGCCTGCGGCCAGCGCTCCTCGACATATTCCATCACGGCGGCCGATTCGCGAATCACGAAATCGCCGTCCACCAGGGTCGGCACGCGCTGGCGCGGATTGAGCCGGGTGTAGTCCGGCGTCTTCAGGTCGCCGGCGCCGAACGACAGCAGCTTCACCTCATGCGGCACGCCCTTGTGTTCCAACGCCAGCCAGACGCGCCAGGCATAGGCCGAGCCGGAACCGAAATAGAGCGTGACGGACATGATGCTGCTTCCCTGATCTGAAAATGCGCTGCCGGTGAGAAAGGGCGGCGGGGACGAAAGGTCAAGGCCGCTTCAGCACCATCTGGGTGCCGAAGAAGCTCATCACCGTTTCGCCCTTCTGGTTCTCGATCCAGTATTTCATCTTCACGATGCCGCGGTCGGGCTTCGAGGCGCTTTCGCGTTTGTCCTCGATGCTGGCGCGGCCGAACAGCGTGTCGCCGGGCCGCACCGGCATGAACCAGCGAATCTCGTCCAGCCCCGGCGAGCCCATGCTGCCCTTGCCGAGCAGGCCTGCCTGCAGCAGCATGCGAAAGCCCAGCAGCCCGGTCTGCCAGCCCGACGCGATCAGGCCTTTATATGGCGACTTTTCCGCCGCCAGCCGGTCGAGATGAAACGGCTGCGGATCGTAGGTGAAGGCGAAGGAGACGATCTCGGCTTCCGAGATCGTCACGCCATCGGCGCGGATCACCTCGCCCACCTCGTAATCCTCGAACCAGCGTTCGCTCCTGCTCATGCTTCACACCGCCATGTTTCTGAAAAAGGCCTGCACATCGGCCACGAAAATCTCCGGCTGTTCCATCGCCACGAAATGCCCGCCGCGTTCGAGGTCGCGTCGGTAGCTGACGTTATAGCCGCGTTCGAGCCAGCCTTTCGGCGCGGGCGGCACCAGATCCCAGGGCGGCAGCAGGAAGCTGGTCGGGCTGCGCAGGAATTCGCCGGGCTGCATCGCCAGTTCGCCATTCTGCCGCGCCGCCCAGTAGATCCAGGTCGAGGTGACGGCCGTGTCGGTCAGCCAGTAGAAGGCGACATTGGCGATCATATGGTCGAGATCGAAAACCGGCTTGTGATCGGCTGGCGCGCGCGGAAAGCCGTGCAGCTTCTCGACGATCCAGCCGGCGAGGCCGGCCGGGCTGTCGTTCAGGCCATAACCCAGCGTGGTGGGCTTGGTGCTCTGGATGGCGAAATAGCCGCCTTCGGCATCATGGCGCTTGCGGGTGCGCAGCATCCATTCTTTCTCGGCCGCCGAGAGCGGCGGCTGCATGTCGCGCGTCAGCGGCGGGCGCAGCGGCACCATGTTGAGATGCAGCGCCACGGCATGGTCGGGAAAGTCGATACCGAGCCAGCTGGAGACAATCGAACCCCAGTCGCCGGCCTGCACCAGGAACCGCTCGAAGCCCAGCACCTCCACCATCAGGTCGCGCCACAGTTTCGCAATCGCGCGCGGGCCGATGGGCCGGTCCAGCGGCATCGAGAAGCCATAGCCCGGCAGCGACGGGCAGATCACGGTGAAGGCATCTTCCACCTTGCCGCCGAACCGCTCGGGATGCGCCAGCCGCTCGATGACATCGACGAATTCGAGAATCGAGCCCGGCCAGCCATGTGTCAGCAGCAGTGGTCGCGGCGTATCTCCCGAGCCCGGTTCGATCAGGAAATGCACGGTCTGCAAAGCTCCCGTATCGGACCGCTTCAGTCTGACGCGATACTGCAGCCAGCCATTCAGCCGCTTTTCCCAGTGGCGCCAGTCGAAACCCTCGCGCCAGCGCTGCAGGAAATGGCGCATGTAGCCCACATTGCTGCCGTATTGCCAGGCGGCATCGGCCGGTTCCGCCGGCATGCGCGCCTGCGCCAGTCGCGCCTTCAGGTCGGTCAGCGCGGCATCCGGAATCGCGATGCTGAATGTCTCCGCGGCGGAGGACAGGCGCAGCATGTCAGCCCCGCTTCAGCGTTGCAGTCAGCATGCCGGCGCCGACCAGCATGGCGCCGCCTGCACGGTTCATGTTTTTCAGTACGCGCGGGCTGGCGATGCGGTTGCGGGCCTGGCCCATCATCACGATCCAGCAACCCTGGATGCCGGCAGCCAGTACATTCATCGTCAGCGTCAGCACGGCAACCTGCGGCCAGAGCGGTCGCGTCGGGTCGATGAACTGCGGCAGGAAGGCGGCGAAAAACAAAATGCCCTTGGGATTGAGCAGCGTGACCAGGAAGGTCTGCAGGATGGCCTCGCGCGCCGTGCTGCGGCCGGTCGCGGCCGGGGTGAGAGTCATCGGCGGGGCGCGCCACAGCTTGATGCCGAGATACACCAGATAGACCGCGCCGATCCATTTCATCGCCGTGAAGGCTTCGGCCGAGGCCGCCAGCAGCGCGCTGAAGCCGAGCATCGAGAGCGTGATGGCGCAGATATCGCCCAGCGTGACACCGATCAGGCTGAGCGCGCCGGTGCGCGGCCCGCCTGCCATGGTATGGCCCAACACCATCATGGTGGTGGGGCCGGGGATCAGAATCATGATACTGGCGGCGGCAATGAAGGCGAGCCAGAGTTCCGGGCTGACAGGCATGGTGTTTCCTCCTGTATGCAGCAGCCAGCCATGGAACCGATCACCTTGGCAATACCGCTATGCAGGTCATTTCGGCTTCGATTAAAATTTAATGAGGCCCAGGAAAAAAGGGGTGGGGCAATGAAAACAACCCTGTTGGCTGTGGCAGCCATGCTGATGGCTTCCGGTACGGCAACTGCACAAATGCAATGGACCGATTTCCCACCCTCGCAGAGCCGGCTGAAGTTTGATCCCCCGGGTTTGTCCGCGCAGCCGACGCGCGCATTCGAGGGGATCAATACCTCCGCCACCAAGCGCAATGTCCGGAACTTCGGGTATATGTTCAACAAAAGCGGCGGCGACGCGGCTTATGCACATATTTATCTTTTCTCGGTTGCGGCGGATGCCACTTACTTCACCAGCGCGCCGAATTTCGATGGGCTGCTACAGGGCTTTTATGCGGAGTTCAAGAACCAGACGGTCAGCTGGGTCGATGCGCAGAAGCTGACGGCGCCATCTCCCATCGGCGCAACCGAGTACAGGCGGTTCACGGTGTCCGGCCGCTCGTGTTTTGCATTTGGCGGATTGTATGGTGCCAGTTCGTCCCTGCCGTTCAACTCGGCAGTGTCCGGCACCAGCGGCACCGAGCAGCTGATGGGATATTACTGCGCGGCCAAGGGCCATACCCTGTCTGACGCCGATGCGAAGCTCGCCCTGTCGCGGCTGTCGGTCGATGGACTTGGAAAAGCACAGGGGCCGGGCCCGCACCGATTCACCGATACCAAATGACTGCCGTCGTCGCCGCCGCCTGAGGGCCGCACATTCCCGACAACAATCCGTAGCGGCCAGGCATTCCGAGCCCGCCGTTTCTGCAAGATTTGACAGCGGCTTAGCCAATATAGAACAAAACAGGAAATTTAGGATTGCCAAAGAAAGAATTACATCCTATATTTTGTTCTTTAAATGTTCATAAAGGACATATCCTCATGTCGCTCCCCGATAGCTTCGCTCATCTGTTCGGCCCGTCGCCCGTATCGGAACCGGAGGCCGGGTCCGATCCCTTCGGCCGGATCGGCGCCGGCAATCCCGACTGGGAGGCCGCGCGCGGACGATGGATGGAGGGCGCCTCACTGCGCGATATTTTCGGCGACAGCCTGTTTCGCCTGAACGGGCCGGTCGGCACCGGCCGCGCCAACCAGCGCGGCGATGTCTTCAAGATGCAGGCCCTGCTGCATCGCGAGGGTGTGCTGGATGCAGAGGCCACCGGCGGGCCGACCGGCTACTGGGGCAATCGCGACGATTTCGCCATGCGCGAATACCAGAAAGCGGATGGCAACATGCCGGTCGATGGCTGGGCGGCGCCAGACGGTCCGACGATGAAGGCGTTGCGCAGCGGCTATGAAACGCCAGTGCAATATGCCCAGGCCAAAACGACGCAGCATCCGCAGTCCGGCAGAGTGCTGAACGATGCCGCGTCTCTGTCGCCCGCGCAGGCGCCGGTACCCGTACCGGCGGCACGGCCTGCAGCACATGAGGATGTCTGGCCAGACTCGCCAATCCATCCCGATTTCCGCAATGCGCTGCACGAGCGCGAAAGCCGGGGCGGTGGCAACCAGGGCTACGAGGCCAGCAACAACGGCGCCTACGGTCGCTACCAGATGCGGGTGCCGGCGCTGAGGGATGCCGGACTGATCGACGCGAGGGGCAACTGGACCGGCAAGCATGGCGTGAAAAGTCCGGAGGATTTCCTGCGCAATCCGGAAGCGCAGGAAAGGGCCTTTGCCGATTTCATGGCGCGCACCGAAGGCTATGTCCGGAAGGGCGATTTGCCGAAACATATCGGCCGCGAGATCGAGGGCGTGCAGGACAAATTCCGCATCACGGAGGCCGGATTGCTGGCCGCGGCGCATCGTCAGGGTGCCGGCATGGTGGACCAGTATCTGGAATACCAGGGCCGCAATCAGTGGAAGAGCGGAAAGTTCGACAGGATTCCGGACGACATATCGCAGAAGATCGCCGAACTGCAGCGCGGCCTGCCGAATCCGCAGCCTGCCGGAGATGTCCTGCGCAGTATTGAAACGCGGCTGCGCGAGTTCAGCGGCATTCCCTACCGGCGTGGCGCCGGCAGCTAGGCCTTTCAGGGCCAGAGCTGCGGCGGGGTGTCCCGGTAATCAAACACGCTGATCCAGGATTCCGATGGCGGGTCCTCGGCATTGTCCAGCGAGGCATCGTCGACGGCTTTCTGGCGGATGAACAGCCGAAGCGCGCTGGGCAGTTCGTTCATGTAGTAGCGCGGCGCGAAAACCAGTGTTGCGTCGGGCTTGCGCAGGGCGGCCCAGACCTGGCCGCTGCGCCAGTCCACCACGATCATCACGCGCTCGATCAGGTTTTCGGGCTGCTGCGCGGTATCGGCAGTATAGCCGCGCAGGATCAGCTCGGCCGACGGCGCATAGCCGATCGGGCTGGTGTTGCTGAGCGTGACGATGCGCGCGTAATGCGGCCCGGTCAGTTCGCGCAGGTTTTGCTCCACGACCGGATGTTTGAGCACCAAGTGGTATTTCAGGGTGGCGATGGCGCCTGCCAGCTCCGGATAGCTGCCCAACATTCGCATGTCTTCGACGGGCTGCGCCTGCGCCGCGGACGGGGCAAGCGGCAGGGTGGCGAGTAGAAGAAGACTCAGCAGCCGCAGCATGGCGGCAGTCTAGCGCAAAGCCGCGATCAGGCCGAGAGGCCTTCGATGCAGAGTGCGGCAAAGGTGGCCAGCCAGTGTTCGCCGCCATAGTCGCCGCTTTCGAGGAACGGCAGGCTGGCCTGTTCATGCGCGCTAGCCGCGTTCAGCAGCGCGGACTGATCACCCGGCAGTTTCGCAGCGATGCCGCGCAGGCACCAGGCGCGACTGAGGTTGAGGCCGTCGAGATGGACGGTCTTGGCATCGCTGCGATCCGAGACGATGGCGGGTTGGAAGACGGTTGCCGCATGGGGCAGGAAACGGGTCCACCAGGCGGTGAAGTCCGGTGTCGGTAGCAGTTCGGCCACCAGCAATGCTTCCGTCAATGCGCCGGAGAGGAAGTCGTCGCCGTTGGGTTCGTAATGCGCCGGATAGGCCGTATCAGGCAGGTAGACCTTGCGGGCATAGGCCGCGATGGCCGGTTCCAGCGTCGGGTCGCCGGTGATACGCGCATAGTGGAGCGCGAGAAGCAGGCCGAAGGCCGTGTTGAAATGCGTGCCGACCCGGATCGGATAGATCAGCTTGTCCATATAGGCCGGGAAGCGCGCAACGATGCGCTGTTCCAGCGGCTGCAGCGCCGTGCGCCAGGTCTTCGCCTGCGGCTCGTCCCAGAGCGACAGTTCTGCCGAGAGCGCCAGCAGCCAGCCCCAGCCATAAGGCCGCTGCCAGGTGCCACGCCCCGGTGCATCCAGATAGGCCGCTTCGCCTTGGCCGGCTTCTGCGGTGAAGAAGCGCGCATAGAGATCGAGCGCGCGTCCGGCAGCGTTCAACTGCGGATGGCGGCGCAGGCAGCGCGTCAGCAGCCACCAGCCATGCACGCAGCTATGCCAGTCGTAACTGCCCCAGAAGATCGGATGCAGTTCATGCGGTGGTCGCACGTCGTCCGGGCCGTTGTTGAAATGCATCAGGTTGTTGGGGTATTCACGGTCGAGATTGCGCAAGGGAAGCGCGGCGAAGCGTTCGGCCTGGGAAAGAGAAAGCTGTGTCATGCCGCGATGATGGCATGACACAGACTCAGCGTCATCCCGGGCTTGACCCGGGATCCCATTATTCTTTTTCGGGGTAAGGAAGTGGGATCCCGGCTCGCGCTTCGCTTGGCCGGGATGACGACTCTCAGGGAGCCGTCACTTCCCGTGGCAGTATTTGTATTTCTTGCCTGAGCCGCAGGGGCAGGGCGCGTTGCGCGGGGTGCTCTTCCAGGTCGACTCGTCGTTGGGGTCGATGGCGGCCGAGCGCGACTGCGCCACCGGACGCGCCGGCAGCCCGGCGTCATCGCCGTCGCCGCCCTCAATGGCTTCGCCACGGCTCTCATGCATCGGCGTGGAGGGTCGCGCGAACAGGTCGGCCGGCGGCTCCTCGGCGCGGATTTCGACGCGCGAGAGGATCGAGGTCACCTGCTCGCGCACGCGCACCAGCATCTGTTCGAACAGCGAGAAGGCCTCGCGCTTGTATTCGTTGAGCGGATCCTTCTGCGCATAGGCACGCAGCCCGATGGCCTGGCGCAGATAATCCAGGTGATGCAGATGTTCCTTCCAGGTCTGGTCGAGCACCTGCAGCAGCAGGCTGCGCTCCACCATACGCATCACCTCGGGGCCGAAATTCGCGGCCTTTTCGGCCATGCGCCGCTCGATGGCATCGAGCAGCCGTTCGCGGATCTGCTGGTCGGCGATGCCCTCTTCCTTGGCCCAGTCGACGATAGGCAGATCGAGCGCGAACAGGCGGCTGACCTCGGCCTGCAGCCCTTCCGAATCCCACTGCTCGGCATAAGCACGCTCGGGGATGTGGCGGTCGACCAGCTCGTTGGCGATTTCCTCGCGCATGTCGCGCACGGTATCGGCCACATTCTCGGCGCCCATGATTTCGATGCGCTGCTCGTAGACCACCTTGCGCTGGTCGTTCATCACATCGTCGTATTTCAGCAGGTTCTTGCGGATTTCGTAATTCCGCGCTTCCACCTTCTGCTGGGCTTTCTCAAGCGCCTTGTTGATCCAGGGATGAATGATCGCCTCGCCGTCCTTCAGGCCGAGCCGCTGCAGCATGCTGTCCATGCGCTCAGAGCCGAAGATGCGCAGCAGGTCGTCTTCCAGCGAGAGGAAGAATTTCGACGCACCGGGATCGCCCTGGCGACCGGAACGGCCGCGCAACTGGTTGTCGATGCGACGGCTTTCGTGGCGTTCGGTGCCGATTACATACAGGCCACCGGCGGCGCGCACCTTGTCCTTTTCAGCCGCCACTTCGGCGCGGATCTGCGCCTCCATCTTGGCTTTCAACTCACCTTCCATGCCCTGGGTTTCAGCCAGGATGCGCATGTCGGCATTGCCGCCGAGCTGAATATCCGTACCGCGACCGGCCATGTTGGTGGCGATGGTGACGGCGCCAAGGCGGCCGGCCTGCGCCACGATGAAGGCTTCCTGATCGTGGTGGCGCGCATTCAGCACGTGATGCACGATCTTGCGCTGCTTGAGGAAGTCGGATAGCAGTTCCGACTTCTCGATCGACACCGTGCCTACCAGCAGCGGCTGGCCCTTTTCGCGGCATTCGGCGATCAGGTTGACGATGGCTTCGTATTTCTCGCGCGCGGTACGATACACCTCGTCGTCGCCGTCTAGGCGCGCGACCGGCACGTTGGTCGGAATCTCGACCACTTCGAGACGATAGATGTCGGCGAACTCGGCGGCTTCCGTCGAGGCCGTGCCGGTCATGCCGGCCAGCTTGGGATACATGCGGAAGTAATTCTGGAAGGTGATCGAGGCCAGCGTCTGGTTCTCGGTCTGAACCGCCACGCCTTCCTTGGCTTCCAGGGCCTGGTGCAGGCCGTCGGAATACCGGCGGCCTTCCATCATGCGGCCGGTGAATTCGTCGATGATGATGACCTTGCCGTCTTTCACGATGTAGTCGACATCGCGGGTGAACAGCACATGGGCGCGCAGCGCCTGATTGGCATGATGAACGACGGCGATATTCTCGACATCGTACAGCGAGTCGGATTTCAGCAGGTCGGCGGCACGCAGGATCTCTTCGATATGCCCCGTGCCGTCCTCGGTGAAATTCACCGTGCGCTGCTTCTCGTCCTTCTCGTAATCGGTCGCCACCAGCTGCGGGATCAGCGCATTGACCTTCACATAAAGGTCGGTGGTGTCTTCCGACGGGCCGGAGATGATCAGCGGCGTGCGCGCTTCGTCGACCAGGATCGAGTCGACTTCGTCGACGATGGCGAAGCTGAACGGGCGCTGCACCATATCCTCGCGACGGAACTTCATGTTGTCGCGCAGATAGTCGAAGCCGTATTCGTTGTTGGTGCCGTAGGTGACGTCGCAGGCATAGGCCGCGCGGCGCTCGTTATCGTCCAGCCCGTGGACGATGATGCCGGTGGTCAGACCGAGGAAGCCATAAACGCGACCCATCCATTCAGCGTCGCGGCGGGCAAGGTAGTCGTTCACGGTGACGACATGCACGCCCTTGCCGGGCAGGGCGTTGAGATAGACGGCGAGGGTAGCGACCAGAGTCTTGCCTTCGCCGGTCTTCATCTCGGCGATGCGGCCGTCATGCAGCACCATGCCGCCGATCAGCTGCACATCGTAATGGCGCTGGCCCAGCACGCGCTTGGCGGCTTCGCGCACCACCGCGAAGGCTTCGGGCAGCAGGTCGTCGAGATCGGCACCTTTGGCCAGGCGGTCGCGGAATTCGGCGGTCTTGGCCTGCAGCTCGGCATCGCTCAGGGCGGCGGTCTTGGGCTCCAGGGCGTTAATGGCCTGGACGGTCTTCTGGTAGCCTTTGACGGTACGGTCGTTGGCCGAACCGAACAGCTTCTTGGCGATCGCGCCGAACATCTATGCCGTACCTCTGGGAATGCCGCTAAATATGCGTCGCGCAACAAGAACCGGCGCAACGGAAACCGGGGTAGTAGATATGCATTGCCCCCCGCCATGTCAACGAAGCGGCCTTGCGGCAAATCCCCGCCGACTCGGCATTGCAGGCCCCGGCCAGCCGCATTGACCCGCGCCAATTCAAGGGGTTACATCGCGCTTTCACAGAAAGGCCCGTCCGTGTCCGCTGCCCCCGCATCCGCCCAACCCATTCCCGATCCCGTTGCGCTGTCCCAGGACCTGATCCGCTGCCCGAGCGTGACCCCGGCCGATAAGGGCGCCCTGGGGGTGCTGGAGGCGGCCCTGACGCCGCTGGGCTTCCGCTGCGAGCGGCTGAAGTTTACGGCTCCGGGCACCCCGGACGTCGAAAACCTCTATGCCCGCTGGGGTGAGGGCGAGACCAATTTCTGCTTTGCCGGCCATACCGATGTGGTGCCGGTGGGCGATGCCGCCGCCTGGAGCGTCGATCCCTTCGCCGCCGAAATCCGCGACGGCCAGCTCTACGGTCGCGGCGCCACCGACATGAAATCCGCCATCGCCGCCTTCGTGGCCGCTGCCGGCCGCTTCATCGCGGCGCGGGACGGCAAGATTCCCGGTGGGATCAGTCTGCTCATCACCGGCGACGAGGAAGGTCCCGCCATCAACGGCACGACCCGCGTGCTCGACTGGCTGAAGGAGCAAGGCGAAAAGCTCAGCGTCTGCGTGGTCGGCGAGCCGACCAATCCGCTGCGGCTCGGCGAGATGATGAAGATCGGCCGGCGCGGTTCGCTGACGGCGCGGCTGACCGTGCATGGCGTGCAGGGCCATGTCGGCTATCCGCATCTGGCCGACAATCCGATCCCCAAGCTGCTGGATATTCTCTCCGCGCTGAAATCGCGCCGGCTCGATACCGGCAATGCGCATTTCGAGCCGTCGAATCTGGAAATCACCACGGTCGATGTCGGTAACCCGGCCAACAATGTGATCCCGGCCAATGCGAAAGCCGTACTCAACATCCGCTACAACACCGAGCAGAGCTCGGCCGGCCTCAAGGACTGGATCATCCGCACCTGCGAAGCGGTCTGCGGCAGCCAGGGCGAAAACCGCACTTTGCTTGGCACGCGCTTCGATCTCACGCTTGAGGACGGCGCCATGCCGTTCCTGACCCAGCCGGGGCCGTTTGTGGCCGCGATGGCGGAAGCCGTGAAAGACGGCACCGGTCGCGCACCGGAGCTCAGCACAACCGGCGGCACGTCGGATGCACGTTTCATCCAGGCCTATTGCCCGGTGGTGGAATTCGGCCTGGTCGGCCAGACCATGCATAAGGTGGATGAACGCGCCGGCGTGGAGGATATCCGCGCGCTCTCCAAAGTTTATGAAGGCATGCTGCAGCGGTTCTTCGATGGCCTTGCCGTCCAGCGCTGAGATCCGGTCCGCCGTCAAAGGCCTTGGCCTGCTGCTGCGCGGCGACGACCGGGCGCTGCTCTGCTACGACCTGTCGCTCGACGGCTTCTGGCGCAGTTTCTGGCTGCCGCTGATTCTGCTGGTCGCCTATGTGCTGATCATGCGGCCCGAGGCCGCCGAGCTGGCCGCCTACGACGACGACATCACCACTTTCATGCTGCTGCAGGCGCTGAAATTCCTGCTCGGCTGGGCCGCCTATTTCGCGCTCATCGGTCTGGTCAGTCGCATGTTCGGCCTGAGCCAGCGGTTCGGGATATTCGTCATCCTGTATAACTGGGCGCAGGCGATCACCACGGCGGCGACCCTGCCGATCCTCGCGGCCGTCACCTGGGACCTGCTGCCGGTCAGCGTACTGGCGGGGTGGAGCACGGCGCTGCTGCTGGCCTGGCTCTATATCGTGGTGCGGATCGGTCGCCACGGCCTTGGCGGTACATGGCCGCTGGCGATCACCATCTCGTCGCTCGACCTGCTGGTGACGCTACTGATGCATCGGCTGGTCGACCTGCTGCTTTAGCTAATAGTCCACCTTCATCAGGCAGAGGCCTTCCGGCGGCGCCGTGGGGCCGGCGGCGCGGCGGTCGGCTTTTTCCAGCGCGGCGCTGACATCATCCGCAGTCCAGCGGCCTTCGCCAACCAGCTTCAGCGTGCCGGTCATGATGCGCACCTGGTTGTGCAGAAAGCTGCGCGAGCGCGTCGTGACATGGATCTCGTCCCCGACGCGCGCCACATCCAGCGCATCCAGGGTGCGCAAAGACGACTTCGCCTGGCACTCCGTGGAGCGGAAACTGTTGAAGTCGTGATGCCCGACCAGCCGCTGCGCCGCCATCTGCATGGCCTCGGCATCCAGCGGCACCGGTACATGCCACACCGCGCCGGCCTCGATCGCTGGCGGCGGGCGGCGATTGAGGATGCGATAGAGATAATGCCGCGCCGTGGCATTCAGGCGCGCGCTGAACTCGCCATCGACAATGGCGGCGTCCAGCACGGCGATGCGGTTTTCGCGCAGGTAAAAGTTCAATCCGTCGCGCAGGCGATCCGGCGCGAAATCGCGCTCGAGATCGAAATGTACCACCTGGCCGCGGGCATGTACGCCGGCATCGGTGCGGCCGGCCACCACCGTATCGATGCTCAGCTCGCCGCCGCAGATCGCCTGCACAGCTTCCTCGAAGGTCTGCTGTACGCTGGCGACATCGCGCTGCTTCTGCCAGCCGGCAAAGCGGCTGCCGTCATATTCCAGCGTCAGGCGATAGCGCGGCATCAGGAGAGTTTCGATCCGCGCGGCAGCGGCAGGCCGCGCAGGAAATCGCCGATGGCGACCGGTGTCTTGCCCGGGCGCTGTAGTTTCAGCAGGCGCAGCGCGCCTTCGCCGCAAGCGATGGTGCCAATATCATCCAGTGCAATGCCAGCCATGCCACTGCCGGAGACAGGCTCCGCCGCCAGCAGCTTGATGCGCTCGCCGTTCAGCTCGAACGACGTGCCGATGCCGGGATTAAGCGCGCGCACGGCACGGTCGATTTCCGCAGCGGATTTCGTCCAGTCGATGCGCCCTTCGTCCTTGAGCAGCTTGGCGGCATAGGTCACGCCTTCAGCGGGCTGCGCCTGCGGCTGGATCTCACCTTTCGCAAAGCCATGCACCGCGCGCACCATCAGCGGCGCACCGACGCGCACCAGTTCATCATGCAGCTCGGACACCGTCATGCGCGGCGTGATCGCGACAGTCTCGCGCAGCAGCACCGGGCCGGTATCAAGGCCGACATCCATCTGCATGGCGCAGACGCCGGTTTCGGTGTCGCCCGCCATGATGGCGCGCTGGATCGGTGCGGCGCCGCGCCAGCGCGGCAGCAGCGAGGCATGCAGGTTGAAGCAGCCATGTTTCGGCGCATTGAGAATGGGTTTGGGCAGCAGCAGGCCATAGGCCACCACGATGGCGGCATCGGCATTGAGGGCGGCGAATTCGGCCTGCGCCTCGGGAGATTTCAGGCTGACCGGGTGGCGCGCCGTCAGGCCGTGTGTTTCGGCAAAGGCCTGCACCTGCGAGGGGGTCAGCTTCTGGCCGCGGCCGGCTGGACGCGGCGGCTGGCTGTAGACGGCGGCGATCTCGTCACCGTTCTTCAGGAAAGCGTCGAGCACGGGCACGGCGAAATCCGGCGTGCCCATGAAAACAATCCGCATCGGAGAACGATCAGCCAGCGGCGGCGAGGCGCTTCTGCTTCAGCAGCTTGCGCAGGATCATGTTGCGCTTGAGCGCGGATAGGTGATCGACGAACAGTATGCCGTCGAGATGATCCATCTCATGCTGCAGGCACACGGCCAGCAGCCCGTCGGCATGCAGTTCCTGCTTCTCGCCGTTGCGGTCGAGATAGCTGACCTTCACCTCGGCCGGGCGTTCCACCTCGGCATACTGCTCCGGCAGCGACAGGCAGCCTTCTTCGTAGAGCCGATCGTCATCGGAAACCCAGGTGATTTCCGGGTTGACGATGAACAGCGGCTGCTTCTCTTCGCCCTCGCGGCTGACGTCGATCACCAGCATGCGCTTAGGGATACCGACCTGGATGGCTGCCAGCCCGATGCCGGGCGCGGCATACATGGTCTCCAGCATGTCATCCAGCTGCTGGCGCACCTCGTCCGTCACCGTGTCGACGGGGGTCGACACGGTTTCCAGGATCGGGTCCGGGGCAGTCAGGATGGGCAACAGGGCCATGGTTTGAAATCCGCGATACAGCGCCGTAATTCTGGGCCGTCACATAGGCTGTGGGCTGGCTCTCCGTCAAGCCCGCATGATATGAACGGCCATGCCCATGGATATAGTGCCGATTCTCGGAATCGCCAGCACCGCTGGCCTGGCGATCATCCTGATTTTGCTGGTTTTATTGCTCCGGCGCGGCGCCAGCCCGACGGCTGAGGCGGCACTGGTGGCGGAACTGCGCGACCAGCTCGATGCCGCCCGCGACGAGGCGGCAAGCGCCCAGGCCGCCCGGCTCGATGCCGAGCGGCAGGCGGCGGCGTTGCGCAGCGAGCTTGCCGTGAAGAGCCAGGCCTTCGAGAAGCTGGCCGAGACCGCCACCCAGGCGGCAAGGGCGGCGGCGCTGGAATCGGCGGCGCAGATGTCGAACAAGCTGCTGGCCGACCACAAGCGCGAGGCCGAAGCGCAGAAGGAAGAGTCGCAGAAAAAGGTCCAGCAGGTCACCGAGGGTGTGATCAAGCAGATGACCGAGGTGGCGCAGGTGGTGGCGGCCACCGTAGCGCAGCAGCAGAAGGACAATACCCGCGTCGATGCCATCCACCGCATGTTGTCGCATCCGGGCGGCGCGGGTCGGCTGGCAGAGATAGGCCTGGAAAACACGCTGAAGGCCTTTGGCCTGCAGCCCGGCGTCGATTTCATCATGCAGCATCATGTGGCCGGCGACGGCGAGCGCGGCGCGTTACGGCCCGATGCCATCATCTTCCTGCCGGGCGATGCCGTGCTGGTGGTCGATTCCAAGGCCTCCAAGCTGCTGCTCGACCTGGCCGAGGCCGAGGGCGAGGCGGCGGAGGCCAATGCCCAGCAGCAGCTCGCCCAGCGCATGACGACCCATCTGCGACAACTGACGGCGAAGGACTACGGCAATGCCGTGCTCGGCGCCTACAGGGAGTCGAAACGCGGTGGCAGCATCAAGCGCAGCATCGTCGCGATGACCCTGCCGAACGATGCCGCCGTCGAGAAGCTGCGTCTGGCAGCGCCCGATTTCGAGCAGCGCGCCATCGCCTCGGATGTAATGCTGGCCGGGCCGTCCTCGCTGTTCGCCCTGATCGCCTATTCCCGGATGCAGATCGACACCGGCCGGCAGGCCGAGAACCATGACAAGATCGTCGATCTGGTGACCAAACTCATCAACAACCTGGCGGTCTCGCTCAATCACGTCGTCACGCTGAACAAGAACGTCAAGACGGCGGCCGATGCGCTGTCGAATTTCAGCGGGTCGATCAATCGCAACGTTCTGCCTCAAATTCGCCAACTTGCGAAGTACGGTATCCGTCCGAGCAGGGCGGCGCCGGACCAGCTGGCGCGGCTGAGCGTGAGCGAACCGATGGAAGATGCGATCGAAGCCGATGTCGAAGATGTCACGCCGCAGCTGCCGGGCTTGAGCGAGAAATGAGCGAAGAGACTGCCCCCAACGGCGCCCAGCAGTCTGCCCCTGAAAAGGTCAGCGAGATCGTTGCCTCGATCTGCGACGGCTGGGAAGACGACCGCATCACCCTGGATGAATTGCTGTCGGCCTTCGGCCTGCGCAGCTTCGGCTTCCTGATCCTGGTCTTCGCGCTGCCCAACGGCATTCCGGCGCCGATTGCCCCCGGCCTGTCGGCCATTCTCGGCGCGCCGCTGCTGTTGCTGTCGCTGCAGATGCTGCTGGGCTTCAAAACGCCGTGGTTCCCTGCCAGCTGGCGGGCGCGCAGCTTCGCGCGCGGCGATGTGGCAAAACTTCTGCGCCCGGCGTTGCCCTATATCGTGAAAATCGAGCGCTTCATCCGGCCGCGCTTCACGCATCTGGCCGCCGGGCCGCTGTCCGGCCGGCTGATCGGCGGGCTGATCCTGTGGAATGCCATCCTGCTGTCGCTGCCGATCCCGTTCGGCAATCTGATCCCGGCCTGGGCGATCATTCTGGCCGCGCTCGGCCAGGTCGAGCGCGACGGCGCGCTGGTGGTGGCCGCGGCGGCGGCGAGCGTGGTGGCGACCGGCTGGGTCTGGTTCCTGCTCGATGTCGGGCTGGCGATTCTGGACCGGATGTTCGGATGACCGCCGAGGATGTCATTGAACTGCTCGGCCTGCAGCCGCATCCCGAAGGCGGTCATTACGTCGAAACCTTCCGCGACACCGCCACGGATCCGAACGGCCGCAGTCGCTCGACCGCGATCTATTTTCTCCTGAAGCAGGGTGAATCCTCGCATTGGCATCGTGTGGATGCTGTCGAGACCTGGCACTGGCATGCCGGCGCGCCGCTGCGGCTGCACATCGCCGAGACGAAAGGCGCCGCTGTACAGGCGATCACGCTGGGCAACGATCTGGCCAACGGCGAACGACCGCAGGGTATCGTGCCGATGGGCTGGTGGCAGGCGGCAGAGTCTCTGGGTGAATGGACCCTGGTCGGCTGCACCGTCGCGCCGGGCTTCGACTTCGCCGGTTTCGAACTGGCACCGAAGGGCTGGAGCCCCTAACGCCACATTCAAGCTGTCATGGCTGGAACAAGTCCGGGGATGACACTCTTTGTTTATGAGCGCGTATGGCTGAAGTACTTACCCGGCGTGGTGCCGAGGCTCCTTCTAAACATCGCCGTAAACGCCGCCGGGCTGGCATAGCCCAGATCCTGCGCCACCAGCGCCACTGGTTTGCCCGTGCTGAGCTGCGCCAGCGCCTCGGCCAGCCGCGCCTGCTGGCGCCAGGCGAGGAAACCCATGCCGGTCTCGCGCTGGAACAGGCGGGCCAGGCTGCGGCTGCTCATGCCGGCGTCGCGCGCCAGCGTTTCGATATCGATGTCGCCGCTGAGACTATCCTGCACGCGGCGGCAGATGCCCTGCAGCCGCGCATCCTGCGGCAGCGGCAAATGCAGCGGCACGACAGCCACGCCGCGCAATTCATGTAGCAGCAGCTGCGCGATTGCCTCGCCGCGCGAACCGCCGGCATAGTCGACCGGCTCTTCCATCGCGGCCAGGATGAGTGCGCGCAAAAGCTCCGAGACTTCGATCACCTGGCAATCGGCGGGCAGGGCGGCAGAGGTCTCCGGGGCGATATACAGCGTGCGCATCGCCACCGCGCCGCTCATGCGGATTTCATGCTCCACGCCGGGCGGAATCCACAGCGCGCGCTGCGGCGGCACCACCCAGGTGCCCTGGTCCGTGGCAACCCGCATGACGCCACGCGTGGCATAGAGCAACTGACCGCGTTCATGGCTGTGGCGGGCGATATGGTGCCCTGACGGGAAATCCTTCGGCATCGCCGCCACCGGGCGGGCGACGCGCTGGTAATCCTCGGCATTGGTGCTGCGGGCCATGGGGAATGTCCGATTCTCGACAGAATACGGCAGGACGATGCCTATCAGACAAGGTTATCCTGCCGGCTGCAACAGGAGATTCAGTCCCATGTCCGTGTCGCTGGCCCGCCGCGTCATCAACTACGTCAATATCGCGCATCTGTTCGACCATATGTTCATGCTGATCTTCCCCACCGCCGTGCTGGCGATGGGTGCGGATTTCGGCAGCAGCTATGGCGAATTGCTGGCGCTCTCGATCGGCGGCTTCATCGCCTTCGGCGCCGGCTCGATCCCGTCCGGCTGGCTCGGCGACCGATGGAGCCGACGCAACATGCTCGGCGTCTTTTTCATCGGCATCGGTGCGGCCGCGATCTTCACCGGGCTGACCTCGTCGATGATCGCGCTGGCCATCGGGCTGACGCTGATGGGGCTGTTCGCCTCGATCTATCATCCGGTCGGCACCGCGATGCTGACGGCGCATGCGGATTCGCTCGGGCCGGAAAAACTCGGCCGCGAACTCGGCACCAACGGCGTCTGGGGCAATGTCGGCGTCGCCTGCGCGGCGCTGGTCACCGGCGCCATCGCGCAATATCTGGGCTGGCGCTTCGCCTTCATCCTTCCGGGCGCGATCTCCATCGGTTTCGGCATCGCCTATCTGATCATGGTGCCCGACCATGCCAGTCCGCCACGAAAAGGCGGCAAGCCGCAGGTGAAAGTGCCGCGCGCCATTGCCGTGCGTGCCTTCGCGGTGCTGGCCGTGGTCGGGGTCAGCGGCGGCGTGGTGTTCAATGCGGCCACCATCGCCCTGCCCAAGCTGTTCGCCGAGCGCATGCACGATCTGATCGGCACGCCGGTCGGGATCAGTCTGCTGGTCTTCGTGGTCTATCTGGCCGGCGCGATGGCGCAGCTCATCATCGGCCGTCTGGTGGATCGCTATACGCTGAAGCAGATTTTCGTCGCAGTGTCGTTCCTGCAGGCGCCCTGCCTGCTGCTCGCCGGCACGACCGAACACTGGTGGCTGATCCTGCCCTGCCTCGGCGTGATGTTCGCCGTCTTCGGCCAGGTGACGATCAACGACACGATGGTGGCGCGCTATACCTCGGATGAATGGCGGGCGCGGGCATTTTCGCTGCGCTATCTGCTGTCCTTCGGTGCCAGCGCCACGGCGGTGCCGGTGATCGCGCTGGTCTACGAACGCGGCGGCGGTTTCGATACGCTGTTCGCCGTACTGGCCGTGCTGGGGCTCAGCATCTTCCTGTCGGCGCTGGTCTTCCCCGGCGGGTCGCCCACCGAAGAGGCTGCGACGGCGCCTTCAGCGGCCGCGCCGCAGGTCGGCCGTGCCTGAGTCATTGCAGCGTCAGTAGGCGCCGCCGTGGACGAAGCGAAGAATGCCGGCGGCAACATCCGCTTCCTGCTCGGCAAAGCCGTGCGGCTCACGGCCTTCGCAGGCCTCGATCGAACCGCCGGGATGGCGCGACCCCGGCCCGCCGGTGACGATCACCGTCTGCTGCCGCGCGCTGGTCACGATGGCGGCGATCGCCGGCAGTTTGTCGGCGGGTGAGCGCAGGCAGCGGTCGCCCGTATGCCCGACCAGTAGCAACGGCTGCCGGATGCGATCAAGCGGCAGATCGAAAACGCTCTGGATCACCCACGCCATATTTCCCCTGCTACCCACCGTGACCGGCGAGGTCAGCACGACACCGTCGGGCGCCTCCGGGCCGGTGAGACGGCTGGCGGCATTCGCAGCGGAAATGGCACCGCGACTGGTGCCGACAATCCAGACTGGTACGCCATACCGGCTGCGTAGTTGTGCGATCAATGCACCCAGTGCGGCGGCATGTCGGGGATCGATCCGGAATCCGCCAAGGCCCTCGCGGCCCTGATGGTCGGCGGGTGCATCGACCAGTGCGGTCGCCACGCCGCCGGAGCGGAAGGCCGGGATCGAGCGGATCAGGGAGTTGCCGATCAGAGCCCGTGCACAGCCGCGTTCATCCAAATCGACAAAACCGCCGCCGCCCGGCAGCAGCACCAGCATGGCCGATGGCGCAGCACCTGCCGGTTCGGCGATGGCAATGCGGAAACGGCTTGCATCGCTGCCAGCCATCTCGGCCCTGCCGCAATCCTGCTGCGCCTGTGCCATGCCGGCCAGCAGCGCCAGAGTCACACACAAAATCGCTGCAGGTGATGTCATGTCAGCCCCCCTGAACCGGCGCAGTAGAACACCGACCCGGGCTGCCGTCATGACGATTTGCGCCGCAGGTCGGCCGTGCCTAGCACGGCGCCGCCGACGATCAGCGCGCAGGCGAGGATCACCGGCAGGGTCAGCGCGCCCTGGCCGAACACGATCAGCAGCAAAGTGGACAGCAGCGGCGCGGCATAGGCCATGGTGCCGAGCGCGCGCACATCGCCGCGCTTCATGCCATGGTCCCAGCAGAAGAAGGCCAGGCCGACCGGCCCGAGGCCGAGTGCGATCACGGCGGCCCATTCCTGCCAGTCCGCCGGCCAGGATGTGGTTTCGAACGCAAAATGCCCGAGCCATGACAACAGCGCCGTGGCGGCGCAGAAGGCGCCGACCGCATCGGTCGGCACTGCGGCAAAGCGCCGGCTCAGCACCGAATAGATCGACCAGGTGAAGGCGCAGGCAAAAGCCGCGGCATAGCCGGCCGCATAGCGCCAGTCGAAACCGATCTCGCCCTTGCCGGCGATCAGGATCACGGTTCCGCCAAGACCCAGACCCGCACCTGCGACGTGGAACCAGCGCAGCTTCTCGCCCGGCAGCAGCGCCGAGAACAAGACGATCAGCAGCGGCCAGAGATAGTTGATCAGGCTGGCTTCCAGTGGCGGCGCCAGCTTCAGCGCCAGGAAATACAGCGCGTGATAGCCGAACAGACCGCCGACGCCGAGCGCCCAGGCGGCAGGCGCCAGCCGGAAATGTTTCAGCACACCGTCGCCACGCAGCAGCCACATGGCGACGGCGGCGAGTGCCGACAGGCTGAAGGTCATGGCGGTGAGCTGCAGCGCCGGCACGCTGGGCGTCAGGGTGGTGAACAGGGCAAGGGCGGCCCAGAGCCAGATGGCGATGGTGCCGATCAGGGTGGCGCGAAGACGCGCGGAGGGTGCAGAGGCGGTCATGGTCAGAAATCCGGCGGAGAGAAGAGGGCGCGGCAATGCCCCATGCGTTCACGGGCGCATCGCGCAGGACGAATCAATATGGAAGGCCGCCGGGAGAGCGGTTTTAGGAGAAAGCTGCGGTCAGATCAACTGGATCATACAACCGGGATCAGACTTCCCGCGCCGCGTCGAGCCGGTAGAACAGCGGCGAGGTCTCGCTTTCCAGCAGCCGCAGCCGGCCGCGGATCACCACGGGACCATCGGCGCCCGCCACCGGCTCTGCGGCCTTCACAGCCACCAGCCGGTTAAGATCGCCCATCATGCAGCCGCTGCAATGGAACTGCAGTGCGCCCAGCATGAACTCGCTGTGCCGGTCGCCATCCCGGAACGGCATCATGTAGCCGGCCAGCGTCACCTCCTGGCCGTCCAGCGCATGCAGATCGGCGGGGAAACGGCTGATCCTGCCGTCGCGGAACATGCTTTCGCCCGCGCGGGCCAGCTGCGCCCAGTCCAGCGCGCCATCCACCTTCGGCGCATCGAGGCGCAGGTGGGCGCCAAGCGATGCCGGGGCTTCCTGCAGCGACAACGCAAGCGCGGGACTGGCGGCTGCGGTGCAGGCGAAACCGGCGGCAGAAGCGGCAAGGAACTGGCGGCGGCGCATGGGCGGACCTCATGGCAGAAAGTGATGGAGTTATAATGTACTGCCAGTGGCCGCTTTTCAAGATGCCACGCGGGATCGTCCTGACGTGCAGACGTCTATCCGATCTTTCCCAGCGCATAAGAAAAACTCATGTCCGGCCAAAGGCCTGCGCGGTATAACGCCAGCAATGAGTCTCGCATCCCCTCCTGGCGCAGGCTGGCGCCGCGATGGCTGGCCGCTGGTCGCCGCTCTGTCCGTCGCCCAACTGGTCTCCTGGGGCACCATCTTCTACGGCTTCCCGCTCTTCATCGCTTCGATGGAGACCGAGCTGGGCTGGAGCCGCAGTCTGCTGAACGGCGCGCTGTCGCTCGGGCTTCTGACGGCCGGTTTTGCGGCCTATCCGGTCGGCCGCATCATCGATGCCTATGGCGGCCGGCTGGTAATGAGCGTTGGCTCGGCTCTGGCGGTACTGCTGTTCGTCGCCTGGGCTTTTATGCGCGACCCGGTGCTGTTCTACGCGATCTGGTTCGGCTTAGGCGTTGCGCAGGCCTGCACGCTCTACACGCCGGTTTTCGCCGTGCTGACCCGGCTGTTTCCCGACAGTGCAAAAGTGCGCATCACCATGCTGACGCTGACCGGCGGTTTCGCCAGCACGGTGTTCACGCCGCTGATCGCCTGGTGGATCGAAAGCCTCGGCTGGCAGACTGCACTTCTGCTGATGGCGGCCTGCAATCTGGTCTTCTGCCTGCCGGTGCATGCATTGCTGCTGCGCGACCGCGCAACGCCGCAGGCGAATGAGACACCGGCGCAGCCAAACGACAAGACGCCGATGCAGCGCGCGCTGCGCAACCCGGTCTTCTGGGGCCTGGCGGTCTGCTTCACCTTCTATCTGTTGGCGCATGCCATGCTGATCTTCCACTTCCTGCCGATGCTGGCGGAATACGGCGTGGCGCTGGCGGTTGCGGTGGCGATCATCACCGTGATCGGTCCGGCGCAGGTCGGCGGCCGCATCCTGCTGCTGTTCGGCCGCAAGATCGAAACGGTGACAACCGGCTATCTCGTGATGACGCTGTTCTTGCTGGCGATGTTGCTGCTGGCGGTCTTTCCGTCCGTCGTGCCGGTGCTGTTCGTCATGGCGGCGATCTACGGCGCGGCGAATGGCATGATGACCATCCTGCGCGGCACGTCGGTTCCCGAACTGCTCGGGCGCGAAGGTTTCGGCGCGATCAGCGGCGCCCTCACGCTGCCGGCCAGCATCGCCGCCGCCATCGCACCGTCGCTCGCCGCGCTGATCTGGGAAGTTACTAACGGTTACGCGGCGGTTATTTTTACCATGCTGCTAGCCATGGCGATCTCGGCGGCAGGTTTTGTTTTTGCCGTGAAATCGCGAAAATAATTATCCCGCCGCTGCATTGCGGCTATGCGTTTTCTGCAGCTTGACGGAATTTGCGAACAGGCAGAGCATCCGCGCCGCATTCGCACAATGAATGCTTCGCGACAGGCAACCGCCTCTCCATCTCCCCCGACGTGACATCATGACCGCAACACACTGGCTGAGCCTGGAAAGGCTCAAGCGCCTGTTTCTGGGCGCACCGCTCGATCCGTTGTCTCCCAAGGTTCGCCAGCATATCGCGCTGGCCGCCTTTCTCGCCTGGGTCGGTCTCGGCGCCGACGGATTGTCCTCGGCCAATTACGGCCCCGAGGAAGCCTTCCTGGCGCTCGGCGAGCATACGCATCTCGCGCTCTACCTTGCGGTCGCCACCGCGCTCACCGTTTTCATCATCGCGTTTTCCTATAACCAGGTGATCGCGCTGTTTCCCAATGGCGGCGGCGGCTACAAGGTCGCCACTGAACTGATCGGCAGTCATGCCGGTCTACTCTCGGGTTCGGCGCTGATCATCGATTACGTGCTCACCATCGCCATCTCGGTGGCCAGCGGCGTCGATGCGATCTTCAGCCTCGTGCCGCCGCAATACCACATGTGGAAGCTGCCGGTGGAATCGGCGGTCGTGCTGCTGCTGGCCGGTCTGAATCTGCGCGGCATGAAAGAGCCGATTGCATTGCTGGTGCCGCTGTTCCTCGGCTTCATTCTCACCCACGCAGCGCTGATCGTGATCGGCATCGGGCTGCATGCGGAAAGCCTGCCGGCGCTGATCCCCGATACGATCACGGAGACCCGCAGTTTCTCGGCCGAGATCGGTATGGTCGGCGTGATCGCGCTGCTGCTCAAGGCTTTCGCCATGGGTGGCGGTACCTACACGGGCATCGAGGCGGTCTCGAACAACGTGAACATGCTGCGCGAGCCGCGCGTGCGCACCGGCAAGTGGACCATGCTTTACATGGCGCTGTCGCTCGCCTTCATGGCGGCCGGCCTGATCGTGCTCTACCTGCTGTGGGGCGCGGCCAAGCAGGAGGGGCGCACGCTGAACGCCACGGTGTTCGAATCCGTGCTGATGGAACTGACCGGCGGCGGGCATCTCGTGGGCTTCGCGCTGGCGGTCACGCTGGCCTTTGCCGCGGCCCTGCTGTTCGTTGCCGCCAATACCGGCTTCCTCGGCGGTCCGGCCGTGCTGGCCAATATGGCGGTCGACCGTTGGATGCCGCACCAGTTCAGCCAGCTGTCGGATCGTCTGGTGACGCAGGACGGCATTATCGTCATGGCGCTGGCCGCCATTGGTGCGCTGTGGATCACCGGCGGTGAGGTGCATTTCCTCGTGGTGCTCTACTCGATTAACGTATTCCTGACCTTCTCGCTCTGTCTGGCCGGCCTGTGCCGCTATTGGCTCACGCATCGCACTGAGAAACGCTGGATGTTCGGCCTGGCGCAGTCGCTGCTCGGCTTCATCGTCACCTTCGGCATTCTGATGGTGACGCTGGTGGAGAAATTCACCGACGGTGCCTGGTTTACCGTGCTGGCCACCGGTTTCGTCGTACTGCTCGGCCTGGCGATCAAGCGCCATTACGACAGCGTCAACCGCCAGCTGGCCGAGGCCGACATGCTGTTCGGCAACGGCCATGGCGCGGCGCCGCAACGCGATCTGGTGCCGGACCCGAAGGCGCGCACGGCGGCATTGTTTTTAGGGAGTCGCGACGGCGTGGGCATGCACACGCTGATGGCCGCGCTGACGCTGTTTCCCAACCAGTTCAAAAACGTGATCTTCCTCACCGTGGGCGAAATCGATACCGAACAGTTCCATGGCCAGGACAAGGTCGCGCGCCTGCAGGCCGATATCCGGCACCGGCTGGAGCGGTTCTCCAACTGGTGCGCGAAACGCGGCATCGCCACCGGCTCTTACGTGGCCTATGGCACCGAAACGGTCGAACTGCTCGACAGGCTGGCGGGCGAGGCGTTGCAGACATACCCCAATACGGTGTTCTTCGCCTCGAAACTGCTGTTCCGCAACGACAACGTCTTCACCCGTCTGCTGCACAATGCCACCGCGCTATCGCTGCAGCGCCTGCTGCATCTGCGCGGCATGCCGATGGTCATTCTGCCGATGAAAGTCTGAGCGGGAGGTTATGAGCAAAATAAAAAAGCCCGCCGAGAACCGGCGGGCCTTTGCGAGTTAAAGCTAGCTTCGCTTCTTTAAACTCTGAAGTCGTTCAGCGCTTCTTAGCAGCTTTCCTCTTCGGCGCCGCTTTTTTCTTCAGCTTGGCCGGAGCGTTGGCGACCTTTTTCTTCGCCGGCGACTTTTTTGCCACAGTCTTTTTCGCAGTCTCCTTCGGGGCCGGGATCAGACTGGCGACGAAATTCGGCAGCGCGAAAGCCGCGAAATGGATTTCCGGATTGTAGTAACGCAAAGCCGGCAGCTTCGCCCTGTCGAAACGGGCAAAGACCTGGCGCGGATCGACATCGGTGATGTCGCGGTCGGAGGCCCAGGTCATCGACATGAAGCCGCAGACGTAAGTGGGCACCACGGCGAGGTAGCTGCCGGACTCGGCCCAGATCTTCTGGAACAGCCTGATCGCTTCGGTCAGTTCGGGGCCCTGCATATGCGGCACGCCGTTCTGCGCGACGAGAATCGCACCCGGCTTCATCACGCGGCGGCAGTTGCGATAGAAGCCCTCGCTGAACAGCACGGTGGCCGGCCCGACCGGGTCCGGGCGGTCCACGATCACCAGATCGTAGCGGTTCTTGGTCTCGGCCACATAGGCCGCGCCGTCGCCGACGATGAGGTTGGTGCGCTTGTCGCTGAAGGCCTTGCCGCAGATTTTCGGCAGGTATTTCTTGGCGACCTCGATCACCTCGCCGTCGATCTCGACCATGGTGGCGCGCTTGACCGACTTGTGCTTCAGCACCTCTTCCAGGATGCCGCCGTCTCCGCCGCCGATGATCAGCACGGACTCGACCTTGCCATGCGCCAGGATCGGCAGATGGGTCAGCATCTCGTGGTAGACGAACTCGTCGCCCTCGGTGCACTGGACCACGCCGTCGAGCGCGAGAATGCGGCCGAAGCGGCCGCTCTCGAACACGCCGACAGTCTGGTATTTCGAGCGGCCCTCGAAGAGAACCTTCCTGACCTCGTGACTCTGGCGGAAGCCCTTGTACAGGGTTTCGTTGAACCAGGTGGTCACAGGACGAGGCCCCGCTTCATTTCGGTGCACTGGATATTGTCGGGCAGGAAGGCGCGGCGCAGCACCGGAATCGCCTTCTGCGGCTGACAGTCGCCGCAGACGAAGACGTCGAGCGCCGCATAGCCTTTTTCCGGCCAGGTATGGATCGACATGTGGCTTTCGGCCAGCACGGCCACGCCGGAAATGCCGCCATTGGGCTCGAAATGATGCAGGTCGATATTCAGCAGAGTCGCGCCGATTTCCGAGACAGCTTCGGTCAGCGCCTGCTTCACCAGCGCCAGATTGTCGAGATGCTTGCCGCCCCACAGATCGATGATCAGGTGCATGCCGGCATAGCGCATGCCATCCTTACAGATGAAATGCTCGTCGGAGGCCGCCGCGTCGGCCGGAACGGCATGCAGGGCGGGCTTCAGGTTATTCTTGCTCATTGATGTCTCCACCACGGGGATTGCTTTTCCACAATCCTGAGAAAAAAGGTGCACACCCCCGGTGACAGTAAGGGGGTATCCGATTGGCAGAGAGACTGTTGGGAAAGCCCCGTGGTTCCGGTCGGCGCCAGGTAGAATGCCGACGGCCAGTTCGCAACTTTCCAAACAGTCTCGAGAGGGGGGTATGGGGCCATTTCCCCCCCGATGCAAGCGGAATCGACCCCCAATCGACCCCCAATCGCCCTCGGGGTGGGATTTTTTTTAAGTTATGGAGGGAATGTCACAATTTCGGGGTTTTCGGCCGGTTGTATTGCGACGTTCCGTCGCGGCTTTTGCGACCCTAGAGATAGCTGCCGGCCAAGGTGAAAACCGAACCGTTCAGTCCCAGCTTGAAGCGTGCCACGCCGGCGCCGCGCTGGGTGTCCACGCCGCCGAGATCGAAATCCCTGACGCCGAGTTCGCGCAGGCTCAGCACCGCCTGCCACAGCAGGCGGTAATGCGCCTTCACCAGCCGTCCGGCCTCGTTGCTCCAGCCCATCGCATAGGTCGCGGCCTGGCCATGGCGCAGCACGAGTATGCCGGCGAGCGGCCGCACGCGGCCCTGATGCGGACCGGCATGAGCCCAGAACAGCAGGGCGTCCTCGCCTTCGGGTCGCGTCACCTTCGCGGCTTCGGCATAGGCGGCATAGAACCGTGCGTCGGGTCCGCCGAAGCCTTGCTCCAGCCGGTGCCGCGCATGCTCGCCCAGCAGGGCGGCAAAAGCCTCGTCGTTCCAGCTGCCGGCCGCGATGCTGGCCGTCTCCATCAGCAAGGCGGATTTCTCGGCGGCCTTCAGCGTATTGCGCCATTTGCCGTCCAGCTGGCTGCGCAGCTTGTCGGGCGACGGGCGCAGGTCGCAGCGGATCGAGGAATAGCCGGTCATCATCGGCCGCATGCCGAGCTGCGCCATCGCGGCTTCGGACTCCGCGCCGCCATTCAGCTCCGGCAGCCACCACAGCAGGCAGCGCTCGCGCCACGGATACTGTGCACGGAGCAGCGCCAGGGCGGCATCGCGGTCGGCGCGCTGCGTGCCCGGAACGAAAAGCGGCCCACGCACCACGCGTACGAAGCGGCCCAGCGACGGGATGCGGCGCACGAAAGCCTGCACAAGCCCGACGATGCTGCCGTCGCTCCGGTGCAGCAGCCAGCGTTCGGGCTGTACCTTGCCGCGTGTGACCTCTGCCGTCGCGGCGCCGTAGCACCAGCTTTGCTCCAGCACGCTGAAACGCAGCGCGTACTGTGCTGCGGCCCAGTCGGCTGGGATTGTACAGGGCCGAAACTGCATCACACGCTCATACGACAGGCGGGCCGATATGGCTGGGCGGCGTCCGGGCGAAGATCTGGCAGGCCAGCAGCATATCGACATGCTCATGATCGCTGGCCAGCGGCAGCCAGATCGCTTCGTAATCGTACCAGCGGTCGTCGTAGAACTGCTTGTTGTGCACCAGCGTCGGCATCGGGTCGTGTGCCAGGAGTTCCAGTCGTTTCTGTAGCAGCGTGCGGTATTGTATCAGCGGCAGTTCTTCGAGGAAGCGACCGGTGAGGTCGAAGCCGTCGCGTGCCACGATGTCCGAGCCGATCAGGCGATACCGAAAACTGAAGCCGCTGCCGTCCGGTTTGCGATGAAGCTCGAAAATCGTGATGCCGCCCAGCGCCGGCTTCATCCCGATCGGATCGAGATCGCTGCGCGCCGGAAAGCGGTGCGTGCCGCGCTGGCGCTGCCAGTAGTCGTACAGATATCCGATCGCGGACTCGCGGCAATCGGCCGCGGTGAAGTCGCGCAGCAGGCTGCTGGCGGTGGAAAAGATGGAACGGCCGCGTTGGTCGATCATGCCGGACAGCTTTGACGCCTTACCGGGGCCTGTAAAGCCTGCCGGGGTCGTTTCGGAGGGCTATCGAGTCGCGCGTCCATGCGTTTAAATGGAGGGTATGGCCCGTCTTGAGCGAATCCATGGCCTGGCGATCCCGGCGCCGCGCTTCACGCGCTGGGCGCTGGTCTATTTCCTGAAATTCGTCGCTTTGCCGACGATGCTGCTGCTGCTGGCGCTGGATGTGGCGCTATATTTCGTCTTACGGCACTGGCTGGACGCCTGCTACGGCGTGCTCTGCTTCTTCCAGTAGCCCGCGAACGAAAAACGCCCGCAGCCATGTCTGGCGCGGGCGTTTTTTCCGAAGGATTTTGGTGGAGCCAAGCGGGATCGAACCGCTGACCTCCTGCATGCCATGCAGGCGCTCTCCCAGCTGAGCTATGGCCCC